>Ga0207711_10005223_pt1 | contig 11005 bp, 10 predicted proteins | sample KBSS34metaG_FD_184401 | JGI IMG/M metagenome (GOLD analysis project Ga0207711, IMG submission 184401) | Switchgrass rhizosphere microbial communities from Kellogg Biological Station, Michigan, USA - KBS S3-4 metaG (SPAdes) (version 2) | ecosystem: Host-associated > Plants > Roots > Rhizosphere...
CGCTTTTGCTGGATTCACGTTCGAAGCGCGCGTGCCCGGGTGCGCGGACACGGCACGAAGACGCGGCCTTCTGCATGATGCGAAAATGGCCCGGAACGAGTGAAGCCGGTGCGTAGATTACCTCCCCGCTTTCCAGCCGATCCGCTCCGCGCATTGTCACAAAACCGTAACGCGCAGGCCGCAGACTTGCATGCCGGCAGTCCGAGACGCGCCAGGAAGAGACGCGCGCTGTCCCCGATGGATCCCCCTGCAACGCTCCTGCTCAATCGCGAGCTGTCCCAGCTCGCGTTCAATCGTCGCGTGCTCGCACTCGCCGCTGACGACCACGTACCCCTGCTCGAGCGGCTGCGTTTCCTCTGCATCCTCGCAGGCAATCTGGACGAATTCTTCGAGGTGCGGGTCGCGGCCCTCAAGGAGCAGTTGCGTGAGAGAACGCCGCCGTACGGCATGACCCTGCCGGAGACGCAAGCCCTGATGCAGCATATCGGGGATGAAGTGCGAGCACTGGTCGACGAGCAATACCTGCTGCTCAATGACACCGTGCTTCCAGCGCTTGCCGAAGCCGGCGTCCACCTGATCCGCCGCACCGACTTCACCCCGGCGCAACGCGCTTGGGTCTCCGAGTATTTTCACAAGGAAGTGCGGCCACTGCTGACGCCCATCGGTCTCGACCCCGCCCACCCGTTCCCCCAGGTCGCAAGCAAGAGCCTGAATTTCATTGTCGATCTGGCCGGCCGCGACGCGTTCGGTCGCGAGACCGCCATAGCCATCGTGAAGGCGCCGAGAGTGCTTCGGCGCGTCATTCGCATGCCGCGGGAAATCGCGCGATCCGAGCATGGGTTCGTCATGCTGTCGTCGATCATCCATGCGCACTTGTCCGAGCTCTTTTCCGGCCGGGAGGTGCGGAGCTATGCGCAATTCCGCGTGACACGCGACGCGGATCTGTGGATCGACGAGCAGGAGGTGAAGAACCTCCGCCAGGCGATCCAGGGCGAGCTGCGGCAGCGACAGTTCGCGTCGTCCGTTCGCCTCGAGGTTCCGCACGATTGCCCTCCTCCGCTCGCGAGCCTGCTTCTCGAACAGTTCGCGCTCACCGACGCCGACCTCTACCGCTGCCATGGACCGGTGAACATGGCCCGCCTCTCCTCGCTTGTCGATCAGATCGATCTCGAAGGGCTCAAGTACCGAAGATTCGTCCCGGGTCTGCCGGAGCGCCTGCGCAGCGCGCCCGACCTGCTCGCCGCCATCAAGACGTCGGACATCCTGCTGCATCATCCTTATCAGTCGTTCGAGGTCGTCGTCGATTTCATCCGGCGCGCGGCGCAGGACCCGGACGTCGTTGCGGTCAAGCAGACGGTTTACCGGACGGGCGTCGAGTCGATTCTGATGGAGGCGCTCCTCGACGCAGCCCGCCGCGGTAAGGAGGTCAGCGTGATCGTCGAACTGTTCGCACGGTTCGACGAGGAAGCGAACATCGATTGGGCCGAGCAGCTGGAAAGCGCGGGTGCCCAGGTCGTCTACGGTGTGTTCGGCTTCAAGACGCATGCCAAGCTCGCCCTGCTCACGCGGCGGGAGAACGACTCGCGGGGACGGATGCAACTCGTCCAGTACGCGCATCTCGGCACCGGCAACTACCACCTGCGGACAGCGCAGCAATACACGGATTTCGGTTTGCTCACTGCGGATCCCGCCATCTGTTCGGATGTCAACGAGATATTCCTGCATATCACGAGTCTCGCCAAGGCCGGACGTCTGTCGCGCCTGCTGCTGGCGCCCTTCACGATGCACCGGCGCGTGCTTGCGATGATCGAGCGCGAAACGCGCAACGCGCGCGATGGGAAGCCGGCGCGAATCGTCGCCAAGATGAATGCGCTTCTCGAAGAGCGCGTGATCCGTGCGCTGCTCGCCGCATCGCAGGCGGGGGTCGAGATCGATCTGATCGTTCGAGGCGCATGCGCATTGCGGCCAGGCGTCGCGGGGGTGTCCGACCGGATTCGCGTCCGGTCGATCCTTGGGCGCTTTCTAGAGCATCACCGAGTGTGGTACTTCGGCAATGGCGGTACGCCCGAGGTGTGGCTGAGCTCCGCGGACTGGATGGGCCGCAACCTGTTCCGCAGAATCGAAGTCGCGTTCCCATTGCGCGATCCGGCGGTCGCCCGGCGCGTCGTTGCCGAGGGACTGGCGTGTTATCTCTCCGATGATTGCGACGCGTGGCAACGATCCGGACGGCGAATGGCGCAAGCTTCGACCCCGGAAGGGGACGCAGGCGCGGAGCGCGCAATGCGAATTGCTTGCGGCAATGCAAGCGACCGAGGAGACCAAGTAAATGGATCTGATCTTGTGGAGACACGCGGACGCCGAGCCGGGCGAGCCGGACATGGAGCGAAAACTGACCGGCAAGGGCACCAAGCAGGCGGCCCGGATTGCGGAGTGGCTCGAACCGCGCCTGCCGGACCGCTGCCGGATCATCGTCTCGCCTGCACGGCGTGCGCAGCAAACGGCGCTCGCGCTTACGCGCAAGTTCAAGACGAAGGACGAAATCGCTCCCGATGTTCCGCCGCAAAGCGTGCTCGAGGCTGCGAAATGGCCGGACGGCCACGAGCCGGTCCTCGTCGTGGGTCATCAGCCGACGCTCGGCCGGGTTGCCGCGCTGCTGCTCGCCAATCAGGACGTCGAGTGGTCGATTCCGAAGGGCGCGATCTGGTGGCTGTCGAACCGCGCACGCTCGCACGGACCTCAGGTCGCATTGCGCGTCGTGATCGCGCCGGATTTCGTGTGAGCGTAATTTCCTAGCCGGCGCCGAGGCGCAGGATCGCCCTCGTTTCGCGCCGCGTGCGCTCGTCGCACTGCATCGCATCCTCGATGGATGAGAGCGCAACCGGAGACAGTGCGTCGAGCACGGCCGATAGCGTGCGGGCGATGTCGGTGAACGCGATCCGCCGCTCCAGGAACGCCGCGACCGCGACCTCGTTGGCGGCGTTGAGCGCGACCGTCGCATAGTCCCCGCTGCGCAAGGCGTCGTACGCGAGGCGGACGCACGGAAATCGTTCGTGGTCGAGCGTCTCGAATTGCAGCGCGCCGCGCGCAGCCAGATCGAAGGGCGGCACACCCGCGTCGATGCGATCGGGATAGGCGAGTGCCTGCGCAATCGGAGTCCGCATGTCCGGGTGCCCGAGCTGCGCGAGCACCGACCCGTCCACGTACTCCACGAGCGAATGCACGATGCTCTGCGGATGGACGATGACGTCGATGGCCCCGTCCGGCACGCCGAACAGCCTGTGAGCCTCGATGACTTCGAGACCCTTGTTCATCATCGTCGCCGAATCGACCGAGATCTTCGGTCCCATGACCCAGTTCGGATGGTTGCACGCCTCTTCCGGCGTGACGCTCCCGAGGTCTGCCACCGCGCGATTTCGGAAGGGCCCGCCCGAGGCTGTCAGCACCAGCCGGCGGACGCCGAAGTCGCGCGGATTGCGCGCGTATCTGGGCGGCAGGCACTGGAAGATCGCATTGTGTTCGCTGTCGATCGGCAACAGCGTGGCGTTGCCGGCGGCGGCCGCCGCCATGAAGATCTCTCCGCCGACGACAAGCGCTTCCTTGTTCGCAAGGAGAATCCGCCGGCCCATCCGCGCCGCGGCCGTCGTCGGATGAAGCCCTGCGGCTCCGACGATGGCAGCAAGCACGGTGTCGGCGTCCGCGAACGTCGCCACGGCGGCGAGTCCCGCGGGGCCCGACATCACCTCCGTTCGACTGGCGCTCGCGCGAAGCGCGCGGTCGAGTCGAAGTGCGGCGTCCTCCTCCAATACGGCAGCGAGCTCCGGCTGGAAGCGCACGCAGATGTCGCGCAGTTTCTGCCAGTTGCTTCGTGCCGCCACTGCGCCTACACGAAAGCGATCGGGATGACGAGCAATTACGTCCAGCGTGGAACCGCCGACCGACCCAGTCGCACCCAGCACGGCAACGGTCCGGGGCCTGGAGAGCGTGCTCCCCGCCTGCTCCATTCGAGATCCATTCATCCCCGTCGCCTCGAACATGGATAGCCGACGTCCCCCCATTCGGCGGCCTCTTTCATCAGCAGATGCTCGGTCAGCGGATGTGCCGCGAGCCACGGTGAAGGGATGTCGAAACGGATGCGAGCGCCAACCCCAAGCGACACCGGAGGCGGCGAGATCGCTCGCCGCGCGTGATGGAACAGGACCGCAAGACGCAGCGCACAGAGCTCAGCGCGAAATTCGATATCCGCCAGGTTCGTCGAAACCTTCACGAGGCTGCCGCGACAGCCGAGCACCAGCAACGATAGCCGCTCCTGCTCGCCCGAGGAAAATCCAGGCATGTCGGCGTTGCGCAGGATATAGGCGCCATGCTTGTGAAAGCCGGTATGCGAGACCGAGAAGCCGGTTTCGTGGAGCAGCGCTGCGCGCTCCAGATGCTGGATCGCCGATCGCTCGGCCTTGGGCCGGGCGCTACCGAACAAGGCAACCGCCATCGCCGCCACGCGCTTCGCGTGATCGCGGTCCAGACGATAGCGCGTGATGAACTGGTCGACGGTAACGTCACGCGCATCGCGCTCGACGCTGCGGCCAAGCAGGTCGTACAGGACGCCCAGGCGCAACGCGCCACCGACAGGATCGATGCGGGGCACGTCGAGTTCCGACAGCGCCGCTGACATGATCGCAAAACCGCCCGCGAGCACGGGGGCACGCTCGGGCTTCAGCGCGACGAGCTTGAGCCGCGTCGTGTGACCTGCCGAGATCATCCGCTCGCGCAGTCGCGTCAGCCCGACGTACGTTATGCCGCCGGAAGAGAGGCTGTTCTGCTCGAGAATTTCGGCGAGCGCAAGCGCGGTGCCGGACGATGCGAACGCATGTCGCCAATGCTCGGCGTCGAAGTCGCGCCCAATTGCTTCGATCTCCGCGCGTGCCGCCGTCTCCGCGGCATCGAACGCCGCCGCCGTCAGCGCACCCTCCGGGAAGAACCGCCGGGACATCCCTACGCAGCCGATCTTCAGCGACTCGAGGGCCCGCGGCTCGAGCCCTTGGCCGATGATGAACTCCGTCGACCCGCCGCCGATGTCGATGACGAGCCGCGGCTCCGGCGAGGGAGGCAGCACGTGCGCAACGCCGAGATAGATCAGTCGCGCCTCCTCGTGTCCGGAGATGACGTCGATGGGGAAGCGCAGCGTGCGTTCGGCCTCGCGCAGGAATTGCGCGGCATTGCGGGCAACGCGAAACGTGTTGGTCGCCACTGCGCGAACGGCGGAGCCGGGAAAGCCGGCGAGGCGCTCGGCGAAACGAGCAAGGCATGCGAGCGCCGCCCGCTGTGCTTCGCGCGTCAGATTCCCTCGGGAGTCGAGCCCGGCGCCGATGCGAAGCGTCTCGCGCTGGGTATCGAGCCGATAGATCTGCTCGCCTTCGACGCGCCCGACCTCGAGCCGGAAACTGTTCGACCCCAGGTCGACGACCGCCAGCATGGCAGGCGCGGCCGTCATCGCGACCGTTGCGTGTGCGAAGGTCTTCGGCAATCGGCCCTGCTATCGCTCGCCTCGCTCATCGTGTGAATCCTGCCCGCCATCCAACGAGTAAGCGTCAGGCGCGCGTATTCTATACTCGCGGCCCCTCCTCTCGGAGCCGGCAACAAATCGCTGGCGAGCGGCGAAAACATCAAAATGAAGATCGCTACGAAGAAATACCTTGCCGAAGAAGGAGCCCGCGTTCGGCTCAAGGACTGGCCAACACGCGTGCAACCTGTCTGCGAAAGTGAAGAGGCATACCGCGAGCTGCTCGCGAAGCACGTCGCCAGGCTGAGCGATTTGCAGGAACTGCTGTACGCGTCCAACCGTTATTCGCTGCTCCTGGTGTTCCAGGGCATGGATACGTCGGGCAAGGACGGCGTGATCAAGCACGTGATGACGGGCGTCAATCCGCAGGGCTGCCGCGTGACCAGCTTCAAGCACCCGAGCGCGACCGAGCTCGAGCACGATTTCCTATGGCGGACGACGCGGGAGCTGCCCGAGCGCGGCCGCATCGGAATCTTCAACCGCTCGTACTACGAAGAGGTCATCGTCGTACGCGTGCATCCCGAACTCCTTCGCTCGGAGGGGCTGCCCGACGCATCCACCAGGAACGCGAAGGTGTGGCACGCACGGTATGAATCGATCAACGGGCTCGAGAATCACCTGAGCCGTTGCGGCACGCGCGTTGTCAAGTTCTTCCTTCACTTGTCGAAGGAGGAGCAGCGCAAGCGGTTGCTCGCGCGGATCGACGAGCGGGAAAAGCACTGGAAGTTTCAAGCGACGGACATCGAGGAGCGCAATCACTGGCGTGACTACATGGACGCCTACTCCCGCTGCATCGAGGCCACGAGCATGCGGGATGCTCCCTGGTACATCGTTCCGGCGGACGACAAGCCGACGGCGCGGCTCATCGTCTCGCAGGTGATCGCCGAGACCCTCGAAGCGCTGGACATGCACTATCCGGAACTCGACGCCGATGAAGCACGAAACCTGGCCTCATTCCGCGCCGCGCTCCAGCGGTAGCCCCCCGCCGCCCGCGCTGCGGTTGCTCCTGGGCACGTTGCAGGGAACGGGGTCATACGCGCCCCTGGTCAGATCGGCCGCGCATCGCTTGACCCAATCGTGCACCGGTCCCCCAATGTAGCGGTGGCTGACATTGCTTTCGGTCCGCATGACAGTCACCGCGTAGTCCGAGTTCCAATCGGCGTCGACAGCACGCTGCGCAAGCCGACGCACGCGAAGCACGAACTCCTCGTGCCGCAGTCCGCGCGACGTCAGCATGCATTCGAAGTCCTGCTTCTCGCCGACTTGCTCGAGCAGCCTGCAGTCGCCCACGCAGCGCACGGTCATCCTGTTGCTCGCCCGATCCTGAACGGCAAGCAGGCAAGGTTAAGTCACGCGTGTGACAAAGTGATGACTGCGCATCACCGTTTCTTGCTTTGCTTCCCAGCAACGTCGTCGCTCCTGCCGGCGACGACCGACGTGACCGCTTCCGTCAGGCGCTCGTCGGACAGCTTTTGAATCACGCCGAGGCCCACCCGAATCAGTTGGCTCTTCTTGACGGTAAGCCCGAGGGTGCGACAGCGGTCCTTGAGCTCGCGAACGAGCTTGAAATCCGCCGCCGGCATCGTGAACGTGTCACGAATCATCTTCGAGTCGCTGCGACTTGACTTGGAGGTGTCGGCTGCTTCGGAAGTCGGGGCGGCGTTCGGCCCCTGCAGCCGCGACGCAGCAGATTTGCGCACAGCCGGCTGTCGCGGTGCGTTTTTCCGGGACTTCGATACCGTCTTGGATTTGGTCGCCACAGTGCACTCGCCTCGTTGGGGCCCGGGGGCGCGCAGTATAAAGGATGAAGCGCTGCGCAGAGACCGGCAATAAGCCGGCCGGCGCGCGATGTGCTACGGCGAACGCTCCATCGACAATGCGTCGTCTCGTCTTACGCAAACTCCGCACCAATTCCCCCGCATGTTGATTCAACGTGTTGCGACTCAAATCTAGAATCGTTCGGCAAGTGCTTGCGCCGCGCGCGCGAATCCATATTTAATGCGGTCCAGCGTCGCCCGTGGAGAGAACGAATGACGAAGCATCGTGCCTCGAGGCCCCCGGCACCGGAACCGGAGTGCTCGAAATTGAGCGTATATGACTCGCAAGCCGAGCGGGAGCAGCACGCGCAGGCCGTGGAAGCGTTGGCGGTCGAATCGAATCGGGACGTCTTCGAGGTACGGCAGGTGTACGAGCGCGCCTATGCCGCGCTGAAGTCAGAGGCTACCGTCAAGGATTACCTGCCGTTGTTCGTGACACGACGCGTCCGTGCATTGCTGCGCGATCGCTGACCTGGCTGTCTTCTGAACGAAAGCCGAGCAATAGCTCGCGACCGCGCCGACAGCACGGTGTAGCGCGGTCTGCACGCGTTGCTCGAACCGCGTCGCTGCTGATTGGACGCGCGTGGCGGGCCGGCAGGAAGACTCGCCTGGCTCCCACCACCGCCGGATGAACCCTCGCGCGCTCCTCGTGTCCACTGCGACGCGCTGGATCGGCACGGCGCGTATGTCAGACGAGCGATTGGCCCGGCCGCACACGCGTGAACTGCACCGGCACGTGCTCGACACCCAGTCGTTCGCCGTCTTGCGCTCGAACACGCGTGAACGCCGACGCGTCGAGATCGCCCTCTCCGGGAAAATCCGACCGGTAATGCGCCCCGCGCGAATTTTCGCGCGCCTGCGCGGCACGCACGATGACCCGCGAAACCGCGACGAGATTCGCAAGATTGAGCCAGTCGTGCCACGGCAGGTTGAACGACGGGTCGCGGGCCGTGGTCGGCAGGCGATACTGGCTCAGTGCATCGGCGAGCTCGCCGAGCGCGTTCGATGCGCGTGACAGGCCGGCGGCGTCGCGCACAATGCCTGCGTCGTCCCACATGACGGTGTGGAGTCGTTCCCGGACCGCTTCGAGCGCATCGACGTTGCTCGCGGCAGGTGCCGGGACGAACGGGACGGTGGCGCGCTGCAGTGCGCCGCGAAGGTGATCCTCGTCGGGCTCCCGCCATGTGCCGCTGCGACGAAGCAGCTTGCCGATCCGATCGCCGGCGATCCCACCGAAGACCGTCGAATTCGCGACCCCGTTGCCGCCGAGCCGGTTCGCGCCATGTACGCCGCCGGAATCCTCGCCGGCGACGAACAGTGCCTCGCGCTCGGTCGTGCAATCCTCCGCGAATTCGACGCCGCCCATCATGTAATGCGCGGTCGGCACGACTTCCACCTTGTCTCCCGCCAGGTCGAAGCCGCAGTCGGCACAACGCTCGACCATCCCCTTGAACTGGCGCCGCACGTTGTCGGGTCCGAGATGCGACATCGCGAGCCAGACACCGCCGTTCGGCGTCGTCCGACCCGCGCGCATTTCGCTGAAGATCGCGCGGGAGACGATGTCGCGCGTGGCGCGCTCGTCGCGTGCGTCATAACGGCGCATGAAGCGGTTCCCGTCACCGTCGAGCAGATAGCCGCCCGCGCCTCGCAAGCCCTCCTCCAGCACCGTGCCGGTCATCCGCGTGTGCGGACCCGCGAGCAGACCTGTGGGATGGAACTGCACCATCTCCATGTCGCGCAACGGCAGCCCGAAACGCAAGGCCATCGCGAGGCCGTCGCAGCTCTTGTCGCCGGATGGCGTATGGAACCGGTACATCGTCGGTCCCCCGCCGGTGGCAAGCAGCACCGCTTTCGCCTGGACGAAGCGCGGCTCGCCGGTGCGGATGTCGACGAGCAGGACGCCGGCGAGCGTGCCATCGGCCGCCGGAATGAAATCGAGTCCGCGATGCTCCTCCAGCCTGCCGATCCCGCGTGCCCAGACCTGCTCGGCGAGACGACTGATGATCTCGATGCCCGTGAGGTCGCCCTTGTGGACCGTGCGATCGAAGGTCTGTCCTGCGAATGCCTTCTGATGCACGGTGCCGTCGGGGTTGCGATCGAAGAAGCACCCCAGCTCGTTCTCGAGCTCGTGAATGCGCTCGACGGCCCCCGTGACGAGCTGCCATGCCAGATCCTGGTTCGGCAGCCATTTGCCGCCTTCGATCGTGTCCATGAAGTGCCGCTCGACCGAATCGCCCGCCGCCAGCGCGACGTTGTAGCCGCCCTGGACCATGCGCGTGCAACCGCACTTTCCGAGCAGCCCCTTGACTGCAATGGTGATGTCGAGGGTGGGATCGGCCTGCTGCGCGTGCAGCGCCGCGAACAAACCGGCGCCGCCGGCGCCGAGAATGAGGACGTCGGTTCGCGACCGGCGAATGTCCATTACGGCTTGACGTTCAATGCGGCAAGCGCGGCGGCGCGACGATCGCGTGCCGCGTGGTCGACGGCCTCGTACAAGCTGTCGCCGTGGCTATCCATTGCAACGCGCAGCGGGCCGAAGTCGCGGATGCGAAATTGCCAGAGGCTTTCGGGGTTGAGATCGTCGAGGTCGACGTCCTCGATCGCGTCGATCCACGTCGTCTCCAGCGCGGCGGTACCGCCGATGATGGCGAGATATGCGCCTCCCCGCGCGCGAAACGCGGCAAGCGAAGCGGGACCGAGGCCACCCTTGCCAATGATGATGCGAACGCCGAGTTGCGCGAGCAGCGGCTCCGTGAAGCGTTCCATGCGCATCGACGTCGTCGTGCCGATGCAGACCGGTTCGTAGCCGGTCGGATGCATCGACGACGGCGCAACCTTCCGCACGTTCGGCGCCGTATGAATCACCGCGTGGCCATGGAGGTCGAAGCGCGTAACACGCCCGCGATCGAAGAGTGCGATCTGCGTCGCGTCGCGAATGCCGAACAGACGCCGCTGCAGCGTGACGGTGTCGTTGACGCGCAACGCCCGGATCGTCGTCTCGTCGATCGGCGGAGTGAGCTCGTGATGCATTCCGTACTTTCCTTTGGGACGGTTACCTGAAATCGCTTCGGATCGGCGCGACTGCGGTGCGATGCCGATCGATCCAATAGGCCCACACGACAAACAGCCAACCGAGCAGCCCCGTGACCGCCAATGCGAAGACGGTTGGCGGCGGGGGACCGAACACTGCAGCAAGGAAGAGAACGGCGAGCGTGATTGCGAACGTCCACAAAAGCACCTTGCCGAGGACGTCACGTGCGACCGTCGAGCGCATGTAAAGCCAGAGGCCGATGCCAAACAGCACGAATTCTGCGACGAGCGTTGCCGCCATCGAGTCCCACAGCCCAGCCCCGAGCTTCGGGCCGCCCGGCCACGTCGGCATGTCGGGCCGATGCGCGACGACGTCGAGTACCCAGTGCGACATGACGAGCACGGCAAGCCAGCCTGCGCCGCGCCAATCGTTGCGCAGCGTCCCATAGACCAGTGCGAAGATCGCCGCCCAGCCGAGATCGGCGACGAGACCGTGCGAATACGGATACGACACGAAGTCGAGCGGCGTGACCCGGGTGATTCCCGGATGGATCTCTACCTGCTCGAGGCCGAGGAGCACGAGGATCGGCCATACACCGTC
>Ga0207711_10005224_pt1 | contig 11004 bp, 4 predicted proteins | sample KBSS34metaG_FD_184401 | JGI IMG/M metagenome (GOLD analysis project Ga0207711, IMG submission 184401) | Switchgrass rhizosphere microbial communities from Kellogg Biological Station, Michigan, USA - KBS S3-4 metaG (SPAdes) (version 2) | ecosystem: Host-associated > Plants > Roots > Rhizosphere >...
GCTCGAGCGCGCGCTCTGCGATGATTGCGTCCCGATCCGGCACGTGCACGTCGAGCAGGGTGACGCGCGTGCGCTGCCATCGCACCGGATCGGCGGGCGCGCGACCGGGCGCGGCGGCTTCCGCTGGCCGCGCCTCGCCGGTATCGGATGCGCGCTTGCGCTTGACGCCGGCCGCGCCATCCACCAGTCCGTGGCGCTCCAGGCGATAGCGCAGCGTGTTGCGCGGCAGCCCGAGCTGCGCGGCGGCGCGTGAGATGTTGCCGCCGGCCGCGTGCAACGCCTCCTCGATCCGGCTGCGCTCCAAGGTGGCCATTTGCTCGTCGACGCTCGAGCCCGGCTCCACGACGGCAGCCCCCGCCGCAGACTCGCGCGACAGCCCCAACATCACCGCCGTCACCTGATCCCCGTCCGACAGCAGCACCACCCGTTCCATGACGTTGGCGAGCTCGCGCACATTGCCGGGCCAGCCATACGCGAGGAGCGCCGACTCGGCGTCCGCCGTCAACGTTTTCAGCCGCACACCGTAGTCGACGCAGGCGCGGCCCAGATAATGTCGGGCGAGCAGGAGAATATCGGCGCCCCGTTCGCGGAGCGGCGGCAGCCGCAGGGTCAGCACGGCAAGGCGATGATAGAGATCTTCGCGAAAGCGCCGGGTGCGGATCGCCGCCTGCAGATCCTCGCTCGTCGCCGCGAGCACCCAGACATCCACCGGCTCGCTGCGCGTGCCGCCAAGACGCCTGACCGCCCCTTCCTCGAGCGCCTTCAGCAGCTTCACCTGGAGCGCGCCGGGCATCAGGCCGATCTCGTCGAGAAAGATCGTGCCGCGATGCGCCATCTGCAGGAGGCCCGGCTTGGCCTGCCGCGCGTCGGTGAACGCGCCGCGCTCGAATCCGAACAGCTCCGCCTCGAGCAACGCGTCCGGAATGGCGGCGCAGTTGACGTCGACGAACGGGGTGCCTGCCCGCGGCCCGGTCTGGTGGATGACCTGCGCGACAAGCCCCTTGCCGGTGCCCGTCTCACCCTGAATCAGGACCGGTGGCAGACGTCGTTGCGGCGCGGCCTGACGGCCGACCAGCCGCGACAGCTGATCGCGGACGGCCGCAAGCTCGGTGCTGTCTCCCAGCAGTTGATGCAACATGACCCGGCACACTCAGGCCGATCCTGACAACAGCGATCGTGCCTTGAGAATCAACGTCGGCGGAATGACCGCTAGTGGCCGTCTTCCGTTTGTACGTCGTGTCCGCCTCAAGGCGGACCTGATCACGGTCCGGCTCAAGCCGGACACGACGATTTAGTTGCCGGTTCCCGATTTCAGCAGCCGCTGAAAGGCGGTCTGGTAGAAGCTCAGCTTCGCCGCCGGCGGCGCCGATTCCGCCTGCGCCGTATCGCCCAGCACCATGACCTTGCTCGTGGCCAGATCCTTGTACTGCGGCCAAGCCGGCAGGCCGGCGCCGTTCGGATCGCCTTTCGTGATGAAGTTCACCCAGTACGACGACATCGTGTCGGCGAGCTTCGTGTCGACGTCGTTCCACGTCTGCGTCTGCTGGCCCTTGGGGTTGTTGAACGCGTACGAGATTTCCGCCGTGTGCGAAGCGCCCTGCGGCGACGGCTGACCGTTCAGCGTCGGAACGCGAGTGAAGAAGTAGGTGTAGGCTTTCTTGCCAAGCTTCGCCTGCGCCGCGGCCCACTGCCGCATGTTCCAGTTGATCTCGTCCGCACACGCTTCATGCGCCGCACGCTGCGCGTCGGCATCCGACGAAGCGGGATAGAGCTGGAAGTACTGATCGGCCAGGTCGCCGAACTTGCGTTGCGCAGCGGTCTTGAATGCCTCGGCGGTCATGCCTTGTCCACCGCGGCCGGCCACCCCGGCGCCTGGTCCACAGACGCCGAAGTTCGCTTCGTCCTTGTTCGATCCGGTGAGCACGTCCACGGCGTTCTGCTTGCCGTTCATGAACGTCATCGACTCGTCCTGGGGAATCAGGTAACCGTCGACCACCAGGCCGCCGGCCGACAGACCGGTCAACTCGTCGAGCGGCTTGGCGCGCAGGTCGCGGATCGTCTTGACGCCCAGCGCCTCCATCGCCTTGGCCCCCTCCGCCTGGGCGGTCGCGCCCGATCGCATGCGGCCCATCGTCAGTCCCATCCAGCCGCCGCTTTCGGCGATCGCGCGGTGGAACAGCCCCTTCGCCTGCGGCGAACCCACGAGCGCGCCCACCATGATGGCGCCCGCCGACTCGCCGGCCACCGTGACGTTGTTCGGATCGCCGCCGAACGCGCTGATGTTGCGCTTCACCCACTGCAGGGCGGCGATCGCGTCCATCATCCCGTAGTTGCCGGAGGCGTTGTGCCTCGATTCCTTGACCAGTTCCGGATGGGCGAAGAACCCGAGCGAGCCGAGGCGGTAGTTGAACGTCACGATGACCGGACCCTTGGCGGCCAGGTTCTCGCCGTCATACCACTGCAGGCCGCCGGATCCGCCGGTGAAGCCACCACCGTAGATCCAGACCATGACCGGCCGGCGATCGCTGGCGCTGGTCGCGCTGCTCCAGACGTTGACGTATAAGCAATCCTCGGCACGTGCAGGTTCCCTGGGCGCGGCCGGAGCGGGCTGTGCCGCAGGCGCTGGCGCGGCCGCACCCGGTGCCGCGGCGCCACCTCGCGCTCCGCGACCCGCACCGCGCCCCGCCGCGGGCCCGGACGTGCACGGCGCGCCAAACGCGCCGGCGGTGCGCACCCCGTCCCACCTGGCTGGCGGTTGCGGTTCGCGCCAGCGGTTTTCGCCAAGAGGCGGCGCCGCAAACGGAATGCCTTTGAACACCCGCACGGCCGGCTGACCGGTCGCCGGCGTGCCGGCGACAAGACCCATGTCGATCTTGACCTGCTCGGGAATCGTCGCGGAGATTCGCACCGCCACCGCAGCAATCGTTGCGAGCACCAGAAAGAGCGCCACACGTTTCATAGTCAGCCTCATGAAATGGTCTCCACGTCTCGGGTCAGAAATGTCAGAAGTCGAACTGCGCGCTGATGCGGGCAAACCGCCCCGTCAGGACCGTCGTCGGTTGCAGCCACAGCCCGCCCGGCACGAACAGGTTGCTGTACGTCAGGATGGCGCTGGAGTTGAGCACGTTGTAGAGATCGACGCCGACGGTCGTCCGTGAGCGACCGAACCGGAGGAGCTTGGCCGCGCGGAAATCGAGCTGGTTGAGCCGATTGCCGTACATGGAGCCGGGCTCGACCAGGTTGATCGTCACGTTGGTGACGTTTCCGGAAGGGAGACGTCCCAGGGTCTGTGCGATGACCGTGCTGGGCACCGCATAGTTCGCCGCGAGCATCGCGCCCGGCTTGCTCTGGAACACGCCGCTCAGTTGCAGATCGATCTTCGGGATCGTATACGAGCCCAGGCCTCTGGCTTGAGTCAGCATGCCGTAGGCGACGTGACAGTAGGGACTGGTCGGGCTGACCGTCGAGCCGACCAGACCGCCGCCGATGCCCACGTTGAGCTCCGGCAGACTGTTTCGCACCTCGCAGTTGTCGGCCACGTTCTGGCCGCTGCTGGTGCCGCCCTGCAAGGTGAACCCTCCCCGCGTTCGCACGTTCAACGTGATGTCCACGCCGTTGAAATATTGGTACCAATTTCCGAACTTCTGCGAGTCGGTAACGAGATTGTTGATTTGACCGGCCAGCCCGGGACTGACATCGTACAGGCCCGAGATGACGTAGCCGCCGCCGCCGGGCAGCCGCGAATCCTGGGGCGCCGTGATGCTGTACGGCGTGTAATCGGAAGGCTGCGTCCGGAGATTGTCGTTGAGGGTGAACCCATTGAACCATCGCCGATGATACGCGACCTCGATGGACATGCGCGGCAGAATCTGCTGCTGCACGGAGAGGCCGAGGCTCCAGTCCGAGGCACGAACGCCCCAGCCGGTGAGGAGATCCGGATCGAAGGTGTCGCTGAAGACCTTCTGACCGAAGCTCAGATTCGAGATCTGCCCGCAGAAGTCACCGCCGCTGCTGAGTCGGTCGTTGGCGAGCGGGTTCAGCAGATCGCAGTCGGGCTGGAGGTTTCCGTTCGCGTCGGTCCAGGTCCGCGTCACGCCCGCGGTCCCGAACTGGCTCGTCGAGCGCGGCATCCGCAGCATGGGGCTCGTATTGATGTAATTGAGCTGCAGGCCGACGCCCTCGAGGTACTTGCCGACGTTGAGCTTGAGCGCGGTCCTTCCGTTCCCGAACAAGTCGTAGGCCACGCCCATCCGCGGCGTGAGGTCCTTGTAGCTGTCGACTCCGGTCGTTTCAGGGAAGATCATCGCGACCGGGATGAACCTCGACGGTCCTGCCTGCTGCTGCGGGAACCAGCTCTTCGCCTGGTCGAACCGCAGCGCCCCCTGTAACGTGAGGCGGCGGAACGTCCACTGTTCCTGCGCGAAGAGCGCGTGCCACGCGGCACGTGAGCTGTCGGCCGTGGGGTTGATGGACTCGGTGAGCTGGTTCGGCACGCCGTTGTTGAAGCGGTAGGTGAGATTCTGGTTGTTCGTGGACCACACGCGATCGCTCATCAGGTATGTACCCTGGTAGCCCACCTTCAGGCTGTGCGCCCCGGTGACGTAGGCCGCCGACCCGCGCCAGTTGTACGAGCCGCTGTAGTTGTCGCCATAGTCCTGCGATCGGTAGACGAGGCCCGGCACACCGCCGTTCGCCGCGCATCCGCTCGCGCACTGTTCCGTGACCCGGATCAGATCCCGCGTCGGATTCCCGGGCCGTTCGGGGTTGCCCCCTCCGTAGTACGTCGCGCCGTAGCCGGCGTCCAGCAGCAGCCGGTTCGTCACGGGTGACGACCAGCTCACCTGTGCCACGCGCATCGGAAGCTGGGATGAAACGCCGATGGCCTCGGGCGTCACGCGCACGGGATCCGTGATGCCTTGCGTCATGCCGGTGCACTTCCGGCAGATCGTCTGCTCGTCCCAGAACCCGCTGATCTTGTTGCGCGCCGTGGCCTGCCAGGTGATGCGCCCGCTGACGTTCTCCCAGGTCCGATCCGAATACGCCGGCTGGCTCAGGTCCGGCGCGTAGTTCCACTTCGCGGGGTCCCCGGCATTCAAGTTGTAATAGATGTTCGCAACCGTTCTCGTGCTGCCCTGTGTGCGCGCGTTCACGAAGTACCAGACGCGATCCTTCTTGATCGGGCCGCCGAACGCTCCATTGAGGTCGTACACCTTCGTGAACGGGGTTGGCGCCGCCAGGCCGGCATCCTTGAGTTCCTGCGTGAAGTTGTCGGCCTGCAGATTCTCGCCGGAGCCGCTGAAGTAGACGGAGGTCGAGATGTTATTGCCACCCGTCTTCGGCACGAGGTTCATCACCAGCCCGGCGTTCTCCGATTCCCCGAGACCTCCAGACGTCGTGAACGTGATTTCCTGGGCGTTTCCGATGTCGGCGACGTAACCCGGTGGCTGATTGCCGCCGATCGGGTTCCCGATATTGAGGCCGTCGATCGTCATGCGCCCTTCGTTGTTGCGGCCGCCGTGGATCGGAAACTGGGTCGTGGCCGTCCCCGTCACCGTGTCGTTCAGGTTGGTGACGACGCCGGGCACGACCACGACGATGGCGTTGTAGCTGCGAACGGATGGGATCGACTTGATGGCATCGCCGCTCAGCGTCACCTCACGTCTGGCGCTCTGCACGTCCACGACGGGCGTTTCGCCTGACACGGTAATCGTTTCCGCGAGCGCGCCGACCTTGAGATCCGCGTTGATCGTCGCGGTGAACGATCCGCTCAGCTCAACACCCTCCCGTCTGGATGTGCTGAAGCCCTGCAGGGTAAAGGTGACGGTGTAGGTCCCCGGCCGCAGATCTTCAATCCGGTACTGCCCGGTGCCGTCGGTGACTGCCGAGCGGACCTTCTCGATGAGCGCCGGGCTGGTGGCTTCCACGACGACGCCGGGCAGCACGGCGCCGGACGGATCCTTGACCGTACCGGCAATCACGGCCTGCGCCAGGGCCGCCGTAGGAACGACAACGAACCAGGTCACGAGTGTCAGAGTCTTCACGCTCGCGCACATCCTTCACCTCACAATCCGTCGGATTCCCGGGGTCGTTTCAGGGCATCGGTGGCTCCTCGGTCGTCGCGCCGCGTGGTCTGTTCGCCCTTTCAGCGGTCAAGTTCACGATCCTTGCTTGCGTCGACAGTGATTACGCTTTTCTTATCGACGTGACCTATACGCCCGGCCTCGACGCATGTCAAGGCGCAAGAGCGGTGGCGCAACAGAAATGGGTGGTAATCTGGCTGCGAATTCAAAACACTGGTCTTCGATGAGAGCTCGCCGCGTACGATTCGACCGCCGGCCGGCGCTGGCGATTCTTCTGGTTGCCTGTCTGCAGGCCGGGATTGCCGCAGCGGCCGACCAACCCGTGGCCGACAAGCCACCGCCGTCACCGTCACCAGCCAACAAGCTGACGCTGGCGTATTACGACTTCTCCTCCGGCAAAACCGGCGCGGACGTCAACCTGCGCCATACCTTCAAGTCGGGCACGGCCTGGATTGGGGCGTACCATGAGAGCGACCATTTCGACCAGGTGCGGGTCGGCTACGAGTACGACTACCACCACGACTGGCTGACGCTGGTGCCGTCGGCACTGGTGGCGACGCACGGATTTTTCGGCGCGACGATTTATGGCGAGGCCGGGCATCGTTTCTTCGCTATCGGAGGGGCGGGGCGCACGAACCTGGAGCCGTACTGGAACCTCGCCTTCGACCCCAACGACTACGTGCAGTTTGGCGCCGGCTACCGCGACCCGGCCGGCGATGTGCTGTCCGTATATGCCATCCGGGACAACCGGCTCGACACCGGGCAGACAAACACGCACCTGTTCCTCAGGCGTTATCTGCCTGACCGCTGGCGGCTGAGCGTCGACGTCGTGAACGAGCACGGCAACGGCGACGATGGACTGGTGGTGAGAGCGTGGTCCGTCAGCGTCGATGCCGACTGGCGCCAATGGTTCGTCCGCGTCGCCGAGGATCCGCACGTCAACTACACGCCGGACCGGCAGTTCCGGATCGCGGCCGGCGTGCGGTTCTAGGGCCATTTTTCGTCGCGTCGCGCAAGGCTTTAGCCGTGCCGTGATCACCTGTCCTGCTCATTGCGAGGAGTCAAGATCCGCCACGAAGCCGCGAAGAACATTTCATCGCCCACCGGCTGCGCTACACTCTCGGGACGATCAAATTACACGCCCACGAATGGAGTTCCCCATGCCAAAGCGAGACAACGGAACAAAACCCAAGACCGCTGACACGGCTGCCAACGCTCCAGGCACGACGACGGCCGACGCGATGGAGCAGCAAGTGTTGGCGTTTGCCGAGCAGGTCGGCCGCATCGCCGGGACCCTTCAAGCGAAGGCGGAAGGCTGGATGCAGCACGAGACGCTGAACGCCCAGATAACCCGGGTACGTGACGGCGCGGCCGACCTTCTTCAACAACTCGCGAGCCGCGCGGGCATCGTCTCGAAAAAGAAGCCGGCCGTCGCGGCAGGGCGCGGAGCGACCCGCGGGCGCAGCGGCGGCGTGGTCGACGCGCCCGGCAAGAAGCATCGGAAACCGCTGCCGAGCGATCCGGACGCCAGGATGGCGAGCAGCCAGGCGGCGAAGCTGCGCACGGCAGCGACCATGGTCAAGACGAACCGGCGCCGCGGCCGCGGTTAGACCCGGACGCGAAAAAACACCCACGGTCGCGCAATCCGTCACCCCAATGAATCACTTTCATCCTGTCGTCGCCCGCTGGTTCTCCGAGACCTTCGGCGAACCGACACCCGGACAGCGGCAAGGCTGGCAAGCGATCGGATCGGGCCGGCACACGCTGATTGCCGCGCCCACCGGATCGGGCAAGACGCTCGCGGCGTTCCTGACGGCACTCGACGATCTGTTTCGCGAAGGGCTGCGCGGCCCTCTCACCGACGAAGTGCGTGTGGTCTATGTGTCGCCGCTCAAGGCACTGAGCACCGACATCCACAGGAATCTGGCCGTGCCGCGCCGCGGCATCGCGCGGTGCGCAGAGGCGATGGGGATCGACCCGCCGCGCATCACGGCGGCGGTGCGGACCGGCGATACGACTTCGGCCGAACGCGCCGCGATGCTGCGGACGCCGCCGCATATCCTGGTCACGACACCGGAGTCGCTGTTCCTGCTGCTGACGGCTGAGCGCAGCCGCGCGATGCTGCACACGGTACGGACGGTCATTGTCGACGAGATTCACGCGACGATTGGCACGCGCCGCGGCGCGCACCTGTCGCTGTCGCTCGAGCGACTGCAGGAGGTAGCGGCGGCGCCGCTGCTGCGTATCGGCTTGTCGGCGACGCAGTGCCCGGTTGAAACGGTGGCCGGGTTCCTCGTCGGTCACGCGGCGGACGGCGCCGGCCTGCCGGCGCCCGACTGCGCCATCGTCGACGAAGGACACCGCCGGGCGCTGGACCTGGCGATTGAGCTGCCCAAATCGTCGCTGGAAGCAGTGTTGTCGGGCGAGATCTGGGAGGAGTACTACGACCGGCTCGCGGAGCTCGTGCGGCAACATCGCACCACCCTGATTTTCGTCAACACCAGACGCCTGGCCGAGCGGTTGGCGCGTCATCTCAGCGACCGTCTCGGCGACGCCGCGGTCACGGCGCACCACGGCAGCCTCTCCAAAGAGCGCCGGCTCGACGCGGAGGGACGCCTGAAGAGCGGCACGCTCAAGGCGCTGGTGGCGACGGCCTCGCTCGAGCTCGGGATCGACATCGGCCACGTCGACCTGGCGTGCCAGATTGGATCGCCCCACCGCATCGCGACGCTCCTGCAACGGGTCGGCCGATCGGGCCACACGGTGGACGGCACGCCAAAGGGCCGGCTGTTCCCGACCTCGCGCGACGATCTCGTCGAATGTGTGGCCCTGGTTCGATCGATTCGCCTCGGCGAGCTGGACCGCATCGTGTCGCACGAGAGGCCGAGCGACGTGCTCGCTCAACAGATCGTGGCCGAAACGGCCTGCCGCGAGTACACCGAAGAGGAGCTGTTCGCGCTGGTGCGGCGGGCGTGGCCGTATCGGGCGCTCCCCCGGGCGCAGTTCGATGCGGTCGTGGCCATGGTCGCCGACGGCTTCGCGACGAAGCGCGGCCGGCGCGGCGCGCTGATCTACCGCGACGAGATTCAGCAACGGCTGCGCGGCCGGCGCGGCGCGCGAATGCTCGCGCTCACCTCTGGCGGCGCGATTCCCGAAGTCGCCGACTATCGGATGGTGCTCGAGCCGGACGACACGTTCATCGGCACGCTGAATGAGGATTTCGCCATCGAGAGCATGGCCGGCGATGTCATTCAGCTCGGCAACATGTCCTGGCGGGTTCTGCAGGTCGGCGCCGGCGTCATCCGCGTCGCCGACGCCAAGGGCGCGCCGCCGAATATCCCGTTCTGGCTGGGCGAAGCCCCGTCCCGCAGCGACGAGCTCTCGAGTGCGGTCAGCCGGCTGCGCGGTGACATCGACGCCAGGCTCGCAGGCGACCCGCTGCCTGAGATCGCCGGGGCCGCGGCCGACGACACCATCGTCGATTGGCTGAGCGGCGAGGCGGGCATCGATCGATTGGCCGCCGTCGAGACGGTCGCATACCTTGCGAGCACCCGCGCGGCGCTCGGTGTCATACCGACGCAGGAGACGCTGGTGCTCGAGCGTTTCTTCGACGAATCCGGCGGCATGCAGCTCGTGCTCCACGCGCCGTTCGGCAGCCGTATCAACAAGGCCTGGGGCCTGGCGCTGCGCAAGCGGTTCTGCCGGCAATTCAATTTCGAACTGCAGGCGGCGGCGACCGAAGACGCCCTGCTCCTGTCGCTCGGCCCGCAGCATTCATTTCCCCTCGCCGACGTGTTCCGCTACCTGCATCCGGCGACGGTCGAGGACGTGCTGGTGCAGGCCCTGCTCGACGCGCCGATGTTCGAGACGCGGTGGCGCTGGAACACGACCATTGCGCTCGCCGTGCCGCGGTTCCGCGGCGGCCGGAAGGTCCCACCTCCTCTCCAACGGATGCTCGCCGACGATCTCCTGGCCGCGGTCTTTCCCGACGCGGCGGCGTGCCTGGAGAACATTCCCGGCGATCGCCAGCTTCCCGACCATCCGCTCGTGGCCCAGACGATCCGCGATTGTCTTGAAGAGGCCATGGATCTGGCAGGCCTCAGCGAGATTCTGGCCCGCGTCCACACGAACGCCATCCGTCTGGTGACCCGCGATACGCCGGAGCCCTCGCCGTTCTCTCACGAGATCCTGAACGCCAAGCCATACGCGTTTCTGGACGACGCGCCGCTCGAAGAGCGGCGGGCACAGGCCGTCTACTCACGCCGCGCCAGCGAACCGGCGTCCGGGCAGGATGTGGGATCGCTCGATGCCGCGGCGATCGCCCGCGTGCGCGATGAAGAGCGGCCCGACGCGCGGGACGCCGACGAGCTTCACGACGCGCTGCTCTCGGCCGGCTACCTGCCGGACGAGGACGCGGCGGCGCTCCCCGCCCAGCTGTTCGCCACACTCGAACGCTCGAAGCGTGCCGCGCGCCTGATGGCCGGGTCGGCCACCTTCTGGCTGGCGGCCGATCGTCTTCCGGAGTTGGTCGCCATCCACGGCGCGATGGCCGCCGGGGCCGGTCTCGAAGTGCCGCGAAGCCGCTCGGCGCGACACTGGACGCGCGAACAGGCCATCGTCGAGCTGATTCGCAGCCGGCTCTCGGTGGTCGGACCGACCACCGCGTCGGCGCTCGCGACGTCGCTGGCCGTGGCCGAGTCCGACGCCAGCGCGGCGCTGATCGCGCTCGAGTCCGAAGGCGTGGTGCTGCGTGGCCGCTTCAGCGGCGCCGGCGAGCTCGAATGGTGCGACCGTCGACTGCTCGCGCGCATCCATCGATATACCCTGCAACGGCTCCGCGCCGAAATCGAGCCGGTCAGCCCCGCCGATTTTCAGCGGTTTCTGTTCGTCTGGCATTCCGTGGATCCGGCACAACAGCTGTCGG
>Ga0207711_10005226_pt1 | contig 10999 bp, 11 predicted proteins | sample KBSS34metaG_FD_184401 | JGI IMG/M metagenome (GOLD analysis project Ga0207711, IMG submission 184401) | Switchgrass rhizosphere microbial communities from Kellogg Biological Station, Michigan, USA - KBS S3-4 metaG (SPAdes) (version 2) | ecosystem: Host-associated > Plants > Roots > Rhizosphere...
GCCGAGCTTTGGCAGCTTTATCTCGCGTATCTCCTGATGGCCGTAGGCGCCGCTTCGATGCACGTCGGCGCCATCACCAACGTGGTGGGGCTTTGGTTCGATCGGCAGCGCGGCCTTGCGCTCAGCCTGGCGCTGAACGGCGCCAGCTCCGGCGGCATCCTGGTCACGCCGCTGCTGGTTCTGGCGATCGCACACTACGGATTTCCCAACGCCATCATCGGGTCGTCCATCGTGATCGCGGTGATTCTGCTGCCGGCAATCGCACTGTGGATCGACCGGCCAGGCATTACGGCCGCGCATTCAGACGCCCCGCCCGCGGCAGCCGCCTGGACCCGGGGTAGCGCGCTGCGCAGCACGAAATTCTGGAGCGTGGCCGCACCGTTTGCCATGGCGCTCACCGCGCAGGTCGGCTTTCTGGTGCACCAGATCGCGATCCTCCAGCCCAACCTCGGCCGCGCCCAGGCGGGATTTTCGGTGGCGGCGCTGACGATTGCCGCCATCATCGGCCGCTTCGGGCTCGGCGCATTCGCCAAGCGTCTCGACATGCGGCGGTTCACCGCTTGGTCGCTGGCTAGCCAGGCCGCGGCGCTGCTGGTTATCGCCGCCACGACCAACGCCACCGCGCTCGTCATCGCCTGCGTGGTGTTCGGGCTGTCCGCCGGCAACCTGCTCACGCTGCCGTCGCTGGTCATTCAACGCGAATTCGACGCGTCATCGTTCGGCATGCTGGTCGGACTATCGTGGGCAACCAGCCAGTTCACCTACGCATTCGGGCCGGGCCTGCTCGGCGTCGTTCGCGACCTCACCGGCGGCTATGCCGCACCGCTCGGGATTTGTGTTGCGCTCGAACTCGCCGCGGCTGCGCTGATCCTGCTGCGGCGGCCGGTGACGCACTGACACTGTCTTATTTAAGTATCCCGGTGGTCTTGAGGTAATTGTAGGCCTGAATAATCTCGCGCAGCTTGTCTTCCGTCGCACGATCGCCGTTGTTGGCATCGGGGTGATGGCGCTTCACCAGCATCTTGAACCTCGCCTTGATCTCGGCCTTGCCGGCGCCGACATCCAGGCCCAGTTCGCCCAGCGCCTTACGCTCGGCATTGCGGATGGCGCGCGGCGGCTCGGCCTTCTCGGTTTTGGTGCGGGCGCCGAATTCGCGGAACACGTTGAACGGATCGCGCGCAGCGTCGGCGCCGAGTTCGGGGCCGGGATGATTTCCGGTGCCCATCTTCCAGGTCGGCCGATGTCCCGTGATGGCGTCCTTCTGATACTTCAGGACCGCGTCATCGCTCATGCCGGAGAAATAATTGTAAGAGTGATTGTACTCGCGGACATGCTCGATGCAGAAACGCCAATGCTCGTTCTCGCGCGGCCGGGCTTTAGGCGCGCGATGCGTCGCCGCGTTGGTGCAGCCCTTCCACTCACAGCACGGCCCGTCCGGGCGCGCACGGCGATCCTCGCTGGGCTTGACGCGAATACGATCGAACAAAGGTGAGTCGAATTTCATGACCGAGCATTATGCGGAGTTGGCGATGACACCTTCAAGTCTTGACAGATGGTTTTTTGAACAGGTCGTGCTGCTTCGGTCCGGTTGACCCCTGGGCCACCCTCGCATAGGTCAGTTCCATGGACGTTAAGACCCGGATCACCGAAAAGCTTACCACCGCGTTCGCGCCGCAAAGCCTCAACGTTGTGGATGAATCGCATCAGCACGAGGGCCACGCCGGCCATCGGCCGGGCGGCCAGACCCATTTCAGAGTGTCGATCGTGTCGGAGGCGTTCCGCGGCAAGAGCCGGGTCGATCGCCACCGTATGATCAACCAGACTCTTTCGAGCGAACTGTCAGGCGGCGTCCACGCATTGGCGATCCACGCCAGTGCGCCCGGAGAAGGTTCCTAGGGCCCTATTTCAGCGGTACTTGCACGAACTCGGCAAGTTCCGTGAGCGTCAGGACGCGCGACATGTACTTGAGGTTCACCGCTTCGGTCATCAGCCCATCCATGCCCTTTACGGTGCTGGGATCGAGCGCCGACTTCGGAAAGAACTCGTCGCGTAGCCGGGCGGCGTTGCGCGGCGTGGTCTTGCGGAAGGCGACATAGGCCTCGAGCGCCTTCGGGTCCGAGGAATACATCCAGTCGATCGTCTCGCCGAACGCCTTCATGAAGCGTACGAACACATCGCGGCGTTCCTTTAGCGCGTTGGCGTTGGCGGTGTTCACCCGGATGGTCTGGCCCTTCAGGCTCGGCACGTCGTTGGCGCGGGCGAAGATGCGGATGCGACCGTCGTCGAGCATATCGAAGCCGAGCGGCGGCGAGGTCCAGCCGATGTCGACCTGACCCGACAACGCCACCGTCAGCGTCGCCGCCGGACCGCCGGTCGCCACCGGCTTGCCCTTGAGACCGAGTTCGCGAATGAGACCGAGCACCACCGCATGGGTGGACGAGCCGTTGGTCGAATAGGCGATCGTGGTCGCGTCGGTGGTGTCCTTGATGGTCTTGAGCGGCGAGTCCGCCTTGACGAACCAGAAGTCGGCGTTGCCGGTCGCGCTGCCTGAGATGATGCGGATCGGTGCGCCCTTGGCAAACGCGCCGAGCGCGCCCAGCGTGCCGATGCCGATCCCGATATCAGCGCTGCCTGAGATCACCGCCTGCTGGGTCTCCCCGGTGCCCTGGGTACAAACCGCTTCGATCGTGATGCCGTGTTTGGCATAGATGCCGGCGCCGTCGCCCATTTGGATCGGCGACGAATCCCAATTGCCACATTGGCCGACAGCGACCTTCAGCACATCCGCGGCCGTCGCCGTCGATCCGCTCGGCACGATAGCGGCAAGCGCCACGGCAAGGCAGGTAACGAACCGCATCCTCATGGCAACCTCCCCGCTCGACTTATTGCGGCACGATATTCGCCGCCTTGATAATTTTACCCAGTGGCCCCGCTCGCCGTCAGCTGGCCCGGGCCATCAACGTGGGTTTGCGAACCAGCGGGGTGATGCGTAACGCCATGATGCGGTTGCGCTGCTTGCGCATCACACTGAAGCGGAAGCCGTGGAAGGTAAAGCTCTGGCCGACGTCGGGGATCGAGCGCGCCTCGTGGATGACAAGGCCTGCGATGGTGGTCGCCTCGGCATCCGGCAGGTTCCAGTCCATGGCGCGGTTGAGATCGCGGATCGGCACCGACCCGTCGACGTTGACCGAGCCGTCCGGCTGGGGCCGCACGCCGGGCACCGGCATGTCGTGCTCGTCGGAAATATCACCGACGATCTCCTCCAGGATATCTTCGAGGGTCACCAGTCCCTCGACCTCGCCGTATTCGTCGACTACCAGCGCGAAATGGGTCTTGCGGCGGCGGAACGCTTTGAGCTGCTCGGACAGCGCGCGGATGTCGGGCACGAACCACGGCGGCAGCGCGATCGCCATGACATCGACCTCGCCCAGGTCGCCTTCGGCGTTCTTCAGCACGCGAAGCAAATCCTTGGCATGCAGGATCCCAACGATGTTCTCGGGCTTGTCGCGCCACAGCGGAATGCGGGTAAAGCCCGACTTGAGCACGGCGTTGATGATGTCCTCCGCCGGGTCGTCGGCGTTGACAGTCGTCATCTCCGTGCGATGGACCATGACGTCGGCCACCGTCAGGTCGCGCAGATCGAGCAATCCCCCCATCATGTCGCGATCCAGCTTTTCGACGCTGCCCTCGCGGTGCAACAGGTCGACAGTGCCGCGGATCTCTTCGTGCGGCGCCAGGATTGACTGTTCCTCGCCAATCCGCACGCCGAGCAGGCGCAGCAATTGGCGCACCAGCCATTCGATCGCCACCAGCACGGGGCCGAGCACGCGAACCACCCATGCCATCGGCCGCGCCGCCGCCAGCGCCATGCGATCGGGTGCGTTGAAGGCGATCGTCTTCGGCAAAACCTCGGCAAAGACCACCACCAGCACTGTCATTAACCCCGTCGCATAGATCACGCCGACGTCGCCGAACCAGACCAGGAATACGCTGGTCGCCAGCGACGAGGCGAGGATGTTGACCGCGTTGTTGCCAAGCAGCAGCGCGCCGATCAGCCGCTCGCGCGCCGCCAGCAGCCGGTTGACGATGCCGGCGTTGCGATTGCCGTCCTGCTGCAACCGCAACATCGTGGCACGCGATGATGCTGTCAGCGCAGTCTCGCTGCCGGCGAAGAAAAAAGACGCCAGCAGGCAAAGCAGGATGGCGATAACCGCGAACCAGTCTTCGAATGTCATGATCGCGGGCTGAGTTTTTCGGCTATGAAGGCGCGGACCTCGTCCGCCTCGACGTCGCGGCAGACGAAGGCCTGGCCGATGCGGCGCACCAGGATGAAGGTAAGCTGGCCGCGCTTCACCTTCTTGTCCTGCGAGATCAGATCCATCATGGCGTCAACCCCGGGCCAGTTGCCGCCGGCCACGGCTTTGACATGGGTGGGCAGCCCGGTCGCCGCAAGATGCGCGATGACGCGGTCGGCATCGTGCTTGGAGATAAGCCCGTGCCGGACCGAGAACTCGAAAGCAAGCGACATCCCGAGCGCAACCGCCTCGCCGTGCAGAAGCTTGTCGGAGAAGCCGGCTGCCGCTTCAAAAGCGTGTCCAAACGTGTGCCCAAGATTGAGCAGCATCCGGTCTCCGGTCTCGCGCTCGTCGCGCGCCACGAGTGCCGCCTTGGCGCGGCAGCTCACCGCAATGGCGTGCTCGCGCGCCGGCCCCCCGGCGAACAGGTCGCGCCAGTTGGCGTCGAGCCACTCAAAGAAGTCGGCGTCGCCGAGCAGTCCGTACTTCACGACTTCAGCGTAGCCAGCGCGGAATTCGCGCTCCGGCAGGGTATCGAGCAGCGCCGTGTCGGCCACCACCAGGATTGGTTGATAGAACGCGCCAATCAGGTTTTTGCCCTGACGGGCGTTGATCGCGGTCTTGCCGCCGACCGAGGAATCGACTTGCGCGAGAAGCGTGGTCGGCACCTGCACGTAATCGACACCGCGCCGCACCACCGAAGCTGCAAAACCACCGAGATCGCCGACCACGCCGCCGCCGAGCGCTATGATGATGTCATCACGCTCGATCTTTGCCGCAATGAGAGAATCGCAGACGCGCTCAAAATGGCGAAAGCTCTTGCTACTCTCGCCGGCCGGCACCTTTATGGACGAGACGCCGATGCCGGCGCTGGCGAGCGAAGCCTCTGCCGCGGCGAGATGATGGCGCGCCACCATCTCATCGGTGATGATTGCGACCTTGCATCCTGGCCTAAGCTTGTTGATCCGCTCGCCGAGCGTCGCCAGCAGACCGCGACCGATCGCGATATCGTAGGCGCGGTCGCCGAGCGCAACGTTGACGGTGATCGGGTCGCCGGAGCGCAGCGGCACTGTCATGACGCAACCTGTCCCGGCGCGGCTCCATCGGGCGCGATGCGGCCGCGCAGACCCTCCAGGATTTCATCGACGATGGTCTCGTGCGGCACGTCACGTGATTCCACCGTGAGATCGGCCTCGGCATAGACCGGATCGCGCTGCTCCATCAGCTTGCGCAACGTCTCCTCCGGATCGGCGGCGCCTTTGAGCAGCGGCCGATCGCCGCGGCGTTTGATCCGGCGGTTGAGGACGTCGAGCGTGGCGCGCAGCCACACTGAAATTCCCTTGGCGCGGATCGTCGCGCGGGTGTCGGCATTCATGAACGCGCCGCCGCCGGTGGCCAGCACCTGCGGACCGCCCTCCAGCAGCCGCGCAATCACCCGCGTCTCGCCAGAGCGGAAATACGGCTCGCCGCGGGCAGCGAAGATTTCCGAGATGGTCATGGCGGCAGCTTTTTCGATCTCGACGTCGGCATCGACGAACGGAATGCCGAGCCGCGCGGCAAGTCTGCGGCCGACCGACGACTTGCCCGCGCCCATCATGCCGACCAGCACCACCGAGCGGCGGCCCAGCGCTGAGCCGAGCGTGCTTTGCGGCTGCGGGGCGTCGCCCTTATTGGCGCCGTTATGTGTGACGACATCGGCCATGCTATACTTGTATCCAAATCCGGCGATGGCATAAACCGTGGCCTGAAAAGGCAAAACGCCGTCGATTCGGCGGTCCCCCGAGTGCGAAATGCCAACCTTGTTCCGATTCCTGCTGGTGATTGGGGTTTTAGGGGGTCTCATGTATGCCGGCGCTTTCTGGCTGAGCCGGTTTGTCGATCCCCAGCCGCGCGAGATGACCGTGACGATCCCGCCCGACAAGCTGTTCAAGCCGCCACGCTGATGACCGGATGGGACGAAGGCCGCGCGCAAGCAACGAAACGCTGATCGAGCTGTTCCTCGACATGATCGCGGCCGAGCGCGGCGCGAGCGCCAACACGCTCGACGCCTACCGGCGCGACCTTGCCGATTTCTCCGCTGACCTTGTCAACGCCGGAGATACCATTGCGGCGGCCGACAGCGACGCGTTGCGCGCGCATCTCGGCCGCCTCGACCAGCGCGGGTTGGCGGCGGCATCGGTGGCGCGGCGGCTTTCGGCGATCCGCCAGCTCTATCGCTTCCTCTACGGCGAAGGCCATCGTTCCGACGATCCGGCCGCCGTGATCGAGGGGCCGAAGCGCGGCCGCAGCCTGCCCAAGGTACTGAGCGTCAAGCAGGTCGACGGTCTACTGGCGCAGGCGCGCGAGGGCGTGAAGGTTGAAGCGAAGTCGGAGCGGTTGCGCGCGGCGCGGCTGAATTGCCTGCTCGAGGTGCTCTACGCCACCGGCCTCCGCGTCTCCGAACTGGTGTCGCTGCCAGAGGCAGCGGCGCGACGCGACCAACGCATGCTCGTGATCCGTGGCAAGGGCGGCCGCGAGCGGCTGGTGCCGCTCAACGACCAGGCCAAGCGCACCATGGCGGACTATCTGGCGCTCCGCGCTGAGGCCAAGCTCGACAAATCCAAATGGCTGTTTCCCTCGTTCGGTGAAAGCGGGCACCTGAGCCGCCAGCATTTCGCGCGCGAGCTCAAGGCGCTAGCGGCGGCCGCGGGCCTTAAAGCCGCGCAAGTCAGTCCGCATGTCCTGCGCCATGCTTTTGCCAGTCATCTGTTGCAAAACGGGGCCGACCTCCGCGTGGTGCAAACGCTGCTCGGCCATGCCGATATTTCGACCACGCAGATCTACACCCACGTGCTGGAGGAACGCCTCAAGAGTCTCGTGCGTGACCTGCACCCGCTGGCGGAAAAGCGCTGAGCGGTTGACTTAAAGCTCCGTCACGGGCCAGTTTCGCGCCGGACCCTTTGGTAACCCGAAAAGGCGATACTTTCCTCAAATGCGTAGTTATCTCGACTTCGAAAAGCCGGTGGCGGAGCTTGAGGCCAAGGCCGAGGAACTGCGCGCCATGCAGGCCGGCGATGACGCCGCCAACATCGCCGATGAGATTGCCCGGTTGCAGACCAAGGCGGCACAGGCGCTACGCGACCTTTATTCGGAGCTGACGCCGTGGCAGAAGACCCAGGTCGCCCGCCATCCGCAGCGACCACATTGCCTCGACTACATCAACGCGCTCATTCCAGAGTTCGTCGCCTTCGCCGGCGACCGCAAATTCGCCGAGGACGAAGCGATCGTCGGCGGTTTCGGCCGCTTCCGCGGCGAGAGCATTTGTGTCATCGGACACGAGAAGGGCTCCTCCACCGAGAGCCGGCTCAAGCATAATTTCGGCATGGCGCGGCCGGAGGGCTACCGCAAGGCGGTGCGGCTGATGGAGATGGCCGACCGCTTCGACATCCCGGTGCTCAGTCTGGTCGACACCGCGGGCGCCTATCCCGGCATCGACGCCGAAGAGCGCGGCCAAGCTGAGGCGATCGCGCGTTCGACCGAGGCTTGCCTCAATCTCGGCGTGCCGAACATCGCGGTGATCCTCGGCGAAGGCGGTTCGGGCGGCGCAGTCGCGATCGCCACCGCCAACCGCGTGCTAATGCTGGAGCATGCGATCTACAGCGTGATCTCACCGGAGGGCGCGGCCTCGATCCTGTGGCGCGACACCACCAAGGCGCAGGACGCCGCCACCAACATGAAGATCACCGCGGCCGATCTCACCGCATTCGGTATCATCGACGGCATCGTCAGCGAACCGATCGGCGGCGCCCATCGCGATCCCGCCGCCGCCATCGCGTCGACCGGCGAGGCAATCGGCAACGCACTCGCCGAATTGAAGGGGCTCGACCGCGAAACCGTCCGACGGCAGCGCCGCGACAAGTTCCTCGCCATCGGCCGCAACCTCGAGTAGGCAAGCCTGTCGAACCGGACGTGGTAGGCTTGGCGATGAGTTGGTCCTGCTTTCGACGTTCGTTTATCCGGTCAGCGCTGCTGGCCTTTATCGCGACAAGCGCTTGGTTCGGTTCTTGGCTATGCGCCGCGACGGCGCAAGCACCTTATCCGAATCGCTCGATCAGAATCGTGTCGGCGCTGGCCGCGGGGTCGGTGTCGGATATTTCGCTGCGCGTGATCGGCGAACGGCTGTCGCAACATCTGCGCGTTCCCGTCGTGATCGAAAACCAGCCAGGCACCGGCGGGGTTGCCGCTGCCCGCACCGTGATGAATTCGCAGCCCGACGGTTATACCGTCGGGCTCGGCGGCAACAATTGGGCGATCAGCATCGGCCTGTTCAAGAACTTTCCGTTTGACCCGCGAAAGGACCTGACACCGATCGTGGGGCTCGTTGAATTCGCCTACGTCTTCGTCACCAACCAAAACTCCAAATATCGAACGCTCAATGAAGTCATCGCGGCGGGGCGGGCCAAGATCCCTCTTACATTCGGCACGTCGAGCGCCGGCACGACCAATCACCTCGCAGCACTGCTGTTCAAGTCGGCGACGGAGCTCAATCTCGTGGTGGTGCCTTATCGAGGCCCCGCCGAGCTTTCGATTGCGCTCTTGCGCAACGATGTCGATGTCGTGATCAACGCCTATGGCGGACTTCGCCAGGGCATCGAGCGCAAGGAAATCCGCGCGCTCGCGACGACGACGGCGGCGCGAATTCCGCAGCTTCCGGAGGTCCCCACGGCACGAGAGGCCGGCGTTGCCGATTTCGAGGTGTCGTCGTGGAACGGTCTCTACGCACCAGTCGGGACGCCGCCGGACGTCGTTGCAACGCTGGGCAAGGCGATCACCGAGGTCCTGGCGGAGAAAGATATCCAGCAACGACACCGCGAGCTCGGGCTTGAGGTCAGCCCGACGCCGGGCGATCAGCTTGCGAAACGGATGCGCTCCGACAGCGACCGCTGGGGCAAGGTCATCGACGAATCCGGCATCGAGAAACAGTAGCAATCGAATTTGAAGCGGGAGGAAAAATTGGCGGAAGACTTTCATTGGCCGCACGGCAAGCGCATCTGTGTCTCGGTGAGCGTAATGCTCGAGACTTGGTCCGAGGGCAAAGCGCCGCCGTACGGCGTCCAGGCCACCTCGCCCAAGGCCGGCGTCGTCGACCTCGCCGGCATCGCCTGGGGCAGTTATGGCGGCAAGATCGGCGTATATCGCCTGATCAATCTCCTCAAAGAGCACAACATCCGCGGCACATTCGGCATCAACGGCCGCTGCTGCGAGATCTATCCCGAAGCGGTCGCGCAGATCGTAAAGTCCGGGCATGACGTCGCCGGACACGCTTATCTTCAGGACAAGCCGATGAACGGCATGACGGCCGAGGAAGAGGAGGCGACGATCAAGAAGTGCCTCGGCCTGCTCGAAAAGACGTCGGGTCAGCGGCCGGTGGGCTGGGTCAGCCCGAGCATGGCGTTTTCGCCTCACACCCATGAGCTCCTGGCGGCGGCCGGATTGAAATGGCACGGCGACGCCCGCGACAATGACGTGCCGCGCGTCGTCAACTTCAAGAACGGCCAGATGGCGCACATTCCCTGGAGCGATTTTACCGACAATCGGGTGTTGCGCTCGAGCTCGATGGATCTCTGGGACGTCTACAAGGAGACGTTCGACTATCTCTATCTGCGCGAGCCTGGCGGCTACCTGCCGATCTCGATGCATTGTCACAACGGCGGGCGGCCGATGATCACGGCGATCTACCAGAAGATCTTCACCTACATCGCGCAATTTCCGGATGTCTGGTTTGCCTCGCACGGCGAGATCGCGAGCTGGGTGATCAAAAACAAGTTCGCGTCCAACCCGCTCCGCCTGCTCAAGGCTTGAGGAGACCGGCGCCCGAAACCGGAACCAATGGAACCTGGGGAACGGCCCGACGGTCATTGAGGCCGGAGGCAAAACGCCTCGGATCATCGGTCCAGCCATTGATTCAATTGGGTTTGTTGGGGGATTTGGACATAATTTTACCGTTCGTTCACTCTATCCGTGCTCAATCGGGTTTGGGTTCCTCCCAGGCCTTGAGCCGACGTCTTGGGCCGAGGTCTTGCGGTTTTTGGCCCTTTTGGGGATAACGGGCGGCACGATGACCCGGGGACTGCCTGCCGCCTTTGGGGGAGTTAGCGTTTGAATCGAAGCCCGCTCACCCGCGCCCTGCTGGTATCGGTCGCGCTCGGCGCGATGGCGGCGCTGTCGGGCTGCAACACGGATACCATCGGCGTCTTGCCGATGAGCGAGAAGGCGGCGCGCCCGCTCTCCGACAAGATGGTGAAGGAAATCCAGTCCAAGAACATGGACATGGAATCGCCGATCCTGGTCCGGCTGTTCAAGGAAGAGTCCGAGCTAGAGGTCTGGAAGCAAGATCGCGAGGGCCGCTTCGCGCTGCTGAAGACCTATCCGATCTGCCGCTGGTCGGGAGAGCTGGGCCCCAAGATCAAGGAGGGCGACCGTCAGGCGCCGGAAGGGTTCTACAACATCACCCCCGGACAGATGAATCCGAACTCGCAATATTATCTGTCGTTCGATCTCGGCTACCCGAACGCCTATGACCGCGCCTATGGCCGCACCGGCGCTCAGCTCATGGTGCACGGCGACTGCTCATCGCGCGGCTGCTATTCGATGACCGACGAGCAGATTTCGGAAATCTACGCGCTCGGCCGCGATTCCTTCTTCGGCGGGCAGAAATCGTTCCA
>Ga0207711_10005231_pt1 | contig 10996 bp, 6 predicted proteins | sample KBSS34metaG_FD_184401 | JGI IMG/M metagenome (GOLD analysis project Ga0207711, IMG submission 184401) | Switchgrass rhizosphere microbial communities from Kellogg Biological Station, Michigan, USA - KBS S3-4 metaG (SPAdes) (version 2) | ecosystem: Host-associated > Plants > Roots > Rhizosphere >...
CGGCGGCGGCGCCCTGCTAAAAAACCTCGACAAGCGGCTCTCGATTGAAACCGGCTTGCCCGTGTCACTCGCTGAAGACCCCCTCGCCTCAGTCGTGCTGGGCACCGGCAAGATGTTGTCAGATTTCGATCTACTGAAACGCGTTAAGTGGGACAACAGCCTGACAACCGGAACCTAAACTGGAGATACGCGGCGTGAAAGCTTCCGAAAAATGCACGATATTGCTTTCGGTTGCGGCGCTCATCCTCTGTAGCGCCTGTGGATCGAGCCTCAAAACCAAACTGGTCGGAAAGTGGAATGATGCTTCGGCTAAAACTGTTTGGGAATTCAAGTCCGACAGCACCGTGCGAGTTATGCATAAAGACACAAACGGTCAGGAAAGCGTACTCGCAGCTGGCACCTTTCGAGTAATGGACGGTGAGACTGTTGAGCTTACCTGGGGTGACCGAACGGATAAGGCTAACGTCCAATCCGGACCGCAGGGCGAGCTAAAGTTTTCCGCCAGGGGAGTCCCTCCGTTCGTATTAACACCGACTTCGTAAAACGGCAGATCGCATCCTGCAATTCACATGGCCGCTATCCGCACCCAAAAAGAGATTCGTCAACGCGCCCCCTGGTGGCTTTTCGGATTGCTCGCGATGAACTTCGCTTTGATGACCTACGACGCCCGCGACAGCGCGACTAAGCAGCGAAAGATTCGTTCGATTGCGCAAACGATTATGTATCCCGTTCAGCGGGGCGCCTCAGGCACGGTGAATTGGGTAGGCGGTTGGTTCGGAAATGTCGGTGAACTGCGCCGCGCGTCCGTGGAAAACGAGCAGTTGCGCAAGCAGGTCGAGCAGATGCAAACCGAACTGCGCGATACGCGGGAAAGGGCCGCGCGGGCGCAACGCCTCGAACAACTTTTCAAGCTAACGGAAACCACCGCGTACCAAACAGTAGTTGCCCATGTAATTGCCCGCGATCCTTCGATGTGGTTTGACGGAGTCACCATTGACAAGGGCCGCTGGGCCGGCGTCGAAGTGAATATGCCTGTGGTTACGCCTGACGGAATCGTGGGGCGAGTGATTTCCACGAGCCCGCTCAGTGCGCAGGTAATGCTCGTTACCGATGAAAAATCGGGTGCCGGCGGCATCGTCGGCCAACTGGGCCAGTCGAATGCCATGGGCTCGATTAAAGGAATGGGCGAACTCGGCCTGCTGGAAATGCGATACGTCTCCGGAATGGAAAAGGTCCAGACCGGCGACGCGGTCATGACAACCGGGCAAGATGCGATTTATCCTCCCGGTTACAAGATTGGTGAGGTGATTGAAGTGCGGCCGGGATCTGCGACCCAAGCTCTCGTGATTCACATTCGCCCGAGCGCGGGTTTGGAACGTTTGAAAGAGGTGGCGGTCCTGAGGTATCAGGCACCACCGCGAGTCGAACCCGATCAATCTCTCCCCAATGTAGAAAAAAAGAATAGTAAGTAGTTAGTGCGGTGAGCAGCAAACAGAAAACTTCTCCCCGGCGGTCGGCGCTTTCCTGCGGGTCGACCTTCCTTTTGATGGCTCAGCGCTCATCGTTCTCTGACCAGCAATGCGTCAACTGACAGTCGCGTTACTCTTGATCGTGGCGATCGCCCTGCAATCCGCGGCCCGGGCCGTCTGGCAGCCATTGGGTTTCGTGGACCTGACGCTGATTCTGGTGGTCTATTTCGCCCTGCAACGCGAAGCGTTGCAAGCCCTGGTCGTGGCGGCGCTGGCCGGACTGGCAATGGATTTAATCAGTGGGCCACCCGCACTTTTGGGAGCGGGGGGATTTTCCAAGGTGTTAACGGCCTATGCCGTTTACTTCTTTGCCTCGCGGGTGATGCTCGACACGACGCTCCTGCGAATTCCCGTACTGGCAGCTGCCAGCCTGCTCGACAACCTTGTGTACGTCGGCATGCATCGATTACTCGGACAAACGCCGCCGATGCCGTTCATTCAGTCTTTGTCGTACAAGCTAATTGCCACCACGGTTACCGGCACTATTCTTTTGTACGTGTACGAGTCGTTTTTCAGCACTAAGGCGCGGCAACGGCGGCAATTCACGGTGCGCCGGAAAGTTGCCCGGCGTCCCTCAGGCGTGTTACGCCGAAGATAGTTTATGAAATTCGTCGACGATTCCCAGAATCTGCGTGTCCGTCTTCGCATCATCCAGGTCTTCGTTCTGGTCTTGCTGGGCGTGCTCTGCCTCAGGCTTTACAAGCTGCAAATAATCGACGGCAAGCGCTACTCCAACGTTGCCGAAAATCAGCGTATTCGATTATTGCCGATCCCGGCACCGCGCGGCGTGATCTTCGATCGCAACGGGAAACTCCTGGTCGACTCGCGGCCGATTTACAGCGTGATCCTCTCGCGGGAAGTCACCAAGAGTATCGACTACTCGCTGATCAAGCCCTTGTCCGAAGGACTGATGATCGATGAAGCATTCCTGCGCGAGCGCTTTGACCAGGTGAGATCTCAACCGGCCTTCGAATCGATTCTGATTAAAGAAAGCGCGCTGCCGGCCGATATTGCCTGGGTGGATGCTCACCAGTTGGAATTTCCCACGCTGCGCGTCGAGCAGATTCCGCAGCGGCGCTATCCGGAAAACGGCCAGATGGCCCATGCGCTTGGTTATGTTGGCGAAATCAGCCCCGAACAACTCAAGCAACCAGCGTTCGCCGACAATGGCTACAAACCCGGCGACATCATCGGCCAGGAAGGTCTCGAGGCAGTCTATGACCAATACCTGCGGGGCCGTGATGGCTACCGCAAAGTAATCGTCGACAGCCGCGGCCACATTCAGAGCGAAGTCGATCGGATCGAGCCTCAATCCGGACAGGACATCGTGACCACGATTGATCTGGATCTGCAACAAGCTGCCGAAGATCAATTAAAGAAGTCGCCTCAGGGACGCGGTGTGATTATCGCGATGGATCCCAACAACGGGGAAATCCTGGCGATCGCCTCGGCGCCGACATTCGATCCGAACTTGTTTTCGCAACGCATCACGACCAAAGAGGGCCGCGCCGAATATCAGAAACTGCTTACCGATCCGGACAAGCCTCTGTTCGACCGGGCCATCCAGGGAAAGTTCCCGCCGGGATCCACCTGGAAGCCACTGATGGCCACCGCCGGTCTGAAACAGGGCGCAATTTCGATTGACGAATCGAACCTGGTTTGCGGCGGCGGCATTACCGTCGGCAACAAATTCACGCGCTGCATGGGCGGTAACCATGGCTCGCCCAACGTGCATTTCGCTATCGAGCATTCCTGCGATGGTTACTTTTATCGCCTGGGCCTGAAGATGAAGCTGGAGGGCATTCAGGCCATGGTGGATATGTTCGATCTGGACAAACGCACTGGTATCGATCTCCCGCACGAAGTGATTAGCACCACCCCGTCACGCGAACTCAAAGCCCGGCTTTATCCGAAAGATCCTGAATGGAAAGACATCGACACGGTTTATTCTTCGTTCGGGCAGGGTGAAGATGTGTTGACGCCTATCGCTTTAATCCGCGCCCACGCAGCAATCGGGATGAAGGGCAAGATGTATGTGCCCCACCTTTTGAAAGAAGTGAAGGCAATTGCGGCGGTTGGCAACGACCCCAGTGGCTCTGATTACCGGCCGGCACGTAGTGAACACCTTTTCGAAAAGCGCGAGCCCAAGAACCTCGGCCTGCCTACGGACCAGAGTGACCTGGTGGTACAAGCCATGTGGGCGGTCGTAAACGGAAACGGCACGGCTACCGGAATCAAGTTGGCTGGATTCGACATCGCCGGCAAGACAGGTACCGCACAAGTCGTTAGCCTGGGCAAGGAAGGCAGCGAGCACAAAGATCACTCCTGGTTTGTTTCTTACGCGCCAGCCTACAAACCAGAGATTGCCATTGTCGCGCTGATTGAAAACGCGGGACTCGGTTCGCGCTTCGGCGCACCGTCGGTACGCGGGGTCTACGACGCCTATTACGCAAAAACCCGCGGTCCCAAAGAAACACCCGGAACGAACATCGCGATGAAGATTCGCTGATTGGTCTTACTCCCGAAAGTCGCTGATCATGGCTGCCATTCTCCAAAAAAGAACGATTCGAGATTTTGACTGGCTGGTCGCCGTCCTGGCGGTTGCGATCGTCTCTTTTGGCGCGTGGGAAATTCACAACGCCCAACCGACTGAGACTTACTGGCAAAAACAGCTAATCGGCCTGGGGATCGCCATGGTCGCCATGCTGGCGATAGCCTTCAGCGATTATCGTCGGATTGTCGAACTGGCCCCGGCGTTTTACGTCCTGGGCCTGGTATTGCTGGTGATCGTGCTGATTCCCGGCATTGGAATGAAGATCAACGGTCAGCGTTGCTGGATCAAGCTGCCGATCGCGGGCCAGTTTCAACCGTCCGAGTTTGTGAAGATTCCTGTCGTGCTGATGCTGGCCAGATATTTTGGCAAGCATCGGACTGGCCTGCTCACCTGGAAGGAATCCCTGATGGGAGCTGCAATCATCGGGTTGCCCATTGGATTGATCTTGCTCGAACCTGACGTCGGTCAGGCCATTACGTATCTGCCGCTGCTCGCGGTCGTGCTTTTCTTATCGTCGGTACGAATGTGGATTGTCGCGGCAGTGCTGGTTGCTTGCATTGGCGGCGCGCCGCTGGCTTATACGGTGGGAGTAAAAACCGGCCTGCTGCACGGGTATAAACTCGAACGCATCAACGTCATTCTCGATCCCGAAAACGCCGATAAGCGTGGCTTCGGATATCACACGTGGCAATCGATGGTCACCGTGGGCGAAGGTGGTTTGACGGGCGCACGCGGTTCGGAATATTCACAAAGCAGCCTGAAGTTTTTGCCGGAGCCGCACACAGATTTTATTTTTTCCGTAACGGCTGAGACAACCGGCTTCATCGGCTGCCTGGCTTTATTAGCGTCGTACGCATTGCTCCTGACTCGCTTGATTAGCGATGCGCGGCGGTCGCGAGACCGCACCGGGATGCTGGTGATCATGGCAATAGTGGGTGGTCTGATTTTTCAAATCTTCATAAACGTGGGAATGGCGCTCGGATTCCTGCCGGTCATCGGCGTTCCCTTGCCGTTGATGAGCGCCGGTCTTTCCTCAGTGCTGGCGACCTTCATCGCAATCGGCTTCGCTATCAGCGTGCAACTGCGCAGGTTTGTTAATTAGCCGGCTTCCGCGCACGCCGAAAACCGAAAGAACAAAGGCGCAGGAGCGAATCGCTCCTGCGCCTTTTAGTTTTAGTAGTAAGGACTCGCGTCCGTATCTACTTCCGACGGCGATGCGAGGCCGTTTGCAGTTTCTTGATTTGTCCCTTGAGCTCCTCGATCTCTTTCTGCTGCTCCTTAATTGCGTTGAGCATGGTCCACATGATGGGGTCGTTGTTGACCATCAGGTAGCCTTCACCGTTCCTGACTACTGCTTCGGGAAGGATCTTCTGCAACGACTGAGCGCCAAACCCGACGTGCTCGCCCTCGGAGGCCAGCCCCAGTGCATTGTTCTTCAGGTACTCATAGCGAATCGGGGTCAATTGCATCACAGCCTTGAGACCCGGTTTGAAGTTGCCCTTGATAGTCTTCAATCGCTCATCAGAAAAATTCAGCCACGATCCGCCGCCGACTTTATCGGCGTCGCCGTTAACTGAAAGCTTTTGATCGGGCGACGTGGTCCCAATTCCAACGCTTCCGGTAGAGTCGATAAAGAAGCGGGTAGTGCCGGCTGCATAGGGATCTCCCAGAGCCGCATTTGAGTTGCGGATGGAAAGGCCGCCTAATGAGTCATAGAAGGTTGAAATCAACCAGTTCCTTTGAGCCGAACTGGCCGAAGAAGGACGAATCACGATATTAGCCGACGACTCGGAGGTGTTTACGCCAGCGCCCACCCTTAATCCATCTGCGTTGACCGAAGTACTTACGTCAAGCTTGAAGCCCGGACTTGCCGTTCCAATGCCGACGTTGCCGCTGGCGCTAATATCAACTGAGCTGGTCGGTGCGCCTGGCCGGACACGGAATGGCAGACGCGATCCAGCGGTTACGTCGCGAACGAAGAAGTTTGCTTCATTCGCTCCAACGTCCCAGGTCTGAGCAGTGAAACCACCCGAATTGTTTTGCTCCAGACGCAGGGCCGGCGTGTTGCTGGTGGCTGCGTGGATATCCAGTACCGGAGTGCTCGTGCGCAAGCCTAGGCGGCCTGTGGAATCTACGAACATCGAATTGGTGGGTGCGCCAGCCGTGACGGTGAAAGGAACCTTGCTCCCGGTGATGTCTTCAATCGAAAACTTGTTCGCGCCACCACTGGCTGAATCGTTCGCTGTCAGTTGCCAGTCGTTGGCGGGAAAACCGGCTGAGGTTGACGTGTCGTCAAACTTAATCCGTGTGTTGTTCTCCTTCAACCTGATCGTGTCAAAACCGAAACTCTCGTTGTTGACGCAATCCAGCCCGATGCACGCGCTGCCCTGTACGATCAGATCGTCAGGAATCACCTGGTCGAACATCAGGCTTGAGAACAAGGACGCGCGGTGGTTTCGCAATCTTGCCGCGGTATTGCCGGAGGCCACATCAGAATTATTTGCGGGCTTGCTTGCCGGGGTCACCATGGCCTTTTTGGTACGCTGGGTTTCACTCTGGCCGCCGACGATAACCTGTCCGTTAATCACCGCAAAGGCGCCGGATTGAATCATATTCGGCATGACGGGGCGCTTACGCGCGGCCCGCTCGGCTTCGGGCTCATCATCCTTTCCACGTCCATCCTTCAAAGCATCTCGCTGGCTGGCACTCAGGACCGGGCGCAGACGCAATTCGTAACCGTAACTGCCATCGGGCAATGACTTGTCGCCCAATTCAAACTCAGGTGAAGTGCCCGCTTTAAACTCTTTCGTAAAAGATCTGCCGTCCGGCGCGGTGATGGTTAGGCTTACACCTCCATGTTGAGCGAGGACGTCAAATCGGATGCTTGACCCGCCACTGATTAGGTTGGCGAGGTTACTCTCATTGCTTTGGCCAAAAGCGGTAGACCAAAGACCCGCCCCGACCAGAACTGCAAATGCCATTAACGTAAGGATTCTTGGATGCTTCATGCACGACCTCCTAAGGGTTTGGGATCTCAACCGCTGGACAAAAAGGCAGGCACGGGGGATGCCAACGGCTATCGATCTGGTTGATTTTGCTTAGCTTATCGAAACTTGGGACGTTTTGTAGCAAACAAACGTTACGAGTGTCAAGACTTATGACGCAGGCTGGTGACAATTTTTGCAATCCAATCAAATTGGCCCCATAAATCGTCGATGGAAAAGCAATAACAGCTTTGATCAGCTAATCAGAAAGAGGGTTTTGGACGAGACTAATCGCTAGCGCGGGAAGCGGGCGCGATACTCAATTGAGCTGAGGAAGGCCTTGACCATTTCGGCCTCCTGGAAATTGCCGTGGAAGCGATCGAGTTTATCCAACCAGAAGTTGTAGCCGGCAAAATCTCGATCCTGCCCTGAAGACGGATCGCGACGCAGATAACCAAAGTACTCCATCAGCACGAAAGCCCGATTGAATCGCCTTTGAGTGAGAACTGAATTCTCGGCGACCCGTCGCAGCGCTCGCCCGCGCGCGGCCACATCAGAGGTGTCTGCGGCCCCGACAAATTCACCGATCGCCGCAGCGTGATCGCCATCGGTCAGCGGGATTGCGGCATTCGCAAACAGCTTGTCCACGAATTGGGTGGGAGTCATCGTCAGCGGATACTCGCCGGCAAAGCGCGCACGCTTCACAAAATCTTCAGCGAACAATTTCTTATTGTTTTCCAGGGCCCGCTGCCAACCAGTCTGCAACACTACTACGCCTTTGGAGATCTGGGCAGCGTCGCTACGGAATTCGGTTAACTGTAACGGCACCGGCGCGTCTGGTAGTTCACCAAAGGCAGCCTGGTAGGTGCGATAAACGACGTAGCCTGTCTGCTGGAATTCAATTGACAGGAAGAATGCCGCCGACGTATCGATGCGCTTAACTTCGCGACAACCCAAATCATTGCCGCACGATTCGATGTTGTTTACCCAGAAGTTGAAGCCGGCTTCGTCGGGTTCACGGCCCAGGAAGTCGAGATACTGCTGGCGTACAAAGTATTCTGTTGCATCCAGCGGATTCAGCCCGCCACCGCCGGTTGCTCCGGTAAACGTGGCCTCGGTGTGGGCGCCCAGTTGGCTAAAGCTCTTTTGTGCGGGGCTGAAGCTAAAGTTCGCGCGCGAAGGTGTAATCACATAGAAGCCGTTCGTTTCCACATCGTCGAAGTGATATCTGCCTTCGGCATCGGTAACGGTGAGGCGATTCTGCGTGCCGCTCATGCGCACCGCCGCGCCTTCAACCGGCTGACCCTGATTGTCCAGAATCTGCCCTGACACCGTGGCGTTCTCAGCAGTCGGTGTCGCCGTGTGAGCAATCGCGAAAGCTGAGAAAGAGTCTACTTCTGAACAAACCAGCTTGTTGGCAAAATCAGTCGGATTAGTCGTGCGCGTGCGATCGACCATCACGTCATCTGAGTCGCCATAGACGGTGTTCGGCCCCGCCTCTCGGTGCAGGATCTTCAAACCCGCAAAGAATCCAGCGTCGGTAAACGCTGGCAGATAGAAGCACAACGTGGCCGGCGGCGTGTAAGTGGCCGTAGTCGTCACCTCGAAAGCCGGCAGCGGCGGACTCGAACTGTTGCCGATTACAAGATTCGGCGGACGGGTCAGACTATTAAGCGGAGCCGGATCAATTGAGGCCAGGGACGCGGTCGGCGAACTCGCCGCCGGAGCAACTCTCGAATCGCGTTTGACGCTATCCCGATTGGCGCGTTCTTCACAAGGTAGAACACACGGGAAGGTGATGATGACGTCGACAATGTCCACGGACGAATTGAGTCCATTGAACACTTCACGAGTTTCGGTAACCTGCCGCTCATACGCACCGATATCCACGGCGCTGGTGCCATTGGCATCGCCATCGGGTGGAGGCGTGCGAGAGAGTCCACGCTGGTCGACAGCGACCACCGGACTGCTTCCACTACAGCCGGTAATCACGCAATCATCACCGGTGTCGACGGCCGGACTCTTATAAGTCAGCGCATGGGTCTGAGTTGGACCACCATTCTCCTGGAGAGGCTTTAACAACGCGGTGGCCACACCCACCTGATTGTTATTCCCGCCATTGGTCAAACCACCCGCGCCGGTGCCAATGAGGTTGTACAGACTCGCCGCATTGACCAGGCCGCCAATGTCATCGGCGGTGGCGCCTGAGCCCTTCAAGTTGTCAGTGACAATGGTGTTGTGCAGCGTCACGGCTCCGCTCGCCACAAAGAGGCCGCCGCCAGATTCCGAACCCACGTTGTCGCTGTCGGCGGTGTTGTAGGCAATTGTGACGTTGGTCAGGGTCGCGTTGCCCGTGTCGTTATAGAGCCCGCCGCCATTACCCGTGGAGCTATTGCCGCTGATGGTCGTGTTGATCAGTGTCAACGGGTTATTGGTAATGCTGGCGATTCCGCCACCGTTGACGGCGCTATTCCCTTCCACCAGGACACCCCTGAGAGTCAGGTTTCCGTTGTTGAGAATACCGCCGCCATTACCTGCGGCCTCAACGCAATCGTTAATGGTGAGATTGGAAATTGAGACGATCTTGTTCGAGCCGATGTTGAAGGCGCGATGGTTCCCGTTGCCGTCAATGGTCAGAGACTTATCCGCTGGTCCGAGGATGTTGACATTATGGTCAACGGATAGCTGGCCCAGCGGCAGGACTATGATTGCCGGCCAGAATTGAAGGTTAAAGTCTATGTCGATCGTCCCACAACTCGCCAGCGCATTCGCTTCTTCGACAGCCGCGCGCAACGTACACCGCTGATTTATATCGCCGCAGACTCCGTCTCCGGGCGTTAAGTCGTGCGAGTCGGCCGGGTCATTAACCGTAAAGCTCGTCGGACAGGCGTCGTCGGTAAGGATCGTGCCCGTGGCTGTGTTCGGCGCAACTATGTTGTAGCCGCTGCCTGCCGCGAGCGTGAAGATTACTGTTTCGTCCGCCTCCGGATTTGTGTCTGGAGTTGGATGCACGGTGACGTCAACCGTGGATATGCCGGCGCTGAAGGTGACCTGGCCAATGGTGTTCGTGAAAGTGGCGGCCCCGGTCTGCGTGTAATCGAGACCCGTGAAACTGGCAGTTCCGCCCACCGTAAAGTCGACCGTCAGCGGATTGCTCGTATCGGTGCGGCTGAAGCGATAGACGATATCTGTGCCGCTGTTTTCCAGAACCTCCGGCGGCGTGGGTGAGACGATCGCCACACTAACATCCGAAACGGGAAGCGAGACCTGCACCGCGCCCGAAAATTCAGATGTGTTGCCTGAGCCGTCTGTTGCGGTGGCGGTGACCCAGGATCCGACAGTAAGCGGCGCGGCCGGATTGAAGGTGAATACCGCGTCATTGCCGGACGTGGTCACCGTTGTCGTACCAATAAAAGTCTGGCCTTCGCCAAATCCGGACGGGTCCTTGCCCGGAACCGGATCGTTGCTCACAAAGAACTCGATCACATAATCCTGATCTAAGTTCGAATTGAGCGTGCCATTAATCGTAGTGCTACCGCCACTATTGATTGCCGATGTGACCACCGGATAGTTCTGAAGTAAATTGGGCCCGGTATCTGAATCATTTGTATCGTTGGCCGTGACCCCGTTGGCATCCTCCGCGCCACCAACCAGGTTGATGCCCAATTTCCCGTTAGCGTAGATCGAGTTCTGACTGATGAGATTATTTATGTCACCGGCGCTGCTGACCTTTACGCCTTCTTCCCCGTTATTCGCGATCACATTGGCGCCGGTAATTATCGTGACACGTGGCCCGATACCGACACTCTTAGAGGTGGCCGCACCCGTTACTTTCGCCCCGGCCAGAGCCTTCGCTGCCCGGCCAGCCTTAGCGGTCCTGGCCGCGACCTGAGAAGACTTTTGCGCGAGTGTCGCGGCCCTGGCCTTCA
>Ga0207711_10005232_pt1 | contig 10996 bp, 8 predicted proteins | sample KBSS34metaG_FD_184401 | JGI IMG/M metagenome (GOLD analysis project Ga0207711, IMG submission 184401) | Switchgrass rhizosphere microbial communities from Kellogg Biological Station, Michigan, USA - KBS S3-4 metaG (SPAdes) (version 2) | ecosystem: Host-associated > Plants > Roots > Rhizosphere >...
CCCCGAATGATCGGGGGGCGGCCAATCGGCACCCCACGGATACAAGAGTCCCTCTTCGCGACCCGCGAAGCGCGCGGCCCATTCCCACTCGGCTTCGGTCGGCAACCGGTAGCCGCCGCGCAGTGGCCGCACCGCGGCCCAGACATTGTTCTTTTGCTCGTAAACCGGCTGGAGCCCGTCCTTGATGCTGAGCCAGTTCAAATACTGCATCGCCTCTTCGGGCGTGACGCGGACCACCGGCTGGTCGCCCTCGTCGAGGGTCTTGCCGCCGAACTCGCCGGACTTGTGGTCCGGCTTGAACGCGCGGAACTCCGCGTTCGTGACCTCGCGGACTCCGAGATAGAACGCCTTCGTGAGCCGCACGGGCCGCAACACTTCGTTCGCGCGCCGGGCCTGGACGCGCCGCGACGAGCCCATCGTGAACTGTCCCGACGGAATCAGCTTGAGGTCCTGACCCGCGCCCGTCCTGCGCACGGTCGGATAACCGCCACCCGTGCTCTGATCGAGCGCAGCGAGGTCGAAGACGAGCTTCTGCGGGAAACCCGGACGCGGTGTCACGCGCTGCTGCGAGCTCGCGAAGCCCGTGCGCCGGATCTCGACGTCGTGGCTCACGCCCGTCAGCGAGAGCGTCACGGGCGTCGCGGCGCGCCGCTCGCCGTCCACCCAAACGTCCGCGCCTACCGGCGTGCTCTCGACCTGCACCTCGCCGTACTGCGCGACGAGGTCGATCGCGAGCTTGCGGCCGCTGTCGGCGGCGATAGACAAGCTGCGCGTTGCGGTCTCGTAACCGGGCTTCGTGAGCGTGAGCTCGTGACTTTTCCCCGGCGTGAGCTTGACGGTGAGCGGCGAGCGGCCGCGGAATTCGCCGTCGATGCTTACGTTGGCCTCGGTGGGATTGCTCACGATGTCGACGCGCCCGTCCGCGAGCGCGAGCTTCACTTCGGGCAGCTGCAGCGGCGTGGCGGCACTCACGATCACCTTGTTCGTCCACGCGTTGTAGCCGTTCAGGTGCGCCTCGATCTGCCGCTCGCCCGCGGTGATCTGCATCTCGAGCGGCGTGACGCCGACCTCGGCGCCGTCGACGAGCACGGTCGCGCCGGGCGGCTGCGTCGCGAGCTGGACCGGCGCCCAGTTCGGGGTCAGCTTCGCGACGACCGTTTGCTGCTCGGCCGCACCGCGGACGTCGATCTCGACGACCTGAGGCAAGAACCGATCGGCGCTGAGCTCGAGCCGGTGGACGCCCGGCGTAATCTCCGCGTCCTTCAGCGGCGTATCTCCGAGCGGCATCCCGTCGAGCAGCACGTGCGCCGTCGCCTCGGGTTCCGTCGTGAGCGTCACGAGTCCCGGCAGCTTCTTGAGCTTGAGGTCGATCACTTGACCCGACGCGCCCGTGACCTCGAACTGGCTATCGAGCGGGTAATAGCCCTTGAGCGTCGCAGCGACCCGATGCGTGCCGGGATGCAATAGGTAGTGATCGCCGTAGCGGATCTTGAAGAGCGTGCTAGGCAGCGTCATCGACTCGGGCTCGGGATCGAAATTCAGCGCGACGGATTTCGCCGTGAACGCGAACCATGCGAAGCCTGCGAGCAGCGCGAGCACCGCCCCAACGCTGATCCTCGCGATTCTCGAGGCGCCCCGCTTCTCGCCCGCGCCGACGACGGGCGGCAGCTTGAACGCGACGGGCTTCACGATCGCTTGATGGGCATCGCCGTCGACGTCGTCGCCGATCGCGACCGCGCGGAGGTCCGGCGGGGCCGTATCGCCCGCGGTCACGAGCGTCTCGATCGCGAGCGCGAGCCGGCCGCCGTCGGTCCGGCAAGTCACGCGCGCGCGGTCGAACGCGATCACGTCGCCGTCCTTGATTTCGCGCGAGCCCACGACGGGCACGCCGTCGACGCGCAGATTGCGCGCCCCGCGTCCAGCGACGACGAAGAACGCGCCGTCGCGCTCCTCGATCTCGATCACGCCGGGCAGCCCGTCGACCCTGAAGCCCGCGGCCGCGTCGGCGCCGATCGCGATCGGCAGCGCGCTCGCCGGGAGCTCGCGGGTCCGTCCGAGGTACTCGATCGTTACGACCGAGTCGCGCGCCACATTGCCTGCGCTCATCCTGCTTCTTCCTGTCCGATCAGATCGGCTCGCTGCAAATCACACTGATCGGCGGCAGAGTTCGACCCGGCACGACCGTGAAAGTTTGGCGCACGTCGTGAAAGCCGTTGCGGCTGCCGATTGCCGTGTAGGTGCCGGGCCGCAGCTGAAGCTCCTTCGCGCCGAACGAGCCGAGCGGGCCGACGCGATAAACGGTGACCTCGGTGTGCTGGTCCGACGTGAGCTGCACCGAGATCGGGGTCGACGCGAGCGTCACGAGGCGGTCGAGCTTGCCGATCTGATCGCTCAGCACCGGGCCCGGCTCGGCCACGCCGCGCGCCTCCACGACGAGCTTGCGGGCGTCAGCCAGCACCGTGTCGCTGAACAGCAGCGTCGGATTGTCGATCAAGTTGCGGAGCTTCGCATCGAGCCCCGCGCGCGACTCGGAGCGCTCGAGACCCGTCTTCGCGAACACGAGCGTCGAATCGTCCGCGAGCGCACCCTTGTACTGCGCGATCGCTTGGTCCCAGAGCTCGCGACGCTCGAAAGCGAGCGCGCGCGCTTCCGTGAGCCTGATCTTGCCGAGCCTCTCGCCCTCCTGCGCCTGCGAGAGCCCGTCCTGCGCTTCGTGCGCCTGCGGACGCAGCGCGAGGGCGGTCTGGAATTGCTTTTCGGCATCCGCGTAGTTCTCGGCCGCGAGCGCCTTCGAGCCTTGCGACATCGCGAGCTCGAAGTCCGAATCGCGAACATTGGCGGTTACCGCCGCGAGCGCGCGGCTCGCGGGTTCCCAACGCGGATCGATCGCGAGCGCCTCGCGGTAAGTCGCGATCGCCTTCTGCCGCTCACCCGCGTCACGTTCCGCGTTGCCGCGCTCGACGAGCGAGAGCACGTCGGGCAGACGCTCGGCACGCGCGCGCCCGGCCTTGGCAGCCGCGTTCTCGGGCTCGATGGCGAGCACGACGTCGTACTGCGCGATCGCGACCTCGGCGTTCGCGGCCGCGAAGGCTTCGTGCGCCGCCGCGATGGCGCGCTGCACGATCTCCGCCGACCGGGCGAGCAGCTCGGAGCCCACGGCGGTCGCGTCCGTGTACTTGGCGACCGCTTGCGCGAAGTCGTTCGCGAGAAACGCGTCCTCGCCCGCGTTCTCGAGCTCCTTGTAATGCGCGTATTGGTCGCCGCCCCAGGAATCGACGTGCAGCGCATCGAGCTGACTCTGCTGCGAGAGCAGCTTCGCGAGCAGTGTGTCGGACTGCGACTTGAGCGCCGCGAGCTCTTCGGCGGACAGCTTCGGCGCGTCCGGCGCGGTCGGCTGCGGCGCGATGACGGCGGCGGGCTTGTCGGGCGCCGGTTGCATGAGGCGCGGCAGCAAGGCAAAGACGAACACCACGGCCGCGATCAGCAGCGCGCCGGCGAGATACTGCCAAATGGGCGTGCGCGTCCGCATCTGGACCGCGGTCGCGGCAGGCGCAGCGGCGTCGGCCGCTGCGGCGCGTAGCCCCGGCTTGATCGGGACCACGGTCTCTTCGTGTTGTGCTCGGCTAGGGTCCACTACGTTCGACGCTTGTATTGGGTCAAATCTCGGCCGGCTCGAGGTCGGCCGGAATCGCAGATTCTAAGACATCCGCGAAGACTGAAAGGCCTGGCGCGCGCCTAGGGTCGGCCTCGAGCACGTCGCGCACGCAAGCGGCCAGCGCTGCCGCGGGTCCCTTGCGCCCCCCGGGCGGCGTGAGGCGCGCGCGCGCCGCGAGCTGCTCGGCCGAGCGGCCGGCAGGCCCGTACGGCAGCCGGCCCGCGATCAGCTCGTACAGCAAGACCGCGTAGGCATAAGCATCGTCCGCGGCCGTGACGATCGGGTTGCGTCCGGATCGCAGGTGTGCGGCCGTGGTGCCACCGGGTTGCGCCGGAGCACCGAGCGGCAGGGCGGACGCGAAGTCGATGAGGCGGGCGCGTCCGCGCGCATCGAACAGCACATTGCGCGCCTTCACGTCGCGGTGCGCATAGCCGCGCGAGTGCAGATGCGTGAGCGCAGCGTGGACCGAATAAGCAGCCCGTAACCAATGACGGGGGTGTGTTCCGACGAGGGAAACGAGGTCGCCGCCGGGCAGGTACTCGAGCACGAGCGCGCAGACGCCTTCGTGCTCGACGAGGCCGTGTGTCTCGACGATGTGCCCGTGCTGCGAGGCCGCGAGCACGTCGTGCTCGCGCTCGAGCCGAGCCAGCGCGTCATGCGACTGCGCGCCGGAAAGCGGAATCTTCAACGCGACGCTGCAGCCCCGCGTGTCGAGCGCGCGCCAGACCTCGGAGCTGCCGCCGGCGCCGACTCGCTCGACGAGGCGCAAGCCGGCGGACGCGAACAAATCACGCGCCGAACGCAGCGGAGCGCCAGCGCTGTACGGGACGTCCGACTCGGCGTCGCGCTCAGCCCCCGTTGGCGGCGCTCGAAGTGGCATTGGCTGGAGACTCTGCGGGGGCAGCCGCTTCGCTCGCGGGCGCGGGTTGCGCGGAATTCGACCCGGGCGACGACGCGCTCGTGCCTTCCGCCGACGCAGGGCTCGCTTCGGAGGCTGCATCGGGCGCCGCGGCCGCACCGGTCGGCGCCCCGGCGGCGTCGGCGGCCGACGGTATCCCAGAGGCCGGCAACTTCAGCGCCACGCCGGGAAGCGGATCTTCACGCGGACGGGCCGGCTCCGGCTCGCCGGCGTAAACCGACAAGTCGTCCGGCACGAAGCCGCTTTCTTCGACGAAGATTTGGCGCAACAGGTCGCGCCATTCGTTGTACTGCGCGTCGGCGGTGCCGGTGAGCCGGTGCTCGGTGCCTTGGATCGCGACGACCACGGGCTTGATCGAATCGTCGAACGAGCCGTTGAGCTCCTCGAGCTGCTGCTGGTGGATCTGCTTTTCCTGCTTGCGGACTTGGCTCGTGCGCAGCATGTCGACGCCGATGTAGAGGACCGCGTCGCGCAGCATGCGCTCGGTGAACTCGCCGCCGTGACTGCTGCCGTAGACGATCGAGGCAAGGATCGACGCAACGCCCATGCCGGTGCGCCAGTGCGCGGACTTGGTCAGCTCCTTGACCTCGATCGCCTCCTCGCGCGCGTTCTCGCGCCAGCCGTTGTAGGGCGTGCTCGAGTCCTTGTAGAACTGGTCGTAGTGCTCGTCGATCGTATCGAGGAACAACCGCTCGCGCTGGCGCACGCGCTGCGTGCGGTCGTACATCGGATCGCCGTCGGCCGGCAGCCGATTGATCTTGTACTGCCCCTTGTTGTCGGCGACGTAACCGTTGAACGCGTCGGGGGCCAGGTCGGCGGCGTAGCGCAGCCCCGCGGTGGTTCGAATCGTCTGGGTCTCTTTCGCGGACAGGCTCTTGCGCGCTTTCGCGAGATCGTTCGAGACCTCGTTGAAAACGTCCTGGTATGGATCGAGGTCGGGATAACGCTGGCGATTGAACGCGCCGGCGGCCGTCGACATCTGGTACGTCTTGTCGACCCAAGTTTTCCCCGTCGCATCGGTCGCTTTGACGTGCAACTGGAAGTAATCGCCATCGGAATGCAGGATCTTGCCGTCGACGCTGAGATCCGCGGCCGTCGAATCCTTCGGCGTGACCCACACGGTGCCCCAGTTCGCGCTCTTCTGGAGCGTGTTGCGGAGCAAGACGGCCATGTAAATAGCCTCGCTCCTGCGGATCTGGACGAACGTGCCTTCCTTGATCAAATGCTCGAGCACGTCTTTGTCGACCTCTCCCTCCGGCACTCCCGAGTCGAACACGGTGACGCCGACGTCGAGCAGCTGAGTCTCGGCGATCTCGGTGGTGTTCTTCTCGAGCGGAACCGCGTGCGCGACGAGCACTTCGGTGCTCGTGCAGCCCGCGATGAATGACAACCCTGCGACAAAACCTATCGCGACGCGGCGCATATCGGACCCTCGGTGCGCCTACTGGCGCGCAACGATCTTCTTGTACTGGTTATATTCTTCCCAGAGCGAAGCACGGAGGAACGGATCGTTTTCCGCGGTCGCCGCCTCGCAAAGCTGGCGCGCGACCTTATCTGTATCGTTGCAGCCCTGCACCGTTGCCGCGGTCTTATCGGGACCCGCGTCGTCGCGGTTTTTGTTCGCGCCGGTCGCGCCGCCGCCCTGTTGCCCGCCGACGGCGGCACTCGAGCCGCCGGCGGAACCATTGCCGGCCTCCCCGCCCTGCCCTGACCCGCCGCTGCCCGTGCTAGCCGTTCCACCGGCTGCTCCACCGCCTGGCGCACCGGCGGCTGCGTCACCGCCGCCGCCCTGGCCGGCCTCTTTGAGCACCTGATCCGCTGCGGTGCCGCCGCCGGCGCGCGCGACGGCCTCTTGCTCCTTACCCATGCGCGCGTCGAAGCCACCGAGCGACTTATCGAATTCCTGGCCCGCGGCACTGCCGCCGCCATTCCCGGCCTGAGCGCCGCCGAACGGACTGTCGCCGCCGGCGCCACCGGAGCCGCCGCCCGCTGCACCGCCGGCCGCGCCGTTGCCACCGGCGCCACCGCCGCCGGCCGCACCGCCACCCGCGGAGGCCGCGCCACCGCCGTTGCCGGCGCTGGTCGGAAATGCCGAGCCGCCTTGACCGCCCGCCGAGCCGGCAGCACCGACCGTGCCACCGGAGCCGGGCGAACCCGAACCGCCCGCGCCGCTCGAGCCGCCGCCGGCTTGCGTGCCGCCCGCCGCACCGCTCGAGCCGCCGCCTTGTGCACCGCCGCTCTGGGCTCCGCCGCCTTGTCCGCCGCTCGCGCCGCCTTGCGATCCGCCGGACTTACCGGCCTGGCTGCCGCCGGCGGCGCCACCGCCGGAGCTATCCGTTGGGAACGGGTTCTGCGCTCCGCCGATACCGCCGATGCTCCCGGTCGGGAACGTCGAGCTCTGCGAGCCTGCGCCACCCGAGCCTTGCGTGCCGCCCTGGGCGCCGCTCGAGCCGGACGAGCCGCCGCCTTGGGCGGAGCTGGTCGGGAACGGCGAGCCACCCTGACCGGCCGCGGAGCCGGCCGAGCCTACGGTGCCGCCCGAGCCCGCGGAGCGGGAACCGCCCGCCTGAGAGCCGCCGCCGGAAGAGCCGCCCTGTGAGCCGGAAGAACCACCCTGTGACCCGGACGAGCCGCCCTGCGATCCGGACGAGCCACCCGAGGACCGGGACGAACCCCCGGCCTGCGAGCCCCCTCCCGAAGAGCCGCCCTGTGCGCCTGAGGAACCGCCTTGCGATCCGGACGAGCCGCTCTGCGCTCCCGACGAGGCGCCCTGCGATCCGGACGAGCCTCCCGCTGAAGACTGCGAGCCGCCGCCCGACTGGCCACCGCTCGATGAAGACTTCGAACCCTGCGAGCCGCCGGAAGAGGACTGCTGCCCACCACTCGAGCCGCCGCTCGGCATGGGAATGCTGGCGCTGCTTCCCTGCGGACCGACGGTTTGCTGGCTGCTGCAGGCAATTAATGCGAGCAGCGCGGCGCCTGTGAGCACCGAGCGCATGACCTTCACTTCCATGATTGTCCTCCCTCGATCTCAGTCGAGGTCGTTCGCTGTGTCGGAGTGGGCTTCACCTTTAGTTACTCGACGGTCGCGCTAAGTTCACTTTACGCGTCGAGCGGGCGGCGCAGCCGAAAACATTCCATAACGCCCAGGGCGCCGGTGACGTTGACCGGGGTGGCACCTGATACTATGTGCCGCTCGCACGAGCACACTCACAACAATCGACTAGGGGCGACGCGCATGAGAACGATAGCACCGATTTGCAGCCTGCTTCTATTGTTTCTTCCCGCGCTGAGTCACGCCCAAAACGCCGCTCCAGCGCCGGCCGCCGCATTGCCTCGCACGGCATCGCCCGCGGGCGCGATGGTCTATTTCATCGCGCCGCAGAATGGCGCCAAAGTGACCTCGCCGTTCACCGTGCGTTTCGGCCTCAAAGGAATGGGCGTCGCGCCTGCCGGCGTGACGAACGCGAACACGGGGCACCACCATCTGCTGATCGACAGCGATCTGCCGCCCGACAATCTGCCGATCCCGAACGACGACAAGCATCGGCATTTCGGCGCGGGGCAGACCGAGGTCGAGCTCACCTTGCCGCCAGGGCAGCACACGTTGCAGCTCGTGCTCGGTGATGCGAACCATATCCCCCATCAGCCGCCGGTTCGTTCAGAAAAGATCACGATCACCGTGCAGTAGGCGCGCTGAACGGTAGCTGAACGCGCAAGCTTTCTAGGATGGAAATTCGCTCCGACTTCGTCGATGCAGTCGGCAATACGCCGCTGATCAAATTACGCAAAGCCTCCGAGCTCACCGGGTGCACGATCCTCGGCAAAGCCGAGTTCCTGAATCCGGGCGGCTCGGTCAAGGATCGTGCGGCGAAGTACATGGTGCTCGACGGCGAGCGACGCGGCGTGATCGAGCGCGGCGGCCTGATCGTGGAAGGCACGGCCGGCAACACGGGGATCGGCCTCGCGCTCGTCGGCAATTCGCGCGGGTATCGCACGCTGATCCTGATGCCGAACACGCAGTCGCAAGAGAAGAAGGATGCGCTTCGTGTCTGCGGCGCCGAGCTGCGCGAAGTGCCCGCGGTGCCGTACAAGGATCCGAACAACTACGTGCACATCGCGAAGCGCACCGCGGACGAGCTCGCGGCCAAAGAGCCGCACGGCGTGCTGTACGCGAATCAGTGGGACAACACCGCGAACCGCGACGGCCACACGCAGAGCACCGGCCCCGAGATCTGGCAGCAGACGGACGGCAAGATCGACGGCTTCACGTGCGCCGTCGGCACGGGCGGCACGCTCGCGGGCGTGAGCGAGTTCCTGAAGCACAAGAACCCAGGCGTCGTGACGGCCGCGGCCGATCCGATGGGCGCGTCGATCTACAGCTGGATCAAGACCGGCGAGCTCAAAGGCAGCGGCAGCTCGATCAGCGAGGGCATAGGCCAGGGCCGTGTGACCGGCAATCTCTCGGGCGCGAAGATCGACGACGCGTTTCAGATTCCGGACGAGGAGATGGTGCCGATCTGCTTCGACCTCGTGCAGACCGAGGGCTTGCTGCTCGGCGGCTCGACGGGGATCAACGTCGCGGGCGCGATCCGGCTCGCGCGCGAGCTCGGGCCCGGAAAAACGATCGTCACGATCCTCTGCGACTCGGGCTCCCGTTATCAGTCGAAGCTCTACAACCCCACGTTCCTGCGCTCGAAGGGTCTACCGACGCCGCCCTGGCTAGACGGCTGAGCGTCCGAGCGGGCGACGCGCCTCAAGACCGCTCGCGCTGAGCGCGTTCAGGCGCGATTCAGTTGCCGCCGTCCAAACTGACAACCATGTCGTCAAAGGTCTTCCGATCCATTGTTGCGTTGCTCGCGATCGCGGTGCTGGCCGCGGGTTGCGCGACCACGCCGTCGACCGAGTCGGCGCCGGCTCCGGTCGTCGCGCCGCGAGCGGCGACCACGGAAGACAAGCCGGTCCTGAACCTCGGAGGCGCCGTCGCTAATCTCGCGGCCGACATGGTTGGCGCGCGCTACCGGCTCGGCGGGACCAATCCAGTGCAGGGGTTCGATAGCAGTGGCCTCGCGTTTTACGCGTACGACCTTGCGGGCTACCCGATACCCCGCACGCCCGCGGATCAGTTCAGAGCAGCGCACAAGATCGCGCTCGCGGACGCAACCGCGGGCGATCTCTTCTTCTTCCAGGACCAGGCCAAGCTCTCGCACGTCGGCATCTATCTCGGCGACGGCCTGTTCGTGCACGCGCCCGATACGGGGCGGCAGGTCAGCGTCGCGCGGATCGACGCTCCGTATTATCAAGAGCAGCTGATCGCCGTCGGCCGGCTCCTGCCGCCGGGCCTCTAGACCAAGCTCGTCTATCTCGCGTCCGCACTTTCTAGCGCGGGTGCTCCCGCATCGCCGTTTGCGCCGCCTGCGTCGCGCGCTCGCAATCCGGCGCGCTGCGTGCCGCGGTAGCGCTCTTGCGGACACCGAGGTCTGCTTGGTCGCGACGCGACGTCGCGAGCTCGTTCAGCCCGGCGCAGGCTTTCAGTAGCGCGTCCTCCGCAGCCGTGAGCGCGGGCGGCGCGGAGCCACCCGAAGCCGTCGCGTCGTCGAGCGCGAATGCGAGATCGCTCGAGACCTTGTTCTGATCGCGAAACACTCGCTCGACATAGGCGCGAAACTCGCTCGACGTGAGACCGAGTCGCGTGCCGTCCGCCGTCGTGACCGCGCACGCAACGGACAGGGCCGCGGCGGCGGCCAGGACAAGCGTGCGGAAAGCTCGCATCGACGGGGCTCGTAACCCAAGCACGGGCTCGATGCTCTTCGATCCCGGGGAGGCGCGCAACGGGCCGTCCGGCGCAGGAGCCCGGCCAGTCTACCGGCCCGTCAGCGACGCCGGCGGCGGCTGTGCGATAATCCGCGGCTGCAATAACGCACGCCAGCCGGTAAACCTTTGGCCGCGTCCGCTCCGAGACTCCTCCAAGACTCCTTTGATCAGCTCGCCGCGGCCATTCACAAGGCCACGGATTGGCTCGACCGCGATCAGCGGCCCGAGGGCTATTGGGTCGGGATGCTCGAGTCGAGCTACTGCATGGAGGCGGAGTGGCTGCTCGCGATGCACTTCCTCGGCATCCGGCATCCGCGCGAGGTGGACCTCGTAGGCACGCTGCTCAACGCTCAGCGTCCGGACGGCTCTTGGGAGAGCTACTACCGCGCGCCGAACGGCGACATCAACAGCACGGTCGAGTGCTATGCGGCGCTGCGCTGCGTCGGGATGAGCCCCGACTCGCCGCCGCTCGTGAGCGCGCGGCGCTGGATCCTAGAGCATGGCGGCCTATCGCAGGCGCGCGTGTTCACGAAGTACTGGCTCGCGCTGCTCGGCGAGTGGCCGTGGAGCGCGACGCCGAACTTGCCGCCCGAGGTCATCGCGACTCC
>Ga0207711_10005236_pt1 | contig 10991 bp, 12 predicted proteins | sample KBSS34metaG_FD_184401 | JGI IMG/M metagenome (GOLD analysis project Ga0207711, IMG submission 184401) | Switchgrass rhizosphere microbial communities from Kellogg Biological Station, Michigan, USA - KBS S3-4 metaG (SPAdes) (version 2) | ecosystem: Host-associated > Plants > Roots > Rhizosphere...
AGGAGAATGCTGTCCCAGTCGTCGTCCGGCTCGGTGATCAGGACGCCGTCGGCCGTGGTCTCGAAATGGCTGCTCAGGTCGGCGAACCCGCTGAAGCCGAGGCCAGTGAGTTCGATCCGGTCCTTCCCCGGCTGGAAGTCCATGATCTGATCCTTGCCGCCGCCTGTCCGCACGACGAACAGGTCGGCCCCGGTCGTCGCCGTCGCGGCCACGGTCGCAGCATCGCCCCACATGAGGTCGATCACACTGGCGCTTCCCACCAGGGTGTCGTCGCCGCCCCGCGCGTGTCCCAGCAGCTCCGCGCCATCGCCGTAAAGCGAAGTGGTAAAGTAGGGATAGAGATCCTGCCCGGTCACCAGATCGTCGCCGCCTTGGGCGTAGTCCCTCAGCGACTGGGCGTCTCCAAGCGCCGTCGCGGCGGTCACCGTGTCGTTTCCGCCCACGGCATGTCCGCTCATCGTCTCGGCGTCGCCATAGGCTACGCCGGTGGAGAAACGGAATATCCTCGTGGCCGTGACCACATCGTCGCCGCCGCGGGCATAGTCCGCGATGGAGAATGCGTCACCTATGACGAGGGACGACAAGAAACCGCCCGCGGCGACCGTGTCGTCTCCGCCCAGCGCGTGGTCCGACAGGCCCCTCACGTCGCCTACCGAGGTCGCCAAATAGGGGCCGCTGTAGGGGTTGCTGAGCGTTTCCCCGGCCGCAGCCGCGTGGCCGCTGAGAACGATATCGCCGTCACCGAAAACGATCAGCCCGCCATGGTAGAGCATCGGCAACGTCGTCGTCGCCTTGTTGCCGGCCGGGTCCACCGCCGACACCGTGAAGGTGTGCGGCGTATCGGCGAGCCCGGACAGCGCCACGCTCCAGCCGCCGTCCGCGTCGACGACGACCGAGCCTCGCGTCGTCGCGCCTTCCGAGATGGTGACGGACGCGCCCGGTTCGGCAAAGCCGCTGATGGACTCCGCGAAGAACTCGATGACGTACAGCCCAGGCGCCTGGGTGTCGACGGTGAAGGCCAGGGCGTCGCTCGCCGCGCTGATGTTGCCGGCCTTGTCGGCGGCGGTGGCGGTGAGGCTGTGGTCGCCGTCGGCGAGCTTGCCCAGGGTGTAGCTCCAGTCGCCGGCGCCGCTCGCCTGCACCTGGCCGAGCTTGGTCGCCCCGTCGTAGACCGCGACCATGGCGTAGGCCTGGGCCTTGCCGGTCAGCGCCTGATTGGCGAGGTCGTGGCCGGCGTTGACGTAGCCGCCGATGATCTTGTTGTCGGCCAGGCTGGAGGGTGCGCCCGGCGCATGGGTGTCGACGGTGAAGGCCAGCACGTCGCTGCTGGCGCTGGTGTTGCCGGCGACGTCCGAAGCGGTCGCCGTCAGCTTGTGGCCGCCTTCGGCCAGCTGGCCGAGGGTGAAGCTCCAGGCGCCGGTGGCGCCGGCCTTGACTGTCCCGATCTGCGTCCCGTCGTCGAAGATCGCCACCTTCGCGCCGGCGTCGGTCCTGCCGGTCAGGGTCTGGTCGGCGGTGTTGTGCGCGGCATTGACCAGGCCCTTGGCGATGCTGGCGTCGACCAGCCCGCCGGGCTGCGACGGCGGGCGGGTGTCGACCTTGAAGGCCAGGGCCGCGCTCGCCGCGCTGAGGTGGCCGAGCGCGTCGCTGGCGACGGCGGTCAGGCTGTGCGGGCCGTCCAGCAGCCGGCCGAGGGTGTAGCTCCAGGCCCCGCCGCCGTCGGCCGTGGTGGTCCCCAGCGGGGTGGCGCCGTCGTAGATCGCCACGCTCGCCCCGGCGTCGGCCGCCCCGGTCAGCGCCTGGCTGGCGGTGTCGCGGGCGTTGTTGACATAGCCGTTGAGGATCGCGGCGTCCGCCAGCCCGCTCGGCGCTGACGGTTTGATAGAAGCATCCACTGTCGTCGGCATGATTATCCCCTCGCGGTCGGTCTGTCAGGTCAAGCCGTCGATGGTCCACCGCGCGGTCAGGCGGCGCCGAAACCGAGGATCAGCGCCGCGGCCGCCGCGGCCGACAGGGTGGCGAGCGATGGACGCATGACTTCCCCCTGGTCGCCGCTGAGCGAACGCGGTTACCTGTTCTAGGGCCAAGCTCTTCCACGCGCAATGAGAGAAAGCGGCAAAGACACCCGTATTAAGAGTGTCAAGGAGGCCGGCTTGTGCAACCCCTTCGGCCTACCTGCCCTTGGCAAATTTTGCCAAAACCGCTAGACTGGCGAGATGAGCACGATGAACATCTCCCTGCCGGAATCGCTCAAGATCTTCGTCGACGAGCAGGTCTCCGGGCGCGGCTACGGCACCAGCAGCGAATATGTCCGCGAGCTGATCCGTCGCGACCAGGACCGGCAGCGGCTGCGCGGCCTGTTGCTCGAAGGGGCGTCGTCGCCGGCGGCCGGCCCGGCCGACGAGGGCTATTTCGCCGGCCTCCGCGACCGGGCGCGCGGCCGCAAGGCCGGATGAGCGACAAGCCGCTGGTCCTGCGCGAGGCCGCCCGCCAGGACGTCGAGGCCGCCGTGGACTTCTACGCCGCCGAGGCGGGCGAGGCGGTGGCGCTGGGGTTCGTCGATGCGCTGGAGCGCGCCTTTCGCCTGATCCGCCGACATCCTGCGGCCGGCTCGCCGCGGCATGGTCTCGAGCTCGACCTTCCCGGACTGCGCGCGCGCGGCCTGAGACGCTTTCCCTACCTGGTCTTCTACGTCGACCGGCCGGACCAGGTGGACGTCTGGCGGGTGCTGCACGCCCAGCGGGACCTGCCGGCCTGGCTGCAGCCATAGCCGGCTTTGGGCGCAAACCAAGCGATTGCTAAGCTGCCGCGCGCGACATAGCCTGACCGCCGCTTTCCGGCGTGCGCGCCCTCGAGGTGGCGTCGCACGTCTTCGTGCCGATCGGCGGCGGCGTGCTCACCGGGCAGGGCGCAGAGGTCATCAAGATCGAGCATCCGGCAGGCGGCGACCCGTATCGCGGCCTGGTCACGGCGGGTCTGCACAAGACACCTTCAACGGCATCGATGCATGGCGATCCGCAGGTCGCGGCCAACGGCTATCTGGCCGAGGTCGAGATGGGCGACGGCTCCTCGCTCACCCTCGTCAACGGGTGGTCTAGGTCTGCGCGAGCAGAAGCCCTCGACCGCTTATTGCCAGACCGATGTCGGAACGCGGCGAGCCGGCGCGTCCTTGAGAGACCAGGCGCGGGGGACCGTTTCGTCCCCGGCGCTCGCATCTCGCAGGAGCTTTGCACATGATCACCATCTCCGCCTTTCGTTGGGTCCCGCCGTTCGCCCAGGGCCAGGTCCGCGACCTGCGGGTCCGCTGGGCGCTGGAGGAAGTCGGCCTGCCCTACCGGGCGCGCCTGCTGGAGCCGGGCGACCAGAACTCGCCGGAGTACCGGGCGCTGCAGCCGTTCGGACAGGTGCCGATCTACGAAGAGGACGGCCAGGCGCTATTCGAAAGCGGGGCCATCGTCCTGCATATCGCCGAGCGGTCGACGACCCTGCTGCCGGCGGACAGGAATGCGCGGTCGCGCGCCGTGCAGTGGCTGATCGCCGCGCTGAACTCGGTCGAGCCCTTCATCATGAACGTGGCCCAGGTCGAGATCTTCTACGCCGGCGAGGAGTGGGCGAGGCTGCGCCGGCCGGGCGCCCGCGAATTCGCCCAGGGCCGGATCCAGGCCGTCGCCAACGCCCTGGGCGACAAACCCTATCTCGACGGCGACCGCTTTACGGCCGGGGACCTGCTGATGTCCTCGGTGCTGCGGATCGACGCCAGCCTGGTCACCGCGGCCAACCTGCAGGCCTATGTCGACCGCTGCACCGCCCGGCCCGCCTTCCAGCGCGCGCTGGCCAGCCAGCTGGCGGATTTCCGCCAGGACGACGTGGTTGAGCGGGTCTGAAGCCGCCCTCTCGCACGGCTCGCCCAGGGTAGGACCACAGGCGGCCGGTCTCGGTCTCCGAGACGTAGAGGCTCGCCCCGTCCGGCGGGAGGCCGACGCCGTTGGGGGTGATGGTCGAGGGCGGCCCTTGGTGTGACGCGTCAGCCCACCGCAGCCTGGATCTGCACCGAGCGCAGGTAGGCGAGGCGGTGCTCCAGGACGCTGTGGGAGCCGCGCCCCTGCAGCGGGCTGCCCGGATTGGCGCCGGCGTCCCGCAGCTCGCGCTCGGCCTGCTCCACCTGCCGCTGGACGGCCGCGGGATCGATCCGCTGCACGATCCGCAGCAGGTCCATCAGCAGGATCGCGTGCACCGAAGAGTCGTGCGCGACGAGGTGTAGTTGGGCGCCGCCATGGTCATCCATCTCTGGCCTCACTGTCTGGCTCGCGTATCATGCCGTGGAACCGCGTTCGGTGGGCGCGGCGCACGAACATATGATCGCAGCAGCCCGCCCGGGGCCCGATCTTAGGTCTCGTGGGAGAACATCGGCCGCCCGGGCGCGGGCATCTGGGCGCTGAGGATCGAACCGGACTTGGATTCGGTGATGTAGAGCGTCCGGTTGTCGGGACCGCCATAGGCGCAGCTGGTGGTGAGGATGCCTTTGGGCGAGCTGATTCGCAGCATCGGCTCGCCAAGCGCGCTGAACAGCCAGACCGCGCCGAAGCCGACGTGGCAGACGGCGAGATTGTCGTTCTCGTCGATGGCCAGCCCGTCCGGGCCGCTGCCGCCGCTCATCTGGATGAAGGCGCCGACCTTGGTCACGCTGGAGCTCAGATGGGCGCTGGCGCCAAAAGGCGCCCATCTCGTCTGCTCTTGCGAAACACCCCCATCCCGTAGTTGGCCGCGGAAGGCGGGCGGGCCCTCCGCCTCTTCAAACATGAATCGCGTGGCCCAGGGCGCGGAGCGCGGCCTCGCCGATCGCCTCCGACTGGGTCGGGTGGACGTGGATCAGGCCGGCGGCGTCCTCGAGCACCGCGCCCATCTCCAGCAGCGCGGTCATCTCGGCGGAGAGCTCCGACACGTGCCGGCCGACGGCGGCGAAGGCCAGGATCCGATGGTCGTCGGCCCTCGCGGCGACGCGGATGAAGCCGCCGTCGTCGCCGGCCTCCTGGCTGAGCGCCCGTCCATTGGCGGCCAGCGGGAAGACCGCGGTGATCACCTCGGGTCCAGGCTCGGGCCAGACGCCGACGCTGACCACCTCCGGCGTGGTGAAGCAGACCGCCGGGATCGCCACCGGGTCGAACCGACGCCGCCGGCCGGCGATGATCTCGGCGACCATCTCGCCCTGGGCCGAGGCCTTGTGGGCCAGCATGGGTTCGCCGACCAGGTCGCCGATCGCCCAGACGTTGCGCATCGAGGTGTGGCAGCGGTCGTCGACCTTGATGAACGGCCCGTCGAGGTCGACGGCCATCTTCTCCAGCCCCCAGCCATCCGTCCGGGGCCGCCGGCCGACGGTGACCAGCACCTTCTCGGCGGGGATCTGCAAGCCCGCCCCCTGGGCGCGCGCGACGGCGAGGCGGCCCGCCTCAAAGCCCGTCGCGCGGGCGTCGAGGTGGACGTCGATCCCGGCGCGTTCGAGGGCGCGGACGACGGGCGCGCTGAGCGCGGCGTCGTACTGCGGCAGGATCCGCGGCTGGGCCTCGACGACGCTGACCTTCACGCCGAGGGCGGCGAAGGCCATGCCCAGCTCCAGGCCGATATAGCCCGCCCCGATCACCGCCAGGGTCGCCGGCAGGGCGCTCAGCACCAGGGCCTCGGTCGAGGACAGCACGTCGCCGCCGAAGGGGAGGGCGGGAACCGCGGCGGCCTCCGAGCCGGCCGCCAGGATCACATGTTCGGCCTCCAGCACCTCCACGACGCCGTCGGCGCGGGTGATCTCGCAGGTGCGCGCGTCGCTGAAGACGCCACGGCCACGCACCACCCGCACCTTGGCCCGGCGCAGCAGGCCGCCGACGCCGTCGCTCAGGCGATCGACGATGCCCTCCTTCCAGCGCTGGGTCTGGGCGAAATCGACGCCGATCTCGCCAGCGACCCGCAGGCCCAGCGGATTGGCCCCTTGCGCCCGGCGCAGGATCTCGAACTCGCCGGCGGCGTGGATCAGCGCCTTCGACGGGATGCAGCCGCGGATCAGGCAGGTCCCGCCCAGCCGGTCGACCTCGACCAGCACGGTGTCGAGCCCCAGCTGGCCGGCGCGGATCGCCGCCACATAGCCGCCGGGGCCGCCGCCGAGCACCAGGACCTGGACCTTGGAAGGCGGGGGCGGGCTCATCGGGCCTCCACGAACAGCAGCGCCGGCGTTTCCAGCAGGCGCTTGAGGGCCTGGACGAACTCGGCGGCGTCCCAGCCGTCGACCACCCGGTGATCGAAGGAGGCCGACAGGTTCATCATCTTGCGCACCACGATCGCCCCCCCGACGACAACCGGGCGCTCGATGATGCGATTGGGACCCAGGATCGCCACCTCCGGCCGGTTGATCACCGGGGTGGTGGCGAGGCCGCCGAGCGGGCCCAGGCTGGTGATGGTGATTGTCGAGCCGGAGAGCTCCTCGCGCGTCGCCTTGCCGCCGCGGGCCGCGGCCGCCAGGCGGGCGATCTCGGCGGCGGCCGCCCAGAGGTCGAGGGCCTCGGCATGGCGCAGCACCGGCGCCACCAGGCCGGCGGGGGTCTGCGCCGCCAGCCCGATGTGGGCCGCCGCGTGGCGCCGCACAACGCCGGAGTCGTCGTCGTAGGTGGCGTTGATCTGCGGAACCTGGGCAGGGTGCGGGTCACCGCCCGGATCAGAAACGGCAGCAGGGTGAGCCGCGGGCGGTCGGGATCCTCGGCGTTGAGCTGGGCCCGCAGCCGCTCGAGCTCGGTGACGTCGATCTCCTCGATGTAGGAGAAGTGCGGGATCCGCCGCTTGGATTCCGACATCCGCTCGGCGATCTGCCGGCGAAGCCCGATCACCTTGACGTCCTCGAACCCGGTGCGGACCAGCGGCGCGCTCGACGGCGTGCCGAGCGCTTGCGGCCCGGCGGCGAGATAGCGGTCGAGATCCTCGCGGGTGACGCGGCCGGCGGGTCCGGTGCCGGGCACGAACTGCAGGCGGACGCCGAGCTCCTGCGCCCGGCGGCGGACCGCAGGCGAGGCCAGGGCCGCGCCGCGGCTAGACCGCTCGGCCGTGGGGGCTGGGGGCGCAGATGGAGCGGGCGGCGCCGCCTGCGGCGGGGGCGCAGCCGATGGCGCTGTCGTGACGGCGACGGCCGGCTCGGCGTCTGAGGGGGCTGGCGCGACGAGGCGGGCGGGCGCTTCGGCGGCCGTGTCGGCCCCGACCTCCAGCACCGCCAGCACCGAACCCACCGCCGCCTTCGCGCCGGGCTCGCCGACCGTCGAGACCAGCCGGCCTGCGACCGGGCTGGAGATCTCCACCGTCGCCTTGTCGGTCATCAGGTCGACCAGCGGCTGATCCTCGACGATCGTGTCGCCGGGGCTGACGTGCCAGGCGACGACCTCCACCTCGGCCACGCCCTCGCCCACGTCGGGCGTTCGGAAGACGAATTCCGCCATCGGCTCAGCTCTCCATCACCTGGCGGAGCGCCGCGGCGACGCGGGCGGGTCCGGGGAAATATTCCCATTCGAAGACGTGCGGGTAGGGGGTGTCCCAGCCGGTGACCCGGGTGATCGGCGCTTCGAGATGGTAGAAGCAATGCTCCTGCACGAGGGCCGAGAGCTCGGCGCCGAAGCCGCTGGTCCGCGTCGCCTCGTGGACGATGACGCAACGGCCGGTCTTCTGCACCGAGGCGACGATGGCGTCGATGTCGACCGGCCAGAGGGTGCGCAGGTCGATGATCTCGGCGTCGACGCCGCAGACCTCGACCGCCGCCAGCGCCACGTGGGTCATGGTGCCATAGGCCAGCACCGTGGCGTCCGCGCCGGGCCGGATGATCGCCGCTTCGCTCAGCGGGATGCGGTAGTAGCCCTCCGGCGTCTCGCTGGCCGGATGCTGCGACCAGGGCTTCACCGGCCGGTCGTGATGGCCGTCGAACGGGCCGTTGTAGAGCCGCTTGGGCTCGAGGAAGAGCACCGGATCGTCGTCCTCGATCGCGGCGATCAGCAGGCCCTTGGCGTCGTAGGGGGTGGAGGGGACCACCACCTTCAGGCCGGCGACATGGGTGAACAGGCCCTCGGGACTCTGGCTGTGGGTCTGGCCGCCATAGATCCCGCCGCCGTAGGGGGTGCGCACGGTGAGCGGCGCGGCGAACTCGCCGGCCGAGCGGTAGCGCAGCCGGGCGGCCTCCGATATCAGCTGGTCGATGGCGGGATAGATATAGTCGGCGAACTGGATCTCGGCGACCGGGCGCAGGCCGTAGGCGCCCATGCCGACCGCGGCGGCGAGGATGCCGCCCTCGGTGATCGGCGTGTCGAAGCAGCGCTTGAGGCCGTGCTTGGCCTGCAGTCCCTCGGTCACCCGGAAGACGCCGCCGAAATAGCCGACGTCCTCGCCGAGGATCAGCACCTTGGGGTCGCGCTCCAGCATTATGTCGAGCGCCGAGTTCAGCGCCTGGATCATGGTCATCGAAGCCATGTCAGACGCCGGCCTCCTGCCGCTGGCGACGTAGATGCCAAGGCTGTTCCTTATAGACGTCGTCGAACATGGTGGCGGCGCTGAGCCGCTGGCCCTGGCCCATGACGCCCGAGGCCTCCGCCTCCTTGCCGGCCTCGCGCACCTTGGCCGCGGCCTCGGCGTGCAGCGCCTTCAGGTCGTCCTCCTGCAGGGCGCCGCGGCGGACCAGGTGCTGTTCGAGGCGGGCGATCGGGTCGCCGAGCGGCCAGAGCTTGGCCTCGTCGGCCGGGCGGTACTTGGACGGATCGTCGCTGGTGGAGTGGCCTTCCGCCCGATAGGTGACCAGCTCGATCAGGGTCGGGCCGAGGTCGGAGCGGGCCCGCGCCGCCGCCCAGCGGGTCGCCGCGTAGATCGCCAGGAAGTCGTTGCCGTCGACCCTGAGGGTCGGCACCCCGTAGCCGATGCCGCGGGCCGCAAAGGTCGCCTCGGCGCCGTTGGCGATCCCCTGGAAGGTGGAGATGGCCCACTGGTTGTTGACGATGTTGAGCACGACCGGCGCCCGATAGACCGACGCCAGGGTCAGGGCGTAGTGGAAGTCGCCTTCGGCGGTCGAACCCTCGCCGATCCAGGCCGAGGCGATCCGGTCGTCGCCGCTGTAGGCCGAGGCCATGGCCCAGCCGACCGCCTGGCTGAACTGGGTGCCGAGGTTGCCGGAGATCGAGAACACGCCGACATCGCGGCCGGAATACATCACCGGCATCTGCCGGCCCTTCAGCGGGTCGCGGATGTTCGAATAGACCTGGCACATCATCTCGACCATCGGGTAGTCGCGCGAGATCAGCAGGCCCTGCTGGCGGTAGGTCGGGAAGCACATGTCGTCCCGCTCGAGGGCCATGGCCTGGGCGGCGGCGATCGCCTCCTCGCCGGTGCACTTCATGTAGAAGGAGGTCTTCCCCTGCCGCTGGGCGCGGAACATCCGCTCGTCGTAGGCTCGCGTCAGCAGCATGGTGCGCAGCCCGGCGAGCAGCTGGTCGTTCGACAGCGAAGGCGTCCAGGGCCCGACCGGCTCGCCCTGGGCGTCGAGCACCCGGATCAGCGAGAAGGCCAGGTCGCGCATCTCCGCCGCCGTGGTCTCCAGTTCGGGCCGGCGCGCCTCGCCGGGCTCTGGGAAGCGCAGGCCGCTGAAGTCGGCATGTTCCCCCGGCCGGCGGGCCGGCTGCGGGATGTGCAGGGACAGCGCCCGCCGGTTGCGAAGGACTGGCTCGTTCATGGCGCAGCTCCGGGTTCCACGGTCATCAGTACAAACGCGCGAGCGCGGCCGTAGCCTCGTTGTCGCGCGGCGACAGCCGGGCGCTGCGGACGCAGGGCAGGGCCCGCACCGCCAGATCGAAGGTCGGGGCGGCGGGGACGGATCTTCTCGCGGCGGTCATCGGCCACTCCGTTTCATCTGGAGAGCCTATTTGGCCGGCTGCGATAATTCTTCTCTTTCTCGACGGTGATGGCTCGTTTCGCGGCATTTCTATTCGCGATATCGTCGAGCCATGAATGATCTTGATGGCGCCGATCTGCGGCTGCTGCGCGCCCTGCAATCCGACAGCCGGCGCTCGACCGCCGAGCTCGCCGAACTGGTCGGCCTGTCGCAGCCGGCCTGCTGGCGCCGCATCCAGCGCCTGCGCGAAACCGGGGTCATTCGCCGCGAGATCGCGGTGCTCGACCGCGAGAAGCTGGGCTTCGGCGCCACCGTCTTCGCCCTGGTCAAACTGTCGTCGGTCGGGCGCGCGAACCTTGCCGGCTTTTCCGAGAGCATCCGCGGACTGCCGGAGGTGGTCGAGTGCCATGTGCTGATGGGCGCCTATGACTTCCTGCTGAAGATCGTGACCAAAGACATCTACGCCTATGAACGCTTCTTCTTCGAACGCCTGTCCGCCCTGGAGGAGATCCAGGACGTGACCTCTTCGGTGGCCCTGTCGGAGATCAAGGAAGGCACGGCCCTGCCGATCTGACGAAGCCCGAGGCACACCTCAACATGTCGCGCGTCACGGCCGGGCACAAGCCACGTCGCTGGCGGCCGCCGGCCCCTCACGCCAGTGGCGGCCGGTCCTGCGCCCAGGTGCGTTCGCGCGCGTCGGGAGGTTAAACCAAGCGCTTGCTAGTTCACTCGACCTGGGCGCGACGCCCGCGCCGCTGCGACGTATAAGGGCCGGGCCGCGTGAAGCGCCGACGGCGCCGAACAGGACATTGTCGAGGCCATGTTCTACCTGACCTCGCCGCGGGCCCGCTTCGTCACCGGCGAGACGCTGCGGGTCACCGGCGGGTTCGCGGCCGGGATCTGAGGATGGGGATCTTAGGCGGAGTCACCCCGCCTTCGCCCGCGCCCGGTAGCCGTGCAGCAGGGGCTCGGTGTAGCCGTTGGGCTGCGCCACCCCTTCGTAGACCAGGGCGCGGGCGGCCTGGAAGGCGAGGTTCTCGTTGCGGCGGTCGGACATCGGCCGATAGGCTGGATCGCCGGCGTTCTGGGCGTCGACCTT
>Ga0207711_10005240_pt1 | contig 10990 bp, 19 predicted proteins | sample KBSS34metaG_FD_184401 | JGI IMG/M metagenome (GOLD analysis project Ga0207711, IMG submission 184401) | Switchgrass rhizosphere microbial communities from Kellogg Biological Station, Michigan, USA - KBS S3-4 metaG (SPAdes) (version 2) | ecosystem: Host-associated > Plants > Roots > Rhizosphere...
TCCCTGGTTTAATTCCAGGCTCCCCCACCATCCCAATCACATGGGGCTGTAGCTTAGCTAAAGAGCGCCAGGAGTTTAAATACCTGGAGACGAAGGTGCAATCCCTTCCGGCCCCACCATGCTGAATGCCAGATAGGTTTACATTTATTGCAAACAAAAAAACTTATCAACCTTTTGTCAGCACACTTTTTATGTTTGAGCAAGCTAACTCGAAAAAGCAAGGCGATGTTGGACTTGGCCAAGCAATAGCTTGGTTCACTCGTAATTCATTCACGGTATCTATTCCGTTGACAGATAGTCAGGATTACGACTTGATCGTTGATAAAGAAGGTAAGCTTTTTAGAGTGCAGGTTAAAACTGCATCCTATAAAAATCAGTACGGAATCTATGAAGTATCCTTGACAGTAAAGGGCGGAAATAGAAGCGGTACTGGAAAAATTAAGAGGTTTGATAAGTCGAAAGTTGATTTATTATTCATCTTGACAAGCGATAATGAAGTATATATGTTACCCTCGAATGTCGTTGGAAACAGCGTCAATCTAGGAAATAAAGTTCGGCAATACAAATATCCCGTTTGACTCGATGCTCGGAAGCATCTACCGGCTGTAACCCGGTCGCCTATGCGCTAAGTGGTTCGACTCCACCAGGCGGGACCAACCGTATTAGGAACCTATGGTTCCAGTATTTTGTCAGAGCAAACTAGGCAAAGTATTGACGGCGTGTTCATTTACAATCTAATAACTTTCGGGGTTTAGCTAAGCCTGGTATAGCGCCTGTTTTGGGTACAGGAGGCCACAAGTTCGAATCTTGTAACCCCGACCATATCTCTCTCTTTGGGTTAAACTGAGGAGAGGGACCATGATAAAGTATGATGTGGAATCATCTGAGAGGTAGGCTACCTCTTCCGGCGAAACTCCGGTGCTTTATCAAATCAGAGTGATTGTCTGAGGTAGGCTCCCTGTTTTGGATACAGGTTCCAGTGGGTTCGACTCCCACCACTCTGACCAGATTTTTGTATGACGGAGAAATGGGTCCTTTCAAGCCTTCAAGTAAGGTTGGTTAGCAAGCAGATATCGTAGCTGGTACATGAATCAAATTAATCAGGAATTGATGTTTAACGGTAGCATCCTACCTTCGGAGCGTAGTTGAAGCAGTTCGAATCTGCTATTCCTGACCAGCAACAAATGCCTGTAAAGGTTTACATTTTTTCTGATAAAAAAAACGAATAGAGTCCGATTCTCTTATTCCCTACTTATATGGGGAAGCTGGTGCTAGTCAAATAGACTTTTCGATTCTTGTTGTTGCAATGGCCCTGTCATCTAATGGTTCAGGATACGAGATTTTCACCCTCGTCATGTTGGGTTCAATTCCCACCAGGGTCACCATTTGCCGCTGTCGTTCAATAACTGATGAGTAATCAATCGGTAGGACTCCCGGAAATTAAACGGGATGATGTTAGTGCAAACCTAGCTGGCGGCGCCAAGTTTGCGGGTAGAATGAAACCCGACCTTCACAAGAGTTTCCATTGATTCTTATGATTGTACTTTGTTCAATGGGCGTTTCAAAGATTCTTCTAGTCTTAATTTGAAATGTATATTTGAGATTAAATTTTAATGGACTAGAGGCGTAATCGGTTGCGCTTGATATTCCGATACTTCAATGGGAGTGAATATAGTTCCATTGTAACCCGCAGCTATAACGTAACAGTAACTCAGCGGGTTACGCTTATTCTAAGGTCGTTCAACGGTAGGACGCATGGCTGTTAACCATGCTATGTTGGTTCGATTCCAGCCCTTAGAGCCATAGTGAATGCAGTAAGGATTACATTTAACAACGTCCTGATGGTGTGGGTATCGAATCCCACCGGCCCCATTTATACTGGGGAGAGCCGTAGCACAAGTGGGTCGCAAGGCAAAAGTGCAGGGATACAAAGTATCTTTACAATTCTCGTCACTATATTCTGAGATAGCCTAATGGCAAGGCAGGTGGCTGTTAACCACCCGGTGGTAAAACACTTTCTAGGTTCGAGTCCTAGTCTCAGAGCCAAAGGTTACGTAACAACCTATTTACAAGAAGAGAATGTTTCTCTGAGTAGATAAACGTTTACAAAGATGAATGCTGTAAGGTTTACATCTAATACACAAGAACCCTCGTATACTGTATCAGGATGAGGCTAAACCAGATACCTTGTAAAGCATGTTAGGAAGAGCAAGGTGGCGACATACTGCGCACTGATAACACTACATGTCCCAAAGTATGCTACCAGGTTAAGGGCATACCGTTAATGGTTTTCAGTTACGTTACAACTGGTAACTCAAACTTTACGAACTTTAGTCATCAAATCATTCTCCTCTGTTGTAATTCAGCATGGCCGGGTCCATTCCGGAGAGTCAAGGTGTAACTCCTTGGGGGAGAGCCAAGTTTCTTTGTGTTGTTGTGACATGACTGATAATCAGTCATTCTTCGGAAAAAGAAACTCTTGCATAAAAGGAAAGTTATTATGCCGACCATTTTTACTAAGATTGTCAATCGAGAAATTCCGGCACACATTGTGGCGGAAGATGATGAGTTTCTAGCCTTCCTAGATATTCGTCCTTTAGTTCGAGGGCACACTTTAGTAATCCCAAAGAAAGAAATCGACTACCTCTGGGATGTCGATGATGCCTTACTGGGAAGAATGATGGTCTTTGCTAAGAAGGTAGCTAAAGCCCTCAAGTGGTCAATTGACTGTAAGAGGGTAGGAATTGGTGCCAGTGGATTTGAAATACCTCATGTTCATTTGCACTTAATGCCAATCAATACTACAAATGAGATGGCGGTAAATAATACCCCACTCACTCTTTCAAAAGAAGAAATGGAAGAGATTGCAAAGTTTACTAAGAATACTTACTCTCAGTTATTTGAGTATGTAGTTGAATTAAGTTAAAGTTATCATGGTGTCGTTATGTTTACCTCAACTGGAATCTTGCATTATGATCCTGGTAAAGGACTCAAACATTTCGATCCTCACTGGGCTTTGCTCTTATGTGATAACGAGATTGCGAGGTACTATGCCTGGCAACTCAAGAAGCATGGAATAGAAACTCACTCTAATGATAAAGGATTATGGAAGACACACATTTCAGTTTTGAAGGGTGATGAACCTCCTGATCTTACATCATGGGGAAAGTATGAAGGATACGAAGTAGAATTTCATTACAGTCATATTATTCGTTTTGATAATGGAAAACATGCCTGGGTGGATATCTTCTCGGAAGATTTATCAGCCATTCGACAAGAACTTGGTTTTGTGGCAAAGCCATGGTATCACTTGACGATTGGTAGATTAGTAAGGCCATACGTAGTTGACTTTGCCAAATATGGTATTACTTAAACGGTCCCGTCGTTCAGTGGTTAGGACACCACCCTGTCACGGTGATTACGGGGGTTCGATTCCCCTCGGGACCGCCAGCGCTTAGGGCAATTGGGAGCCAAGATACTGATCAGAGAATTGTGAGGATCAAATCATACAGTAATGTATGAGAGTTACCTCAAAGCTGTCTTGGAACTGATTGGGCAAAAGGTTGCGGAAACCTTGCTCTAGAAATTCCGTATGCCTCCGTACGCATCGGGTGAAGCGGGATGATTGTCAATCATCTGAGGACGGTTCGAGTCCGTTCGGAGGCGCCAAAGATATATGAATAACCTGATATATATCTGTCACATGGAACTGTAGCATAACGGTTAGTGCACCCGGCTTATACCCGGTTTAGCGTCTGATAAACGCAAGAAGTGGGTTCGACTCCCTCCAGTTCTACCAGGAAACAAATGCCTGTAAAGTTTACATTTGGAAAACCATCACTCGAAAGAGTGTGAGAGTTCGAGTCTCTCCTTGATTCCGTAAGGATCATGTGGCGGAATGGCAGACGCAATGGTGCCGCAAGGCATGCTAACTTTCAAATTTTTGTTGTTTCTATGCTACCATGGTGGAATGGCAGACACCGTTCGCTTAAAATGAACTGTCCGTAAGGGCGTGGGGGTTCGAGTCCCTCTGGTAGTACCAAGACGAATGTATGAATGGGATTACATTTCCGACTAATAATCAGAACCAAACATCTCTTTCAATTTTTGTCGTCTAATGGAACTTGAGCAAGTGTGGTCATTGCGCGTGCCTGAAGAGCATGAAAAGTCAGTTCGATCCTGACAGGTTCCACCATCATCCCCGGTATAGGGGTAACATGGGCCGTTAATTCAGTGGTTAGAATGTATGCCTGATAAGCATAATGTGGATGGTTCGATTCCATCACGGCCCACCAGTACAAATGCCCGAGAGGGATTACATTGTCTGTTAAACAATCCGATGGAGTTCGATTCTCCTTAACGGCTGGCGCCAGGTAAAACATCTCTTTCACTTTCGTTGTACAATCGTGTTATAGCTCAGTTGGTTAGAGCGCCTCTCTGATAAGGAGGAGGTCCCAGGTTCGAATCCCGGTGGCACGACCATACTAATACATACGGACTGTCGCATTAGACAGCACCCGTAAGTATACAACGGGAGGTCGCTCCTCCTGCCTCGCATCATGGCTGGAAACTGATGCCGACTCGACCTGCATAACCAAACAGGGGAGATTAACCGAGTCAAGCCGGATCACCTGGACGGAAACGGTGAAAAAGCCTGCCCACATGGATGGAAACTGTGGAAAGAATCGTCTAGCTCAACGGTAGAGCTACGTCACTAGTGACGACGTGGATCTGGGTTCAACTCCCAGGATGGTTCCCAGCTTATGTGAAGTTCTCGTTCGAATCCTATGCTAAGGAGAAAAACGATGGACAAAATCTATTTTGAGAATTTCGCATGTATTGATGATGTATTTGATAACTTTGGTGTTCCTTGCGAGGACCGCCATGGAATAGAGATGATCTATGCTTCATATGATTGTCCACCCTATGAAGGTTACGCCCACGTAATTTTCGTCAGAGATGGCAAAATATATGAAGTGAATGGGTCTCATTGTTCTTGTTTTGGTTTGGAAGATCAGTGGCAACCGGAGGAAACTTCGGCCATTGCACTGCTAGCTAGACCGAATATCTCTGATGAGGCGAAAGCTAATATCAAAGAATTCTACAAGAATTTAATGTCGTTCCTATAACTTAAAGGGGCCTCAGGGCGAAAGTCTTGAGGCTTCTTCTACGAAACGAATGCCCGGTAAGGATTACATTCATTAGGAGAACAAGGAGAAGGTCCGATTCCTTCACCTGCGACCATATCGCAGGTTAGTGTAATGGCAGCACGTGAAAAATAGTCTTTCCAATTTTCGTCGTTTCATTCTCTCAATAGCTCAGTTAGTTATATGATTGCCAATTACTTGTGGCCACGGGTATTGGAAAATGATAGCTTAGGTTAGAGCGCTCGCAGTAGAAAGCGGGAGGTCGATGGTTCGAATCCATCTTGGGGGACCAATGGTGCTGTCGTATTTGTGGCTACAAGACCGCCCGCTGAAAACGGGACGAAATGAGTTCGATTCTCATCGGCACCACCACACGTTATATACGTGACATGAAGATTGAACTAGAGAAGTCCTCAGGACGTGCGAAGTGTCGTTCTAGAACATGTAAAAAGAAACCTGAATATATTTCAGAAAACGGAAGAATAAAAGCCGGAACAACCTGTGTTGCCATTACCATGGACAGCGCAGCAGGATGGAATACTTCATATTATTGCAGAGACTGCGTCGATCAATTATATGAAGACATCAGAAAGATATTAAATCCTAAGTTGTGGGTTTTCCATTAAGGAGAATGGCCATGAATATAAATAAAGAATTGTTCATTCGATTAGGAATGAAAGGTTTAACTCTAACAGAAAAAACTGATTGGATAGAAGTAGTTATCCCGCAAATCAAAGTAGCAGAGTCAATTAGATTAGCTAAGATTCAAGAAGATGAGTCGAGAGATTCCGAGCTTTATGATAATGCTTTTCAGAACTCTCATGAAGAGAGTTTAATTTGCACCACCGAATCTAAGGGTGCCGAATATGCAGTCCAGGAGTGGGGAGGCGGAACAGCCCGTGTTACTCAGCCCAATGAGTTTCATAAGTATCCCGATGTCGGACAAGTCAATGTACGTCATGTCAATGATCCAGAAGATGGATTAATGATCATGAAGAAGGACCAAGAGAAGGTCCCAATTATTTTATTAACAGGCAAGATGCCCAAATACTTTTTGATGGGTTGGTTTATTCCAGCTTACGCAAAGCAATTCATTTATAGAATTAATTTAGGACGTGAAAAAGTGGGAGACGGTTTCTTAAACGAAATGAAGCCACACGAAGCTTGCACATTTAGCAAGCAATGGTTATTCCCTATGTGGTCCTTTAACAAAGAACTAATCAAATAAAACTAAGCCTCGAAAGAGGCAATGGGTCTTTAGCTCAATGGCAGAGCAGCCGGCTCTTACCCGGTAGACGACGGTTCGATTTCCGTCAGGACCCACCAAACTAAAACAGAGGTAAGTAATATGTTTTGGAAATATGATGACGAAGAAGATAAGGTTGTTCCACGAGAACCAAAGCTTTCTCCAAGTGAGTTTGCTCAAAAGGCTCGTGAAGCTGGCCACGCTTCCTTGGTGTACGGTCTGGATCAAGAAGACAGAGAAGTTGTTTTTGAGAAGTTACAAGAAGAAGATTTCCAAAGTTCCGATGAGACAGGAGCTGAAGAAAGATTCGAAAGTCGAGTAGCTGTCTTCAAGAAAGAAGATAAGCCTGTCTACAAGCATCATGTTTGGTGGTTCATCCATAACTGTATTGCTCATCCACTAATTGGGGTCGCCCCTTGCAAGAAAACATTCGACTTCCATGATTGGACTTCTAAGAAGATTAATGGTAAGTAATGTTGCATATTCAATTGCAAAAGCTAGAAATGTCTGGTGTACATTGTGCCAACTCTGAATGTAAAAAAGATCCTAAGCACATGGTCAATATCCTTGGTCATGTCTGGCACATTAAAGTAGATACGACGGTAGCAATTGTTAGTCTTGGTGGTAAGTATGAAACTTACTGTAGGGGATGCATCCCAGAATTATATCAATCAATTAAGTCCAAACTTGATCCCAAGCTTTGGGCATTTCATTAAATATGAGTCCATAATGTTAATGGTAGCATAGTAGGCTTTTAACCTTCATGTGTCGGTTCGATCCCAGACTGGACTCACCAATGGGCTTGTGGTGTTAATTGGAATAAACATGGCAGACTCTTAATCTGTTCGATCCGGGTTCGAATCCCGGTGGGCCCACCAGAGGTAAGCATGACTCGTGATCAAATTAAAGATATGATAATGGCTATTCTAGGGCAGGCAGATTATGATCTGATGAAGTCTTATGATCCGGAAACGGCAGAAGAGCCGGAGTATGCTGAGAGTGAAATGGAACATTTAATTGACCTTGCAGAGAAGCATGTCAAGAAAGCCAATAAACCTAAGAAGAAGTCGGGTAAGAAAAATGCATCACGATAATAGTATGAAAACTACCATCATTAATTTATATGGTGGTCCCGGAACTGGTAAATCAACCTCGGCAGCTTATTTTTACTATCTGCTTAAAGCAGAGGGAAAGAACGTAGAACTGGTCAGAGAGTATGTGAAAGATTGGGCTTGGGAGGGCCGCAAGATTTCCACCTATGACCAGATCTATTTTCTTGGCAAGCAGGTTCGAAGAGAGTCTATGTTGTACGGAAAGGTCAACTGGATTGTTACCGATTCCCCCGTCATGATGAATTTATACTATGCCCAAAGATATTGCACTCAAACCTTAGGTGAAGGCGTTAGAGCTGCAACCCTTTCTTTCTATCGCCAAGCACAGGAAGATGGTCACAAGCACCTTCATGTTTTCCTTAAGCGAACCAAACCATATCTGAGTGAAGGTCGCTACCAAACAGAAGAAGAAGCTAAAGAAATTGACTCCGGTATCAAGCATGTGCTACAGGGATTCAGACTTCCTATTCTTGAATCAGATGCAGATGAGACCGAACTACTGAAGATTTATAAGAAAATTGTAGCGGACCATTCTTAAAAATACGAATGGCTGGACAGTTTGGGGCCGATGGTTACAATAGTTTCAGGTGTTGCCATGATCGAAAAGTTTGAAGATTTAGAGTTAGATTCAATCAAATCAGAGACCGAATCTGATGTAGATACGATGGTTCAGCAAATTGATGCTAGGCTTCAAGAAAAGCTTGGCGTATCCTTTGCAGGACTAAAGCAAGCTCTTAGTGAGTATGTTTTAGCCCACGCTGAAGAATTGACTCATGAATTTGTTAACATTGCGCCGTATGGTGATTATGGTAAGTTGCTAGAGGATAACGATAGCATGGCCGAGTTTTTCAAGGCGGAAGGCCACAAAGTAGAGAATTGGGAAGTGCAGGGTCTGACTCCGCATGATGTCCACAAGAACCTCATTACTTTCCATTTTGCTAACAAGTCAGTGGATGATGGTGATGTTTTTCAAGGTTTCGTTTATGTTTCGTTTCAAGGGAAAATTAGACATGCGTTTGCTCAAAATAGCGATAATTAGTCTTCCACTGTTTCTGATGGCATGTGATGAGAAAGCTAGAGCTAAGGCTTTTCCTTCTGAATATGAGAGGGCGCAGAATCTTTCTTACGTAAAAGATGAAAGAACTAATCTTTGTTTTGTTCATAATTATGTTCAGAATTCAAATCTAGGTACGTATCATATCTTTGTTAATGTGCCTTGTACTCCTGAAGTAGAGAAGCTAATTCATAAATGAAAAAGCTTTCTATTGAAGAAAGGGTTGATCGCCTTCTTAAAGAAGGGATTGATAATCCAAAGAAGTGGGCAGCCGTTCACGGATATGAAGAGCCGGTAGGCGATGCATGTGACTTCGATTGGTATGAAGAGTGGAAGAAATTACGAAATCATCATTTGGAAGAGACTAATTTTCTTTTTGATGTTATAAGAGAATTAACGAAACGTATCCAATAGTTGGGTCACTAGTGTTAGCGGTTAGCACAGCAGACTTTTAATCTGCCCAGGCAGGGTTCGAATCCCTGGTGACCCACCAGTAATAAGACGGTATATAGGTGTAAGAGGTAAGTTTAATCTTTACACGGAGCTTTATATGCTTTCTACTTTAACTTTTGTTATGGTAACTTTGATGTTTGTACCTTTTGCAATGGAAAACGCCGGCAAGGTTGTTGACTTTGTAAAATCAAAGTTCTAAAATAAAGCTGGCAATATAGTGATATATTGTCAGATATGGGCTGTGAGTAGGTCGCGAATACGCTACGTTTGCACCGTAGAGGACCGGGTTGGACTCCCGGACGGTCCACCAAGATGACAAGAGATTTTGATCGAAAAGAAAAAGAAAGAACCGAATATCTTCAAGATCATACCTCTACTAAATATCTAAAAGAAGAAATCGAATCATTAAAGAAAGAAAATGAAAAGCTTAAGAAGCTTATAAAGAAATATAAAGAAGCTGCCGAATCAGAAAAATGAATGGGGCCTTAGCTCAATTGGGAGAGCGCAACGCTGGCAGTGTTGAGGTCGCGGGTTCGACCCCCGCAGGCTCCACCATATCCGTCGTGACAAGTAACATTGTCAAGTCGGGCCATAACTGACTGGTCAAGCACGAAACAGAATTCAATTCGCGAATGTTTCATTAGTTGCTTGCACCAGCCTCAGTAAAAGTTTGGATCAATCGATCCAGTCGAAGTCCTGGAACATGACTTCTATTCGCAAAAACTGTTCCTAGTTGGGGCATTAGCTCATTTGGGAGAGCGCTTCGTTTGCACCGAAGAGGTGAAGGGTTCGAATCCCTTATGCTCCACCAACATACCTCGCATTATCGAAATACTCTCTGCTGGCTGTCTATCGCGGCTGCAAACAAGATACTGGCACGGACAGAGAATCAGGTGCAATTCCTGAGCGAGGTACCAATAATTACACATGTAATTTACCTATTGAGGAATAGACTAATTGGTAGGTCCCCTGGTTTTGACCCAGGTTAGTGTGCGTTCGAATCGTACTTCCTCAGCCATATTCAGGTATCGTCCAATGGCAGGACAACGGACTCTGACCCCGTTAATCTACGTTCGAATCGTAGTACCTGAACCATCAATATGCAGATGGGTGAAACGGTTTCCACGCTAGGTTCATACCCTAGAGACATTGGGTTCAACTCCCACTATCTGCTACCAACTTAGTTATTAGATTGTTAATGAATAGAAAAACTCTATTACGAGCAAAACCTCAGAATGTTATTAGATTAGCCAACTGGCTAAAGATTAACATAGAGAATCTATCTCATAGAGATATTTGCGAAAAGATTTACTTCCATTTGCTATATTCATAGTAATATGGACCCTATTGCTAAGAAAATATTAAATGCCCTACGCTGCCCCATTTGTGGTGGCCAGATCGATTTGGTTGCTTGGGATGCGCCCAAAAAGAAATCAAGTGGCAGCAATTTTTGTTGCGTCTCTGATCCTGAGCATTATGGTATTTGGTTAGTACATTGGGAACAACCAGTTCGATTAGAAAACGACAAGGTTGTTGTTTATGACGGTAGCTACAAACATACCGTTATGCAACAGTACGTTCCAACTAAAGGGTTTACTACCATTCAAACTGTAAAGGTTGATCCGGAACATCGCGTTCTAGATGGTACTCATACTAGATTCTTTTCTTATCATAAGTTACTGTTTGATTATACTAAGACTACCAAAGAAAAACTTCTCAACAAAATAAAGACGATTTTAGTCTTTCAATAATTTGTCTCTTTACGGAGAATGAAATGTCCACTAAGAATCTGGCTCACACCGTTATTGAAGGTGGTCGCCACCGCTACAACAAATGGGATCGCCGTTACTCCCATGCTGAAACCCGTGCCAACGAAAAGGCTTACATCAGCGAAGTAATGGATAACCAAGAGAACTGGTACGATTACGATATCGAACCAACCCGCCCTGTTAGCAAAGGTTATCCATTACTTCGCTGA
>Ga0207711_10005245_pt1 | contig 10986 bp, 20 predicted proteins | sample KBSS34metaG_FD_184401 | JGI IMG/M metagenome (GOLD analysis project Ga0207711, IMG submission 184401) | Switchgrass rhizosphere microbial communities from Kellogg Biological Station, Michigan, USA - KBS S3-4 metaG (SPAdes) (version 2) | ecosystem: Host-associated > Plants > Roots > Rhizosphere...
CGGCAAGGCCCACGGTCCCCGCGCCCGCGTGTTCACGTCGAGCCTCAACAAGAAGGTTCGTGCGCTGGGCCTGAAGATGGCGCTGTCGTCGAAGGCGAAGGACGGCAACCTCGTCGTCCTCGACAACCTCGACGTCGGCGAAGGCAAGACCAAGGCGCTCAAGGCGCAGCTGACGAAGCTCGGCTTCGGTAAGACCGCGCTGGTGATCGACGGTGACGCGCTCAACGTCGGCTTCGCCCGCGCCTCGTCGAACCTCGAGAGCATCAACCTGCTCCCGGCGATGGGCGCCAATGTTTACGACATCATGCGGCACGACACGCTGGTCCTGACCCGCGCGGCCGTCGAAAAGCTGGAGGCCCGCTTCAATGGCTAAGAAGCAGCAAGCGGCGCCGGACGCGCGCCACTACGACATCGTGCTTGCGCCGCACATCACCGAGAAGTCGACCATGCTGTCGGAGAACAACTCGGTCGTGTTCCGCGTCGCTGCGACCGCAAGCAAGCCCGAGATCAAGGCGGCGGTCGAAGCACTGTTCAACCGCAAGGTCGCGAACGTGAACACGATCGTCGTCAAGGGAAAGACGAAGCGCTGGAAGGGTGCGCCCTACCGTCGCTCCGATGTGAAGAAAGCGATCGTGACGCTGGCCGAGGGCCAGGACCCGATCGACATCACGAGCGGGATCTAAGCCATGGCTCTCAAGCAATATAAGCCAACCTCGCCTGCGCGCCGCGGCCTCATCCTCGTCGACAAGTCGGCGCTGTGGAAGGGCAAGCCCGTCAAGGCGCTGACCGAAGGCAAGCGCAAGACCGGCGGCCGCAACAACAAAGGCCACGTGACGTCGCGCGGGATCGCCGGCGGCCACAAGCAGAAGTACCGCTACATCGACTTCAAGCGCCGTACCTGGGACGTCGCTGCGACCGTCGAGCGGCTCGAGTATGACCCCAACCGGTCGGCCTTCATCGCACTCGTCACCTACGAGGGCGGCGAGCAGGCCTACATCATCGCTCCGCAGCGTCTTGCTCCGGGCGACAAGGTGATCGCCGGCAAGAAGGTCGACGTGAAGCCCGGCAACGCGATGGAGATCGGCCAGATGCCGGTCGGCACCATCGTTCACAACGTCGAGCTGAAGCCTGGCAAGGGCGGACAGATCGCTCGCGCGGCAGGCACCTATGTCCAGGTCGTAGGCCGCGACCGTGGAATGGTCATCGTCAGGCTGAATTCAGGCGAGCAGCGCTATGTGCGCTCCGACTGCATGGCGACGGTTGGCGCGGTGTCGAACCCCGACAACGCGAACCAGACTTTCGCCAAGGCTGGCCGCACCCGCTGGATGGGCAAGCGTCCGCTGACCCGCGGCGTCGCCAAGAACCCGGTCGACCACCCGCACGGCGGTGGTGAAGGCCGGACTTCGGGCGGCCGCCATCCGGTCACTCCGTGGGGCAAGCCGACCAAGGGTGCCCGCACTCGTCACAACAAGGCAACGGACAAGTTCATTATCCGTAGCCGTCACGCGAAGAAGAAGGGTTAAGTCATGGCCCGTTCCGTCTGGAAAGGTCCTTTCGTCGAGCTTTCGCTTCTGAAGAAGGCGGAAGGTGCGCAGGAGAAGGGCGGCCGTGCGCCGATCAAGACCTGGTCGCGCCGTTCGACGATCCTGCCGCAGTTCGTCGGCCTGACCTTCAATGTCTACAACGGCCGCAAGTTCGTGCCGGTGTCGGTCAATGAGGAAATGGTCGGCATGAAGCTCGGCGAGTTTGCGCCGACACGCACCTTCCACGGGCACGCGTCCGACAAGAAGGGCAAGCGCTAATGAGCAAGTCAGCAGCACCCCGCAAGGTGGGCGACAAGGAAGCGCTCGCCGTCGGCAACACGATCCGTGGTTCGGCACGCAAGCTCAACCTCGTCGCGCAAATGATCCGCGGCAAGAAGGTCGAGCAGGCGCTCAACATCCTCAAGTTCTCGCCCAAGGGCATGGCTGACGATGTGCGCAAGGTCCTGGCTTCGGCCGTCGCCAATGCCGAGAACAACCACAACCTCGACGTCGACGCGCTCGTCGTGGCGGAGGCGAGCGTCGGCAAGTCGATCTCGATGAAGCGCTTCGCGACCCGTGCGCGCGGCCGCTCGAGCCGGATCGTCAAACCGTTCAGCCGCATCCGCGTCGTCGTTCGCGAGCAGGAAGAAGCTTAAGTCATGGGTCAGAAAACTTCACCGGTCGGGCTTCGCCTGCAGATCAACCGGACCTGGGACAGCCGCTGGTTCGCGGAAGGTCAGGACTACGGGCGGCTGCTGCTCGAGGACCTCAAGATCCGGAAGTCGATCATCAAGAAACTGCCGCAGGCTGCCATCTCGAAGGTGGTGATCGAGCGTCCGGCGAAGATCTGCCGAATCTCGATCTATGCGGCACGTCCCGGCGTCATCATCGGCAAGAAGGGCGCGGACATCGAGAAGCTCAAGAAAGAGCTTCAGAAGATGACCAGTTCCGAGGTCAGCCTCAACATCGTCGAGATCCGCAAGCCCGAGATCGACGCCAAGCTCGTGGCACAGGGCGTTGCCGACCAGCTCGAGCGCCGCATCGCCTTCCGCCGCGCCATGAAGCGCGCGGTGCAGTCGGCGCTACGCCTCGGTGCCGAGGGTATCCGCATCACCTGCTCGGGCCGTCTCGGCGGCGCCGAGATTGCCCGGACGGAATGGTACCGCGAAGGCCGGGTGCCGCTGCACACCCTGCGCGGCAACGTCGATTACGCCGAGGCGACCGCTCACACCGCTTACGGTGTCTGCGGGGTCAAGGTCTGGGTCTTCAAGGGCGAGATTCTCGGCCATGACCCGCTCGCGCAGGACCGGCTGATGATGGAGGCTCAGACCTCCGGCGTCCGTCCGGCCCGCGAAGAGCGCGGCAACCGGTAAGCGCGAAGGAAGAGTAAGAGATGCTGCAACCCAAGCGCACCAAGTTCCGCAAGGCCTTCAAGGGCCGCATCCATGGCAAGGCCAAGGGTGGGACAGAGCTCAACTTCGGCGCCTTCGGCCTCAAGGCCATGGAGCCGGAGCGGATCACCGCCCGCCAGATCGAGGCGGCCCGCCGTGCGATCACGCGACACATCAAGCGCTCCGGTCGCTTGTGGATCCGCGTGTTCCCCGATGTACCGGTTTCGTCGAAGCCCGCCGAAGTCCGCATGGGCTCGGGTAAGGGCGCGCCGGAGTTCTGGGTCGCCCGCGTCAAGCCTGGCCGGATCCTGTTTGAGCTCGACGGCGTCCCCGGCTCGCTCGCCAAGACGGCGTTCGAGCGCGCGGCCGAGAAGCTGCCGATCAAGACCAAGGTTGTGGCCCGCCTCGGCGAGAGCCTGGCCGGAGAGGAAGACTAAGATGCCTGCGATCGACGATCTCAAGCAGAAGACCGACGACCAGCTGCAAACGCAGCTGCAAGAGCTGAAGCGCGAGCAGTTCAACCTGCGCTTCCAGTCGGCGACCAACCAGCTCGAGAAGCCGAGCCGCGTGCGCGACGTTCGCCGCACGATCGCTCGCATCAAGACGCTGCAGAATCAGCGCTCCAAGGCGCAGGGAGAATAACGAGATGCCGAAGCGCGTCCTCACCGGCACCGTGGTGTCCGACAAGGGTGACAAGACCGTGGTGGTCCGTGTCGAGCGGCGGGTGAAGCACCCGCTCTATGGCAAGATCATCAAGCTGTCGAAGAAGTACCACGCTCACGATGCGGCCAATGAGTTCCGCATGGGCGAGATCGTGCGCATCGAGGAGTGCGCCCCGATCTCGAAGCTGAAGACGTGGACGGTCATCGACCGCCTGGGCGTCGCCAAGGCGCAGAAGTCCGACATCGACCAGCCAGAGGCGATTGCTCCCCAGGCTGAGCCCGCCAAGCCGGCCGAGGAGAAGGCCGAGAAGAAGCCCGCTGCCAAGAAGTCGACGAAGAAGGCCAAGGCCGAAGACGTCGCCGACGCGGACGCCTGAGCAGAGATTTGAGAGAGGTTAGGGTCGAACCATGATCCAGATGCAGTCCAACCTGGACGTTGCGGATAACAGCGGGGCCAAGCGCGTCCAGTGCATCAAGGTGCTGGGCGGCTCCAAGCGCCGTACCGCTGGCGTCGGCGACATCATCGTCGTCAGCGTCAAGGAAGCCGCGCCGCGCGGCCGCGTGAAGAAGGGCGACGTTCACCGCGCAGTGATCGTGCGCACCGCCAAGGACATCCGCCGTCCCGACGGTTCGGTGATCCGCTTCGACAGCAATGCCGCGGTGCTGGTCAACAAGAACGAGGAGCCGATCGGCACCCGTATCTTCGGCCCGGTGGTCCGTGAGCTTCGCGCGAAGAAGCACATGAAGATCATCTCGCTGGCTCCGGAGGTGCTGTGATGGCCGCGAGCAAGATCAAGAAGGGCGACAAGGTCGTGGTCCTGTCCGGCAAGGACAAGGGACGCACGGGTGAGGTCGTCAAGGCGATGCCCAAGGAGGGCAAGGTGATCGTGTCGGGCGTCAACGTCCACGCACGCCACCGCAAGCCGACCCAGCTCAACCCGCAGGGCGGGATCGAGCGCAAGGAAGCGCCGCTGCACGTGTCGAAGGTCGCCATCGCGACCGCTGACGGCAAGCCGAGCCGCGTCCGCTTCGAGGTTCGCGACGGCAAGAAGGTCCGTGTCGCGGCCAAGACCGGAGAGCTGATCCATGGCTGACGAAGAAAAGAAGGTCGACGAGGTCCAGGAGACCGCGCCTGACCAGGTCGAGCTGGTGGGCGAGGCCGAGAAGGCCCAGGCTGCTGCCGTCGAGGCACTGCCGAAGGTCGAGAAGGCTGCCGTGCCGCAGGCCGCCAAGACGGACGCTAAGCCGTCGAAGCTGCCCAAGGGCTACAAGCCGCGGCTGAAGGCCGACTATGAGGATCGCATCGTCAAGGCGATGACCGAGAAGTTCGGTTACAAGAACCGGCTCGAAGTCCCGCGCCTCGACAAGATCGTGATCAACATGGGCGTCGGCGAGGCGACCCAGGACAAGAAGCGCGTCGAGACCGCCGCTGCAGAGATGCAGGCGATTTCCGGTCAGCGGCCGGTGATCACCAAGGCCAAGAAGTCGATCGCCCAGTTCAAGCTGCGCGAAGGCATGCCCATTGGTTGCAAGGTCACGCTGCGTCGCGAGCGGATGTACGAGTTCCTCGATCGTCTGGTGACGATCGCGCTCCCGCGCGTTCGCGACTTCCGCGGGCTCAACCCCAAGTCGTTCGACGGCCGTGGCAACTATGCTCTCGGCCTCAAGGAACAGATCATCTTCCCCGAGATCAACTACGACCAGATCGACAAGGTCCGGGGCATGGATGTCATCGTAACCACCACGGCGAAGACGGATGAAGAGGCGCGCGAGCTGCTCCGCCTGTTCAACTTCCCCTTCCCGCAAGAGGAGCAGAAGCAGGCCGCCTGAGGGCGCGTCTGCTTCGACTAGGAGAAGAACTTAAGTCATGGCGAAACTGAGTTCGATCAACAAGAACGAGCGGCGCAAGAAGCTCGTCCAGAAGAATGCGGCGAAGTACGCGAAGCTGAAGGCGATCGCGGACGATGAGTCGAAGGACGAGACCGAGCGCCTGATCGCGCGCCTGAAGATGGCCGAGCTGCCCCGCAACGGGAACCCGACCCGGGTTCGCAACCGGTGCGAGCTGACCGGCCGGTCACGCGCTTATTACCGCAAGTTCCGCCTGTCGCGGATCATGCTTCGGGAACTGGCCAACAAGGGCCTGATCCCCGGCGTGATCAAGTCGAGCTGGTAAGGGTTTAGAAGATGGCGATGACCGATCCCCTGGGTGACCTGCTCACCCGCATCCGCAACGGCCAGCAGGCCCGGAAGGACAGCGTCCTGACTCCGGCCTCGAAGCTGCGCGTCCGGGTGCTCGATGTGCTCCAGCGCGAAGGCTATATCCGCGGCTACTCGGAAGAGGTGCTCGCGGGCCAGAAGGGCCTCCGCATCGAGCTAAAATATTTCGAGGGCCAGCCCGCGATCCAGCACCTGGCTCGCGTGTCCAAGCCCGGCCGCCGCGTCTATTCGGCCGCGCGCGAGCTTCCGCGCATCCGCAACGGCCTCGGCACGATCATCGTGTCGACCCCGCGCGGCGTGCTGTCGGACGCCGAAGCGCGTGAGCAGAACGTCGGCGGCGAAGTGCTGGCGGAGGTGTTCTAATGTCCCGCATTGGCAAGAAACCGATCGCGATGCCGGCGGGAGTCACGGCAACGGTCGAGGGCCAGACCCTCACCGTCAAGGGCCCCAAGGGTACGCTGTCGATGCAGCTGCTCGACGACCTCGTGAAGTATGAGGTCGGCGAGGGCGAGATCCGCGTCACTCCGCTGACCGGCGCGCAGCGCAACCGCGCCGCGTGGGGCATGACCCGCACCAACGTGCAGAACCTCGTCACGGGCGTGACCGAGGGCTTCACCAAGGTGCTCGAGATCACCGGCGTCGGCTACCGCGCCCAGGCCCAGGGCAAGAACCTGCGCCTGCAGCTCGGCTACAGCCACGACGTCAATTACAAGCTGCCCGAAGGCATCGATGTGAAGACTCCCGACCAGAACACGGTCGAGATCAGCGGCATCGACAAGCAGAAGGTCGGCCAGGTCGCGGCCGAGATCCGCCGCTGGCGCAAGCCGGAGCCGTACAAGGGCAAGGGCATCAAGTACCGCGGCGAGTACATCTTCCGCAAAGAAGGCAAGAAGAAGTAGCCATGGCGAAACTCTCCCTTTTCGACCGCCGCCGCCGCCGCGTGCGTTCCGCGCTTCGCGCGCGTTCGTCCGGCAAGCCGCGGCTATCGGTCCACCGTTCGGGCCGGCACATCTATGCCCAGCTGATCGACGACACAGCGGGCGTGACGCTCGCTTCGGCCTCGACACTGGACAAGGACATCAAGGGCAAGACGGGTGCCACCAAGGATGGCGCCGCGACCGTCGGCAAGGTCATTGCCGAGCGCGCCAAGAAGGCGGGCGTGTCCAAGGTCGTGTTCGACCGTGGCGGCTTCCTCTTCCATGGCCGGGTAAAGGCCCTCGCTGACGCTGCCCGCGAAGGCGGACTGGAGTTCTAGAATGCAAGACGAGAACCAGACCAACGAGACCAATACCGACCCGACCGAGGTCGCGCAGGTCGCCGAGGCTACTCCGGCCCAGGCCGAGCAGCCGCAGCAGCCTGAGCAGCCGCAGGGCCGCGGACCGCGCGGCGGCCGTGGCGGCGGCCGCGGGCGTGGCGGTGGCGATCGCGGCGGCGGCCGTGGACGTCGTGACGATCGTCGCGGACGCCGTGACGATGAGGAAGGTGGCGAGGAGCTGATCGAAAAGCTCGTTCACATCAACCGCGTCTCCAAGACCGTGAAGGGCGGCAAGCGCTTCGGCTTTGCAGCGCTGGTGGTGGTCGGCGACGGCAAGGGCCGCGCCGGTTTCGGCCATGGCAAGGCACGCGAGGTGCCTGAGGCGATTTCGAAGGCGACCGCTGCGGCGAAGAAGGCGATGATCCGCGTTCCGCTGCGCGACGGCCGCACGTTGCATCACGACGGCCTCGGCCACTTCGGTGCTGGTCGCGTCACGATCCGTACGGCTCCGGCCGGTACCGGCATCATCGCCGGCGGCCCGATGCGCGCGATCTTCGAGAGCCTCGGCGTTGCCGACGTCGTCACCAAGTCGGTCGGCACGTCCAACCCTTACAACATGATCCGCGCGACCTTCGAGGCGCTTAAGGAACAGACGAGCCCGCGCTCGGTCGCTCAGCGTCGCGGCAAGAAGGTGTCCGATCTGCTCGGCCGGGGCGGCGCCAGCGCTGCCGAAGCCGAGGCCCAGGCCGAAGCGGTGGTGGAGTAACAGTGATGGCCAAGATCAAGATCACCCAGACCGGATCGCCGATCCGCCGCGACAAGACGCAGCGGGCGACGCTCGTCGGCCTTGGCCTTAACAAGCTGCACCGGACGGTCGAAGTCGAGGGCACTCCCGAAGTGCTCGGCCAAGTCCGCAAGGTGCAGCACCTGGTGAAGGTCGAAGAGGCCGCCTAACCCAATCGCTCCCTCAGGGAGCTGCGCGACAAAAGCGAAAGCGAGTGCACTGAAAATGAAGCTCAATCAAATCAAGGACAACAAGGGCGCGCGTCAGTCGCGCGTTCGCGTCGGGCGCGGCATCGGCTCGGGGCTCGGCAAGACCGCCGGCCGCGGCCAGAAGGGCGCCAAGGCGCGCTCGGGCGTCAGCATCGCCGGGTTCGAGGGCGGCCAGATGCCGCTCCACATGCGGATCCCGAAGCGCGGCTTCAACAACATCTTCGCCCGCGACTATGCCGAGGTGAACATCGGCGCGGTCCAGAAGGCGATCGATGCCGGCAAGATCGATCTCAAGGGCGTTCTCGACCACGACGCGCTGAAGGCTGCTGGCCTCGCCCGAGGCGGCAAGGACGGCGTGCGCCTGCTCGGCAAGGGCGAGCTCAAGGCCAAGCTGGCGTTCAAGGTCGCCGGAGTGTCGAAGGGCGCGCGCGAGGCGGTCGAAAAGGCGGGCGGTTCGATCGAGCTGATCGAGCGCAAGAACCCCGCCGAGCTCGCCGCGGCCAAGAAGGGTTCGCGCAAGGCAGCCGCCAAGGCCTGAAGGGTCTTAGACAAGCGGCGATGAGCCACTATATCGGCGGCGGGGAGGCTTAATCGCCTAATCGCCGCCGTTTGTTTTTCCGGGGAATTTAAAAGTCCATGGCATCCGCAGCCGAACAACTCGCCTCCAGCATCTCGCTCGCGAACTTCAAGAAGGCGACTGAGCTCAAGAAGAGGTTGTGGTTCACGATCGGCGCGCTGATCCTGTTCCGCCTGCTGTCGTTCGTGCCGGTGCCCGGCATCGACCCCGCTGCGATGGCCCAGCTCTATCAAACGCAGAGCGGCGGCATCCTCGACGTGTTCAACACCTTCTCGGGCGGCGCGCTCGAGCGCTTCTCGATCGTCGCGCTCGGGGTCATGCCCTACATCACGGCGTCGATCGTCGTTCAGCTCGGGGCGACGCTCTACGGACCCTGGCAAGCGCTCCGGAAAGAGGGCGAGACGGGGCGCAAGAAGCTCAACCAGTACACCCGCTATCTCACCGTGATGATCACCCTGGTGCAGGGTTACCTCGCGATCCGCGGTCTTGAGTCCCAGTCCGTTCGCCAAGGCATCAGCGCGGTCGTGCTGCCCGGCTTCCTGTTCGAGCTGGCCGGTACGGTGAGCTTGGTCGGCGGCACCCTGTTCCTGATGTGGATCGGCGAGCAGATCACCAGCCGTGGCATTGGCAACGGCGTCTCCCTGATCATTATGGCCGGCATCGTCGCTCGCCTGCCGCAAGGGCTCGCGCAGCTGCTGGAATCGGGGCGCAACAGCTCCAACGGTGGCCTCCTCGGCGCCGGCGTCTTCGCGCTGACGGTCGCGCTGATCCTCTTCATCTGCTTCATGGAGCGTGCGCAGCGCCGCGTCCTGATCCAGTACCCCAAGCGCCAGACCGCCCGGGGCATGCAGCAGGAGCGTTCGCACCTGCCGATCAAGCTCAACACCGCCGGCGTGATCCCGCCGATCTTCGCATCGTCGCTGCTGCTGATGCCGCTAACGGTGCTGAACTGGGCCGGCAACCGCGCCGCGCCCGAAGGCGGCGCCAGCGACTGGCTGATCACCATCAGCACGTACCTGCAGCACGGCGCGCCAGCCTACGAAATCCTCTATGGTCTCGGCATCGCCTTCTTCTGCTTCTTCTACACCGCGGTGCAGTTCAACAGCGAGGAAACGGCGGATAATCTGAAGCGGCACGGCGGCTTCATTCCGGGCGTCCGCCCGGGCAAGGCAACCGAAGCCTATTTCGATTACCTGCTCAACCGGATCACGGTCGTCGGCGCGGCCTATCTCGTGCTGATCTGCCTGATCCCGGACCTGATCTCAACGCAGCTGGGGCTGACCAACCTGCGCCTCGGCGGCACCAGCCTGTTGATCGTGGTCAACGTGACGATGGATACGGTCAGCCAGATCCAGAGCCACCTGATTGCGCACCAGTACGGGGACCTGATCAAGAAGGCGAAGCTCAAGACGACGCCTCGCAGGCGCTAACCTTCACATCGGCGAACAGGGAGAGAGCGCCGAAAATGCTGAACATCATCCTGTTGGGCCCGCCGGGGGCGGGCAAGGGAACGCAGGCGGCGCGGCTACAGGCCAGCCGCGGTATGATCCAGCTTTCGACCGGCGACATGCTCCGGGAAGCCCGGGCGAGCGGCTCGCCGATCGGGCTCAAGGTCAAGGCCGTTATGGACGCCGGGGAGTTGGTCAGCGATGCGATCGTGACGGCGCTCATCGGCGAGCGGCTCGACGCGTCGGCCGACAGGGGCGCGATCTTTGACGGCTTCCCGCGGACGAAGCCGCAGGCCGAGGCTCTCGACATCCTGCTTGCAGAGCGTGGGCGCCAGCTTGACCACGTGATCCAGCTCGTCGTCGACGAGGACGCGCTCGTGAAGCGCATCACCGGCCGCTTCACCTGCGCCAAATGCGGCGCTGGCTATCACGAGACATTCCGACCGACGAAGGTGCCGGGCGTGTGCGACGTGTGCGGATCAACCGAGTTCAAGCGCCGCCCGGACGACAACGAGCAGACTGTGCGCACCCGCATGGCCGAATATCGTGCCAAGACGGAGCCGATCCTTCCTTATTACGAAGCGAAGGGGCTGGTGAGCCGCGTCAACGGAATGGCGTCGGTCGACGAGGTCGCCGCCGAAATCGACGCAATCCTCGACGGAACTGCTTAGACCCTCTGCAGGGTCTCGAACCGGAAACCAGGCTGACCGTCTGCCGCCGGGTGTTCCAATCTAAACGTGGCGCGCCAGTCCCCGCTCTCGCGGGGATCGTCGATGCGGGTGTCGCCCGGCACGTCAGCGAGAACCTCGGTCAGCTCGATCCGGTCGGCAATCGGCAGGAACAGGCTGAAGATGTCCGCGCCACCGATCACCGAAATCGGTTCGCCTCGCGCAAGGGTCAGCGCCTCCTCCACATCGTGG
>Ga0207711_10005252_pt1 | contig 10980 bp, 8 predicted proteins | sample KBSS34metaG_FD_184401 | JGI IMG/M metagenome (GOLD analysis project Ga0207711, IMG submission 184401) | Switchgrass rhizosphere microbial communities from Kellogg Biological Station, Michigan, USA - KBS S3-4 metaG (SPAdes) (version 2) | ecosystem: Host-associated > Plants > Roots > Rhizosphere >...
CAAGGGTCCGTACATCGTGTTCTTCGACTGGGATAAGTCGGACATCACGCCGGAAGCGGCGACCATTCTGGACAGCGCCGTCCAGGCCTATGGCAACTGCAACTCGATCCCGATCATGCTGGCCGGCTACACCGACCGCTCGGGCACGCCGAAGTACAACCTTGGCCTGTCCAGCCGCCGCAATGACGCGGTCACCGGTTACCTGACCTCGCACGGCATCCCGGGTTCGGCGATCACCAGCCACGCGTTTGGCGAAGCCAATCCGCGCGTTCCGACCGCCGATGGCGTGCGCGAACTGCAGAACCGCCGGGTGGAGATCACCTACGGTCCGGGTTCGGGCAACTGACCAGACTGGAAGCGGTGAAGCTGGCTTGCCTGGCTTCACCTCTTTCGAAAGAAGGCCTGCCGGCGATCCGGCAGGCCTTTCTTTTTGCTCTTTTGCCGGCCGTTGCGATCAGCGCGCGATCGGCGAAGCCGCGTTCGGAGCGCAATTGGCGCCGACTACGAAGTTGCGGATTTCCTTGGCGGCCTGCTGGGCCAGCCAGGTACGCTTTTCCGCCAGTTCGCGCGCGGCGATGGCCTGGTTGCGTTCGTGCAACGCGACATCCCGGGCCTTGAGCGCGGCAATCGTCAGGCCGGTGAGGACGGCGATCAGGATAACGGCCGCAGTGCCGAGAACCGCGGCGATCCGCCGACGCCGGCGAAGGTCACGCCTTACCAGCGCGGAAAAGGGCACTCCGGCGAGACCGGCAATCAGCTTCAGCTTGACGACGCGGCGATCGAGCACGGCAAGGTCCGGGGCGAGCGGCTCGACTGGCCGCGAGAGATCGAGTTCGCCCGCTGCATCGACGGAATAACGCAATGAATCCGGGAAAGCGGTCTCGGGCGTGCCGCGCGCCAGCACGGCCAGGACGGGCCGGGCGGGATTGAGCCGTTTGAAGGTGCGGATTTCCTTGTCGACCCAGATCGATCGCGCGGCGGCCGGCGAGCAGATGACGATCAGCGCGTTGGATTTGGCGAGCGCGCCGTGCAGCTTCGGTCCCAGTTCGGCCGCCCCGGCGAGCTCATCCTCGTCGCGAAATACCGGGCGCAGGCGTGCCGGCACTTCGCCGAAATCGCCGCCCGTGCCGACCAGCGCGCGCGGCACGCGATAGGTTTCGATGGCTTTATGCAGCCAACGGGCGCAATCCATGTCGCGATGGCTGTAGCTGATAAAGGCGGCGAAACGGGGCCGGGCCGGGGCGAGAATGTCCTCGATCTGGCCGGCTGCCATCCGGCCCAGCTCGACGCCCGTCGATGCGATGGGCTTGCCGAGCGATGAGATTTTGCTCACGTATCTTGCAAAGAAACGTTTGAGGGGTGCTGACATGAAGATGAAACTCCTAGCCCTTGCCTGTATGGCCTTCGCCACCGTCGGCGCGGCTGGCCAGACGACGGCCCCATCGACCTCGCAGCCCCCATCCATACCGGAGGAGAAGACAAAGGTCGCGCCTGATCCCTTCGCCCAGGCGCTGGCGGCGCGCAGCGTTGCCGATTTCGCGCGGCGCGAGCGCGATCCGGTCGCGATGATCATCGCCGCGCGAATGCTGCGCGAAATCCCCTTTTCCGATCCCGAAGAAAGCGCCGCTGGCTTCACGCCGGCCGGGCTGTTCGCCGAGGCGAAAGTGCTGGCCAGGGGTGACGCGATGTTGCTGACGCAGATCAGCGTGGCGCAAGCGACCGCCAGCCGCGGCGTCAGCGAATCGGCGTTCGGCAAGGGCCTGGTGCGCAGCGTTCAGACCGTCAATCCGCGTTCCGGCTATCAGTTTACGGTGCAGGCCAAGGGTGGCGAGCCGCTGCGGGTCGGCGCGATTGGCGACATCGGGACCGCCCTGTTGATGCGGATTCAGGACGGTGCCGGGCGCACCGTCTGCCTTGACGACAATGGCGATTATGGGCCGGTCTGTCAGCTGACGCCGAAGTCGGCGGGGAAATATCGCATCGACATCGTCAACAAGAGCGGGGTCAAGAGCCGAGCGGTCATCCTGAGCAACTAGGACCGATCGCCGCTCGACAGGGGCGCCCGCTTCAACGCCGCCGCGAACCGAAGCAGCGTCGGCACGGGACGCAATGGCCGCGCAGCGGGAAGGCCTGGCGATCAATCGCCGGTGTAAAGTTCACCGATCGATAGCGAGCCCTGTCCCCGGGCAGAGGCGAGCGCATCCTTGATCGGGCCAACCAGCCGTTCCGCAGCACGCTGATTCTCCGTGCTGCGCAACATGCCGCGAAGGATTGTCGGGTCGGTTGGCGTGACGACGGCGATCACATGGTCCGCACCGAAAGGCGCGACGACCTGATTCTCGATCAACGGCATTTCCGCCTCGTTGCCGAGCAGGCCCGCGCCGTCATGGGCCAGCGGATAGAGCGTCTGGACCGTGCCGTCCGCAGCGATGTCGAACAGTGTCAGATAGCGGGGTTGCATGGCGGTGGCGGGAGACTTGTCGTGCCGGATCGCGATCATGACAGAGGCACCGGTCGGATAGCGCGCGCCATTGGGCTTTGGGCCAATGGCGACGGCGACTTTTCCTTCGGAAAGGAATGGCCGCAACTGTTCGACGGCGTTCCATTTCTCGACCACGCCGCGCAGTGCGGAGATCGTCGTGACATTCTGCGCGACCGCATCGCCGGACCGGCGCAGCACCACGCCCTTCGCGCTGTCCCACACGAAATCCGCCTGGCCACGATCGCCGACCGCTCGCCACGGAAGGCCGGCGGCGGCGAGCTGCTTCCCGATCGCGTTGTCGAAGGCGAAGACCGCAGGAAGCGATGCAGGCGGCGCAACGATCGGGGCCGGCGGCACAATAGCGGGCGTTGCGAACAGCGTCTCCGTCGCCCTGCCGGCAGGGATATGCGCCGCGCTTTCCTGCCGCTGACTGGTAAGGGCACGCACTTGCGAATTCAGATAGACCGCCAGCTCGTCAACCGTGATCCGCCCATCCGCATTGAGGTCCGCCGCCAGCGCCTTTCCGTCCGCGCCCCGCGCGGTCAGGCCCTGTTCGAACGAATAGGTGAGCAGGCCGCGGGAGGGCGCACCCTCCACCGGGAGGGGCGCTTCGAGTGCGAACTGGTCGTCCAGCGCCGCGCCGATATAGATGACATTGGGCAGGTCGGCACGAGTCAGCGAACCGCCAGCGATCGTTTCCTGACCGTCCAGTACGCCGGGAAAGCGCGGGGCGGGGCGCGCGACGAGAGCAAAGTCAGCTGTGTCGCCGCGAAACGCCAGGCGCGGCGTGAAGTGATAGGCGCGCTTGTCGATCGATCGGTTCAACGTCCCGGAATGGCACGCGTCGGCGACCATCAGGACCTGGACGTTGCGGGGAATGTAGCGCGCCATCCAGGCATAAAAGTCCTTGTCGACGATGAAGCGCTCGACATCCTGCTTCTCGGGGTCGAACCCGGCGAGCGGCAGGAACTGGTCGAGATCGCCATCGGCTGTTCCCTTGATCGCCGCATCCGCCTGCGCGCCATGCCCGGAATAATAGACCAGGATCCAGTCCCCTGGTTTCGAGCGAAGGCCAATTGCGTGCAATGCCGTTTCGACGGTCGTGCGTGTGACCTGATCATTTTGCAACACGGTGACGTCGGTCGCGCCTTCCTGCCGGACCAGCGCTTCCATCGCACTCAGATCATTTTCGGGACCCTTCAGATCCGGGATGACGGGCGATTGAAACTTCCAGACGCCGACCAGCAGCGCGCGCGTTTCAGCCGTCCCGGGCAAAGCGGTGACGGTGGCGAACAGCGCCAAGGCAAATGTGGCATATCGGCACCATAGTGTGCCCCTCATGCATCAAGTCCCTGTCTTTTCAGTTGCGGTTCCATCAAACTAGACATACTCCGGGCAGGCAGGAATTACGAACGGAAATGCCCGAATTCGACTTAGCGAGGTTGGGCGATGAAGAATTGGACGAAAACCGCATTTGCCGTGTTGATTGTGGTAGCGGGAGGGGGCAGTTTTTACAGCGTCGCCGCGCAGGTGTCCGGCGATAATGTGCGGTCGCGTGGTGTGATGATCTTGCGGCCGAACGCGACGCCGACGCCGGTCGCGACACCGACTCCCGCTCCGACACCCGTGCCCAACCCGATTCCCACTCCGGCGCCGATTCCCACCCCGGCGCCGACCCCCGTGCCGGTGAGGCCCGTCCCGGTGGCGCCGCCGTTGCCGGTGGTCAAGGATTGCCCGCGTCCCTTTGCGCACCCCGATCTGGTGCTGGACGGGAGCGCCGGTTTCGACCGCGCGCTGAAGCGCCGGCTTTCGTCGCATCGAGGGCGGGTCGTGATCGACCTGGTCAATCCCTACACCGTCGATGGCACGCCGCCCGCCCAATTGGTGCCCTGGATCGCCGAGGTGAGGTCGTCGGGCGGCCTGGTCCGGGTCGAAAGCTATTGCCAGGTGAGTCGCGGGTTTTTCGGTAATTTCTTTAAAAAGCTGTTCTCGGGCAGCGGTAATGCAAAGCCCTATCAGGCCGCGGACCGGTATGATGTGGTGTTGCATCTCGATGGGCTCGACCAGAAGGTCACGCAGATCGAATTCGCGCCGCGAGCTGCGCAATGATCGGGCGAGCGACGAGATGGCGGCAGTGGCTCGGCAGTCTGGTCGTCCTGTTCTGCCTCGCCCTGGCCGCCCCCGTTGCCGCGGCCCCGAAAGGGCCGCGCCTGGCGCTGGTGATGGTCAATGGCGCCTATCAGAATTTCGATCGGCTCGGATCAACCTATGCCGATGGCGACAAGATCTCGGATGCGTTGAACGCGACCGGATTCGTCGATGCGTCGGGAAGCGGCAAGGTGCAGAATCGCCGCGACCTGACGCTGACCCAGATGCTCGCGGCGATCACCCAATTTCGTGAGGCGCTCAGGGCGGCGGGGCCGGAGGCTTTCGGCGTGCTCTATTTTTCGGGCCATGGCGCGGCGCTGGGCAGTTTCGGCGACGTCATGCTGATGCCGATCGACGCCACGCGCGACGTATCGGTCGAGGCGCAGAAAATGACGCGCGCCCAACTGACCAAGGCGCTGCTCGGATCGGGGGCGAAGAATATCCTGATCGTACTCGATATGTGCCGCAACGTGCTCGACGCGCCGCCGGCACTGGCGGCTGCGCAGGCGGGGGCCGAACCGGGTTCCATGGGCGGGATCGGCGATGTGAGCGGCAGCAAGGGATTGAAGCGCATTGTCCGCCAGTCGGATTCGCCGGTGCGGCCGGATCAGGGTTATCTCGTCGCCTTTTCGACCAGTGCTGACCAGGTCGCCTTCGACGATGGCACTTTCTCGAAAGTGCTGGCCGAGGAAATCCGCCGGCCGCAGCAGAATATCGCCGATGCGCTGAAGCGCACGTCCGATCGCGTCGCGCTGAAGGCCGGCAAGAATTTCCAGAAGCCGACCTTCGACTATGGCCTGCAGGGCGCGCCGCCGTGTTTCGTGACGTGCGATGCCAACAATCAGGATCGTTTTTACGACTGCGCCAACTGCCCTTATATGCGCGTCGTGCCGGCCGGCACCGCGACGATCGGATCCCCGACGTCGGAGCCCGGACGCGCCCGGGACGAACCGATCCAGGCCGAGGTCGTGCTCGCCAAGCCGTTCGCGCTCGGCGTCTATGAGGTTACGGTCGCGGAATGGATGGCGTGCGTGCGCGACAAGGCGTGTCGGGCGATCTCCGACTGGTCGAAGGAAAATCCCAATCCCTTGATTCCCGCCACCGGCATTGCCTTTGAAGACGCCCAGGCATTTGTTGCCTGGCTGTCGGTCCAATCCGGGCTGCCCTATCGCTTGCCGACCGAGCAGGAGTGGGAATATGCCGCCCGCGCCGGAACCACCACGGCCTTTCCCTGGGGGGACGAGATCACCCCGAGCGAGGCCAATTATGACCAGACGGCGAGCTACCGAAAGTCGCCGACCGCGCCGTATCGCGGTTATCCCGAGGCGGTGAACGCTTATCCGCCTAATGGCTTCGGGTTCTACCAGATGCAGGGCAATGTCTGGGAATGGTCGGCGGGCTGTCTGGATACGGGGTGCAGGAGCCGGGTGGCGCGCGGCGGCTCGTTCGAAAGCACCCCGGCGGAATTGCGCGCTGCAAATCGCTTCGCTATCGCCGGGGGCAAGAAACGCGACGACCTGGGCTTGCGTGTCGCGCGCGACCTGAATCCGGATGAGGTCGTGCAATAGCGGGGCGGATCGGGGTTTTGTACGATACAATGCCCGCGCAAAAATCAGTGCGCGGGGTAACTAGCGAAGGGGGAGTATATGACACGCTTTCAAATGACCGGGCTGCGGCTGCTGGGTGCGGCCGCGATGCTGATGCCTGTCGCCGCACAGGCGCAGATCCAGGGCCATCAGGCGGTTGCGCCTCGCTATGGCAGTCCCAACAGCATGCAGTTCCAGGCGACGACGATCGCGCTGGACCTTTCGACGATTGACGACGATCGCGCCGATGCGGATGCCACGCCCGAGTCCCGGGATGCCGACACGATCGGCGGCGCCTTCACCTATTTCGGCGCCGGCTTTCAAAAGGGCCAGCGCTTCGAAGGGCGGTATCAGCATCAGCGCCGTCTTGGCGAAGGCACGCGCGCCCGGCTTCTGATCGATCTCCCGCTGGCGGTGGTGCACGCCGACAAGTTCGTCGCGTCAGGGTTCACCTTTACCGGGGGGACCGCCGTTTACGGGACACTCAGTGCCGGCGTGGAACTGCCGGTCAAGCCCAACTGGTTGATTACACCGCGCATTGCCTACAGCAATCTGCAGGCCGGGCAATTCTTTGACGGCGACGGCGAATTGCTGACAGCGTCGGTTACCAGCCGCTTCAAGATCGCCAAGGTCGGGCGCGGCGATCTGACGATCGGCAACATGGCCTCCTATACGCGGACGATCGACACGTTTCTGGCGCGGCAGCCATTCTTCTCGGTCACCAGCAACTATGTGCTGCGCAACGGCCTCGCCTATCAGTTCCCCTTGAAATCGCGCTTCATGGGTCGGCAGACCTCGATCCGCGCCTCCTACGTCTTCACCTATACCGGCGGCGCGCAATTCCTGCCCTATCGCCAGTTTCATGAATTGGGTGTCAATTTCGGCGTCCGCACGCGAGAGGCGGAGCAGAAGAATGGTTTCGAGCAAATGCGCGTCGGCCTGCTCTATACGCACGCCAGGCACGAATTCGACACCAAGTCGGGATATGACGCGGTCACGTTGACCCTCGGCTATCGTTTCTAGGCAAAAATCAAGCGGGGGCGCGCCATGCGGCGAATTGGTCTTGCTATCGTCCTGTCCCTGACCGGGGGCATGCTGGGCGCGGCCGCGCTTTCCGCTGATACCGATGAGGTGCCGGTCTTCATGACCGGCGCCGAGCCGATCAGCCACGACGACTATAACCGGCTGCCCAAACTGGGGAAATTTCGCGCCTGGCTGCCCAAGAAGGTGGATCTGAGCGCGATCTTTCCCCTGCCCGGCAATCAGGGTGGGCAACCCAATTGCGTTGCATGGGCCACCACCTATGCGGCGCGCAGCTTTCTCAACGGCAAGAATCTCGGCCATCAGCCGGTCGTTCCCGCGGAACAATTGAGCCCAGCCTATGTCTATAATCGGCTGCGGCCCCCCGGCTCGGCCTGTAGCAGCACGATCCGGATCGTCGATGCGCTGAATTTGTTGCAGACCGAGGGTGTCGTCAGCCTTGCCGATTTTCCGGACGACATGCGCAACTGTCCGATGCCGGCGCCGCGCTCACTGCAGGAAAAGGCAAGCGCCTTCAAGCTGGCGAGCTGGCGCGCGATCGACCGGGAGATTCCCGGCGACTGGCAGACGCCGGTCGTCCTTGACGATATCAAGGGCGCGCTCGCCCGCCAGGAGCCGGTGGTGTTTGCGATGCCGATCGCGAAGGACTGGTTCGCGCTGCGCGGCGATGCCGTCTATGCCCATGCCAGGCCCGAAACGGCCAATTTTCACGCGATGGCGCTGGTCGGCTATGACGAGGACAAGCAGGCTTTTCGCGTCATCAACAGCTGGGGTCAGAATTGGGGCGACCATGGCTATGCCTGGATCGGCTATGATACGTTCAAGCTTCTCGTTGCGGAGGCCTATGCGATGGAGGCGCCGAGCGGCCCGGCCCCGGCCGCGTCCGTCGCCACGGCACAGCAGCGGTTCGACGCACTGGCGGCAAAGCTGCCCTGTGGCGCCATCACGGTGAGCAGGCCTGGCGGCCGTCTGACCGTGTCGGGCTTTGGCGGCGGCCAGGATTCGGTCACCGAACTCAAATATGCCGCCCTGGCGCTGGATCCCAGGGTGGATTGGAAGGTCAGCGTCAATGCCTGGCCGCAGTGCGAGGCGCAGCTGACGCTCGCCGGCGCGCTCGCTACGGGCGTGGGCCAGATGGCGTTGTCGATGCAAAGCGACACCGGCCAGCGTATCGCGGGCGAGCCGATCCAGCTCCACGCTGGCGACAAGTTCGGGATCGTCGCGGAAATCATGCCGGTCCGCCCCTATTTGAGCGTGGTCTATCTCCAGGCCGATGGCAGCGCGGTCGAACTGTACCGGGGCGTGCCGGCGCCCGGACCCGATCGGCGGCGGATCGTCAATATCGGGGCGGGCGGCACGAAGGAGGTCCGTTTTCAGGTCGGCCCGCCATATGGCAATGAAAGCGTGATCGCGATCGCGTCGGCCCAGCCGCTATTCGGCCCCGAGCTCGAGGACTATGCCACCGAGCGGCAGTTCCTGACTGGCCTGCGTGCCAAGCTGGCGAGCGCGCCGAAGGGATCCGTCTCGGCCATGGTGATGCGCATCCGCAGCAAGGAATGACAGCGCCGTTGACCGGCATGGGCAGACCAAAACGACCCCGACGGGCGATCCACGTGCCCGAAGTCGCGCCGGTGGCGCGGGTGGCGGCGGTGCTCGCGGCGTTCCTGCTGGGCATGTGGGGTTTCTCGGTCGCCTATGCACGATTGGGGCAGCATCCCGGCCTGGTCAGCGAGGCCTGGCTGGCGGTGCGTCTGATCGTGGGGAACTTCCCCGATGAGCTTGAGGGGCGGGATCTGCCGCTGAGCCTCGACATCGCGCGCTGGGCATTGCCGCTCCTGACCTTCTGGTCGTCGATGGCGCTTGCCTGGGCGCAAATTCGCAACCCGTTGCGGATCGCGCTGATGCGCCACCGGGGCGAGCATCTCGTCGTCGCCGGCGATGCGGGCCTTGCCCGTCAGCTCGCCGCCAGCGAACTGAATGAAGGACGTCGGGTGCTGCTATGGTCGACCGACCGCCGCGCCGATTGGGTGGCCGATGCGCTCGATCTGGGCGCAGGCAATATCGAGGCCAAGGGCGAAACGCTCTCGGTCGAGAAGCTCGGTCTCGACAAGGCGCGTGGCGCGGTGCTGGTCGCGCCCGACGATAGCGGCAACACCGCGCTCGTCGCGCGGGTGATGGCGCAGGCGGCACTGGGCCGGCCCGCGGGCGACCCGCTGAACGTGATTGCCCGGATCGACAATCTCGACCTGCGGCGAGGGGTCGAGGAGCGCTTCGATCGCGCCGATCGTTCGGCGGCGCGCGTTCGGTTCGTCTCGCTTCCCGACATCGCCGCGCGCGAACTGTTCGTCGAACGGCCGCTCGATGGCTTTCGCCGGCTGGGGGATCCCGGTCGAACGCTCTTCATCCTCGGCTATTCGCCGGTGATCGTGCGCTATCTCCTTCGGCTGCTCGCCGGCGGCCATTTCCGCGACGGCGTGAAACCGCGGATCATCATCGTCGATCCTCGTAGCGAGGAGAGCAAGGCGGCGTTCCAAACGGGAAATCCCGGCGCCGACCAGTTGTCGCCGGTCATATTCGAGCAGGCGGTGATCGACCAGGCCGCGCAGGGCGGGCGCATCATCGCTGATCTGACGCAGCGCCATGGGCAGCCGGTCGCGATCGTCATCGATTGCGGCGACGACGCGCGATCGCTGGCGCTCGCGCTGGCGCTCGACACCCATTATGCCAGCGCCGATGCGGTCAGCCCGCCGATCCATGTCCATCTCAGGTCGCAAGGCGATGCCGGACTGAGCGTGTCGCTGCATGGCTTTGGCGGGCTCGACAATGTCGCGGACCCCGAAATGCTGCTGCAGGAACGGCATGATGCGTTGGCGCGCTCGATCCATGATTTCTACCTCGAGGGCCGGCTGGAAGAAGGCGGTCGGCTCGGTTCGCGTGCATCGATGCGCGAGTGGGAGGATTTGCCCGAGACCTTCCGCGACGACAATCGGCTGGTGGCGGATTGCTACCAGCTGAAATTGCGCGACATCGGCGCGCGCCTGGTCGATGGCGCCGGCACGCCGCTTCGCTTCGACGATGCCGAACTGGAGGAACTGTCGCGCGCTGAGCATGATCGCTGGATGGCGGCGAAACTGGTGGGAGGCTGGGTCTATGGCCCGACCCGCGACGATGCCGCGCGGCTTCATCCCGACATCGTCCCCTATGACGATCTGAGCGAGGCCATCAAGGACCTGGATCGCGAACAGATCCGGGTGATGACCCGCCTGCTGGGCGTGGCCGGGCGGCGGGCGGTGCGTGTCCTGTCGGTCGGGCTCGATCCGGGGGATGGCCCCGGACTGGCGGCGGGGCTTGCCGGGGTGCTGCAGCGGTTGACCGAACATTATCCCGATCGCGTGCCGCTGGTGACGGGTGTGCTCGCCCATGCGCCATCGCGCGAGGCACTGCTCGCCGCCGCGGCGCTTGGATTGCCCGTCCGGCTGTTCGTGTCGGGCAACATCCAGGCGTTGATCGACACCCTTCCCGCCGGGCAGCGCGGCCCGGTCTGCGCGCTTGTGCGGGACGCGGATTCGATCGTTGCGGTTAGCGCCGCCGGCGATGCGCCCGCCGCGCTTCACGCGGAGGCCGCATTGTTGCTCGCGACCGCGCCGATCGCCGGCGCCTCGTGCCCGGTCGTGATCCTCGACGGATCGGGCGCGATCGTCGAATCGCCGTGGCGCCGATGAT
>Ga0207711_10005256_pt1 | contig 10975 bp, 9 predicted proteins | sample KBSS34metaG_FD_184401 | JGI IMG/M metagenome (GOLD analysis project Ga0207711, IMG submission 184401) | Switchgrass rhizosphere microbial communities from Kellogg Biological Station, Michigan, USA - KBS S3-4 metaG (SPAdes) (version 2) | ecosystem: Host-associated > Plants > Roots > Rhizosphere >...
CCGAAAAGGCCAACCTGGTGACGCGTATGAGCGCACCGCAGCTGGGTTCGGCGACCGTCGCCGTGACCGCCGCCAACGTGCTGAGCGATGCGAGCAAGCTGACGGGCGCTGCACAGCAAGCCGTGCTGTTCGAAGACAACCAGCTCGCCAACCGCTACACGTACGCCACGACCAAGCTGGACCGTGCCGATCTGTACCCGGACAACCTCGCAGTGCTGGGCGGCGACCCGGCGCTGGTCGGCAAGGCTGGCGTGAGCACCGCTACCGTCGTGCAGCCGGCTGCAGCACAGAAGCCGATCACGTTCGCGCAAGCACAGCAAGCGGCGTTCAACGTCGAAGGCGTGCCGCGTTATGACAACGTGTTCGTCATCATGCTGGAAAACCACAGCGTTGCGCCGGTCGGCACCTTGCCTGGTATTCTCGGTTCGTCGAGCGCGCCGTTTATCAACCAGTTCCTGAGCGCCAACGCGCAGTTCACGACCTATTACTCGACCGGCAACCCGAGCGAGCCGAACTACACGGCACTCGGCGGCGGCGACGACTGGGGTATCACCGACGACAACTGGTGGGGTTGCGCAGCAGGCACGGGCGCCAACGCGCCGACGGATGCAGCGTTCACGGGCGGCAAGGCTTCGGACGGCCAGCCGCTGGTCGCCACCCCCGCGATTCCGCCGCTGGGCAACGGCAACACGCTGTCCGGCGTGACGGGCGCATCGTGTCTGACCGCCGGCTCGCTGGCCAATCACAACGTTCAGGCGCCGTCGATCTTCAATCTGCTGTCGCAGGCAGGCATGACGTGGCGTACCTACAGCGAATCGATGAACCCGGGCCAGGACCCGCGCGTCGACAGCATCGCCGACCCGGCGATCACGGATACGTACACGGGCCCGGGCGGCACGGGTGCGGCCTTCACCGTGCCGAACTCGCTGTACAAGACCAAGCACCAGCAAACGCGTAAGCTGCCGGAGTTCATGGCAGATAACCGCACGATCTTCGGCACGCAATACACCGCCGCCGACTGGGCGAAGACCAGCGTCTACACGATCCCGACCGGCTACAACCCGGACCAGTTCAGCACCGACCTCGCATCGGGCGACGTGGGCAACGTGAACTTCATCATGCCTGACCAGTGCGATGACATGCACGGCACGGGTTCAGATCCGTCGTGCTCGGGCGGCAGCGTGCCGATCGTGCAGCGTGGTGACGATTATGTCCGCCAGGTGGTGACGAAGATCCAGGCTTCGCCGCTGTGGGCGAACAAGCAACGCAAGGTGGCCATTGTCGTGATGTTCGACGAAGGCGAAGGCAGCTCCACCTCGTGCTGCGGCTGGAACCCGGTGACGTCCAACGTCAACCAGGCACCGCTGACGTTGACCAACGGCGCGCTCGCGCCGACCCCGACCGCCTTCTACAACGGCGGCAACCATGGTCACGGCAACTCGATCTTCGGTGTGGCGACGAACCAGCTGAACCCGAACATCGTCGACAGCGACGAGTACAGCCACTTCTCGCTGGTGCGTACGCTGCAGGACATGTTCCAGGTCGCTGACCCGGTGCAGCCGGCCACGTACCTTGCTCGCGCAAAGTACACGGAATCGTTCATCGCGACCAACATCCTGAACCTGCCGGAACTCGCAGGCAGCGCGGATACGCACTTCGACGGCGTACGTCCGATGAACCACGCGTACATCACACCGGCAACCTACACGCAGAAGCTGAACCCGGTCGACGTGACGGGTACCTCGCTGGCTTCCCGTGCTCCGGGACCGGATGCAAACCAGACCAACATCTGGGCACTCGCCAAGTAAGCATGCGGTACGCGGGAGGCGCGGCTTGGCCTCCCGTCGCGGCAAGCTTGTGATCTCGCTGCCGGACCGTGCTGTTTAGCGGTCCGGCAGTTTGCGTATCGTCGCTTTCATCGCCGAATGGCCCACGGTTTCACCGGGACTGCGTAATCAACAGCCCCAGGCAATCAAAGACCTTGTCATGCGAAAACTTCTATTTAGCGGACTCTGCGCGCTATCCCTGCTGTTGACCGCCTGCGGTGGCGGTGGCAGCAGCAGCGGCGCGAGCCAGACGACGAGCGGCAGCCCGAACGGCGGCCTGCCGCCCCCCGCGGCGGTCAAGCTAAGCCTCGCGGCGCAAGTCGGCCAGCAACTGTTCTTCGACAAGAATCTGTCGGGCGGCAAGAACATGGCCTGCGCGACCTGCCACAACCCGCAGTTTGCGTACGGACCGCCGAACAGCCTTTCGGTGCAGCTCGGCTCCGATCCTTCGCAGGCAGGGCAGCGCGCGGTGCCTTCGCTGCGCTATAAATCGATGACGCCGCCGTACAACGACATCGCCGAAAATCCGGACGGCATCACGCAGAATGCGCCGGGCGGCGGCTTCATGTGGGACGGTCGCGCGACCACGCTCGCGACGCAGCCGGCGCTGCCGCTGCTCAATCCGATTGAAATGAACAACGCGTCGCCGGCCGCCGTGGTGCAGACCGTGCAGACGGCATCGTATGCGGCGCTGTTCCAGCAGGCCTTCGGCGCAGGCGTATTCTCGGATGCGAACGCGACCTTCAACGCCGTCGGCACTGCATTGCAGGCCTATCAGGTTGAAGACCCGAGCTTTGCGCCATACTCGAGCAAGTTCGACCTGTTTGCCGGCAACAAGATTGGCGGTGCGCTGACGCCCGCAGAAATGCGCGGCCTGCAGCTTTTCAACGACACGGATGCCGGCGCCGGATGTGTCGCTTGCCACTATGCGGGTGCGAACTTCAACGGCTCGATCGGGCTGATGACCGACTTCACGTATCAGGCGCTTGGTGTGCCGCGCAACGATACGCAGATCCCGGGCAATCCCAATCCGATCCCGGCCAACGCCGACGCGTCGTTCATCGATATGGGCCTGTGCGGCCCGCTCGCGACGATTCACCCGCCGGGCACCGCCAACAGCGGCGCGGGTCCCGATGCGATTACCGGCGTCAACGTGCCTGATCCGTACTGCGGCCGCTTCAAGGTGCCGACGTTGCGCAATGTGGCCACCCGTAGCGCGTTTTTCCACAACGGCGTGTTCCACTCGCTCACGCAGGTGCTGAATTTCTACAACACCCGCGATACCAACCCGGAATACTGGTATCCGAGCACCGGTGGCGATAGCACCCATCCCGTGCAGAACCCGGAGTACGCGCTGTACCCGACGGCTGCATCGGGTGCGACGGCGCAGTCGTTCAACGACTTGCCGGCGCAGTTCCAGGGCAACATCGACGAAGAGTTGCCGATGGGGCAGGGCCAGACCGACGCCGGTGGCACGACGGCGGCCGATGGCGCGAAGCCGCGTGCGATCCACTCGGCGCCGCAGATGACGCAGCAGAATATTTCCGATCTGATCTGCTTCATGAACACGCTGACCGACGGCTACCAGGCTCCCGCCACGCCGCCCACCAGCGGTGCCTGCGTGAACTAACGAAGTTCTGCGCGCGGCTGGCCGAAACGGCGAGCCGCGCGCTGCGATTTATCTGCGCTTTAGCCAATAACCTGAGCAACACACTATGACGCGACGTACCACTGCCGTTCGCCTCGCTTGCGGCGCGGCTGCCTTGATCTCCCTCACCCTGTTTGCTGCTGGCTGCCACGACAAGAGCCAGGACGTCAGCCGCGAAAACTTCACGGCGACCATCAACGACTTTCTCGCCAAACGCGGCCACCTGTGCCTCGCCAAATACGACTGGCCGATCTACGTGACCGCCGACGACATGGCTGCCGGCACGCGCGATGCGGTTCAGATGCCGGTACTTGAAAAGCTCGGCCTCGTGTCGGGCCAGAACATGGTGGTGGGGCGCACCGACGAAGCGGGCAAGAAGATCACCGCGAACGCTCGCCAGTACCAGCTGACGGAAGAAGGCAAGAAGTACTACCTGAACATTCCCGAAGTCGTTCAAACGGCCACGTCCAAGGTGACGCACCCGGGCGATTTCTGCGCGGCTACGCTGACGCTCGACAAGGTGGTGGGTTGGGAGCGGCCGGCGCAGGTGGAGGGCAAGCTGGCCACGTCGGTGATCTACACGTACAAGATCGACCCGGCACCGTGGGCCAGGAATCCGGATGCACAGCGCGTGTTCCCGATGATCAAGCGCGTGGTCGAAGGCGCCGGCACGATGCAGTTGCGTGAAGGCGTGTACCTGACCGCCGATGGCTGGGTTGCCGATGAGGTATTCCAGCGCTAGGCAGGCGCTAGCGCGGGGCGGGCGCTTGCGGCGCCCCGCGCAGGTTTGTCGTGACTTACGCCTGATCGCGCGGCACGAAGCGGCGCGTGCGGATCCATTTGGTGGCCACCCACTTCTCGCCCGAGCGCAACGGTGTGCTCGCGTGCAGCGAACTCGGATCGCACAGCCCAAAGCGGTTGCCGTATTCGAAGTAGAGCGCATCCCCTCGTTGCGGCACCACCGACCAGCCGAGTTGCGGGAACACGGTCTCGCCGCCACTTTCCACGTCGTTCAGATACATCAGCAGCGTGCCCACGCGTTGGCCGCTGCGCGCCACCGATTCGCGATTCGACGGGTTGTTCGCAACAAGGTAGTCGACATGCGGTGTCGATTCCGCGCCCGCTTCGTAGTGCAGCAGTTGCAGGCCTTCGCCGTTTTCCACCGGCAATGCGGTGAGTTCGGCAATGCGCGCTTCCAGGCGTGCGATCAGAGGCGTCTCGCCCAGACGAAAAAACATGCCGTGGCTGCTGCGGTGGCCTGCGACGACATTGCGGCCGGTGACCGGATCGACGACGGTAGAGTGATCGAGGCGCGGGCGCGCCAGCGCGATCAACTGCTCGCATTCGTTGGCGCTGAGGAAGCCGGCGAGATGCACCGCGGCAGGCCGTTGCATGCGGGCCAGCACGCGCAGCTTGCGCTCGCCGAGCGAGATCTGCGCGCCGTCCGGTACGCGCAGCGGTTCCGGTGCGTAGCTGACCGGCTCGCCGCCCACTTCGAGTGCTTCGCCCGGTAGCGGCGTGCCGTACATAAAGGCCGAGGTGACCGCATCGACCATCGCCGTGGCCAGTTCGGCCGCGTTGTTGCGATCGACCAGTTCACGCACCAGCAATTGCGGCGCGACGCCGCGCGTCAGATTGAGGGCGATCCAGTCGCGGACTTCAGCGGGAAAACTAACGGTGATGGGCATGAGCGTGGCGGCAGGTGGCGCGCAAAAATTGCATCCTGAAGGCGCGCAAGACAATAGCATGCTTACATGACAATACTTGCATGCGCATGCGTCCGTTGTCTCAGTGCGACTTGCCTGTCCCCACGCTGTCGTTCATCGGCGCACTTCGCGCTGGAAGATCTCCAGGCTGCGTTTGCGCGTGTCGATAAAGCTGGCCTTCGACAGCGTCTCGACGGTGCGCGGCCGTGCTTCGCCATACTCAATGGTTTCGGCGACCCGGGTGGGGCGTTTGGTCAGCAACAGCACCTGGTCGGCCAGATACACCGCTTCTTCCAGATCGTGCGAAACCAGCAGCATCGTCGTGCCGGTCTGCATGAAAACTTCCTGCAGTTTCTCGCGGATGAACAGCGTCATCTCGAAGTCCAGCGCGGAAAACGGCTCGTCGAGAAACAGCACTTCCGGGCGCGGCGCCAGCGCGCGCATGATGGAGGCAGTCTGCTGCTGGCCGCCGGATAGCTCGTACGGATAGCGTTTCAGGTCGAACCTGACGTCGAACGACGCAACCAGTTCTTCCATGCGGCGATCGACTTCGGCTTTGCTTTTGCCTTCCAGCAGCAACGGGTAGGCGATGTTGTCGAGCGTGCGCATCCACGGGAACAACGCCTCGCGATAATTCTGGAACACGTAGCCGATGCGCGTGTCCTTCAGCGATTTGCCGTCGAACAGGATTTCGCCGCGGTCGATCGGCACAAGGCCCGCGATCATGTTGATCAGCGTGCTCTTGCCACAGCCGTTAGGGCCGAAGATCGACACGATGCGGCCCTTCGGGATATCGAGGTCGAAGTCTTCGTATAGCGGCCATCCTGCGAAGTATTTCGTCAGGCCGCGAATCGTGATGTGGGTGCCTGCCGGCCCCGGTTTGAAGCGCGCGGGCGGCAGGTCGGCGAAGCGCGGTGCGTTTGCTACCGTGTTCATCTATCGGCCACTCCAGTGAACCACGCGCCGCTCCAGCAACAGGAACAGCACGTTGAGCGCATAACCCAGCGCGCCCGCTGCCAGAATCGCCGCATACATGGTCTTCACATTCAGAACCTGCTGGGCATCGAGGATCGCGTGGCCCAGGCCATCTTCGGAGCCGATGAACATCTCGGCCACGATCACGATCACCAGTGACATCGACACCGCGGAGCGCAGGCCGACGAAGCTGGGTTGCAGGCTTTCCCAGATCAGCACATCCCTGAAGATGCGCCAGCGCGATGCGCCCATCACTTTGGCGGCCATCACGCGTTGCTTGCGCGCATTGATGACGCCGTACGCACTGTTGAACACGACGATCAGCAGCGCGCCGAACGCCGCAATTGCAACCTTGTTGATATCGGACACGCCGAAGATCAGCAGGAACAATGGGATCAACGCGGAGGCCGGCGTTGAGCGAAAGAAATCCACCAGAAACTCGACGCTGCGATACGCGCGCTGATTGCTGCCAAGCGCAATGCCAAGCGGCATGCCGATTACTGCCGCGATCGCGAAGGCTTCCAGCGTGCGGCCCACCGTGACGAGGAAGTCGCTTAGTAACGGGCCGCCCGCGAGGCCGTGCACCAACGCGCCCAACGTGTCGATGGGGCCCGGCAGCAGGATGGGTTTGATCAGCCCGATGCGCACCACCGCGCCCCACACGATGAACAGCAGCACAGGGCCTACGAAAGGCAGCAGGCGGTCGCTTAGTGGCGCGCGGGGCGCCGCGGCGTCGCGTGAAGCGGGAGGTGCCCAGGGGTTGGCTGACGAGCGGGAAGCGACAGGCTTGTCCATGCGTTATGCCTTGTACAGCATGGATGCTGCATCGACCTTTTCCGAGAACACTCCTTTCTGCGCGAAGAAATCGTAGAACTTCTGGTAGTAGCGCAGATCGTCCGCGGTCAATTCGGTGTAGGACGCGTAGGCTGCCATCGGCACCTGCTTTGCGAGGTCGGCGGTGATCGGCGTATAGCCGCTCAGGTAGCCGATCGTCGAATCCAGCGAATGGCGCACCAGGTCCACACCGCGCAGATACGCGGCGATATACTGCTTCGCGGCCTGCGGGTTGGCTTTGACATAGGACGAGGTCAACGCAGCTGCGCCGCCATGCCAGGGCGCGGATGGATCGCCCAGTACGTAATGCGATACGACCGCAGGTTCGAGCACACGGGTCGCGCCGTTCATGCGGCCCAGGGTACCCATTGGTTCGAGCGTGTAGCAAGCATCGACCTGGCCTGCGGCGATGGCACCAACGTGTTGCTCGTAGGGTAGCTCGATGGGCTTCACACCGGGCACGCCGCCCCCTTCGAGAATCGCCTTGCACAGCGTCACGTTCTGGATGCCGGGGCCGCACGCGATCTTCTTGCCTTTCAGTTCAGCGAGCGTCTTGTACGGGCTGGCCTTGCCCACCAGAATTTCTTCCAGCACGTGGTCTTTATTGCTGGGGTTGGTGCAGAACAGACGGAATACGCCGTTCTCCGCGATATTACCGATGCCAAGCGTCGCGGTGCCGGTGCCGTTGGCGCAGCCTTCGAGCCGGCCGGCCAGCATGGCTTCCATGATTTGCTGCGGGGAGCCGAAACGCACGGCTTGCACGTCGACGCCGGCTTCCTTGAAATAGCCTTTCTCGATTGCGGCATAGAACGGCAGACCGGCCGACAGCGGCAGATAGCCGACCCGTATCTTCGGGCTCGCGGCGCGTGAAAGCGACGGCATGGCCAATGTGCCGGCGAGCGCGCCGCCGAGCTTCAACATATCGCGGCGGCTATAGGCCGTGCCGCGTGACGGAACCGACTTGTTTGATGCGCGAGACACCTCGTCCTCCAGATGATGGGCCGCCGGATTGCGAGGCCTATTCTGGATGGGCTCGTGCGAATTTCAAAAATGATTTTGTGTTGTCGCGCGTGTTAGTCACGGCTGACAATCTTGCGAATCGGTCAGCTTGCCTGCTTTAGTGCAAGCGCTAAAGGATGGGAGCCTTTAAGCACCGAAACGAGGCGCGCGCGATCGACCATCGCATGGATGCCTTTTTCGCCATTGACCATCTGCGTGACGTGCAGATCGCACGCCATGCTGCAGAACATATACGCATCTTCGCGTGCCCACCCGGTGATCTCGGCCAGCAGCGCGATCATTTCGCGCAGCGCTTGCCGTGCGGCGCTGTCGAGGTCTTCATCGAAGCCCATCGTGATCACGTGTGTGGCGGTCAAGCCGATTGGCATCGGCGCGTGCACTGCTTTGTGCACGTGAAATTCGAACACGCCCGCCAGCGACGTTTCGAGCGCAGTGAGATTGACTTCACCATCGCCTTGCACGGCGTGTCCGTCCCCCGCTGAGAAAAGTGCACCGCTCGCGTGCACGGGGAGGAACAAGGTGGTGCCCGCGCACAGTTCCTTGTTGTCGATGTTGCCGCCATGCTCGCGCGGTTCGATCGAACTGATCGCACCGTATCCGGCAGGGGGCGCGACGCCCATCACGCCAAAGAACGGCCGCAGCGGCAACGTGACGCCGAATGGCAAGGTGGTGGTGCGCCGTTCGCGATCGATCGGCGCGTGTGTCAAACGGGTGAGGGGAAAATCGTCGGGGAGGGTGCCGCGTAGTGGGCGTATTACATTCCAGCCCCAATCCTGGCGCAACTCGATTTCGCGGATACGTACTTCCAGCAGATCGCCTGGCTGCGCGCCATCGATGGCGACCGGGCCCGTGACGATATGCGGTCCGAGCCTGGCGGTGCATGCTTCGTGAATACGCCGGTGCTCGGGCAGCACGTCAAACGGCACGTCTATCAGATCGCGCGGCTGACCATTGACCGATTCAATGCGCACAGCGTCGCCGGAATTGACCGTGAGCGCCGGCTTGAGCGCTGCGTCGAAGTAGCCCCAGTGGACCGTATCCGGCCCGGCATGCAACACGTGTGACCGCCCCATTCATCCTCCAATTCGCTACGCTCAAGGTTCGAGTCGCAATCTACGAATCGGTATGGCGTGTGTCAAGCGATCTAAATTGTGGGGGGGGGACGTGGGGGTAAGACCTGAGCAAGCCCGGCTAGGCGCGCCGCCTCGCGAATCGGCGACCATACGTCCATCGCACGACCCAGACATGCAGCTCATGCAGATCGACATCGACCCGACCCGCGCTTACACGAAGCGTTTCGAAACGATACTCGCCTACATCGATACCCATCTCGACGGCGATCTGTCGGTCGATACGCTGAGCGGCATCGCGAACTTCTCGAAGTTCCATTTTCACCGGCAGTTTGCGGCCTATGTCGGCATGCCAGTCGCGCGCTATGTGCAACTGCTGCGTTTGCGTCAGGCGGCGCGCCGGCTCGCTTCGCGCGAGTCGTGCGCGGTACTCGATGCCGCGCTCGATGCCGGCTTCGACAGCCCGGAAGCTTTCAGCCGTGCGTTCAAGCGCACCTTCGGCATGACGCCGAGCGCGTTTCGGCAGCAGCCGAGCTGGCTGGTCTGGAGTGCGAGCTTCGTTGTTCCCTATCTTTCAAGGAAACTGACCATGCAAGTGCGAATCGTGGAGTTTGCCGAGACGCGCGTCGCCGCGCTCGAACACTGCGGCGCGCCGGGACTCGTCAACCAGAGCGTGCGCATGTTCATCGAGTGGCGCAAGCAAAGCGGGCAATCGCCCGTGGCGTCGAGCCGGACGTTCGGTATTCCGCGCAACAATCCGGATACGACGCCAGCCGATGCGTTCCGCTTCGACATCTGCGGTGAAATCGACCAGGCTGTCGCGGCCAACAACTATGGCGTGCGCGAACTCGTGATTCCATCAGGCCGATGCGCGGTGGTTCGGCATAGCGGGTCGACCGACCATATCGGCGAGACGATCTACCCGATCTTTCGCGACTGGCTTCCTGCCAGCGGCGAGGAGCTACGCGATCATCCGTTGTTCTTCCACTATCTGAGCGTGTTTCCCGAAACACCGCAGGACCAGTGGCAGACGGATATCTACATTCCGCTCGTGTGACTCGCTTACTGCTGGCGAATTTCCGCTGGGCCTTTGCCGGTCCAACGCTTCAGTGCCCTGCGGAAATTCGCCGTATCGCTAAAGCCAACCAGCATCGCGACGTCTTCCGTGCTCATCCTGGTCGTCTTCAGATATTCAGTCGCCAGCGAGCAACGCACATCGTCGACGATGGCCAGAAACGACGTGCCTTCGGCCTCGAGCCGCCGGCGCAAGGTTCGGCTGGTCATCTTCAGCGCAGCCGCAACGGCTTCCATATCCGGAAACTCGCCGGGTTTGCGCATCAACTCCTGATACACCTCGCCGGATGCGCCGAATGAGGTTTTGGCTTGCCCGATGAGCCGGTCGCAGGTTTCCTGAAGCAAGGCCGCCGAATGCCGGTGCGCGAGTTGCGGCTTGAATTCGAGTATCGCGCTGTCATAGATCAGCTCGCACTGCGGCGCGTCGAACTCGCAAGGGCAGCCAAGATACTCCGCATACATGGCCGCATGGCGCGGCGCCGGATAGGAAAAGCGCGCCTTGACGGGAGGGCAGCTTCTGCCCGCCACGTCCTGCAAATGGGTGACGTGCTGCGTGTATTGCTGTTCAAGCAAAAACTGCTGCACGTCGTGCGGCAGGTTCGATGCGAATGCGTCCGGGAAGGTCCACACGGCGCTATCCGGATACTCCGTCCATTCGATGGTCAGCGTCGGCGTGGCGAGCCCATGGTATTTCACGCCGAGCCGGAAGTAGTCGCGCAGCGACAGGCACGACATCAACGCATACCCGTACATGCCGTACGCAGCGAGATGAAGACGAGAGCCGGTTCTGAAAGGCGTGGCTGGGTCAGATGAACGGTTCAC
>Ga0207711_10005258_pt1 | contig 10974 bp, 10 predicted proteins | sample KBSS34metaG_FD_184401 | JGI IMG/M metagenome (GOLD analysis project Ga0207711, IMG submission 184401) | Switchgrass rhizosphere microbial communities from Kellogg Biological Station, Michigan, USA - KBS S3-4 metaG (SPAdes) (version 2) | ecosystem: Host-associated > Plants > Roots > Rhizosphere...
CTGTCCCACGTGAAGGTTGTCCTGCGCAATCCCGATCGAGAGGTCGACATCGCCGGCGACCGGCTCGTGCGCGAGGTCTTGATCGATCTTGCGATCGACCCCGACACGGTGCTGGTGATCCGTGCCGGCGAGCTCTTGACCCGCCACGACCGGGTCGGCGACGCCGACAAGGTCGAGGTGCGACCGGTGATCTCCGGAGGCGCCGTGTGAGGTGCACCCGCTGCGGCGGGCGCGCCGTCGTCGAGCTCCGCCGGCACAACGCGGCGTTCTGCGCCGACTGCTTCCAAGGCGTGTTCCGCAACCAGGTCGCTCGCGCGATCGACGAGTACGAGATGTTCGGGCCCGACGACCGGATCCTCGTCGCCGTCTCCGGCGGCAAGGACTCCCTCGCGCTGTGGGACGTGCTGCTGGAGGGGGGGTACCACGCCGAGGGCCTGTACCTGGGCCTCGGGATCGGCGAGTACTCGGATCGGTCGCACGACCGGACCATCGCGTTCGCTGAGCAACGGGGCGCCTCGCTCCGCACGATCGACCTGGCGTCCGAGCAAGGTTTCGACATCCCGCTCGCCGGACGCAAGGGCGCCCGTTCCTCGTGCGCCGTGTGTGGGTTGTCGAAGCGCTACCTGTTCAACCGCGCCGCGCTTGAGGGCGGCTACGACGTCGTCGCCACCGGCCACAACCTCGACGACGAAGCGGCGACGCTTCTCGGCAACACGCTGCGCTGGAACGTCGAGTACATCGCCCGTCAGGCGCCCGTGCTGCCCGCCGTCGAGGGCCTCGTGCGGAAGGTCAAGCCGCTGCATCGCCTGACGGAGCTCGAGACCGCCGCCTACGCGTTCCTGCGTGGGATCGACTATGTGGTCGAGGAGTGCCCGCTCGTCGCCGGCAACACGCAGCTTCGATACAAGGAGTCGATGAACGCGATCGAGGCACGGTCGCCCGGCGCCAAGACACAGTTCTTCCTCGGGTATCTGGACAGAGGGATGCCGATCTTCCGCTCCGCTCGCGAGGAGGTGACGCTCTCGGCGTGTGCGCGGTGCGGGCAGCCGACGCCCGGCACCTATTGCGCGTTCTGCCGAGCTCGCGCGCAGATCCTCGGGGAGCACCTCACGCCCGCGCCGCCGGCAGAGGATCCACGAGACGTCGCGCGCGAGCTTTCCGAAGAGGTCCTGCCCGGCGAGATCTACGGCGTCCCCGCGGAGGCTCGATGAGTGCGCCGTTCGAGCCCGGGGAGCACGTGCTGCTGCTCGATCAGCGGGGCCGCACCTATCTGTTCCGCCTCCAGACGGCGGGCACCTACCACACGCATTCCGGGACGCTGGCCCACGATGCGCTGATCGGACAGCCCGAGGGCACCCGCGCCGAGACGTCTCGCGGCATGGTCCTGACCGCGTTCCGGCCACGGTTCGCCGACTTCGCCCTGAAGATGAAGCGCGGCGCGCAGGTCGTGTATCCGAAGGACCTCGGGCCGATCGTGACGTACGCGGACGTGTTCCCCGGCGCCCGAGTCCTGGAGGCAGGCACCGGTTCGGGAGCGCTGACCATGGCGCTCTGCCGGGCCGTCGGGCGCGACGGCCTGGTGGTCTCCTACGAGCTCCGGGAGGAGCATCACGCCCAGGCGGTCCAGAACCTGGAGGCTTTCTTCGGGAAGGTTCCGGAGACCCTCGAGCTCCGGGTCACGGGCGTCGAGGATGTCGGCCGAACGGGGGAGCGGTATGACCGCTGCGTCTTGGACCTCGCGGCCCCCTGGGAGCCCCTGGGCGCGATCGCGAGTGTGCTGGAGCCGGGTGGGGTGTTGTGCGCCTACCTCCCCACCACGATCCAGGTGCAGCAGCTCGTGTTGGCTCTTCCGGCCCAAGGGTTCCTCCACCTGGAGAGCTTCGAGGTCCTACGCCGTGGATGGCACGTCACCGAGCGCAGCGTGCGCCCCGATCACCGGATGGTGGGACACACCGGGTTCCTCACCGTCGCACGCCGAACCGTCTGACAACTCCGGGTGATTCCTTGCCGGTGGTCCTAAGCCTTCCGTCCGCCCGTGCCGTAGATACCTTCAGGAAGCGTTCTGACGCGATCTCCGAGTAGCGTCAGATAGTGGGTATACACTCCGGCGCTGCACAGGAGGCGACCCCGATGGCAGGGCACGACCAGGTCGACCGATACGAGGAGCAGGCGAACGAGCTCCGCTCCCAGGTGAAGTTCCTGGAAGAGGAGGTCGGGCTGCTCCGCCGACGCCTGTCCGGCTCGCCACGCCAGGTCGCGGTGCTCGAGGAGAAGCTCGTCGAGACCCGCAACCAGCTCGCCCGAGCCACCCAACAGAACCAGAAGCTCGCGGACGCCCTCCGGGGTGAGCGCGAGCGGATCGGCGCGCTCGCCGAAGAGGTCGAGAAACTCAGCCAGCCGCCCGCGACGTTCGGCGTGTTCATGCGCGCGAACGACGACGGCTCGATGGACATCGTCACGGCCGGCCGCAAGATGCGGGTCCTGCCGGCGCCCGACATCGACCCGGCCAAGGTGCAGCCCGGATCGCAGCTGCTTCTGAACGAGTCGCTCAACGTGGTGGAGGTCCTCGAGCCGGATGGCGCCGGCGAGGTCGTCAAGGTGAAGGACCGTCTCGGTCCCGACCGCGCGATCGTGCTCGGGCGCGGCGACGACGAGCACGTCGCATACGTCGCCGGTGAGCTGCTCGAGACCGGTCTGCGGGCCGGCGATGCGGCGTTGTTCGATCCGCGGTCGGTCGTGGTCACCGAGCTGCTGCCTCGCGAAGAGGTCGAGGAGCTCGTGCTCGAGGAGATCCCGGACGTCAGCTACGAGGACATCGGCGGTCTCGAGGGCCAGATCGACCTGATCCGCGATGCGGTCGAGCTGCCGTTCCTCTACGCGGAGCTGTTCAACGAGCACGAGCTCGAGCCGCCAAAGGGCGTCCTGCTCTACGGGCCTCCCGGGTGCGGCAAGACGCTCATCGCTAAGGCGGTGGCAAAGTCCCTTGCTGAGAAGGTCGCGGAGCGCAGCGGCCGCCAGGACGCCCGCAGCTACTTCTTGAACGTGAAGGGCCCTGAGCTCCTGAACAAGTACGTCGGCGAGACCGAGCGGCAGATCCGCGAGATCTTCATCCGCGCGAAAGAGCGCAGCGAAGAAGGCCTCCCGGTGATCGTCTTCTTCGACGAGATGGACTCGATCTTCCGCACCCGCGGGTCGGGCATCTCCTCCGACGTGGAGTCCACGATCGTCCCGCAACTGCTGTCCGAGCTCGACGGCGTCGAGACGCTCAAGAACGTGATCGTGATCGGCGCCTCCAACCGCGAAGACCTGATCGACCCCGCGATCCTTCGCCCTGGCCGGCTCGACGTGAAGATCAAGATCGAGCGGCCGAACGCGCCCCAGGCGATGGACGTCATGGCGAAGTACCTCCATCCGTCGGTCCCGATCCACCCCGACGAGATCGAGCGCCACGGCGGCGACATCCAGACGACCTGCCACCGCATGATCGAGAAGACCATCGATCGCATGTACGCGGACTCCGACGAGAACCGCTTCCTCGAGGTCACCTACGCCTCCGACAACAAGGAGATCCTGTTCTTCAAGGACTTCAACTCGGGCGCGATGATCGAGAACATCGTGCGCCGGGCCAAGAAGGACGCGATCAAGCGGTTCCTGTCGACCGGCGAGAAGGGCATCAAGGGCGAGGACCTGTTCCACGCGATCCGCGACGAGTTCAAGGAGAACGAGGACCTCCCGAACACGACCAACCCCGACGACTGGGCGCGGATCTCCGGCAAGAAGGGCGAGCGCATCGTGTACGTGCGCACCCTGCTGGGTCTCGACGGCGACGGGCGGCAGGTCGACCGCATCAGCGCCGGGCAGTACCTCTAACCCCGGGGTACAGTGCCGTCATGGCCATCCCGAAGGTCATGGGCACCGAGACCGAGTACGGCATCGCCGCGTCCGGGCAGCCCGACTTCAACCCCGTGTTGTCGTCCTCGATGCTGATCTCGGCGTACGCAGGGAGCTTGCGCAAGATCCGCTGGGACTACGAGGACGAGTCGCCGATGCGCGACGCCCGCGGGTTCGAACCGCAACCCGGCCGCGAGATGTCCGACGAGGACCTTGGTCTCGCCAACGTGATCTTGCCCAACGGCGCGCGGTACTACGTCGATCACGCGCACCCCGAGTACTCCACACCCGAATGCCTCACGCCGCGCGACCTCGTGATCCACGACAAGGCGGGGGAGCGGATCCTCGAGCGCTCGCTCGAGGTGCTCGCGAGCGAGATGCCGCAGACGCCGGCGTTGTCGATCTACAAGAACAACTCCGACGGCAAGGGCAACTCGTACGGGACCCACGAGAACTACCTGGTCGATCGGGCGACGCCGTTCGCTGACATCGTCCGCGACCTCACGCCGTTCTTCGTCACGCGGCAGGTCTTCACCGGCGCGGGCAAGGTCGGCTACGAGGGCTCCTGGGACGACCGGACCACCGCCGGCTATCAGCTGACCGCGCGGGCCGACTTCTTCGAGACGGAGGTCGGCCTCGAGACGACCCTGAAGCGCCCGATCATCAACACACGCGACGAGCCGCATGCCGATCCCGAGAAGTACCGCCGCCTGCACGTGATCGTCGGCGATGCGAACCGGTGCGAGGTTGCGCAGTTCCTGAAGATGGGGACGACCGCGATCGTGCTGAAGATGATCGAGGACGGCTTCCTGCCGGACTTCTCGCTCGTCGAGCCGGTCTCGGCGATCCACGCGGTCTCGCGCGACCTCGACCTCGTCACCGAGATCGAGCTCACCGACGGCCGGCGGATGACCGCGGTGCAGCTCCAGAGCGAGTACCTGGAGATCGCACGCAAGTACGTCGACCGCGAAGATGACACGCCGGCCAACCGCGAGGTGATCCAGCGCTGGGAATCGGTGATCGACGGACTGGTGGCCGACCCGATGTCCCTTGTGGGGCAGCTCGACTGGGTCGCCAAGCTTCGGATGCTGGAGGGCTACCGCGAGCGCGACGGCCTCGGCTGGGGCGACCCGAAGCTCCGCGCCGTCGACCTGCAGTACCACGACGTCCGCCGGGGGAAGGGCCTCTACGACCGGCTCGTCGCGACCGGCAAGGTCGAGCGGCTCGTCACCGACCAGGAGATCGAGCACGCCGTGATGGAGCCGCCGGAGGACACTCGCGCGTTCTTCCGCGGACGATGCATCTCGCGCTACCCCGACGCGATCGCCGCGGCGTCGTGGGACTCGGTGATCCTCGATGCGGGCCGCGACACGTTGCAGCGCGTGCCGATGCGTGAGCCGCTCAAGGGCACACGCGCCCACGTCGAGGAGCTCTTGGAGGCGGCGCCGACCGCTTCGGACCTGGTGGATCGCCTACAGGCCTGACAGCCGCGACCCTTGGCGCGACCCTCCCGGTTGAGCGCACGACCGGCGGTAGGATGTCGGCCGGAAAGGAGCCACCGTGCCCGAGCAGGAGCAGAAGCGCATCCAGAAGAAGGGCGGCTCGGACGACGCTGCCGCCGATGACGCCGGCCAGGTCGCCGCGTCGTCCAAGGCGGCCGAGCTCAAGGACGAGATGGACGAGATCTTGGACGAGATCGACTCCGTCCTCGAAGAGAACGCCGAGGAGTTCGTCAAGTCCTACGTCCAGAAGGGCGGGCAGTGAGCGAACCGCTCCCGCTCCACCTCGGCGCCGCGCCGTTCGGTGCGAGCCCGAGCTTCGTCGAGCTCCTTCGCACCGAGCGTCCCGATGCACTCCCGCCCGGCTCGGGTGACGGCCCGCCGTTCCCGGTGCCGCACGGCACGACGGTCCTCGGGCTGAAGTTCGCCGACGGCATCGTGATGGCCGGCGACCGGCGCGCCACGAGCGGCAACATCATCGCCGATCCCAAGATGCGGAAGGTCTTCGCCGCCGACGGCTTGAGCGCGATCGCGATCGCGGGGGTGGCCGGCCAGGCGATCGAGATGGTCAAGCTCTTCCAGCTCGAGCTCGAGCACTACGAGAAGATCACCGGCGACCGGCTGTCCCTCGAGGGCAAGGCCAACCGGCTCGCGCAGATGATCCGGAGCAACTTCCCGCTCGCGATGCAGGGTTTGATCGTGGTGCCGCTGTTCGGCGGCTACGACGAGCGGCGCGCCGAAGGGCGGATCTTCTACTACGACGCGACGGGCGGCCGGTGGGAGGAGAACGACTACCAGACGACCGGCTCCGGGGGGCAGCCCGCCAAGAACTCGCTCAAGAAGCGCTGGAAGCCCGGCCTGGACCGTGACGCCGCGCTCCGGGTCGCGGCCGAGGCGCTGATCGACGCGGCCGACGACGACTCGGCGACCGGTGGGCCGGACGCCGTCCGCGGCCTCTGGCCGATCATGGTCAGCGTGACGTCTGACGGCGCGGCCGACGTCCCGGAGGCCGACGTGATCGCAGCGGTCGACGCGGTGCTGGCCGAGCGGAGGGATGCCTCGTGAGCTTCATGCCGTACGTCGCGCCCGAGCAGCTGATGAAGGATCGCTCGGACTACGCGCACAAGGGCATCGCGCGTGGCCGTTCGGTGATCGGTCTCGAGTACGCCGAGGGGCTCTTGTTCCTGGCCGAGAACGCGAGCGCCACGCTGCACAAGATCAGCGAGGTCTACGACAAGATCGCGTTCGCCGGCGTCGGCAAGTACTCCGAGTTCGAGGAGCTCCGGATCGCGGGCATCCGCCTGGCCGATCTGCGGGGGTACCAATACGGCCGCGAGGACGTGAAGGCCCGCGACCTGGCCAACGCATACTCGCAGGCACTGTCCACGATCTTCACCCAGCAGATGAAGCCCTACGAGATCGAGCTGCTGGTCGGCGAGGTCGACGGCGAGGACGACGGCACGTCGATCTACCACATCCTGTTCGACGGGTCGGTCTCGGACGAGGATCAGTACGTCGCGATGGGCGGTCACGCCGAAGAGCTCACCGACGCCCTGCGTGACCGGTATCAGGCCGGCTGGGATCTTGCGACCGCGGTCCGAACGGCAGTCCAGCTCCTCGCCACGGTGCCCGAGACCCGAGAGGTCCCCGCCGAGCAACTCGAGGCCGGGGTCCTCGACCGCACGAGCACCCAGCGACGCACGTTCCGTCGGTTGCCGAAGGACGAGGTCAGCTCCTACCTCGGCTGAACCCCGCGGGGGGCCCTCCCGGCGTTCCTCGCCCCGCCCCGTACGCTGGACCACGATGGAACGGCGCATCTTCGGGATCGAGAACGAGTACGGCGTGACCTGCACGTTCCGCGGGCAGCGCCGGCTCTCGCCCGACGAGGTCGCCCGCTACCTGTTCCGCCGGGTGGTGCACTGGGGGCGTTCGTCCAACGTCTTCCTCGAGAACGGGGCGCGGCTCTACCTCGACGTCGGCTCCCACCCGGAGTACGCGACCCCTGAGTGCGATCTGATCCGCGAGGTCGTCGCGCACGACAAGGCGGGGGAGCGGATCTTGGAGCACCTGCTCGCGGCGGCCGAGCTCCGCCTCCACGAGGAGGGGATCGCCGGCGACGTCTACCTGTTCAAGAACAACACGGACAGCGCCGGCAACTCCTACGGTTGCCACGAGAACTACCTGGTGGCGCGGCACGGGGAGTTCGCGCGCATGGCCGACGTGTTGATCCCGTTCTTCGTCACCCGGCAGATCTGGTGCGGCGCGGGGAAGGTCCTGCATGGGCCCCGAGGGGCGCAGTACTGCATCGCGCAGCGTGCCGAGCACATCTGGGAAGGCGTCTCGAGCGCGACCACGCGGAGCCGTCCGATCATCAACACGCGCGACGAGCCGCACGCCGATGCGGAGCGGTACCGGCGACTGCACGTGATCGTCGGCGATTCGAACATGAGCGAATGGACGACCTTCATGAAGGTCGGGATCACCGACCTCGTGCTGCGGATGGTCGAGGCCAACACCGTGATGCGCGACCTGTCCCTGGAGAACCCGATCCGGGCGATCCGAGAGATCAGCCACGACACCAGCTGCACGCGCACCGTGAAGCTCGCGAACGGGCGTGAACTCTCCGCGCTCGAGCTCCAGACCGAGTACTACGAGAAGACCGCGCGGTTCATCGAGCGGCGGGGCGCCGACGACACCTCGGCCATGCTGCTCGAGGAATGGGCGGAGGCCCTCGATGCTCTGCGTGACGACAAGCCGGAGCGGCTCGTCCGCAAGGTCGATTGGGTGACGAAGCGTGTGATGATCGAGCGGTACATGGCCAAGCACGACCTGCCCCTCGGCTCGCCGCGGATCGCGCTGTTGGATCTCGCCTACCACGACGTGAACCGGGAACGCGGGCTGTTCTACCTCCTCGAACGTTCGGGGGCCGTCGACCGGGTCGTCACCGACGAGGCGGTCGAGACCGCGATGCGCCAGCCGCCCCAGACGACGCGCGCGAAGCTCCGCGGCGATTTCATCCGGCAAGCGAAGGCCAAGCGGCGCGACTACACCGTGGACTGGGTCCACCTCAAGCTGAACGACCAGGCGCAGCGCACGGTGCTGTGCAAGGACCCGTTCCGCTCGTCGGACGAGCGGGTCGAACAACTCATCGCGCACATGTAGATCAGGGCCCGAAGGCGGCGCGCCAGCGCCGGTTGCCCGCGGCGATCCGCCCGGCGAGCACGCCGGCGGCCGCGGCTGCCAGCACATCCGGCGCTGCGTCGATCGGCTCCCCCGCTTCCTCCAGCGCCGGGGTGGGATCGACCTGCACGAGCTGGTGCATCGGTCCGAGGGCCACCGGTGGCATCGCCACGCGGTCCACGTCGTGTCCGATCGGGATCGGGATCTCCGCATCGAACTCGGCAGCGGCGAGCCACGCGTGCCCGTCACTCCCGTCCGATACCGGCGACGCCACGATCGCCCGGCCGCCGAGGATCCGGACGAGATCGATCTGTCGGCCGTTGGCGCCGGAGACGACGATCGCCTCGACCCCCGAGGTCACCGCGGCCAGCAGGTCCAGCCCCAGGGCCGTGGCGGGCGGTCCGACGGAGCGGGTCTCGGGGGCCCTCCCGGCTCGAGCGATCCCGGCGAGCGCGACGCGCGCGAGCGACGGGTCGGCGAGCAGGACCACGGGCGTCGAGCGGAGCCCGAGCGGATCGCTCGGGTCGGAGGCGTCCGGCGGCCACGGGCCGAGGACCGCCGTTCGCTCGAGATCGACGACCCCGACCGGGATGGACGCCGTCGCGGCGACGACGTCGTCTCCGGAGGTGAGGTCGCCCGGCGGCGCGTAGATCCGCGCGACCACCGTGCCCGCGACCGTGTCGATCGAGACCTCGTCGGTCCCCACGGGCCCATCGAAGCGGCCCCGCGTATACGCGATCATCGGCGCTGCAGGGGCGTCGGCATGCGGCGGCTATCATCGCGCACGATGACCGGCCAGGACACGATGGAGCCGCTCGAACGGTTGTTGAACCTCGTCGGTCTGCTGCTCGAGTCGCCGACACCGCTGACGTTCGAGCAGATCCGCGAGACCCTCGAGGCCTATCAGGGCGACAACCTGGACTCGGTCAAGCGCAAGTTCGAGCGCGACAAGGACATGCTTCGCGCCTACGGCGTTCCGCTCGAGATGACCGGGACCGACGTCTGGGACGTCGAGCAGGGGTACACGATCCGCAAGGATCGCTACTACCTGCCGGACATCGCATTCACCCCCGAGGAGATCACCGCTCTGTACCTCGCCGCCCAGAGCGGGCCCGCGCCGACCGACGCCGTGTCCGGTGTACGCAAGTTGATCTACGGCGTCGACGGTGGCGTCCTGACCGGATCCCCGGGGGGTCCGCTCGCGATGGAGTCGGACACCGACCAGGACCGGCTGATGGCCGCCGCCGGCGCCGCGAGTGACCGCCACGCCGTTCGGTTCGGCTATCGCACCGCCCAGGGCGCCACATCCGAACGAACCGTGGACGCTTTCGGCGTGGTCTTCCGGTCGGGACGTTGGTACCTCGTCGGGCACGACCACGAGCGCGACGCGATCCGGGCGTTCCGCCTGTCCAGAGTGACGACCGACCTCGCGGACGCCGGCGCCGGGATCGACCCGCCCGAGGGGTTCGCGGCGATCGAGCACGTCGAGTCGGCTCCCTGGGACGCCGCCGGGCTCGCCGTAGCGCACGTCGCGTTCACCCCCGAGGCCGCCGTGCTCGCAGAGGGGAACATCTCGGGCGCCTCGCGCGATCGGGTCCGCGAGGACGGCTGGATCGTGCTGGCGCTGCCCGCGGCGGATGCGGACACGCTCGGACCGCTGATCCTGCAGTACGGCCGCGAGGCCGAGGTGCTCGACCCGCCCGCGCTCCGCGACGATGTGATCGCTCGTCTCGTGGCGGTGACCGGTGCCTGACGCTCCACGCGCGAGCGTCAAGGTCGAGGAGCGCCTCGCGCGGATGCTCGTCGTGGTGCCGTACCTGATCCAACATCCGGGCACGACGCTGGATGAGGCCTCGGCGCTCTTCGCGATCCCGGTGCCGCAGCTCCGGCGGGACCTCGAGCAGCTCTTCCTCGCCGGACTGCCGCCGTACGGCCCGGGCGACCTGATCGACGTCGACATCGACGAGGACGGCGGCATCTGGGTCGCGATGGCCGACCACTTCGCCCGCCCCTTGCGCCTGACGCGGCAGGAGGCGCTCGCGGTGTACGTGCGCGCGACGGAGCTCGCGGCCACTCCCGGGGTCCCCGTCGCGCCCGCGCTGACCGCGGCATTGGCCAAGCTCCGAGAGGCGCTCGGGCCCGACGCCCTCGGTGAGGCCGCGGGGATCGCCGGCGCCGAGCCGGGAACACCGCCCGAGAACCTCGACGCTGTCCGCGCGGCGAGCGGGTCGCGCGAGCGTCTCCGGATCTCCTACGTTGCGCAGAGCACGGGCGAACGGACCGAGCGGGTCGTCGACCCGGAGGCCGTCTTCGCGAGCGCGGGGCACTGGTACGCCGCGGTGTGGGATGTGGACGTGGACGACGAGCGGCTCCTGCGCATCGATCGGATCGCCTCTGCCGAGCC
>Ga0207711_10005262_pt1 | contig 10970 bp, 4 predicted proteins | sample KBSS34metaG_FD_184401 | JGI IMG/M metagenome (GOLD analysis project Ga0207711, IMG submission 184401) | Switchgrass rhizosphere microbial communities from Kellogg Biological Station, Michigan, USA - KBS S3-4 metaG (SPAdes) (version 2) | ecosystem: Host-associated > Plants > Roots > Rhizosphere >...
TTCTGCACGCCCACGATCAGCGTCGATGCCAGCGTCGTCGCCTGGGTCAGGTTCACCGCATCGGTGCCGTTCACGGCTTGGGCGACATTGGTGATGCGTCGCTCGTTGCCGGCGCTGCCGACCGACACCGTGTTGACCTGGTCGGCGATCGAGCCCACGCCCAGCGCCACCGCATTGTTAGCGGTCACGCTGCTGTTGGCGCCGAGCGCGGTGTCGTTCGACCCCGTATCCGATGCGCCAGCACCGAACGCGCTGTCGTTCGTGTTCTTGGCCAGTGCCCCGCTGCCGAACGCGGCCGATCCCAAACCGCTCGCGATCGTCGCCTCGCCCGCATCCACCACGCCGTTGCTGTTCGCATCGTTCCAACCACCCACCGCCACGCTGGCCTTGCCGCTCGCCGTCGCATCGGCGCCCGCTGCGATGCTGTTGATGCCGCTGGCCAGGTCGCCGAAGCCGAACGCACTGCTGCGGATCCCGGATGCGGTGTCCTGGAAGCCGATCGCGGTGGCGGTCGTTGCCGAAGCCATATCGTGCCCACCCACCGCCGTTGCGTTCGCTCCCGTTACCGTGTTGAGGAAGCCAAGACCGAACGCTGCATTTCCCGAGACCGCGTTGCTCAGGCCGATCGCGCTGCTGTTGGCACCCGACACATTGTTGCCGTAACCGAACGCACTGCTATGGAACCCTGAGGCGACATTCTGGAAGCCCACCGCCGTCGCATCGGTGTTGTAGGCATGGTTGCCGGAACCGAACGCGCTGCTGTTGGCGAACGTCGCCTCGTTGCCATAGCCGAAGGCGCTGCTGAAGTCGCCGCTCGCAGTGTTTTCGGCACCGAATGCATTCGCTTTGCCATTGGGACTACTTGATGCGGTGTTATGGAACCCGAATGCGCTGCTGTGGTAACCAGCAGTGTTGTTATATCCAACCGCGCTGCTGGCGATGCTCGATGCTCTGTTGAAAGCACCAAAGGAGACATCGGCGTTGCCGTATGCGTGGTTGTAAAAACCGAACGCGCTGCTGTTGACGCCAGTTGTGGTTATGGTGTTGTGGTAACCAAACGCACTGCTATTTCCAGCGGGTGCACTGTTCATAAAGCCCATCGCACTGCTGAAATCGCCACTTGCCGTGTTCTTGACGCCGAACGCGCTGGCCTTGCCATTGGTCATACCCGAAGCGGTGTTCGCATAACCGAAAGCGCTGTCATCCGTCAAGGTGGCTTGGTTCTTGTAGCCGAATGCGCCAGCATCGGTGGCGCTCGCGGTGTTGCGGAGCCCGAACGCGCTGCTCCCATTGCCCGAAGCGATGTTGATGTCGCCGAACGCACTGCTGCCGGAGCCCGTAGCGTTGTTGCCGTTGCCGAACGCATTGCTGTCGTAGCCGTAGGCAGCATTGGCGTAACCGAACGCACTGCTGAAGTCAGCGGTTGCATGGTTATTGAAGCCGAATGCGCTCGCTCTGCCATAATTGGTACCCGAAGCGACATTGTCGGAACCGAACGCGTTGTCTTCCCCAAAGTTGGCCTGGTTGCCGTATCCGCAAGCGACAGAGCTGCCTCCGGTGGCGGTCGAACCGCCAGCTGCCGGACAGTCGGTGCTGCCGGCGATCGCATTGCCGCCGGCGAGCGCGAACAAGATGCAAAGGGTGAGTTGCGCGGTGCGTGTGCAATTCGAAGCGTTCATGCGATTCCCCGATTGTGCGCATGCCCTGGACACAACGAGACTGTGCGCGTTGAAGCGCCGTAAGGCGCAATAGTCTTGTCCTCGCGTCGTTGCATCGTGCCCGATGCGCGGATAGCGACCGAACGAAACCCTTCGGCCACTATCCTCTTTTCGGAAATAGCGACAAGTCGAAGCGGTCCACATTCGCGTTTCGCGTGTCGTCGTCGCCCTGCGTGGCGGATTGGAAAGCCTGAAACAAGAAACCCGCCATATAGGCGGGTTTCAGGAGGTTTCTTGGACGGCGTTGGACGCCTTGAAACACTATGTTGGTGCCGAAAGAGAACCCGAACAAACGGCTACATGTTGCACCAGTCAATCATTTCACGATCTGCATTTTTCCATGTATCCCGTAGCGTATCCCTAAAAAACCACGCTTGATCGGCCTTGATTCTCGCCCATCGAGCGCGATTCGGCCTTACTCGGGTGACCTACTGAGCTTGCTTTCCAGAGCCTTCTACCCACGCCTGTAATGGTCTTCTAAGGTACTGTCCATCGCCAAACACTTGCGCTGTTGGATTGCATCTGGAAATTTGAACGTAGCACGCTTCGTTGTCACTTTTGTTTCTGCAAGTAGAGATTCCGATCCCTCTTCTGCCATCCGTCCCCGTTTGGTACTACCTCGGTGATGGTCACATGCGAGGGGTAAATCGAGGCTACCCGACCCCAGTCGCGCGTAACCAGATCTCCGATGCCAGCTTTCATCACCGCACCAATTTCGTTCTGATATGCGAAAGACTTCTTGTTGTGGGCGATGCTCAGTAACTTTAAGCCTTCAAAAGCATCCACACCAAAAACTGCACTCCAGATTGTGGTCGCCGCGAGCGCGCATGTCGACCCTCTATTCCTGGCAGAAATGTCCATTTCAAACAGGCTAGGAATCTGTGCATTACCTTCGAATATCGCCCAGATGCCGGTTCGTCCAGAACGCGACCAAGGTTCGATCAGGACACGACTTTGATGCACATGAATGACACACTGGTTGGTGGTCGGTCGATCAAATGAGAACCGGTCGGCTATCCACTTAGGATTGCCATGATAACTGATGCGAAACGTGCCATCGGTCCAAGCGATGGCAGAGCCCTCGCCGGCTTGTGCCTCGAACTTTCTTGAACGGGCCGGAACGACGATAGAGACTCCAAGGCCGCTGTCGCGTCTACCCGTCGCACTATGGTCCGAAGCTTCAAGACATGTGCAGAACTCTCCGGCTAACGGTGGAGCAGCAAATACCTGTGCGTTGCATAACACAAAGAACACGGCAACAGGCAGCATCGTATGTTTCATGTTGGCGGCTTTTCAATAACCGGGACCATCGGGGAGGCTATACCCAATCGGCTTGCTGGCATCGCACCTTGTTCCAGTCGAAGTGTTGTCCCATGAGTTCGGGTTCGGCACGCCTGAGGGAGGATCCATGTGGCCCCAGTTGCAAGAGTGCGCCCATTCGTGGATCGCTTCTGGGCCTGGGTCGATCAACCCTCTCCTTGACTGACGGCACACAGTGATATTACCACCAGGCTGCCCATGGCGAGGACAGCCTTCATTGACACTTGGATAGGCGCCTCGGACCTCTCCACTGCCCTGGACGAAGCATCTGCACTGAATGGTGACAACTGAATCCTTGCTCTTGCACCGGTTGTCTATGCAATTGCGAAGATGAACGTTGGTAATTCCTCGCAGATTACTGCACGCGGCTTGAATCTTATTTTTTAAATTATCGTTGTTGCTATCCGCGGCCTTGCACTCCTTGCAATCGCCGTCAAGTAAGACTGTGAACAATCCAGTGGGGTCGTCGAGCATTTCCGGGCTGGAGAGCACGTAAGAGTATGTTGCTACGCCAGCCTTTAATCCCACCGGATCGCTTTCCACATACCTTCCAGTGCCCGAGTCATAGTCGCGGAAGTAGTTGTAATTCATCCCGGATTCCGCGTCATACACCTGTCCGGGGAATCGCAAATTCAGCACGAAATGCGATCCATTGAGGTTCACCGGCTGGGCTTGTCCAAATGGATCGTTGAGGATCGGCCAGCTCCAGATCGCGAGGTTGGTCGCCGGATCGATCACCGTGCGTGGCGTCCCCAAGTGGTCCGGCTCAATCTGCTTGACCGTGCTCGTCGTGCCATCGACCACACCCACCGGCAAATCGTCCATCCACAGGTACTCGTCCACGATCGCATTCGAGGCGTTGAAATCGCCTAGGATGTGACCCTGCTCGTCGTACACCGTTTCGCGCGTCTGGCTAGCGTCCCCAGTCTTGCTCTTCAGCACTCGCTGGCCAAAGGCGTTGGTCTGATAGAGCCTCGCCTGCACGCCGTTCACCTGCACCTGGTCCATTCGGTTCGTGTCGTTGTAGAAGAAGCTCAGTCCTGTAGCTCCGCTGCCAATCCCAGTAGTGTTGCCGTCCGCATCGTATTGCCGGCCCGTTGCACCTACCGCGCTCAGCCGGTGGCTGGTCATCGGATAGGTATAGGACACCGCGGCGGCGGTTCCGGCCTGCACGCTAAGCCTGTCGCCGGTGGGGTCGTAGGTATAGCGCCACTGCGGCGTGCTCGACAGGTCGCTCGCATCCATCTCGATCAGCCGGTTCAGACCATCGTAGTACGACTTATTGCCCACAGTGGGTGAGGTCTTGACCTGAATCAGGTTGCCGACCTTATCGCGACCGAAGGTAAGGTTTAGCCCATCGCCCACCGTGGAACCATCCACCACGGTCTTGACCACGCCGTCCAGGTCATAGGTACGGCTGAGCGTGCGACCGTTGCCGTAGGTAATCTTGTTTGCCGGGCCGAACGGATCGTACGTGACCGCGCTAATCAGCGTCGTCGCGCTCGGCTGTCCACTCAGCTGATAGCTCACGGCCTTTATCCGGTTGTTGTTGTCGCGGGTATAGGTGACGAGGGTGCCGTTCGGTTCCGTCTCGCTGTTCAGCGTGCCGTCGCGGTTATAGGCGTAGCTAACCGGGAACGCCGCACCGGCGATGGTCTGGGTCTTCAGTGCGGTGTCGCCGAAACGGTTGAAGCAGAACGTCGTGGAACCAGAGCCGTCGGTGACTGTCGCCAAGCGTCCCTTGGAAACCCTGTTCGGCGACACACAGCCGGTAGCGACGGTGTCCCAGGTGTAGCCCACGTTGAGCGAAGGTGTGGCCGGATACGCTATCGCGGTCAGCCGGTTCAGCGCGTCGTAGGCATAGCCGGAGGCTACGAGGCGCGCATCTACCCGGCCGATGCGGTTGCCGGCCGCGTCATACGTGTAGGTGGTGATGCCGGTGTCGGGGCTGCTCAACTGTGTCTGGTTGCCGAGGCCATCGAAGGTGTAGATCGTGTGCAAGGTCTGCAGAGTCTGCGGATCCTGCACGTCGATCAGCCGGTCGAGCGCATCATAGGTGTAGCTCGTGACGGCCTCGTCCGTGGCCCCGTTGTCCTGGTCCACCTTGACCAGCCGATTGCGCGGATCGTACGTGTTGATGGTGATGTGGTTGCGGCCATCTTTCGCCTGCTGCACGTTTCCGTTGCCATCATAGAAGTAGGTCATTGCCAAGGTGGCCGGCGTCACATAAAGGTTCTTCACGTCTGACAGGTGGCCGAGCGCGTCGTAATCGCGCAGCACATGGCGCTTGACTTGGGCATTGGAGTTATAGAAGTACTCTTCCGTGCGATTGCCGGCATTATCGAGCACATACTGCAGGTGCTCGTTCATTCGGTTGGTCACGTCGGTCAGGCGATGCGCGAGGTCATAACGGAAGACTTGGAAATCGCCGAACGGCTGGGTGATCTGCGTCACCTCGCCAGCGCCGTCGTAGGCGTATGTTGTGATGCGGTCACTGGTGGAGGTGCCGCTGTTGGCATTGCGCACCGCGAGCTGGGTCAGCCAGCCGCGCGGGTGATAGCTCATGTCGGTCGGCACGCCGTTGGGATCGGTAATCCGCGTCAACCTGCCATCCTTGTCGTAGCTGGTATAGGTAGTCACCTGATTCTGGGCATTGGTGACGGTTTGTAAGTCACCAAGGTAATGACAGACGCCGCCGAGTGTCGCGCAACCAGACAGGTCCGTGCTGGAGTAATACACGTAGGTCGTTACATCAGTCGTGATATCTGTCCGCGGGCCCTTGCTGGTCAACAGCAGGCCGACCAGCGGGCAGCCGCCGCCGGACTCGCAATAGGTATAACCCCACTGGCGCACGCCAATGGGTGCATTGGTCTGCGACCCGCAGGTATAAAGAACTGCCGTGTCATTCGTCGGATCAACAAGGCAACGGAAGGTCGGCTGACCACGACCGTTGTAGACCCATTTCGTCATTTGCATGGTCGTACCGGACGCATCCTCTACGGTGCGTAGCGTGGGAACGCGAAAATTAGGATTATTCCATGTAGTGTTGATAGTGCGTTTGGCAGAGGTGTCTGCCGCCACTCCCTCGATGCGCTGCGTCTCCAGCCCGCCGCCGGGCACCCCGCTGGTGGTGTTGGAGGTGAACGAATAATTCGTGCCGTGGTCGTTGAAGTCCGTGCTCGCTGTGGAATATCCCGTGATGGGATCGTAGCTGCGGGTTTTGTCGTGCGCGCTGCAACTGTCACAGAGAGTGTCGAGGACCGCCGGGTGCGCGACCCGGTACAGCACTTCGAAGGTGTACTTGCGCGTCTGCTGCAATGCATCCGTGAAGCTGGTAGTGCCGTCGGGGTTGAACGTCAGCGTGGTCTTGTCGATGCCTGGGGTATTACCGGAAGTGTACGGTCCGTGCATGCTCGACGTAGCGCGGCCATCGCTGTCGTAACCCCAGCTCGCGTAGCGCTGGAAGTTGCCGGTGGTGATTTCCTCGGAAATTCCGGTCAACGCATTGGGCCAAGGCACGGCGACCTGTCCGGATTCGTTGTAGAGATAGTTGCGCGTCTTCCAAGTACCGTCAATTTCCGGGTACATCACTGAGGTGAGATTACCGGTGCCACTGTCGTAGCCGTACTTGATCGTCGCGCCATTTCCGTCGGTGAGGCTGGCGAGCTGGCCGCTGGCGTTGTAACCAAACGTCAACGTGTGACCTTGCGGATCCGTCACCAGTTGCACGTCGTTCGCGTAGGTGCCCGAGGTGGTGACGTAGCTCAGCGTCTGCGTCAGTCCGTCGCGGTTGGTAATACTGATGAGTCGACCGACATTGTCGTACCGTTCCACTGAGTCGTCGGTGTTGATCAGCGTCGCACTGGGCGCGTCATCGCTGTCAAAGGTCACGCTCAGACGTTCGGCGACGTCGGCATCAGCCGTCCACACGCTGCCGTTGAAATTGAAGCGTAGGATGGTGCCATCAGGACGATACGCCACCGCTTGGTCGATGGTGTTGCCTCCCTCCTCCGCCATGAAATAGATGGATGCCAGGTAGGTGTGCGTCCACGCGACACCGATCGGCACCGGATTATTGGTCCAAGTGCGGCTGCTGTCGTAGATGCGTTCGAAATGCAGCGGGAAAGCGCCTGCGCCAACATAGTCCGTCTCGACCTGATGCTTGTTGCCGGACGCGGCATCGATGGGGTTGGCGAGACTGATACAACACTTCTTGGGCGGACCACACTGGCCGTTTTCGGTGTCGGTGTAGTTCAGTAGCACACAGTTCACGGATGAAGTGAAGCCTCGTACGTAGGCGCCCTGTGTGTCGTAAAAGTGTTTCTGAATCCAGCCATGCGAGTACACGTCGACGGTGCCAGTGCAGTCGAAGTTGGAACCCCCGTCATCCTGGCCCACTCTACGGAGGACATACCGCCACAAGTGGGTGGGGTCGTTTTTCTGAGTGTTTAGCAGGTCGTCGCGCAACGCGGCGACGCATCCTTCGCCCACGCTTCGCAAGTGCGGCAGGCTGGCCTCATGATTGCCGTTGGTGTCCCAGAGAGCCTTGTCCACGTAAAAGGTCTGGACAGCCTGTCCCGCCATCGCGGTGGTGCTGGCTAACAGCAAAAGCACGCACCCAAACATCCGCCACCGCCCCATAACCCCTCCGGTGTGATTTCCGCAACCCGCCTAGCTCAAAGGAAGGCTTTGCAATTCCCCAAGGAGTGATCTTCAGCCTTCGTGAGCCTGTTGCAAGGAGCGCAGCGAGAAAGCTTCGTAAGCAGCACTAACAATCAAATGTTCTACCCGTTGAAATGAAGGACTGGCATGGCATGTTAGCTTTTCTATACAAGGCATGAACCGCAACACTAACGGGTCAGCAGAACTAACGCTGATCCGCTTGCCCGCTCGCGATTCCCAAGCCCTAAACAACCTCACTGCCGCATCGCGCAGGCCGGAACCAATCGCTCCATCAAGCGCCGCTGACCATCTTCTTGCTCCATCTGGCCGTCTACGATGAGGCATCGATTGGATGCAACCCTTAGTCGATCGAGGTCCGATAGGAATAGGTCGAAGGCTCAAGTTTGAACAGAATGTCTGAGAGTCTTACATCAAGTCCAAGTGGGTCACTTCCGATGCTGACGCGCATTGACTGGCAAAGACGCGTATACGCCAATATCTCTTGCTCCCGCTCCAACGTGCCGCCTTGCCGCGCCAGTGGCGGAAAGACGTATTCATTCCCCTCGGTGTAAATCAGCATGTCGCGCAGCAGGGCGATGGCCTGCCGTGGCAGCGGCACGATATGGTCGTGGCCGGTCTTCATGCGGTTGCTGCCGTCCACGTTGCGGCCTTGGACGTGCCACTCGCCCACATCCAAGTCGATTTCTGCCCAGCGCGCGGAAGCGACAATGCCAGGCCGCATAGCGGTCAACATGGCGAGCGTGAGCGCCGCGCGCGTAACTGGCGTCGCATAGGCGTTGATAGCCTTCACCAGCCGCGCAACGGTCGTCGGATCGGTGGCAGCCGGAATATGACCCTTGGCGTGCTTGGGAACGGCACCACGCAATGACAGCAGGCGTCCATCGTCGCGCAGGCCGTGGCGGATGGCGTACTGCACAATGCCACCCAGGTATTGCCGCGCCTTTGCCGCCAGCGTTGGCGCAGTCTCGGAAATGATCGCCAGCACGTCAGCACCATGCTTCGTGGTCATGGTGCTGATGGAACGCCTCTTGAGGAGCGGTACCAGATAGGTGTTCGTGACATAGGCCGCCTTGCGATAGGTTTCATCGGCCCATTCCTTGCGCTTGAACGCGAGCCACGCGGCGGCAACAGCCGGGAATGCGGCATCGCTTTGGCGGAGCTTCGATTCCTTGACGGCGACTCGCTCGGCTCCGGGGTCTTTGCCGTCACGCAACAGGGTGCGAGCATCCTCGCGGCGCTGGCGGGCCTCTGTCAGTGAGACTTCGGGATATACCCCCAAGGCAAGCAATCGCTCCTTGCCAGCGTAGGGGTACTTCATCCGCCAGTAGCGCGCGCCGTTCGGCTGCACGTTGAGATACAGGCCGCCGCCATCGAACAGCTTGCGCGCGGTGTCGGTCGGCTTTGTCTTGCGGATGCGCAAGTCGGTCAGCGGCTCTGCTTTTCTGGGCATGGCACCATTCCTAGCGATCCGCTCGAAAAGTAGGCCCGATGTACCCCTACCATTCGAGATATCCCTAACGATACCCCTACAACATGCCGGATTCAATGGGACGGTATCGGACGCCCTTAAACAAGAAACCCGCCATACAGGCGGGTTTCAGGAGGTTTCTTGGACGGCGTTGGACGCCTTGAAACACTAAGTTGGTGCCCGAAAGAGGACTCGAACCTCCACGACCGAAGTCGCTACCACCTCAAGGTAGTGCGTCTACCAATTCCGCCATCCGGGCAAAGCTTGTTCAACATTCCGGCCATCGCTGACCGGCTATTTGCAGAGGCACCTGAACTTTGAAAGTCCGGCCAAGGATGGCCGGGTTCTTCGCAGAGGGATCTGCAAGTGTTCGCATCAGCCGATGCGAACCGGAAAATTGTAACAGGCGATCAACCGCCTTTGTTGGCCGGCTTCGCGCCGTTGTCAGCATTCGATGCAGGCGCTGCGGGTTGCGGTGCCGGAATCGCCGGCGCGGCATTCGCCGGAACGGCCTGTGCCGGCGTGCCCTGCGCGGGCTGCAGGATAGCGGGAGCTGGCACGGCAGGCATCGTGGCCGCAGGCGCCGCAGCCCCCGTACCGGCCGGGTGCGGCACGGCTGGCGCGCTTGACGCAGCAGGCGTACGACCCATCACGCCGAGGTCATCGGCCGATGCCGCGGCGCTATGCGGTTTGCTTGCATAAACTGCGAGGCCGAGGCTGATCGAGAAAAACACCACCGCGAGCCACTTGGTCGCCTTCGACAGGAAGTTGGCCGAACCGCGCGCACCGAACACGGTGGCCGATGCGCCGCCACCGAAGCCCGAGCCCGCAGCCGCACCCGCGCCGCGCTGCAGCAGGATCAGCACGATCATGGCGATCGCGCTCAGCACGAAGATAACGTTGACAAAAATGAGGAGCATGAGGTCTTTATCGAAAGAATTGGATCAGGACAATGGGATGGATGCAGTCGGTTTCAAGGAGCAAGGGGCTTCAAGGTACGAATCGTCTTGTCCGACCTGCTGGACAACGGCCGCGTCGCAGCGGCGATGATCGCCAGGAAATCCTTGGCAACCAACGATGCACCGCCGACCAGGCCGCCATCCACATCCGGCTGTGCGAACAGCTCGGCGGCATTGGCGGGCTTGACGCTGCCGCCATACAGGATCGGTAGCCAATTGCGGATTGTAGCATCGCCGGCGGCCACCTCGCCACGGATGAACGCGTGGACTTCCTGCACCTGTTGTGGCGTCGCCGTACGGCCCGTACCGATTGCCCAGACCGGTTCGTAGGCAATCACGCTGGCTGCAAGCGCGTCGCGACCCGCGAGTTCGAGGACCGGGGCGAGCTGGCGCTCGATCACCCACTCGGTCTGGCCGGCTTCGCGCTGCTGCAGGGTTTCGCCCACGCACAGGATCGGGGTAATCCCTGCCCGGTGTGCCGCGACGAATTTTTCCGCGACCACCTGGTTGTCCTCGCCATGGTATTCGCGGCGTTCGGAATGGCCGACCAGGGTGTAGCGACAGCCGACATCGAGCAGCATCGTGGCCGAGATCTCGCCCGTATAGGCGCCGGAATCATTCGCGCTGACGTCCTGGGCGCCGAACGCAAACTTGAACTTGGTGTAGCCGGCGACCAGCTCGCCGAGATAAAGCGAGGGCGGCAACAGCACGACCTCGACGTCGGCAGGACGTTTCGTCGCGACGATCTCGTCAAGCAGCGCTTGCGCGAACGCGCGATCGCCGTGCAGCTTCCAGTTGCCCGCCACGATGCGACGACGCATG
>Ga0207711_10005268_pt1 | contig 10962 bp, 10 predicted proteins | sample KBSS34metaG_FD_184401 | JGI IMG/M metagenome (GOLD analysis project Ga0207711, IMG submission 184401) | Switchgrass rhizosphere microbial communities from Kellogg Biological Station, Michigan, USA - KBS S3-4 metaG (SPAdes) (version 2) | ecosystem: Host-associated > Plants > Roots > Rhizosphere...
GTGGATGCCTCCGGCCTCTGGCCCGGCAAGGTCACCACCGAAGTCACCGCCGCCGGCCCGTTCTGGCAGGCCGAGGAGGAGCACCAGGACTACCTGCGCAAGTACCCGAACGGCTACACCTGCCACTTCGTGCGGCCGGGGTGGAAGCTGCCGCACCGCGAGTCGGCGTCCGAGACGGTCGACGCCTAAGCGGTATTCATGACGAAGGCCCGGACTCACGAAGTCCGGGCCTTTCTCGTTCCCTAGCGGCGCGGCGGGTTGTCGGCGATCAGCTGGTCGATGTCGATCTGTTCGAGCAGCTCGTTCCAGTCGATCTGCCGGGCGTCGTCGGCGGCGTCCTCGTCGGCGAACACCTTGCCATCGCGCTGCACCACCACGAAGGGCGCGACCGCGGCGTTCAGCTGGGCGAGGATCGCGTCGTCGATCGCCTCCGCGTCGAAGTCGGCGCCGGCCTGCGCCAGGCGCTCGGCACTGACGGTGTACGAGACGTATCCCACTTCGACCATGGGCCGATCATCCCACGCAGTGCGTCGTCAGGGCGATCGTCTAGCTCTTGACCGCGCCCAGGGTCTGGCCACGGATCAGGAACCGCTGCGCCACGATGAACACGATCAGCAGTGGAATGGTGCTGATCGCGGTCGCGAGGGCGAGCTCGGGCATGTACAGCTTGATCGGGGTTCCCGCGGCCGCCGTCGGGTTGAAGAGCGGGCTCGAACTGATCAGGCTCTGGATGCCTACCGAGATCGTCTGCGTCCCGAAGCTCGAGGTGAGCAGCGCCAGCGGGAGGAAGAAGTTGGTCCAGTTCGCCACGAACGAGAAGAACGCGACCAGCGCGACCGCCTGCTTCGAGATCGGCAGCGCGATCCTCAGGAAGATCGAGATCTCACCCAGTCCGTCGATCCTGGCCGCTTCGACCAGCTCGTGCGGCATCGCCGTGCGGAAGTGGATGTACGACAGGTACACGCCGAACGGGAAGAAGCCCATGATGATGGCGACCGGCCAGAGTTCGCCGACCGCGTTCACGGCATTGACCTCGAGGAAGAGCGGGATCACGAGAACGGTGTTCGGCATGACCATCGCAAGCAGCGTCACGATGAGGATCGGGCGCTGAAAGCGGAACCGCAGCCGGGCGAGGGCGTACCCGGTCGGCAGCGCCGCGATGAGGGCGAGCACGCCGCCCGTGACCGCCACGAAGATCGTGTTGAGCAGCCAGGTCACATAGACGTGCGGAGTGTCGAGGCCCCCGTAGGCGAAGATCTGGTTCCAGCTGTGCTGAACGGCATCCCACGAGATCCCTCCGATGCCGAGGAAGCCGCCGGTTTGCGCCGCGACACCGTCGTCGCTGCGCAGCGCCACGGTGAAGAACCCGACGAGCGGATAGAGGAAGACGAGCGCGACGAAGGTCATGAACGCGACGCGCGCGATGCGGCCGGCATCCCAACGACGCACGGGACCGCGTCGATTCGTGATCGCAGAGCGCAACGAAGAGGTGGTCATCAGTGCTCCTCCACCGCGAAGAGGCCGCTGCGGAACACCACGACGAGCCCGATGGCGAGCGTGATGATCACGATGATGACGCTCATCGCGGCAGCTGCCGGAAAGTTGGTGCCCACGAACGCGAACCAGTAGCCGAGCTGGGTGGGCGTGTACTCCGAGGGGAGCGCCCCCGACGCGACCTGGTTGAGCAGGTAGGGCTCGAGGAAGAGCTGGAATCCGTAGGCCAGGTTGAGGAGCGCCGCGTATCCGATCCACTGCCGGATCATCGGCAGCTTCACGCGCCACGCCAGCTGCCAGGCATTCGCTCCGTCGAGGCTGGCAGCTTCGAGGATGTCTTCGGAGATGCTGTTCAGGCCGCCGTTGACCGTCACGATCCACTGGCCGAGCCCCTGCAGAAGCAGCATGGCCGCGAGGATCACGGGGAGGTCGCCCTGGGTTGCCACAACCTGCTTGATCGTGGTGAAACCGAGGGACGAGAGGAACCCGGAGATCGGCGACTGCGAGGGGTTGAGCAGGTAGACCCACAGCATCAGGTTCGCGACGCCGCCGAGCGCACCCGGAATGTAGTAGATGAATCGCATGATGGCGCCGAAGCGGCCCGGGCTGGCGTGCACGAGCAGAGCCAGGCCGACGACCGAGACGATCATCACGGGCAACCAGACGAGCAGCACGGTGAAGATGTCGAGGAACGACTGCCCGAAGCGGAAGTCACTGATCGCCGTCACGTAGGCCTGGAGCCCGCCGAATCCCGTCTTGGTGGGCTCGAGCAGGGTCGGGCTCTGCTGGAAACTCACCCAGAGGGCGTAGCCGATCGGAATGATGCCGCCGATCAGCAGCAGCACGAGATAGGGCGCCATCAGCGTCCACGCGCCCGCGACCTCCCGCCGCCTCATCGGCGGGTGAGCGTTGGGACGGCGAGCGCGGATCCGGGTGCCCGACCCCAGAAGGGCGGGAGACGCGGTAGTGGTCATGGACGGTGTTCCCTCTGTTGCTGCGGCCGAAAGGATCGCGGACGAGCTGCCGACCACACATCGTTGGGGTGCGAGAGCGAGCGTAGTGCGTCGCCTGCTCGCACCCCAACGTTGGTGGATGCGGTGCTGTCGTCGGTGTTACTGAGTGACGACCGTGTAGCCGGCGGCCTTGGCCTTCGCGGGAAGGTCCTTCGTGAAGTCGGCCCATGCCTGGTCGAAGCTCTGACCGGCGGCCAGGTCCTTCGCGATGGTCGACGTCCACTCGCCACCGGTGTCGTACAGCAGGTAGCTGTAGTCACCGGGCACGGTGTCGATCGCGGGAGCGAACGTTGCCAGCGTGGCCTTGGTGTCGGCGTAGAAGTCGTCACCGGCCTGCTTCTCGAGCCACGGCTGCTGCATCGCGGTGAAGGCGGGAAGACCTGTCGTCAACTCGACCTGCCATGCCGGGTCGCTGGAAACGAACTTCGCGAACACCAGGGTGTTCTTCAGCTCCTTGCCGGTGATGTGAGACGAGAAGCCCCACAGTCCGCCGCCCTCGTCGCCCATCTGGGGCTTCGAGTCGCCGGGCCAGCTCAGACCGGTCGCGGCCTGCATGCTGCCCTTCGGCAGCTTCCAGGTCTGCTCGAACAGGTAGTTGCCCCACCACACGGCTCCGGGGCTCATCACGAGCTTCTGGCCCGCGTTCGCCGCGTCGGCGTCGAAGATGCCGTCGGTCGAGAGCGCCTTCGCCCCGGTGAGGGTCGAGAGGAGTTCTTCGGCGCGCTTGCAGTTCGGGTCATCGAAGGCGATCTTCACCGTGGTGGCGTTCACCGCGACGTTGGTCGGGCAGTCCGACGCCCACAGGTACCGGTTCGGCGCGTAGGCGTCTCCGGTGAACCCGCTGATGTATCCGGGGTGATCCTTCGCGATCGTCACGGCGAGCGACTCGTAGTCGGCCCACGTGGTGGGAACGGTGTAGCCCCACTGCTTGAAGAGCGTCGCGTTGTACCAGAACACGTCCGGCGCGGCGTCGTTGCGGAGGCACTGGTACTTGCCGTCGATGAAGCACGACGCGAGCGCCGTCTTCGTGTAGCCGCCCGTCAGGTCAGGAGCGAGCTTGCTCATGTTCGCGGTGTAGCCGCTCTTGGCCGCCCAGGCGACGTCGTCGTTCGACGGGAAGAAGATGGCGTCCGGCCATCCCTTCTTCGCGGCGTCGAACTGCGCGAAGTGCTGCTGGGTGGTCGTCGCTCCGACCGTGCTGTCGATCTGGACGATATTGATCGGGATCTCGGGGTGCGCCTTCTTGAAGGCGTCAGCCGCGGGAACGCGGGGCGCGTCGACCCAGACGGTGATCTTGCCGCCGGAATCGGTCTGGCCACCTGCGGTTCCACCGCCCCCGCCTGAACACGCGGACAGGGCGAGCCCGGCGATGGCGATTGCAGCCACCGTCGTGGTCACCGACAACAACTTTCTTGTCTTCATTGACACTCCTTGTGATGTTGTGGCGCTTGCCAACACGCCGTCGTGTGCCTCTGCTTCGTGCAATGGGCAGCGGTCCATCTGGGTGCCTACTGACGGACTCTCAACGTCTGAGCATCCGTCTGGAGGGGAACTTCGACTTGCGGCGATCGTACTATAGATCTGATGAATCGCATCGAAAAACTTTGGAACTTGGAAGAACTCGAATCGTCCCGTCTCGCCCGGAGTGGTCGACACTCCCGCTACGCTGGACCGCGTTCGAGTAGAAGGAGCGCGTGCTATGCAAAAACATAGCTCTGAATCGGCGCGGAACATGAGCCGACGCAACCGCCGCTTGACGCGCTCCGGGCACGCGACCATCGCCGCGATTGATCAGATGTTTGCACGATATTCGGTGGATGATGGCACCGCTGCGCGCAACACGGGAGTGGCGCTGTGACATCGGTCGAGCACCACCCGGACGCGCTGACGGCGCGGGCGGCGAACCCTTCTCAGACCGACGTGGTGCTGCAGGGGATCAAGCAGATGATCACGGTCGGCAGACTCGGCCCCGGTGCACGGTTGCCTATTGAGAAGGATCTCGCTGAGAGCCTGGGGGTCTCGCGCGGATCCCTTCGCGAGGGAGTGCGCGCGCTGTGCATCATGGGCGTTCTCGAGACTCGCCAGGGCGACGGCACCTACGTCACCGCTCTCGACTCGCACCTGCTGATCGCTCCGATGGCCTTCATGGTCGACCTGCACGGCCAGGAGCACAGGCACGACCTGCACACCGTGCGAAGAACCCTCGAGTCCGAGGCGGCCGCGCGCGCGGCGCTCTTCATCACCGACGAGCAGCTCGCTGAGGCCGCGGCGATCATGGATGCAGTCGCGCCGCTGATCGTCGCGGATGACTCTCTCGATCACGAGGCGATCATGGATGCGGACGTCGCCTTCCACCACGTGATCGCCCAGAGCGCGAACAACTCGGCGTTGATGGCCCTCATCGACGCGTTGGCGAATCGCACCCAGCGTGCCCGCCTGTGGGTCGGGCTGCACAACCACGGCCGCGTGCCGTCGTCGCACCGGGAGCACCTCGCCATCCTTGCCGCCCTTCGGGCGCACGACCCTGACCGGGCCCGGCTGCTGATGGACCTTCACCTGCTCGTCGTCGAGGACTACCTGCAGGATCAGGCCGACGCCGACGCCGACCAATAGCGGCCGGCTGGGAAGGCGTACTCGGCAACGGACTCGTCGAACATCTGCGCGCTGTAGCCGGGCTGGGTCGGGAGCACATAGGCGCCGTCTCGAATGACGCACGGGTCGACGAAGTGCTCGTGGAGGTGATCGACGTACTCGGTGACCCGGTTCTCGAGTGAACCGGAGACGGCGACGTAGTCGAAGATCGAGAGGTGCTGCACGAGCTCGCAGAGACCGACGCCGCCGGCATGCGGGCACACCGGAATGCCGAACTTGTTGGCCATGAAGTAGACGGCGAGAATCTCGTTGACGCTGCCCAGGCGCGCGCTGTCGAGTTGGCAGAAGTCGATGGCCTCGGCCTGGAACATCTGCTTGAACAGCACGCGGTTCATCCCGTGCTCACCGGTTGCGACGCCGATGGGTGAGATCGCGGTGCGGATCGCCGCGTGCCCCAGCACATCGTCGGGGCTCGTGGGCTCCTCGACCCAGTACAGGTCGTACGGCGCGAGATCCTTGATCCAGCTGATGGCCTGCGGGACATCCCAGACCTGGTTGGCGTCGATCATCAGCTTCGCGTCGGGGCCGATCACCTCGCGCGCGATGCTCAGCCGGCGGATGTCCTCGTCGCGATCCGCGCCGACCTTCAGCTTCACATGGCGATAGCCGTCGTTGACGGCCTCCTCCAAGAGCCGGCGGAGCTTCTCATCGCTGTACCCGAGCCACCCGGCGCTTGTCGTGTAGCAGGGGTATCCGGTGCGGGTGAGTTCGGCGATGCGCTCCCTGCGCGTCGGTTCGAGTTCGGTGAGCATCGCGATCGCTTCGTCGCGGGTGATCGCGTCTGAGAGGTAGGTCATATCCGCGGCGTCGACGAGCTGCTCAGGAGTCATTTCTGCCAGCAGCCGCCACAGTGGCTTGCCTGCGACCCGCGCTGCGAGATCCCACATGGCGTTCATCACGGCGGCGAGAGCAAGGTGCTCCACACCCTTATCCGGGCCGAGCCAGCGCAACTGCGAGTCACGGTTCAAGTCGCGGTAGACCGCTCCCAGGTCGGCGACCGACAGCTCGACCGAGCGGCCGACGAGGGGGATGCCGCGCTGCCGCGCCGCCTCGGTGCACAGGTCGTTGCCGCGTCCGATCGTGAAGGTGAATCCGTAGCCCTTCAGATCGGGGTCATCGGTGTGGATCACGACGTAGGCGGCGGAGTAGTCGCCGTCCTTGTTCATGGCGTCGGATCCGTCGGCACTCAGTGAAGTGGGGAACCGGACATCGTGGCTGGTCACGGCGGTAATGGTCGGCATGTCTCGGTGTCCTGTCAGGCGTGAATCGAAGGCAGCGCTGGGAGGAGGGAAGCCGCACGGAGGTCGGCCCAGAGCTCCGGCGGAATGGTTGCGGCGTAACGCTCGAGGTTGCCGGTCATCTGGCCGGCGTCCCGCGCGCCGACGACGACCGAGACGACGGCAGGATGCAGAAGGGGAAATGCCAGAGCGGCTTCTGGAAGCGTGACCCCGTGCGCTTCGCACACGTCGGCGATCGCGTTGGCTCGAGCGATGAGTTCGGCGGGCGCATCGGCGTAGTCGTACTTGGCGTCGGCGGCGGGCCGGGGCGAGCTGAGCAGCCCCGAGTTGTAGACACCGGCGATCACAACGCCGACCCCGCGCTCGAGGGCGAGCGGAAGCAGGTCGTCGGCGGCCCCTTGCTCGAGCAGGGTGTAGCGGCCTGCAAGCATCACCAGGTCGACATCGGCCGCACGGACCAGCGCGGCGAGCGCTTCGGACTGGTTCATGCCCGCGCCGACCGCACGCACGACCCCTTGCTCGCGCAAGTCGATCAGAGTCTGGATGCCCTCCCCCAGTGCCTGGTCGAGGTGATCGTCGGGATCGTGCAGGTACACGATGTCGATCGAGTCGAGTCCCGTTCGTTCCAGGGTGCTCTCGAGCGAGCGCAGGATGCCGTCGCGGCTGAAGTCCCACTCGCGACGGGTGGAGGCCGGCACCACGAACCCCTGGTCATCGAGCCGGTCGGCCGATTCCGGGCTGGGCACCAACAGCTTGCCGACCTTCGACGACACCAGGTACTCGTCGCGCGGAAGCGACTTCAGGAGGTGCCCGAGGCGGCGCTCCGACAGTCCGAGCCCATAGTGCGGTGCCGTGTCGAAGTAGCGGACGCCGCCCTGCCAGGCCGCCGCGACCGCGCCCTCGGCCTGCTCATCGGACGTCTCGCGGAAGAGGTTGCCGAATTGCGCGGCCCCCAAGCCGATCTCCGTCAGGTGGAGCCCGCGTCGCGTCGCGCGAGTCTGCATGGAACCGTCCCTTCGCCAGGGATCAGCATAGGGCAAACATTAGATGTATTTTGCCGAATTGCGGTCCAGACGAGGTTCAGTTCCCAGTTTGCTCCAAATTGATCGGGTGAATCCGCGCTTCCCGCCGACTCAGCGTCCGACCGACCGCCGCTTGTTGTAGACATCGAAGGCGACGGCCGCGAGCAGCACGAGGCCCTTGATGAGCAACTGGTAGTCGCTGTCCACACCGAGGATCGACATGCCGTTGTTCAGGACACCGATGATCAGACCACCGATGATCGCACCGGGGATCGTGCCGATACCGCCGGTCACCGCCGCGCCGCCGATGAAGACCGCCGAGATGGCATCCAGCTCGAAGCCGGTTCCCGCTTGCGGGCCCGCCAGGTTGAGGCCGGCCGTGAAGACGACACCCGCGATGGCCGCGATCACGCCCATGTTGACGAACAGCAGGAAGGTGACGCGCTTGGTCTTGATGCCCGACAGGGCGGCGGCGTTCAGGTTGCCGCCGATCGCATAGATGTGCCGGCCGAACACCGAACGTTGCATGACCACCGTGTACGCCACAACGAGCACTCCCAAGATCACCAGCACGATCGGGGTGCCGTTGTAGCTGGCCAGCAGGAACGCGACCGTCAGCACCAGTCCGATCAGGAAGACCAGCTTGACGATGAACCACCAGATCGGCTCGTCCTCGAGGTTGTACTTGCGCCGCACCATGCGCTGACGGGCCGCGTTGGCGACGATCGCCAGGCTCGCCACGACGCCGATGATGAGAGTCAGCGGTTCATAACCGGTGGTCCCGAAGGCCGGAAGAAAGCCAGAGCCGATGGCCCTGAACTCGATCGGAAAGAACGAGATCTGCTGGTTGCCCAGTGCGATCTGCGCCGCCCCGCGGAACACCAGCATGCCGGCCAGGGTGACGATGAAGGCCGGGATGCCGAAATACGCGATCCAGAAGCCCTGCCAGGCGCCCACCAAGGCCCCGATCACGAGGCAGAAGAACACGGCGAGCGGCCACGGGATGTGCCACTCCGACATCATCACGCCGGCCATCGCGCCGATGAAAGCCACGACGCTTCCGACCGAGAGGTCGATGTGCCCGGCGATGATCACCATCACCATGCCGACGGCGAGGATCAGGATGTAGCTGTTCTGCACGACCAGGTTCGACACGTTGATCGGCGCGAGCGTGATGCCGTTGGTCGTGATCTGGAAGAACACGACGATCACGATCAGGGCGATGAACAGGCCGATCTGGCGCAGCTGGCTGCCGAGATACTGAACGGCGTTGGTAAGCGGTTTCATACGTGGGTCTTCTCGCGTTCCTGGGTCATGAATTGCATGAGGTATTCGGCGGTGGCCTTCTCGCGCGGCACATCGGCCGTGATCCGGCCCTCGCTGAGGGTGTAGATGCGGTCGCAGATTCCGAGCAGCTCGGGCAGCTCGGAAGAGATGACGATGACGCCTTTGCCCTGGTCGGCGAGCCGGTCGATGATCGTGTAGATCTCGTACTTGGCGCCGACGTCGATGCCGCGGGTCGGCTCATCGAGGATGAGCACCTCGGGGTCGGCGTACATCCACTTCGAGAGCACGACCTTCTGCTGGTTGCCGCCCGAGAGCTTGCCGGTGACGGCCGTGACGTTGGGGGTCTTGATGTTCATCGAGGCGCGATACTCGTTGGCGACGGTCGTCTCGCGATGCGCGTCGACCAGTTTGAGCCAATTGACCAGCTTGTCGAGCGCGGCGATCGAGATGTTGCGCTGGATGTTGTCGATCAGGTTGAGGCCGTACCGTTTGCGGTCCTCGGTCGAGTACGCGATCCCGTTGGCGATGGCCTTCGAAACGGTGTTGACCGAGACGGGGACGCCCCGCTTGTACACCTGCCCGCTGATGCCGACGCCGTAGCTGTGGCCGAAGATGCTCATCGCGAGCTCGGTGCGGCCCGCTCCCATCAGTCCGGCGATGCCCACGATCTCGCCGGCGCGCACCGAGATGTTCGCGTCGTCGACGACCTTGCGGGTGCGGTCCAGCGGGTGGTGCACGGTCCAGTGCTCGACCCGCAGCAGCTCTTCACCCAGGTGGGGAACGTGATCGGGGAAGCGGCTGGCGACATCCCGACCCACCATCCCCTTGATGATGCGGTTCTCGCTCGCGCCCTCTTCGTGCATTTCGAGGGTCTCGATCGTGCGGCCGTCGCGGATGATGGTGACCCGGTCGGCGATCGCTTTGATCTCGTTGAGCTTGTGGCTGATGATGATCGAGGTGATGCCCTGCTGCTTCAGTTGACGGATCAGGTCGAGCAGGTGCGCGGAGTCGTCGTCGTTGAGCGCGGCGGTCGGCTCGTCGAGGATGAGGATCTTGACCTCTTTCGACAGAGCCTTCGCGATCTCGACCAGCTGCTGCTTGCCGACGCCGATGTCGACGATCTTGGTGATCGGGTTGTCGCGCAGGCCGACCTTCTTCAGAAGCTTGCCGGCCTCGAGGTTGGTCTCGTTCCAGTCGATGAAGCCGCCGCGCTGCTTCTCGTTGCCGAGGTAGATGTTCTCGGCGATCGAGAGGTAGGGCGAGAGCGCCAGTTCCTGGTGGATGATGACGATGCCGGCGGCTTCGGAGTCGTTGATCGATTTGAACTCGACGGGCTCGCCGCGCAGCAGGATCTCGCCGTCGAAGGTTCCGTGCGGGTAGACGCCCGACAGCACCTTCATGAGGGTGGACTTGCCCGCCCCGTTCTCACCGCAGATGGCGTGAACGGATCCCTCCTCGATCGAGATCGAGACGTCTTGCAGTGCCTTGACCCCGGGGAAGGTCTTGGAGATGTTGCGCATCTCGAGGATGGTGTCGGCCATGGTGCTGGGGCTTTCTTGCTGCGTGGATGACGAACGGGCAGTGCCTGCCAAGCGGTTCGCGAACCGGGTGGTGCGACCATCGTCGCACCACCCGGTCACGGGGTCACGCGCTCGGACTAGCCGAGGTCGGACGCCTTGTAGTAACCGCTGTCGACCAGGACCTTCTGGTAGTTGTCCTTGGTGACAACAACCGGCTGGTACAGGAAGCTCGGCACGATCTTGACCTTGTTGTTGTAGCTCTTCGTGTCGTTCACGGTCGGCTTCTTGCCGGTCAGCAGGTCATCCGCCATCTTGGCGGCACCGTTGGCCAGCTGGCGGGTGTCCTTGTAGATCGTCGAGTACTGGGTGCCGGCGATGATCTGCTTGACACTCGGGATCTCGGCGTCCTGGCCGGTGATGATCGGGAGGTTCTTGCCACCCGTTCCGTAGCCCGCGCCCTGGAGGGCGCTGAGGATGCCGTCCGACAGGCCGTCGTACGGGGACAGCACGCCCTGCACGTCGGCGCCGCTCGAGTACGACTTGGCGATCAGGTCCTGCATGCGGGCCTTGGCGGTTGCCGGGTCCCAACGGAGGATGGCGACCTGGTTGAAGGCGGTCTGGCCGCTCTTGACGACCAGCGTTCCGTCGTCGAAGTAGGGCTTCAGGGTGTCCATCGCGCCGTTGAAGAAGAAGTGGGCGTTGTTGTCGTCGGGGCTGCCCGCGAACAACTCAACGT
>Ga0207711_10005270_pt1 | contig 10959 bp, 10 predicted proteins | sample KBSS34metaG_FD_184401 | JGI IMG/M metagenome (GOLD analysis project Ga0207711, IMG submission 184401) | Switchgrass rhizosphere microbial communities from Kellogg Biological Station, Michigan, USA - KBS S3-4 metaG (SPAdes) (version 2) | ecosystem: Host-associated > Plants > Roots > Rhizosphere...
GCCGCCGCGTGCTGGGCAGCCCTCTCTCGTACAGGGTCGGGCCGTGGCCGGCGATCCTGGGGTGGACGAGTAACTTGTACTCGTCGATCAGATCCAGCCGGTCCAGCTCGGACGCGAGCTTGCCGCTACCGAGGAGCACGCCGTTCGGGGTCGCGTCCTTGAGCTTCTGCACGCCCGTGCGCAGGTTGCCGACGATGTGGTGGCTGTTGGTCCAGGGGAAGTCCTTTCGCGTCGAGGACACCACGAACTTCGGCTTGGCCTCCAGCTTGACCGCCCACTCGCGCATCGCCGGCGGTGCCTCCGCGTCGCCGCGGGCGACCGCTGGCCAGTAGCTCTCCATCATCTCGTAGGTGACGCGGCCCCACAGCATCGCCCCGCCCTCGTCCATGAGGCGGGTGAAGAAGGCGTGTGTCTCGTCGTCGGCGATTCCTTCCCGGTGGTCGACGCAGCCATCCAGGGTGACGTTGGTGCTGAAGGTCAAGAGTCCCATGATGTCCCTCCGTTCGAATACGCGACGAGCCGCTCGCGGTCTGGCTCCAAGGGCACGAGCCGATTCGCGACATGTTGACCCTCTTCTTCTCCTTCTGGCGACGTCCTCAAAGTGGGGAGGCGCGTTGGCAATAGCAATGCCCGCCGGGCTTCAGGCGTCGCATCGTTCAGTCCTGATTTGCCCCAATTGGCCGACACCAGGAAGAGTCGGACAACCGTGTTGCGGCACCTTGCTCCGTCACGTTGTTCGACGCCGCCTTGCGGCCGGCGATCGAGGAGGAACCATCCATGAATCAAAACCGACTCGTCCTGGCATTGCTTGCCGCGGGAATGACAGCACTTTCGACGCTGGCCAGCGCAGCGGCCGACCCGGCGATGATCGCCGCCCGACAGCGCATCTTCGGTGCCGAGAACGTTGACGCGACGACGGGGGCGGTGAAGAAGGACAAGGTCATCTATTCGTGGGCGACCAACATCACGTATGCGGTCTCATTCCTGGGCCGCGTGGTGCTTCTCGACTCCTATCTGCACCGTGCCGAGACGAACCGGAACGGGCGCACGCCCGTGGTGGTCGAGGATCTCGTGGATCTGCATCCGGAGGCCATCTTCCTCGGTCACGGTCATGGCGACCACGCCGACAACGCCGCCTTCATCGCCGGCACGCTCAACATCCCGATCTACAGCTCGCCCGAGACCTGCGACGCGATGCAGAACGACGCGGCGCGCTACGTCGGCCATGCCGTGACGTGCCTGCCGGTGGTCACGCGTGGGTCGGTTCCGGGCGCGGAGGTCGTCCGGCTCACCCAGCTCGAGCCGCTGGCCTGCATCGTGGCTTTCAAGCACATCCACTCGGGGACGGTGCCGTACGACCCGACCTATCCGCAGGTCGTCATCAACGACACGCCGGATGCACGCGAGGCCCAGCTCTACCCGCCCGGAACGCCGCATGCGTTCCCGACGCTCAGCGCCGGCACCGGCGGATCGATTTCTCTCTTCTACACCTTCATCCTTCGCGGCGGCTACAACTTCGCGACCTCGTGGCACAACACGACTGGCCCGCTGAAAGAGGGCGTCGGAGCCGATCCGGGGCTGCCCTCGGCAGCGGTCGGCCAGCATCTGTTCGACGTCATGGATTCGCTGCCGCGCACCGACGTCGAGATCGGCTCCATCGTCAGCCTCGGATTTCGCAACAACGGCGAGCGCGATGCCGTCATGTACAACCAGCATCTGCGCAGCAAGGTCTACTTCCCGGCGCACGTCACGAATGCGACCAACCCAAGCTCCGCGCCCGAGTGGCGGCTCGGCTGGTACGCGCAGAACGATGCCATGGGCATCCCGGAGAGCCTGCGGCCCGAGCCTCGTTGGCAGGTCGATCCGCTCGACTATCTTCAACCTCAGGTCTACTCGCCCGGCGATCCGCGCTGGTTCGACGCGGGCAAGTCGGCTGCCATGCAACGCTACTGCGGCAGCTGAGGCCCCCGCATGAACGCGCGACGGCGGCTAGGCTGCCGTCGCGTGCAGGTTCTTCTTCCTACGTGCAAAGGGACTCATCCATGAAGGCCATGAGAGTGACCGCCGTCGCCGCAGTTCTTGCCGGCGCGGCCATGACAGGCTCGCTTGCCGGGCCGGTCGCAAACGAGCAGGGCCCCAACCTGGTCGCGAACGGCGGCTTCGAATCCAACCTGGCCGGATGGTCGCCGAGCGGCTTCGTGGCGCTCGACTACGACTACCGGATCGACTCGACCTTCGCAAACACGGGCAGCAGGTCGTTCGCGGGCGGCGCGATCGACTCGCTCGGCTTCCTGTCGCAGACCCTCGCTACCACCCCGGGCACTGCCTACAACATCGACTTCTGGCTCGCCAGCGATGGCTTCTTCGAAAACGAGCTTCAGGTGCTCTGGAACGGCGTCGTCGTCTTCGACCGCAAGAACCTGTTCCCGCAAGGCTTCGCCCAGGTGGTGATCGACCCGGTCGCCACCGGGCCGACGAGCACGCTCGCTTTCGGGTTCCGCAACGATTCCGGCCTGCTGCACATCGACGACGTTTCCGTGCGGGCGGTATCCGCGGTGCCCGAGCCGTCGAGCCTTCTCCTGCTTGGGGTCGGCATCGCGGCGATCGCGCGTCGTCGCGCAAGACGTTTGTCGGCCGGATTGAAGGAGACGACATGAAACTCTCTTCGAACAGCTTGCCGGCCGCGCTCGTTCTCGGGATCGCGGCTTACTCGTCGGTGGCATCTGCCGCCGTGTTGGAGATCGCGACGCTTTCGAACCGTCCCAATCTGGTCAGCGGCGGTGATGTGCTGGTGCAGATCACCACGGACGTCGCAGTGCTCGGGGCCGTGACGCTGAACGGCGCCGACGTGACGGGCATGTTCCGTCCCGGCACCGCTGCCAACATCTTCGTCGGGCTGGTCACCGGACTCAACCTCGGTGCCAACACTCTGGCTGCCGGGGACAAGAGCCTCGTCATCACCAACTATCCGCTCAAGGGACCGATCATTTCAGGCCCGTACGTGCAGCCGTTCATCTGCACGACGGCGACGTTCCGGCTGCCCGACGGGTCGACGCTCGGGAACCCGACGGACGCGGATTGCTCCGCGCCCACCAAGATCACGTACATGTACATGCCTCTCGGCGGCACGGCGCTGGTCCCGCTGCCGAGCACATCGAGCCTGCCGGCGAACGTCTCGATGACGCAGACGTCGAACAACCAGTTCGTGCCTTTCGTCGTCCGGGTGGAGACGGGCACGATGGACCGCGGCATCTACCAGAACGCGGTCCTTCACGATCCGACGTCCGATGCGGCGCCGAGTCCGTTCACGCCGCCGAGAGGCTGGAATCGCAAGCTGCTGGCACAGCACGGGACGGGGTGCCCCGGCGGCTGGTACGTCCAGGGCGCCGCGCAGGGCGTGAACATCCTCGCCGGCAACAACCTCCAGCGTCTGGCGGAAGGCTGGGGGCTGTTCATCAACACGCTCCAGCATCCCGCGAACAGCTGCAACGCAACATTGGCCAGCGAAGCGACGATGATGGGCAAGGAGCACTTCATCGAAACGTTCGGCGTGCCGACGTACACGCTTTCCACTGGCAACTCGGGCGGCGCGATCACGAGCGAAGGCGTCGCCGACGCGTTTCCGGGCCTGTTCGACGGCATCCTGATCTCTCAGGCATTCCCGGACACGCTGTCGATTCCGATGAGCGGCGCCGACGGCCATCTGCTGGCGCACTACTTCACGGTCACCAATCCGACCGGCTTCACCCTCGATCAGCAGGTCGCGGTCTCGGGCTACAAGGGCCAGCAGGCGTGGTACGACGCAGCGAACCAGTCCGGGAGGATCGATCCCGTTCCCGGCCGTGTCGACATCCCGGGGTATAGCTCGGCGGTCTGGAACGCCCTGGTGCCGGCCGCGTTGCGCTACGACCCCGTGACCAATCCGACGGGTGCGCGGCCGACGATGTTCGACTGGGTGCGTAACATCTACGGGCGCGATCCGGTGACCGGCTTCGGACTGCGACCGTACGACAACGTCGGCGTCCAGTACGGCCTGGGAGCGTTGAACGCCGGGGCCATCACCACCACGCAGTTCCTCGACCTCAACCAGGGAATCGGCGGGGTCGACCAGGATTTCAACTACATCGCGAGTCGCGCGGTGGGCGACCCCGGAGCGATCAGGCGCGCGTACCAGGCGGGTCTGAGCATGAGCGGCAACGGGGGGCTCCGCAACATCCCGGTGTTCGACATGGGAAGCTACAACGACACCGCCGGATATCACTATCAGTGGTACCGCTTCGCCATCCGCGAGAGGCTGCGCGAAGCCAATGGCGACGTCGGCAATCACGTCATGTGGCGCGGCTCGAGCGTGCCCTTTGCCAAGGCCTGGTTCCTGCTGAACATGTGGGTCAGCGGTGTCAAGGCGGATCGCTCCAACATTCCCGAGCACCAGAAGGTTCTCGCCCACAGGCCCTCTGTCCTGGTCGACGGCTGCTGGCCGAGCAATACGCAGTTCGTTGCCGAGCCCCAGACCTTGAGCAGCCAGCCGAACACGGCTTGCAATACGGCCTACCCGTCGTGGACCAACCCGCGCTTCGTCGCCGGAGGTCCGATCCAGGCGAACATCTACAAGTGCCAGCTGAAGCCCATCACCCCGGCCGACTACAAGGTCGCCTTCTCGCCGGCGGAGCTCGCACGTCTCAACACGATCTTCCCCAATGGCGTGTGCGACTGGTCCAAGCCTGGCGTGAACCAGACCGGCGTCGTGACGTGGCCGTCCTTCGGTCCGTCTCCGGACAATCTCGTCTCCGACAGTCCGGCGCTCAGCTTCTTCGTCTCGAGCGCCACGAGCGTGACCGGAAATCTCGGTGGCCTGGCGGGCGCCGACGCGACCTGCCAGACGCTCGCCTCGGCGGTCGGTCAGGGCGCGCGGACCTGGCGGGCCTATCTGAGCGTCGAGCGGGGTCCGAACGGACAACCGGTCAACGCGCGCGACCGCATCGGCTCGGGCCCTTGGTACAACGCCAACCTCCAGCTCGTCGCGAGCAATCTTTCCGAGCTCCACTCTCGCTCCGGCGATGCTTCCGTGTTCGTCGATGAACGCGGCCAACGGATCAACGGCCAGTGGACCGGCTCGCCGGCCCCCGTCGAACACGACATCCTCACCGGTTCGAACGCCGACGGCACGGTGCTCCCGGGCGCCACGTGCTCCGACTGGACCTCTGCCGCCACCAGTGTCACGGCTCAGGTAGGGCACTCCGACGGCCTGGGGCCGAACCAGAGCACGACCCCTCCTCTGAACTCGTGGAACTCTGCGCACACTGCCCAGAACTGCTCGAATACCGCCCCGCGTGGCGGTGCCGGACGGATCTATTGCTTCGCGCCCTGATCCGCAGACACAAGAGCAAGGACGCGCGGGTCGACGATCGGCACGACCTTCGTCGCACGTCGCGCCGCCATGGCCGTGGCAGTGACGGCCGTGACGATCACATCGATGCGCTCCGCCACAAGTTCCCTGGCCAAGGACTCGGCGAGGTCCGGGTTTCCTTGCGTGTATCGAACGTCGACGACGAGGTTCCGGCTTCGGTAGCCCCGGTCACCCATGGCCGCGATGAAGGCGTTGCTCAACTGAGGTGCGGGGCTGGGGGCGAGAACAGCTACCCGATACACGCGCGCCGTCGTTTGCGCCCGCGCGCTTGGCGGAACGTAGATCGCGATCGGTAGTGCCTTGAGGAGAGTCCTGCGGTCCACGTCCTGACTCCTTCAGTCCTATCGGCCGAGTTGCCTGCGGCAGATGCTGTCAGCGGCACAGCCCACAGCGTACGCCTGCAGGTCTTCCGAGGGCGGCCGCGAGCCGCCATCCACCCGACTCCTGACTAGACTCGCTTCGTGCAGCGCGCGGCCGCCCTCCTCGGTTCGGCGATCTTCCTGGTGATCGCGCCCGGTACGCTCGCGGTTTTTCTGCCGTGGTACTTCACGCACTGGCAGTTCGCGCCACCTCTGTTTCCTGTCGCGCGCGAGCTCGGCGGCGTCCTGATCGTGGCCGGGCTGCCGGTCCTGCTCGATTCATTTGCCCGCTTCGCGCTACAAGGCCTCGGCACCCCGGCGCCGGTGATGCCACCCAAGCACCTCGTCGTCACCGGGTTCTACCGCCACGTGCGCAATCCGATGTACGTCGCGGTCACCGCGCTGATCGTCGGCCAGGGTCTCCTGTTCGGCAGCGTGGCGGTGCTCGCATACGGCGCGATCGTGTGGGTCGGCTTCTTCCTGTTCGTGCTCGCGTACGAGGAGCCCGCGCTCGAGGGGCAGTTCGCCGACGAATACAAGCGCTACCGAGCGAATGTCAGGCGGTGGGTGCCTCGCATCAAGCCCTGGCGCGGTTAGCGCGAGCGATGAGATGACAGGCGCCGCAGTTCGAGCCGCGCAGGTCGCCGCGCGTCATCGCCTGCGTCAGAATGGCCGTCCTCTCACTTCCGCGAGCGATGTGCATGACGACGATCCAGCGATTTCACACCGGCCAGCGCCTCAGCGAAGCCACCGTCCACAACGGCACCGCGTACCTGGCCGGTCAGGTCGCGGGCGACGCGAAGCAGGACATCGCCGGCCAGACGCGCCAGGTGCTCGCCGCGATCGACAAGCTGCTCGCAGAGGTCGGCAGCGACAAGTCGCGCATCCTGATGGCGCAGATCTTCGTCCCCGATCTGGCCGACTTCGCCGGCATGAACGCGGTCTGGGAGGCGTGGGTCGCACCAGGCAACGCGCCGTGCCGCGCGACGGTCGAAGCGACGCTCGCCAAGCCGGGCTGGCGTGTCGAGATTGTCGTCACGGCGGCGGTGGGCGCCTGACCCCGCGCCTGGCCCGCCAGCGCGGCAACGCATACGATGCGTTGCTCAGCCATCGCCACCGCCCCGGCTCACGATCGACGCCGACGCTCACCGGGAGCCGCCATGAACACGCAGACCTCCGCCGAAAAAGCCGAAGCCGCAAGGCGCGCCAGGATGAAGCCCACCGTCAACGGGTCCACCTACGTCAAGCCGCAGCAGCTCGAATGGAAGAAGACCCAATTCGACAAGGTCTGGCTGAAGGTCCTCTACGAGGACAAGGAGAAGGGCGAGTCGACCGTGCTCATCAAGCTCGAGCCCGGCGCGACCTTGCCGTACCACCGGCATCCCGAGCTTGAACAGGCCTACGTGATCGAGGGCTCGATGTACGACCACGACGGGACGTGCAGCGCCGGCGAGTACGTCTGGCGCAAGGCCGGCTCGCTGCACGAGAACCACTCGGACACCGGCGCCGTTCTGCTGGCCGTGTACCGCAAGCAGAACATCTTCGTCAACAAGACGACCGGCTACGCCACGGAGTGACGGAACGCCGGTCGCATCAGTTCGCGAAGTCAGGGGATCGGTGAAGCGTCGAAGCGGGAAACGTCAGCGGTGCTCCCCGGTCGAGGGGGGTCGAGAGGAAGACTTCGAGCTCCATTGCCCCATGCCCGCGCGCCAGGGCCGCCAAGTTCGAGCGGCTCGGCGCCGCTGGCAGACTTCGAGCGATGATCGCGGGATGCTCCGATCGGCTCCGTCCGGATGAACACGACACCGAAGTCGCTCGCCGGACAGCTGGTCGGCGACGTCGGCCTGCCTCGGCGCGCGTTCGCGGTCGCGCTCGCCGGCCTGCTCGTGCTGCTGCTCGGCGTTGCCGTCTTCGACCATGGCGGGGTCGCCGTCCGCGGCCGGTGGGGGCTGTGGCAGATGAGCCTGGCGCTGGCAGTCATCCTCTACATCTTCGCGATCTATCCGCCGCTCCACAGACGCTGGAGGTCGGCGATCGATGCGCTTCGACCCCTGGCCGACCGACCCGAGCTCGTCGAACAGGCCCACGCCGTCAACCGGCGCGGTGAATGGAGCGCGCTGCTGCTCGGCGCCGCCTTCTCCATCTGGGTCACCAATCCGTGGCAATTCCGCGAGCGCTGGATCTTGCTCTACGTCCTCGCCTCGAACCTCGTCATGTTCAGCCTGATGGCGCTGGCGATCTACGACTGCCTGGTGCGCACGCGGCGACTCACGCGCATCGTTCGCTCGGGTCTGCAACTGGACCTGTTCGACCGCCGCTCGTTCACGCCGCTGGCGCGCTGGGGCCAGATCGTGTCGCTGACGTTTGTCGGCGGCACCTGCCTGAGCCTGATCTTCCAGTCGTACGAGAGCCTGACCACGGCGCCGTCGCTCGTGATCTATTCGACGATGGTCGTCGTTTCACTGACGCTGTTCTTCACGTCGGTCTGGGGCATCCACGAGGCCCTGGTGGCAGCGCAGCAGCGCGAGCTGGCCGTCGTCCGCGAACACTGGAACAAGGCCCGCAGCGAGTTGAAGCTGAAGCTCGCCGAAGGGGCGGCGGGCGAGCCGGCCGGGCTCTACGAGCCGATCGTCGTGCTGGGCGCTTACGAGCGGCAGCTTCTCGCGGCGTCGACGTGGCCGTTCAATCCGAAGATCGTCAAGGAGCTCGTCGCATCGCTCGTCGCGCCGATCCTCATCTATGGGCTGAAGATCGCGATCGGACTGTCGCGCAGCACGTGAGGCCATCGCGGGCCTCGAGGAGAGAGAGACATGCTGATGAGCACTCAGGACGCGTAGTGCACGTACGACTCGCGGACCGCGCCGTCCTTGTCGAAGAACAGCACCTCGACGACCCGTGTGCCCGTGATGCCCTTGTAGTGGATCGCGATGCTGTCGACCCCGCGCAGCACGTCGAGCACGGTGAACTTGATGTGGTCGAACACCTCGAAGCCCTTCTTCACGTAGGTGCGCAGCGCCGCCTTGCCTTGCACGGTGCCGCTGGGGTCGTGGCTCAGCCGCGCCACTAAAGGGGAGTGGAAGATCACGTCGTCGGTGTAGAAGGCCAGAACGCGATCGAGGTCCTTCGCCTCGAACGCGGCGACCCAGCTCTGCACGTAGTCGGCCGTCTTCTCCATCGTCAGCATCGGCGTCTCCTCCGGGGCAGGTTGCGGCGGCCCGATCCGGGCCGGGCGTCGATTCAGTGTGCCACGCGCCGAACTTCCGGCTACCGCGTCGCGTCGGCATTCGCCGCTCGCAGCGGATCCGACACTTCCATCCAGTCCAGGTCGTTCTCCAGCGCATGGAAGGCGTCGTCGCCGATGTCGCTGCGGTCACGCATCGCGAGAAGGGACTGGCGCGCCGCGCGCAGGGCGGCGCGGTACTGCGCGTCGTACTCGGCGCCGAATGACGCGTGAGCGCCGTCGCCGCGATGCAGCTGGCCGAGGCGGACCTTTAGCTCCTTGCGGACAAGATCGACAGCGGGAGAGCGACCGGCGGGCAGCTGCACGTAGGCCGCTTCCAGCATGCGCTGGCGAGCCATGTCTTCTTCTCGCCCCACCGGATCGCCGTCGCGCAGGTTCAATGCCCCGAGCAGCGGCTTCAGGGTCAGGCCCTGGATCAGCAACGTCCCCAGCACGACCAGGAATGCTGTCAGCACGATCAAGTCGCGCCCGGGAAACCCCTCGGGCAGTGCCAGCGCCGCCGCGAGCGTGACGATGCCGCGCATGCCGGCCCAGGCAATCACCAGCCCGCTGCCGACGCTGGGCCGCAGCATCGGCCTCGGCGGATGAAAGCCGTAGCGGCCGTCGCGCCAGCGGATCGCCGCATTGAAGGACATGTGCCAGAGCACACGCACCATGATCACCGTCACCAGCACGGCCGCCGCAACGAGCAGGTACTGGTCGCGCGCCGGCGGCGCGAGCTCCACGACGATGGGCCGAAGCTGCAGGCCGATGAAGATGAACGCGAAGATGTTCAGCGCGAACACCATCGTGGCCCAGACCGCGTTGGTGGGAATGCGGATGCGGGCGGGAACGCGCGCCGGCGCCGTGCGCGCCAGCGTCATCGCGAAGCACACGGTCGTCAGCACGCCCGACAGGCCGATGTGCTCTGCCACCAGCCACACGGCGAAGGTCCCCACGAACTGCAGGATGATGGCCGTCGGGATGTGCTGCACCCGCTCGAGAACGCGTTGAGTCAGCCATCCCAGTGCCGGCCCCACGAGCAGGCTTCCCAGCACCGCCAGGAGGAACGTCGGCGCCACGGCCTGAACCGAGAAGCCACCCGCCGCCACCGCGCCCACGGCCAGGCGGTAGATCAGCAGCGCGCTCGCGTCATTCAACAGGCTCTCGCCTTCGAGGATGCCGAGGATGCGTTGCGGCGGACGCAGCGGGCGCAGCACCGCGGTGGCCGCGACCGCATCCGGCGGCGCGACGATCGCGCCCAGCGCGATTGCCGCGGCCCACGGAAGGCCCGGAACGAGAGCGTGCGCGACGACGGCGACCGCCGCCGTGGTGAGAACCACCGCAACGACCACCAAGCCGAAAAGCGGCGCCCAGTTGTCGCGCAGGTCTCGCTGGGAAGCGTCGTAGCCGGCGTCTACCAGAATTGGCGCCACGAACAAGGCCAGCACCAGGTCGGGCGGCAACGTCAGACGCGGCGCTCCGGGAATAAGCGCAAGCAGCGCGCCACCGATCGCCAGGAACACGGGATAGGGCGCACCCGCTCGGCGCGCAGCCGCGGCGAGCGCGACGGCGGCTGCAAAAAGGACCAGGACTTGTTCGAGCTCTCCCACCGATGAAAGTATGGCGACCTTGTTTCAGGAGAGGAAGGATGCTGCTTCCTGCCGGACGAGCCGCCGCGATCTCGCGCTCTCGGGCCCACTTCCGGTCCGGTCATCCAGATCTCGCTCCGGACTCGAGCGCCGCAGCGGCAGGCATCAGGCGATCTTGAGGCGCGGCGCCGTGGCCGGACGCGGGAACAGCATCGCGATCCCTGCCGCGGCCAGGCCCGCCATCATCGATCCGATGTACAGCCAGGCATAGCTGCCGAAGCGGTCGTAGAGCCAGCCGCCGATGAAGGGACCGAGCGCCATGCCCAGGCTCGAGACCATGGTGGCTGCGCCGAGCACGGTCCCGAGGGCTCTCGCTCGATC
>Ga0207711_10005272_pt1 | contig 10955 bp, 9 predicted proteins | sample KBSS34metaG_FD_184401 | JGI IMG/M metagenome (GOLD analysis project Ga0207711, IMG submission 184401) | Switchgrass rhizosphere microbial communities from Kellogg Biological Station, Michigan, USA - KBS S3-4 metaG (SPAdes) (version 2) | ecosystem: Host-associated > Plants > Roots > Rhizosphere >...
GATTTCCTCGTGCACGACCACGTCGAAGGGCGATTCACTCTCATCCATCAGGACATCCCGCATTCCCGCCGCGTCCGGTCCGCGATCGTCCTGGTTCGGTTCGATCGAGGTTTCCTTCGCCTTGTGCCGGAACCACCAGCGCCTCCGGTTCGAGGCCTCGTGGACGGCAATGCGGTAAATCCAGGTTTTCAAGCTGGATTCACCGTGGAAGTGCTTCATTCCGCGAAATACTTTGAGGAAGACTTCCTGCGTGGTATCGGCCGCATCCGCGGGGTCTGCGACGATGCGATGAACCAGGCTGTAGATAGGCTGGTGGAATTCTCCGATGAGCCAGGCGTAGGCGTCTTCTGAGCCCGCCTTCAGTTCGGCCACAATCGCCGACTGCTGGGCCCGCATTCCGATCGCGCCTGCCAGATCACCCAAGGTGGTTGCTCCCGCCATTAACGCCATGGCGTCACCCCTCATTATAGGTTCTTTCCGCCGCCAGCCCAAAAGTAAAACGCAGCCCGATATTTACGCTCCTCTATATATAGACCCCGGCGCGGGAAGCAGAGTTCCACGGAGTACAAGTGTCCTGTTTACAATACTTTAATGATGTGGGATTAAAGCTTTGCACAGCCCTGGATCAGAGAGGTTAACGGTGGCGACTTACTTTGCGATCCCTACGGCTTGACGGCAATTAACCATTCAATATCTGGAGCAAAGATTTGATCAAGGCCGCAAAAGACGGCGGGATGCAGAATGGCGCTACTTTGGCTGGGGTGGAGTTGCCGTAGGACTGGCTGTACCTGGGCCAGGGGTGGTGGGCTTGGACTTGGGAACGGGCTTCTTCTTGGCCGGCTTCTTCGGCGGCGCGGTATCGTCCACAACAATCTTCTTGGGAGGCTGCGATGCCACACTGGCCTGTGCCTCTTGCAGTGCTGCGCGCAGCCGGGTGACCTCGAGTTCCTTGGCTCCCGCCAGAGTTTCCATGCGGTCGGCAAAAGAACGCCGGCCGTTCTCGAAAGCGCTGACATCGTTCTCCAGGGACTGAAACTCGTCCTTGGAACCGAACGCTCCCGCCGACTCCGCCAACGATTCGAACACATTGTAGAGCGCGTCCAGATTACGATAGATCTTGAAAGTGGACGTAAGGCTCTCGGGAGAGGCCTTGAGCCCGGCGATAAGCTCGGGCAGCGCCGACTGCAGGTTGCGCTGGATGGACTCCACATTCCCCTGGGCCTGGCGTTTGTTGTCCGAGTCCGTCTTCCATTTCTCAATGCGCAGCTTGGCCAAATCCACTTGCGCCGCCTGCGAAGCATGTTCCAGCTGCGAGAGCAGCAGGTTCAGCTGGTTGACGGAAGAATATGAAACCGGACCTTGAGCCGCAGGCTGGTTGGCGGAAATCACCTGGGCGCTCACCGCCAGACAAAGCGGCAACAGGGCGAGACATTGAAAACGGAAAATGGGGTTTGGTTTCATTAAGGTCGCCGCAAACCGTCACACAGGATACTAAGTTTCCCTGCTTTCGCAAAATTTGGTACTGGGCTAGTCTGAATCGCCCCCCAGGTGTCGTAAACGACTCCATCAACCTTGACCCTCGAGCACCAGAAGCAATGGAGAATGTCCTTGTTCGGTGTGAGCGTTGCAAGGTCCAACCGCCGCCAGCGGTGCAGACCAACACGGCACAGCAGGCCCAGCACACTGTTGGACTCGTGTTCTCTATGTGGCCACAGTCTTGCGACGAGAATCGCGAGCTCGGAATCGGGCAACGCATTCTCCGGGCTTCTCATGCCGCCATTCTCTCAGGCTCTCAGCAGGCGGAGCAAGGCTCGAACCGGAGGAGAATGATCGCGCTCAGCCTCGAACTCAGTCCCGACTCGTGGATTCAAACCTAACCCACTGCGCAAAATTTGCATCCGCTTGGAGATGCGGGCAGGCAGAGGCGGGTTTGACTATCAATAGCCAGTAGGCGAGAATTAGTTTGCTCGAGTCCCCTCGTACATCTCACGTGGGCCTGTGGCGCAGCTGGGAGCGCGCTTCCATGGCATGGAAGAGGTCGTCGGTTCGATCCCGACCAGGTCCACCAAACCTCAAGCTCCTGAAACTGACGCAGGTTCCATGCACCGTTCAAGAGCGACAAGGAATCTGTCGGATCGGCAGACCCAGCCAAAGAGCGTTTGAATCACGAGCAGTGACGCTTCATGATTGCTTCGTGCCGTGTCGCTCCCGATGGGTTCGCCTGCACAATCTGCGAGCAAGACGCACTTGTAGTCCCTGAACATCGCATCCCGAATCGTGGAATCCACACAAACGCTCGTGGTGCATCCGGTGAAAATCAGGGTCCGGATTCCTAGTCTTTGCAAGATGTCATCCAGGTCAGTTCGATAGAAGCCACTGAATCTGTTCTTATAGAGCACGACGTCGCCTGCCTCCGGTCTGAGTTCTTCGATGACATCCGTATTCCATGAATCACGGATCAAGAACCGCCCTTCACGGCCATCAGGAGCAAGATTCGGCTGGCCCACACCGAAGAGAAGGTGGCGCACCCGATTCGGGGAGTCCTCTTGCCCGAGATCGGACAGGTCGGGTTGGAAACCCATTTTCAGGTAAACAATCCCTATCCCCGCTTTCCGCGCTGTCAGCACCACTTTTTGCGTGGGTGCAATCGTCTCCCTCACCATCGAAAGGTCGACACCAGCACGGTCAAACGTCCCACCTTTTGAACAAAAGTCGTTCTGCATGTCCACCACAACAACTGCCGTCCGTGCTGTATCCATTGTGATCGGCGTAGGCATTGCCTCGATGGTTGTTTCCCGCCCTCTTGTGGGCACCGACATGGTTTTTCCTCCGTGCACTTCCTTCGACAGAAAACGCACTCTACATCAAACCTTATTGACATGTCACGGGACCCTAGACAACAGCACAAGAGCGCGGCCCGAAAGTATGTGTTCGGGTCTCACCTGCGCTTTTTACCTGTGATCCTTACTTGTGTTGCGGGTACAAAAACGTTTTCTGGAGCCCATCGAGCGCAGCACACCCCGACGGGGGCTTCCTGGCCGAACCTGCTGGAACGTTTCTCCTCAGAGATCACCGACAAGCGCATCCGGCTTGCCGGTAAGGGTGTGAAGACCTAACGAGGGGGTTGCAAAAGCAAGAGTTCAGGGCGCCGAGGGCTGGCGTCAATACGCATTTCTGTGCATCAGTGCGGACATGACTGTAATTGCAATGATCCGCAGATCCAGGCTCATGCTCCAGTTTTGCAAGTAGTAGAGATCATGTTCGATTCGTTTCTCAATCGAAGTATCCCCGCGCCAACCATTGACCTGGGCCCATCCCGTAATACCAACTTTCAGGCAGTGACGGTTGTTGTAACGCGCGACGTGCTGCAGGAATTTTTGCGCAAAATACGGGCGCTCCGGCCGCGGTCCCACCACGCTCATGTTGCCTTTTAGCACATTGTAAAATTGGGGAAGCTCGTCCAGACTCGTTTTCCGCAGGAAAGCGCCGATGGGTGTTCGGCGCGAGTCCTGCTCTGTGGTCCAGACCGTGTCACTCTCCGTGACCGGAGAGACCCGCATCGTACGGAACTTATACATCTTGAATGTTTCTCCGTTCATGCCGACACGGTCCTGCTCAAAGAAGATTGGACCGGGTGAGGTAAGCCGAACCAGCGCCGTAATCAGAATCAACAAGGGCGCCGTCAGAACCAGCACCGTCAAGGAAAACGCCACATCGAAGACCCGCTTCAGCAAGGCATAGTCCAGTGAGTCTGCCGGGGTCCTGGTCAAATCCAGCATTTGCATGCGGCCAAGCTGGAACAGCCTTTCCCGGACCACGATGCCCTCCCCCAGATCGACGATGGCGCGAGCCGGCAAGGAGAGTTTTTCCATGGCCTCCACGATCTGTGGAATCTGAGCGAACTGCGCGGGATGAATGGCGATCACAGCTTCGTTGAATCGGCCGGTGGCGTTGAGACCGCCGATTTCATCGAAGCGGTAAACCGGACTTGCGGTGGCGGCTGGCTCCTGGCCCGGCAGGCAGACGTATCCGGTTACTCGGCAGGGAGCGCAGGAGAGCCTTTCCAGACGATCGGCTGCCTCATGGGCGAATGCATCGCCGCCGACCACCAGGATGCGTGACGGCGTACCCCACTCCCGGTTCTTTCTGATATATGCCCGGAATATGGCGTGGACAGCGAGAGAAAGAACGAACAAGACAAAGATGCCGCAAACAAAAAGGCCGCGAGGGACGACATCATCACGGCTGAAGAACAGAACAGCCAGCAGGACGACGCCGGTTGCGACCACGGCCGACGTCGCAGCTTTTCCTCCGGTTCTTTCCCGGAAGAGTTCGTCGATGCGGGTCACGCGGTAGCGCTCCGCCATGAAAGCCCAGACGAACGAGCACAAGAGGATGAGATTGAAATGTCCGGTCGAGGGATAGAGGATTGGACGGTCAAGGTAAGACATGAGAATCGCCCACAAGCGATAGCCCAGATCAAAGGCTGCGAAGGGCAATAAAAAGGTGACAGTCACCAGAAGGAGACGATAGAGACGTAACGCGAGAAACATGGCTGGGGAACCATCCTTCCTGTAGCGGCTGAGGCAAACGTGGGAGGCGCAAAGACCTAATCGAGAGCAGTCCTCACGGGACCGGAACCGAAATAAGATGATCGCTAGTCAGCAGCGGCCGCGCCGCCTGGGAGCAGCACTTCGGACGCTGGGTTGGCAAAACGGGATTCAAAGTACCTGTCGTAGGCGCCCAGCACACTGGCCTTGGTGAAATGGGCCTCCGCGTGAGTGCGCCCGTTGGCTCCCAAACACAAACGCAAGGCGGAATCGGAGCGAAGAGCAGCAATGCCTTCGACAAGCGCCATGGGATTCTCCGGCGCAACAATCACTCCACACTTCGCCTTGCGAATTTCGCGCGCCGCTTCACTTCCGGCGTCAACCGAGGCGATGACGGGGCGTCCCGCCGCCATGTAGGTCAGCAGTTTCGAGGGGATGACGGCATCCTTGACCGATGCCTTCTGGTTCAATAGCAAAACATCGGCGTCCGCGTACATTTGGGACAGGGCCTCACGCGGCTGCAGCGGCAGCAGGCGGACGTTCTCAAGCTTGCGGGCCTGGATTTCCGATTCAATCAGCTCGCGGTCTTCTCCTTCGCCCACGATGACCCAAACCAGATGCTCATCGCGGCGCGTCAGTTCGGCAGCGCGCACCAGATTCACCAAATCCTGCTTCTTGCCCATATTGCCGGTATGCAGAAGCAGAAACTGGCCGGCAGAAATATTGTTGGCGGCACGAAATCTGCCGTCGCCCGGACCGGGCCGGATGTTTTCCGTATCACCCCAGTCCGGTATGCGATGAAGTTGCGTCGCGGCTATGCCACGGGCCCGAAGACTGTCAACGAATGCGTCACAGAGGCAAAACACCGCTTCTGCATTTCGGTAAAGAAAGCCTTCAAGCCTCCTTGCCAGTCGAACCAGTGGACCGGGCCGCAGAATTCCGGTGGCGAGAGCTGCTTCCGAGGCCAGGTCCGTGAGCTTGATGATGTAAGGAACCCCTTTCAACCGGGAGACGGCATACGCGGCAAGAGCGACGGCGGGAGGAGGAGAAGAACAGTAAATAACGTCGCACTCGCCCTCGCCCAGACCAGCGATCAATGCGGCGGCTGCGAATGAGAAATCATGAAGCAGCCTCTCGATCAGCCGGCTGGGTTTCCAGGGAATGAAGTGGAGCACACGCCGAATGTGAACGCCGTTCAGGTTTTCCTTCTGCGTAAGCTTTCCCCGGTATCCATCCCAAATCCTCCAGTCAGGATAGTAGGGAAATGCCGTGATCACCTTCACGCTGTGGCCCTGGGCGGCGAGGTGTTCGCTCAGTCCGGTGGTGAAGGGAGAGACGGAGGTGCGCTCCGGGTGGTAGTTAATTCCAAGAATCAGGATTCGCATGGGTTCGGCAATCCGTGGGACTGGAGGCTGGCAGGAAAAAACTGGTTACTACGCGATTCGACGCGTACTGTGCGCTGTGGGCTGGCGAACCCGGCCTGCTTTTGCGAGTTCCTGCTCGATCCAGGCGTAAGTCACAGCGAGACCCTGTTCGAGAGAGATGGAGGGCTCCCATCCCAGCACTTTGCGCAGCAGGCTGTTGTCGCTGTTCCGGCCCCGAACGCCCTGCGGCTTGCTGAGGTCGTGTTGCCGGACCAGTTTTTTTCCGGCGATATCTGCAACCAGATCGACCAGGCCGTTGATGGTGATCAAACGGTCGGTCCCCAGGTTGAGAGGCTTGTCGAAGTCGGAGGCCATGATGCGCAAGAGGCCTTCCACGCAATCCTCGATATACATAAAAGACCGCGTCTGTTCTCCGTCGCCCCAGATGTGGATGGTGCCGCCGTCGTCGGCCAGCGCTACCTTCCGGCACACCGCTGCCGGCGCCTTTTCGCGGCCCCCGTCGTAGGTCCCCAGCGGGCCGTACACGTTGTGGAACCGCACCAGGCGGGTATCCAGGCGATAATCCTGTGCAAAGTACAAGCAGAGTTGCTCGGCGTAGAGTTTCTCCCAGCCGTAGCCCGGCTCCGGTTCCGCGGGATAAGCGTCTTCCTCGCGCAGGGGATCGACGGCCGCATCCATCTGTTTCGACTGCGCGTAAACGCAAGCGGACGAAGAAAAAAGGAATCGCTTTACATTCTGAAGCCGACTGGCCTCGAGCATATGCACATTGATCAACGTATTGTTGCGGGCGATATCTGCATGATTGGCGGAAATAAACCCAATGCCACCCATGTCCGCCGCCAGGTTGTAAACCTGATCGATGCCTCCACGCGTAGCAATCAGGCAATTGTCGAACTTGCGGAGATCCAGAAGCTCGAACTCGCCAGCCGCGGTGGCTTCGTATGCCGGCTCTTTGATGTCCACGCCTCGTACCCAGTGACCGTCCGCAATCAGGCGGTTGATCAGGTGATGTCCAATAAAACCACCCGCACCCGTAACCAGAACACGCGTTTGCTGATTCATAATGTGCACCTCTTGCTTGAGAGTTGTTAGAGTTGTGCTGAAAAATCATCCGCTTCGAAAGGAACACTGGAGCGGGGAGCATTCGAGGGTACCGCGACTTGGTTCGAGCCCTGCAGGCTGTGCGCGTCGGCATATGCCGCGATGACTGAGCGGTAAACGGCAAGAAGCTGCTGGTAATTAGTGGTTTCACTGTAGAGCAATTCGTGGGCCCGGCGTGCTCCGGCCGACCAGTGCGACCAGACATCCCGCGGCGCCAGCAACACTTTCTCCAGAACATTCGCCAGCGCGGCCGGATCTGCCGCCTGGAAGACCAAGCCATTGCTTTCGTGGCTGACCATCGTCTTCATGCTGCCCAGGTCGGGCACGATGACGGGAGTCGCCGTGGAAAAAGCTTCCAGCAGCACCATGGGACAATTTTCATAGGCCAGCGTCGGCAGCACCAACGCACGGCTTTCGCTGATTCGGCGCAAAACTTCTGGGTGACTGATACTATCCGCCCACGAAACTCCGCGGGCGCCGCGGAATTGTGTCTGTAGAGTTGCGCGCTCCGGCCCGTCCCCAATCAGGAGAAGCTCACTGCCTTCCGCGTGAACCCGGTCCCAGGCGTTCAAAAGCACATGCAAGCCTTTATGGCGGGTCATGCTTCCGGCAAAAACAACTCGCAGAGACCTGGCAGCAGGAGCCAGACTCGATGCCGGCACAAAATTCGGTTTGACGGTCATCTTTTCACCCGGCAAACCGGCACGGAGCAGGATGTCACGGCTGAAGTCGTTGAGCGCGATGTAGGCCCCGACTTTCCGGGTGTACGTCCCGATTCTCCAATGGAGCGCGTTCATCGCCAATACGGCGGCGGTGCGGGCGAGACTCCCGGCATAGCAACGGCGACGCAGCCCCGGCCAGGATGAGCCTCCGACGCAGTCTTCACAGGGCTTGTCATCGCGCAGCAGGACGGCGTTGGCGCAGGCGTGACGAAAATTGTGCAGGGTGTGCACCGCGGGCACGCCCGCATGCTGAGCCGCCCAGAAGACGCTTGGACTCAGCAGCGGAAAAGTGTTGTGCACATGAACCACGTCAGGCGCGAACCTTGCGATGCTTTGTCGCAGTCTTCGATAACTGGTCTGGGACCAGAGAAACCCGGGAACCGCCAGCATCTGGCGGAGTGCGGATGCCTCCTTCAACGAAGAATTCGACGCCTGAAACTGTTCTACCGTGTGGCCCCACTTCTGAAGGAGCTGAGCTTCCAGGTCCACTACGGTCTCTTCTCCGCCCCAGCCGGGTGCGTGGCGATTATGAACCTGCAAGACGCGAAGATTACGATCCAGGGGAGGCATGTTGGTTTCAGGCGAACGCAACCTTCGATCGCCCTCGCAACCCGGAAATCGTCGCCTGCACGCTGAAGCGCGAACGTGCAATACGGCATTGTGATTCCAGGTTGCGTTGTGCCCACAACGTGAAACGTTTGAGTTCCATGGCCTTTCGACCGGAACGAGTGTCGATGATCCGATTTCGGCCGGGTTGCACGGTTACCCCCAACCTCAAACCTGCGTCTTGCGCCGTCTGGGCGATTTCCGGCGACACATTGCCATTGGGATAAGCGATCAGCTCCGGGCTCTTGCCCGTCAGTCCGCGGATAAAGTCCTGCGCTCCGGCAATCTGTTCCTTGATCTCAGCGCGCGAATAGTTGCTGAGGATGGCGTGGTCCAGAGTGTGGTTGCCAAGGTGCGCCAGGGGATGGGCCGCGAGTGTTGCCAACTCCCTCGAAGTCATGGGCCGGTCAAGGTCAGAAACGGGCCGAAGTGCTGCCTCGCCAAATTCTGCGGAGAGTTGGCGTTCGGCGTCGCGAGTGGGAAGCAGTTTGAGCGCACTGCGAACGCGGTCCGTTCGCGAGGATGACCATCCCCGGGTTCGAGCTTCGCGGTACAAAGCGTCCCACCAAAACGCTTTTCCGTTGGCGACGTGGTTCGTGGAGATGCAGAACACAGCAGGGAGGTGAAACTCTTCCAGCAGAGGCACGGCCCTCAGGTTGTTGTAGTAGCCGTCGTCGAATGTGATGAGGGCGGCCCTGGCCTCGGTCTCCAGGCCATCCAGGATCTCCTGCGGAGAGACAAAGCGGTAGCCGTGGTTCGTGAAGTCGCGGACGAATTGCCTGAACATCTGGGTCGTGATTGCTTGCTGGGGATCGAGCAGTCCCCGATCAATCTCCTGCGGCGATGCGAACAGGCTGTGAAAGGTAAAGATCAGCAGCGCGGAGCGATCCGGGATCAGTCGTGCGCAGGCTCCGGCAATGCTATTGTCACAGGCCTCCAACATCTTGATCACCGATTGGCGAAGCATAAGTTACCGGAATGTAGGGTCAGCGAAACCTGCACTGCGAATTGCGCCGGAGTTCTTCCATGTAGAATTCCAGCAATGAACGGCGTCACCGCAAAGAAACTCGCGTGCCCGGACGACCTCGGAGCCCTCGACCTGGCTGACCACCGCTTGCGCTGCGTCCTGTGCCGCCGCGAGTATTCTGCCCCGGATGGAGTGTTTGATCTTCTGCCGCTGCAATCCCTGCGCGCGGACTCGCCTGAAGTGGAACGGCTGCAGAGCTATAACGCCACCTACTCGGGACGCCCCGACCGGGCCTGGTTGCAACCGCTTCGGGTCCTGATGGCTGAACTGGGCAACCGATATCTTTATTCATGGGCGGCGCGCCGCATCGATGACATCGCAAAGGGAGGGTCGCTGGATATTCTTGATGCAGCTTGCGGGGACGGAATACTGCGGCGACATATTGCCAGCCGGCATCGCTATGTCGGCGTCGATTTTTCCGCCCGCCCGCTGGTTCGCGCCGCCCGCTACTATCCCGCTGACTACTTCCGCGGCGACCTGAACCACCTGCCCTTCGCGGATGCCAGCTTCGATGTTGCGGTCTCGCTGCAATCATTCCAGTACCTTGATGCTCCGGCTACTGCAATTCGGCAAATCGCCCGTGTGCTGAAACCCGGAGGACATTTTCTTCTGACCGTTCCCAATCGCGGCAGTTTTAAGTACCGGCGGCAGGGGCTGCCCGCAATCCAGCGTCAAAAGTTCGACCGTGAAACGGTACGCGATCTGCTGTCTCCTGATTTCCAGGTGCAAGAGATCGCCGCTCGCGGCGTGTGGCTGCCTTTTCCCAAGATCGGCATCCATCTGCCCGGAACCTATCGCGACTCTCTGGGCCTCTCGTGGACTGCGGTGAGTGAACGCCTCGCCGGCACGTGAGGGTCAGCCTGCGCCCGCTGCGAGAAATCCATATTCCTCTCCCGACGGCGAGACGCTGAATATCCTGTATCCGGCCGCATTGAGCTTGCGGATCGCGGTCCGCGTCTTCGCGATGCCAACTTCGGGCCAGCGGTGATGAAACTCAACCAGCAATTGCCGGACCGGAACCGGGCTGGCCAGCAGGTCGTCGATGACCTCATATTCCGCGCCTTCGATATCCATTTTGAGCAGATCGATGTGAGCATGACCCAGGATCTTCTGCACGCTGGAAATGCGGCGCACTGGCACCTCAACCGCCGGCCAGGGAGTCTCGCGTTCCAGAAGCGTGTGCGATATGAAATTCTGGTTTGCCGGGGGAACAAACCTTCGCATGCCATCCTGCCCTGCGATGCCGTATGAGTGAAAAACGAATTCCGAGGGCAACGTTTGCGACTGAACCCACGCGATGGAGCGCGGAGTCGGATCAAACGCATGCACGGTCACTCCAAACCGGTGGATCAATTCCAGATCGAAGGAAATCTCCTCGCCCACTCCGACGGAATACACGACGCTTTGCGACGACAAAGAATTCCGGCAGATACTCCAGGCGGATCCATCGCTGCCCAGGGTCAAGGTCTGGCACCTCATCTGGGGGCGCTGCAGCAAGTCTTGGCCACGCCAGGCGCGCCAGGTGCGTCTGACGGCGCGCAGGTTGTTGCGCACGCTATCGAGC
>Ga0207711_10005277_pt1 | contig 10952 bp, 8 predicted proteins | sample KBSS34metaG_FD_184401 | JGI IMG/M metagenome (GOLD analysis project Ga0207711, IMG submission 184401) | Switchgrass rhizosphere microbial communities from Kellogg Biological Station, Michigan, USA - KBS S3-4 metaG (SPAdes) (version 2) | ecosystem: Host-associated > Plants > Roots > Rhizosphere >...
CAGGCGCCCAGGTTCTAGGCAGGGAAGACTCAACATAATCCATTCAGGAGTGGCCGGAACCATGGCAAGCTATCAGGAACATGCGCTCGACGGAGCTTCGCCGGTGGAACTGGTGGTGGCTCTCTACGACGGAATCATCCGGTTTCTTCACATCGCAATCGAAGCGGTGGAACGCGAAGACGTGACTGGGAGAAGGGCGGCGGTGAAGCGGGCGCTGGCAATTCTGATTCATCTGCAGGCGCGGTTGCGTATGGATATAGGCGGCCGTCCCGCGGTAGTGCTGAGTGAGTTCTATGCCTCGATGTTCGCGCTGATTTTGCAGGCCTCGGTTGCGGCCTCGGCGGAGCGTTTTGAGGAAGTCATCGGATGTGTGCGCACGATTCGTGATGCGTGGCGTCAGGTTGCTGCGGACCCCTCGGTAGCCGGGGGGGCGGTGGCAAAGTCTCCACAGTTGACCCAGCCGCCACCTCTGGCGGAACCGGAGCAGCCCGCACGCTGGACAGCGTAATCGGATAGCCTCTAAGGGTGAGCCCCTGGGCTGCTCTGTGCATCCGACGCCAGTAACTTCCAGCCGTTTCCGGTTGCCTCTCTTGCCAGCGCTTCCAGCTGCCGGCTACGTTCGCCGGCCGATGGTGTAGTGGTGGCCAGCAGGGTGCGTGACTCCATCGCAAGGGGCGCGTAGTTGTATTTTTGCGCTCCCTGGACAACTGATTTGATCTGATCGCGAACAAGCGCAGCTTTGCCCTGTGCTACCCGAACCCTGCAAAACGCCAGCGATGCGATCAGTCGAGGTTGAGGGCTGAACTGCTTTGCGGCCTCGGCTACTGCTTCGTTAGCTGTCGTGAGAGCGTCGGAGCTCCGATTTTGAATAAGCAACGCACGGGAGATCGATGCCAGTGTCACGGCGGCATTGCTGTGATCCATATCGCGGAGGTTGATCTCGTTGGCCTCTTTTAGCTTGCCGATGGCCTGCTGCGCATTTCCGGAATGGATCAGGGCAATTCCCTGAGAGAGTTTGGCCGTCGCGATCACTTCAGGCTCGTCCATGCCCTGGATCGCCTTGAGAGCCTCATCATATTGATGCAGTGCCGCTGGAATTTCGTTGCGCATGAGCAGCACGTCTCCCAACCCGGCAGTGGCGTAAGCCAGGCCTCGCGCGTAACCAATCTGGCGATCAATCTCTGCAGCGCGGCTATAGTGATGTTCTGCGGCATCGGGCGAACCCCGTTCCATCTCAAGATTGCCCATGTTGACATGCGTGGAAGCTGTGCCGCGTTTCACTCCTGATTTCTCAAAGAGCGCCAGACCTTCGGTATTGCTGCTGAGTGCTCCGGCGATGTCGCCCTCTGCCTCCTGGACATTGGCGATGTTGCCGATGGCGCTGGCCAGACCGCTGTCTGACCGAATCTCACGGTAGGCCGCGAGCGCTTGTTGATATTGTTTGCGGCTTTCGGCGAGCGCGCCGAGCTCGTAGTAAACATTGCCGATACGCTCAAGTGTGAGCCCGATATTGCGGCGATGCCCGATTTGCTGGAAGAGGGCGAGAGCACTTTCGAAGTTCTTCCGCGCCTCGTCGTATCTTCCTTTGTCGTAGAGGACGTCTCCGCTCATAAGGAGCACGATGCCCATGCCGGATTTGTCTCCCGCGGTCCGGTAGAGATCCTGCGACTCGGCCGAAGCAGCGAGCGAGGCCGGGGAGTTGCCCATACGCTCCAGACCGCTGGCCTTGAGCCAGAGGGCCTGGGCGCGGACCAATTTATTGTCGAGATCGGTGCCAATGCGAAGGGCCTGGTCGGCGGAGGCAATGGCTTCGCGGAAGTCGCCGAGCTGCAATTGCATGCCGGCCTCGGCGATGGCGATGCGGGCGCTGTCGGCACGCGGCAGACCCTCCCGGCGTAACGACTTCAGGGTTGCCAGCCCTTCGGCGGCCTGGCTGTAAGCGTACTGTGCCTGCGCCAGCCGCAGGCCGTAATCCAGATAGCCGGGGTAGAAATCGAGCAGAGACCGGTAAAGTTCAATGGCTTTAGCCTGATCGTGGGAAAAGAGCGCCAACTCAGCCTGCATGTTCAAGAGTTCCTGGCGGGGCAGGCCTGTACCCAGATTGACGGCTTTTTCAGCCTCGTCGCGAGCTTCTTTGTCGTACCCGAGCGCGTGCCACGCATCAGCGAGAGCAAAATGAGCGCCGGCATGAGAGGGCTCGATAGCCGTCGCCTGCTGGAAGAGGCTCCTGGCTCCTTCGGGGTCAAAATTGCGCATGCGCTCCAGCCCCTCGGAGTAAAGCTGCGCAGCCGAGGCATTTGTCGGCAGAGTTCGCCGGACCGCCGAGGCATTCTGCGCACTGATTTCGCCGAGTCCAAAGTGCTGGCGAAGTTCTGAGCCACTGGCAGAGATAAGCGTAAAGAGATCGGATGCCTGGCCAGCCTGCGCCAGCACCACCGGAGGGGCGTCGGAGCCGAGGTTTTCCAGATGGAGATCTAAACGTAGTCTGGGTGCTGCGCTGCGACGGTCCCGAACCACGGTATAGGAGCCGTAAACGATCATGTCAGCGCCAAGCCGGCTTCCATAACCAACCAGCGTTTCGTGGGAAGGGGAATTGGCTGGCGGATTCGCCACTCCAGCGCGGGCAATCTCTTCTCCTGAGATGACGCGAAGGGCATCACTGGCGGAGAGCTCGGTTGAGAGCATCTCTGCGAGAGCTGTCGACAACCAGCGATCCTCGGGTGCCCCGGTCAGATTGCGCAGCCCCAGGACAGCTACAGCTGGCCGTACAACTGGATGCGCTGCGACGGACGGAGCAAGCACCTGCTTAATATTGGCTCGCATCCAGTAGAGGGGAATGGCGACGATAATGACTGCCGCTGCTATGCCAAGAATGGTGCGAAGCAGCCAGACCTGCCTCGCGGGGGGAGGCACTAAAGTCTCCGTAATGGGTAACGGGACATTGGCTACAGGTTCTGGCGCGAAGTTCTCGGGAATGGCTGGTGCGGATTCCGGCAGCAATTCGGGCGCGAGGAATGTGACGGGGGCAATGAAGCGGTAGCCGCGCCGAGGCAATGTCTCGATATAGACAGGTTCGGTAGCGGAGTCGCGGAGGGCCTCCCGCAGTTTGCTCACAGCTACCCTCAAACTCTTATCGAACTCGACGTAGGTGTTCTGAGGCCAAAGGTGTGTCTGGATTTCTTCGCGCGTCACAACGCTGCCGGCCCGCTCCAGGAGCAGGACGAGCAGACGGAAGGGCTGGTCCTGCAACGGGACCGAATACCCGCGACGGCTCAGCCTGCCGTCTTCAAGATCAACTTCAAAGTCCGCAAAGGCAAACGTTGCAGACATGCGGGAGTCTCCAGGCCCTCTGAAATATCAGAAGCGCCGGTTGGGATGGTCGAAGGATAGCACAAACGCTGGTTTCACAGAACGGAGCGTCGATTGCAATCAAAACAAACGATTGCATTTAGCTGTTAACATCCGGTTTATGCGCGGATAACTTGACCACTTGAGCGGGCTGCAGCGAAATAGGTGGCAGCCATGAATTCGCACGCCATGTCGAAGCCTTTCACCCCCGTTCTGAGGAGATTCCTCAAGCGATGGTCGAGAAGACTTTTGTTGATTCTGGTGATGTTGGCTTCATTAAGCGCTGCCGCGGCTGTTTTGCCCTCCCCCGATCTCACAGCTATTTCTGCAGCGGGTACTCTCGCGGGTGTACGACGCCCACGGGTATCGGACTGTTCGATCCCTGGTACGCCAGGACAGCTCATTTCGATCCGCACTTGTATGGCGAACCAGAAGACCCTTCGCCTGGAATACGCGGATGATTTTCGATTTTTTAGCCACCAGTGACAGGGTGCGTCTTGCGCATCCTGTCGCTGGCTTTTTTAGGGCTTTCTATTGATTGGTCGATCGGAGAACCAAACCTATGTTGAGGGCGACGAGCAAGATCGTTTCCTCCATTGCAGCCGTATCCATCACAGTGGCTGCATTCACGTCTGTCACAGCAATAGCGCAGGAAGCGTCCCTAACGGCTGCGGCAATTGAAGTTAGTCGGCAACAGCCGGTTCCGTCGCTGGTCCGTTCTCAGGGGATTTTGCCTGAGCATGCCGGAGAGAAGCTGCTGCTCCGTTTCTCTATCTATGAGAATGCACAGAGCCATGAGCCTCTCTGGAGTGAGCAGCAGATCGTTCAGGTGGGGGCGAGGGGAGAGTATAGCGTCCTGCTGGGCGCTGGGTCGGCCATCGGCTTGCCTCACACACTCTTCACTACCGCAGAACCGCGCTGGCTGGCTGTCCAGGTGGGTGAGCATGAGGAGAAACGCACGCTTCTACCCAGCGTTCCTTACGCGCTCAAGTCGGCAGATGCAGAGACCGTAGGCGGTCAACCGGCAGCGTCCTTTGTGACCCACGAAGAATTGGCGGCAAAGCTGCGTGCAACGGCAGCCGCGCTGACAGCGGAAAAGCTGCAACCTCTGGCGACCCCGACAGGCGGCGGTACGACCGGGAGCATCGCTCTATGGACCAGTGCGACTGTCCTGGGCAACTCTGCTCTGACGCAGACGGGTACGGGAGCAACAGCGAAGATCGGGATACTGACGGCTGCCCCGGCAGCTGCGCTGGACGTGAATGGCGCTTCGATTTTTCGCAATAGGATCGCTCTAACGAGCGCTGCCGCGACGGCTGCGGCTGGAGTGAGTTCGCCAGCCTTGCAGCTTAGCGGCAGCAGCTATTCGAGTGGCGCTGCGGCTGCGGTGGCGCAGAACTTTGTCTGGCAGGTGCAGGCTGTTGGGAACAACACGGCCACCCCTTCCTCGAAACTTGCCTTGCTGTTTGCAGCCGGCACCGCAGCACCGGCAGCGACAGGCCTTGCCGTTGCTCCAAACGGCATTCTGAGCTTTGCTGCGAAGCAGACCTTTCCCGGCGCGGGCACGATTACTGGTGTTACTGCCGGCAGCGGGTTGAAGGGAGGAGGCACGACAGGCACCGTGACACTGACCGTCGATCCGACCAAGATTCCACAACTTGCTACGGCCAACGCTTTTACTAAGGGAGCCAGTTTTGGTGCGGAGTCGTCTTTTACTGGCAGCTCTACCGATTGGATGCTGGTCGTAACCAATACCAGCGCCAGTTCCAAGGGAACGATCCTGGGGCAGGCTATCGGAACCAATCTTGGCATCGAGGGTGCGTCTCCTGGCGGGGTCGGAGTGATGGGCGCGAGCGATACAGGAACCGGCGTGAAGGGAGTCTCCAATACGACTGGAACCGCTGTTTCAGGTATTGCAAACGGGAGCGGCCCGGCCGGATACTTCGCCTCCAACAATACGAACCAGCCTGCGGTGACGGTTTCGAATGCTACCGGTACCGGAATTTCGGCGTCATCGACCGCGGGCTATGCAGGATACTTCACGAACAATGGGACTTTCAGCGCGACGGTCTACGCTGTGAACACAGGCACAACCGGCAATGCGGGCTATTTCACCAACAACAGTGCTTCGCGCGTCGCCCTTGCGGGGGTCAATTCGTCGACGACAGCGACCGCAATCGGGGTCTATGGCAATGTTGTGAATGGGAACGGTGTGTACGGCATTGCACCGGCCGGGAATGGCGTCTACGGGACTTCGAGTACGGGAACGGGTGTTGCGGGTGTAGTGACGGGCGCAAACGCCACCGGAGTCTTTGGACAGGCGACGACGGGCATCGGTGGACTTTTCAAGAACAACAGCGCAGGCGATGCAGGCCTGGCTGGATTCAACTATTCGACGGCAACCACCGCTGTTGGAAGCTATGGAACCGCATCGGCAGGTACGGGCGTGGCTGGCGTGTCTACCTCTGGAAACGGCGTCTCCGGCAACGCGCCTTCGGGCAAAGGTGTCCTTGGAAGTTCTCAATCAGGTTTTGGCGTCTATGGTGCTTCGCAGACGGGCATCGCCATCCTGGGGGAACTGGGCTTTCCATCCTCTGAGCTGGGTGCGGTGCAGGCGCGTTCTGCGATATGGGGCGATGCCGGCGATTCAACTTCGTATACGCCGATTGGCGTCATTGGAACGGCAGATGATGGAGGCGCAGGGTTCTTTGGCAACAATTCCAAGAACTACGTCACACTCAACGTCTACAACGCTTCGGGTGGGAGTACGCACAATTTCTTCCGCACCTTTGCTGCCTCGAGCCCGGAGGGAACATGCGGCATCGGCGGCGCGGGTGATTTGACCTGCACGGGCCGGGTTAAATCGATTGTGACGACGGCCAGTGCGCGACAGGTGGAGACCTACTCGGTTCAGTCCTCTGAGAATTGGCTGGAAGATTACGGATCAGGCAAGTTGGTTGGCGGCAGGGCGGTGATTGCACTCGATGCGTCCTTCGTCGACACAGCCAATACGGAAATGGAGTACCACGTTTTTCTGACGCCTAAGGGCGATGCTGGGGCCTTGTTTGTGACCAATGAAACAGGGAAGAGCTTTGAGGTGCGAGAGTCCGCTCGTGGTGTCTCGAGCATCGCCTTCGACTATCGGATCGTAGCCAAGCGCCGAGGCATGGAGCGGCAGAGGCTGGTGGACGTGACAGAGCGGATTCGCGCCGAGATCGAACAGGCTCAGCCGAAGCGTGGGCCTGGCGGGAATCTGAAGTGAGGACGCGGGCGGATAGAATGTTTGCTCGACGCAGGCAAATGGTACTCTGAGCCTGCATGGGTGCTCATCGTTTCTCGTCTTCCAAGGTTCTATTCGAGTTGAGGGCCGCTCTGATTGCGGCTTTGTTTGCAGTTTGTTCCGTTGCCGCCAACGCGGCGGCAGCGGCTCCGGTAGCCTCGTCTGCACCACCCGATACCAAGCCAACGATTGTGCTGAAGCAGTTTGCCGCTGGGCAGCCGATGCGTATGATTGCGTACGGCGATATGCGCTTCACCGACCCTTCGGTCACCAAGGGGACAAATCCCAGAGTGCGGCGCTGGTTGGCGCAAAAGATCGGCGCCGAACGGCCACAGACGCTTTTGCTGACCGGCGATATGCCGTATGTAGGCGATAACAAGGATGACTGGGCGCAGTTTCAGCGCGAAACCGCTTCGTGGAAGGCTGCGGGGTTTCCTGTGCTGCCTGCGATTGGCAATCACGAGATTTACTACGATCATCCCAAGGGGATTTCCAATTACCTCGACAACTTTCCGGTGATTGAGCGTCACCGGTACTACACAGCGCTGATGGGTTCGGTGGAGGTGCTGTCGCTGGATATGACGCAGTCGGTGGGGCCGCGCTCGGAGCAGGGGCGCTGGTATGCGGCGCAACTGGAGCATATTCCACCGCAGGTGGAGTTCCTGATTATCCTGCATCACCTGCCATGGATGGCAGACGCACAGTCGCAACTGGTGGCAAGCCTGCCGTCGAAGGATGCGTTGTATCAACGCGGAATTCTGGAGGCCCATCTGCCTCGCATTCACGCCAGGGTACTGGTCTTCAGTGGGCATATTCACAACTACGAGCGGTTTGAGCGTAGGGGAGTGCAGTACATCATCACTGGAGGCGGCGGCGCGGTGCCGTATCCGATTTTGTTTCGCGGCAGCGCGGACTTGTATCGGGATACGGGCTTTCCGGTGTATCACTACCTGACGCTGGAGGTTCACGACCACATGCTGCAAGGGGTGATGTGGAAGGTGATCGATCCGGATGCGGCGGAGGACAAGATGAATGTCGAGGCCAAAGACAACTTTGTTGTGAGAGCCAACCCGACGCCTGCGAGTGCGAAGAAGCCTTAAGTCTACTTAGCTGAGGGCGAGCAGGAAGAAGAAGAGCATCCAGACCAGGCCCATGGCATGCCAGTACCAACTGAGGCAGTCGACGGCGATCTGGCGATGCTCAATTTTGCCGAGCTTGCCAAGGCCAAAAAAGCAGACACCGAGGCCCAAGATGCCGACCAGCAAATGGACGGCGTGGAAGCCGGTGATGATGTAGAAGTAGTAGGTGGCAGGGGTGGCGGCGTGGTCGAAGCCAAAACCCTGCGCGGTCAACTGACTCCAGGCATTCCACTGGCCGAAGACGAAGAGGCTGCCGAGGAAGAGGGTGGCGGCTAGCCAGGGTAGGGTTCGCGTCAGAGCGGGGCGGCCCAAACCTAACCACTCTTCGACTACGTCCAGTTCATTGAAGATACGGCGGCGGGCTATCTCCATCGTGAGGCTGCTCAGGATGAGCACTGCGGTGTTGATGAAGAGGATCGGTGGCAGTTCGATGGGGTGCCAGTCGCCGATGAACTCATGGCTACGCGGGTCGAGGTGGCCTACGCCCTGATGGGCGTAGAAGATGACCGCCAGAGGCAGGAAGAACATCATGTCGCCGGCGAGGGAGAACCAGACCATGCGGCGGTAGCGGGTGAGCATGTCGCGGGGACCGCCGCGCCCCATGCGCTTCCATTCATCGTCGTCGCCGTTGCCGCCGCCGCCCGTGGGCCGACGATCGACAGGAGGTTTGCCGCCAATGCCGGGGTCTTTCCGTTCCGTGTCTACTGGAAATTTAGTGAATGTGCTGGGCATGGCCACGCCTCGATGAGAGTCAGATTACACCCACTTAAAAAAAGATGCACACGCAACCGATACAGATGAGCCTAAGGTACTGTGAACTGGGTCGAAAGTTCACTTTGGAATGTCGAGTTTAGCGCTTTGAGGCAATAACTTCATCGACGAAAAATTGGTGGACGCGGCGGTCTGCGGATAACTCGGGATGGAAGGTGGCGGCCATGATGTCGCCCTGGGGACGCTGCTGGCGGATGAGTACGGGGAAGCCGTCGCGCTCGGCGAGGATTTCTACAGAGGGGCCGGTGGCTATGATGCGGGGGGCGCGGATGAAGACTGCTTCCAAGGGGCCGCCGGGCAGGGTGGTTTCGAGGTTCAGGATGGCTGAGTCGCGCTGGGCTCCGTAGGCGTTACGCTCGACTGTGATGTCGAGGGCGGCGAGGCTGGTTTGGGGTTCGCCGGGCTTGGTGGGGTCGCGGACTTCGGTCGCGAGGAGGATGGCTCCGGCGCAGGTGCCGAAGACTGGCTTGTCTGCTACGAATGCCTGGACTGCTGCGAGGAATCCGTTGCGGTTGAGGAACTTGACCATTGTGGTGGATTCGCCGCCGGGCATGACGAGACCATCGAGTCCTTCAAGGGCTGCGGCGGTGCGGACGAGTGAGGCGGTTGCTCCGGATTCAGTGAGGGCTTTTGCGTGGGCTTCGTAGTCGCCCTGGATGGCTAGGACGCCAATTCTGGGCGTGGACAGACTCTCAGACAATGGTTTCTCCTGTTTTCAGGATAGCGGATGATGATCCTAAAGGCGAAGAAACGGGGAAGCGAGAGGGGGGAGGGGGTAGGAATTTTCTGGTTGCTGGGGGAGGGAACCAGAAAATCGAATTCTATTCCGCTGATTCAGTATACGAAAACAGCAGAAAATTCCCTGCAGTGATCATGGAATTCATTTGTTCTGGTGCCAGAATGGGATACTCACATCTAAATGACTATGAATGCAGCAGATAGGAACGCGACGAGATTACAGGAAGCCGACGAGGCAGCACGCGCGGTGCATTTTGGGTTTGAAAACAGTTATGCGCGGTTGCCGGAGCGGTTTTTTTCCCGGGTTGAGCCGACGCCGGTGAAGGCTCCGCGACTGGTGAAGGTGAATGAAGGTTTGGCGCGGATGCTGGGGCTGGACCCGGAGGCGCTGGCAAGTCCGGAGGGCGTGGCGATCCTGACAGGAAACCGGGTAGCAGAGGGGTCTGAGCCGTTGGCGATGGCGTATGCCGGGCACCAGTTTGGACATTTTGTGCCGCAGCTTGGGGATGGCCGTGCAAACCTACTGGGCGAAGTGGTTGGGCGGGACGGGGTGCGTTACGACATTCAGTTGAAGGGGTCGGGGCCTACTCCGTTTTCGCGGCGCGGGGATGGGAGGGCTGCGCTGGGCCCGGTGTTGCGGGAGTACCTGGTGAGCGAGGCGATGTACGCGCTGGGTGTGCCGACGACTCGGGCGCTGGCGGCAGTGACGACGGGGGAGCGGGTCTTTCGCGAGACAATGCTGCCGGGCGGGGTGATTACGCGGGTGGCGGCGAGCCATCTGCGGGTGGGAACATTCCAGTTTTTTGCGGCGCGAGGGGATGTGGATGGGCTGCGGGCGCTGGCGGATTATGCGATTGCCCGACATTATCCGGAGATTGCCGGCAAGCCGAAGCCCTACCGGGCGCTGCTGGAGGGCGCGATTGGACGCCATGCGCGGCTGGTGGCGCAGTGGATGATGCTGGGGTTCATTCATGGAGTGATGAACACGGACAACACTTCGATTTCTGGGGAGACGATCGATTATGGGCCGTGCGCGTTTCTGGAGGTGTATGAGCCGCGGAAGGTGTTCAGCTCGATCGACCAGATGGGGAGATATGCATATAGCAACCAGGCTCCGGCGGCGCAGTGGAATCTGATGCGGCTGGCGGAGGCGCTGTTGCCGCTGCTGGTGGAGGAAGAGGGAAGTCAGGAGGCTGCGGTGTCCTCTGCGAATGAGGCGCTGACAGGGTTTGCGCCACAATATGAGGCTGCACGGGCGGCTGGACTGCGACGGAAGATCGGGCTGTCTGTAGAGCTTGAAGGGGATGCGGCTTTAGGTGAGGATTTGCTGGAGCGGATGGCTGTAAACCGGGCGGACTTTACGCTGACCTTCCGGCGGCTTGCGGATGCGGCGGAAGGGAATGACGGGGTGCGAGAGTTGTTTGCCGATCCTTTGACTTTCGATGCGTGGGTTGTGGGGTGGCGGGAGCGGCTGGCTAAGGAGCCGCTGTCGGGGCGGGAGATTGCGGCTGTTATGCGGCATGTGAATCCGGTGTATATTCCGCGAAACCATTTTGTGGAGGCGGTAATCGAGGCTGCTGTTTCGCGGAATGACTTTCAGCAGTTTGAGGAGTTGCTCTCGGTGGTGACTCGACCCTTTGAAGAGCTGCCGGGGATGGAGCGGTTTGCTGTGCCTG
>Ga0207711_10005278_pt1 | contig 10952 bp, 9 predicted proteins | sample KBSS34metaG_FD_184401 | JGI IMG/M metagenome (GOLD analysis project Ga0207711, IMG submission 184401) | Switchgrass rhizosphere microbial communities from Kellogg Biological Station, Michigan, USA - KBS S3-4 metaG (SPAdes) (version 2) | ecosystem: Host-associated > Plants > Roots > Rhizosphere >...
GCAGCCCGAGGCCGAGCGCCTTAAGCATCTGAAGATCGTGTTCTTCGCGCCCGGGAATGACGCGCGGTTGTGGCTTACGGGGTTCCATGCGAATGTGCGCGCGGCGGAGATCATCGCGCGCGACGCTACGCCGCAGAAGGAATACTATGCGGCGGGCAACGTCCCGCTACTCGACATCCAGGGCGAGAACGATCCCTACAAGCCTCCGTCGGCCAAGAACGAACTGGTGGACGAGTTCGGGGCCAAGCGAGTGACGGTGGTGCGCGTGCCGCACGCCGCGCACGCGATCATCGTGGAACAGCCCAATGCAGTGGCCGACGCCGTCGTTGCCTGGGCCCGCAAGCTTTAGGCCTTTTGCAGAAGCGGCCGCAGTTCGAGAACGCTCTTGACGTTCTCGATGTCGAATACCTTGTCGATCAGCTTCGTGGAAGTCGCGGCGCCGAGGACCGGCGCGATCAGATCGCGCGCCTTGGCGATGACTTCATCGCGCGGCATGGGATTCTCGAATGTGCCGCGTACGTTGTCGACGCGTTCGCTGAATCGCATTCCATCGTTGAGTGTGACTTCGACGATCCCCACGCGCCGGGGCATCAGCTTCTCCAGCTCCTCGTCGCCAACCAGCTTCACTTTGGCGCGTTGCTTAAGAATCTCGGGATCCTTCATGCGCGCCGTGTCATGCGCCGACTTGAAGGAGGCCGTCTTATCGATCAGCATCACCGCGATCATATGCTGCAGGCAGATATCGGGGATCTCGCGGTTGTCGACGATCTTGGCCTCATTGGTGGCGGCTCGTACTACAATCTGCTTGACCTGATCGGGCTGGAACTTATGACGCTTGAGCAGGATCTCAAGCGCGTCGAGAGGCGCTTGAATCGGTGATCCCACGGTCCACTTCTTGATGTTTGTCCGCGTGATCTCGTAGCGTTCGCCGAGTTTATCGATCACCATGTCCGGCTTGTTCTTGGGCTGGAAGGCGTCGAAAAAGTTATCGGCTCCGCTGAAGATATCCTCGACCCCCGTTCCGCCGGCTTGCACCAGCAAAGCGGAAGTCACACCGTTACGGGCGGGCATTCCGGCGAAATCGAACGCCTTCTCGATGTGATCGGTATCGCGCTGCCAGGCGGCGGTTCCGGATGCCTGCTGGGCGGTATAGGAAAGCAGCCAGCGCATTTGCTGGGCATTGAGGCTGGCGGCACATCCTGCCGCGGCCGCCGCGCAGAAGGTTCCGGAGATCGAATGCGTACTCCGATGGCTGTCGAACATGTATTCCAACCGGCCCAGCGTGGCGGTAACACGCGTGCCGACATCGTAGCCGAGTGTCACTGCTCGCAGGAACTGGCGGCCGCTGATGTTGAACCGTTCCCCGACCGCTAAGGCAGCGGGAATGGTGGAGCATCCGGGATGCGATTGTGACGGCGGATGGGTGTCGTCGGTCTCATCGGAATGCGCCAGCATGCCATTGGCGAGAGCGGCCTCGATCGGCCCGCATAGAACGTTCGAACCGGCTACGGTTGCGATCCGGTCGCCTTTGTAGGCGCGCGCGAAGTTGATCGCGAAACGGCCGGGTGGCAGCTCGGAGCCCGAAATCATGGCAGCCAGCGTGTCGAGGATCATATGCTTGGTCTTCTCGACGACGTCGGCTGGAAGCGTAGCGGTAGCGGCGGCGCTCATGAAAGTGCTCAGCCGGGTCATGATCGGGCTGATGGGCGGTGCGGTTTGCGCGTTTGCAAGCCTTGCCACCACCAACCCGCCTGCGGAATACAGCATTTCGCGACGATTCAGGCTTTTCATCAGACCTATCGTATCAGCGAATTCTCCTGTAGAATATGCGGACATGCGGACACGAATCCTTACAACGGGCGCGGTCGTTCTATTGGCGGCATACTCGGCCCTGGCGCAGAGCCCTCCGATTCACGTGCTGGCTTCAAACGGGGTTAAGGCAGTCATCGAAGAACTGAAACCGCAGGCGGAGCGCGCGGTCGGACGGCCGTTGATGATCGAGTACGATACGTCCTCCGTGGTCAAGAAGCGAATCGAAGACGGAGCGGCGTTCGACGTCGCCATCCTCACTTCGGACGTGATTGACGACCTTGCGAAGGCCGCTAAAATCGACCCGGGAACGCGTATGGAGATCGCCCGCTGCGGAATCGGCTTAGGCGTTCGCGCAGGTGCAGCCAAGCCGGATATCAAGACATCCGCCGCGTTGAAGAAAACTCTGCTTGCGTCCAAGTCGGTTACCTTCGCGGAGAACGGCGCGAGCCGTAAGTATATTCTCGAGATGTACGATAAGTTCGGCATCGCCGATGCCATGAAGGCGAAGACCGTCCTGGAGCAAGGTTCGGAGCGTTCGAACGCTCGCGTGGCGGATGGATCGGCCGAGATGATACTGACGTTGGTCAGCGAAATCCTGCCCGCGCCAGGAGTGCAGCTGGTCGGGCCACTGCCCAATGACGTGCAGCACTACGTTAATTTCGCCGTGGGAAGCAGCAAGAACAGCAAGAATACAGACGCCGAGAAAGCCCTTACGAAATTCCTGTCGAGCCCGGCCGTGGAGGGAACCCTGAAGGCCAAGGGGATGCAGGCGGCGCCCGCTAGGGTTTCACGGTAACCCTGACCTCTCCGTTGGTCCAGCAGCACACGAACCCGCCGCCGCCCTCGCCCGAATAGTCGTTCACTAGGAGGTGCAGCACGTAGTCTCCTGGTTCGCTGAAGCGTGCAGTAGTGGTGGCGCTTCCGTTTTCGACCGGCGGGCGGTCTTTCGCGAACTTGACCGTTCCAGGTCCACGGTACTTCGACCAGCGCAGTTTCACGGGAGGCCCCAGATTCTTGGGCCGCGCACTTGATGAGCTGGTGAATTTGCCATCGTCGGTTACCCACGCGGTCAGCGTCAACGGATTCGCCAGTGTCGTTGTGCGATCGACCGTCAGTCCTTGAGGACCTTGCACGGTGGGCCCCTGTGGATCGAAGCGCAAGACCGGCGGAGTGTTGCCCACGGCTTCTTCTCGCAGCGGGGAGATTTCGTAATCCGGAAGGAGGTTGGCGGGGATCGTCGACGTCTTGCCGTTGATCGTAATCGTCCAGGTCAGCTTGTTGGAGCCGAAGTCGCTTGGCACTTTGACGACGAACATTCCCCATTGGCGACCCGCGAGAAAATGCGTCGGCTGGCCGCGATCAGGGCCACCCGGCTCGATCCTGTTATTGGGCCCAATGGGCACGTCTAACTCTTGCTTGGTATTCCGGTTGAAATACCCCAGCAGGAGATTGAAGCCGCCGTCGGGATTCTTGAACCATCCCTCGAATGCGCCGGTGATGTTGGAACCGGATTCGTGCGGCGGCTCGAGCGGCAGAGATTGCCCATACGCCAACACCGCGCTGGCAAGCACGACTAGGATCCGCATAGTTGACTATTTCTTGTGCTTAGAGGCCCAGGCGCTGTAATCCTCGTCGCTGATGTAGGTGACGTTGACCCACGCGTGCGCCATTTCATCCACGGTGCGATGTCCGTAGCCGACCCACTGATCCGCATCTGGATTGTGCGGATTATTGCTGGTGTTGTCGTGCCAGGCGGTGACCTTGATGACTGTGCCCTTGGGCAGTACCGGCGCGGCGTCTTCGTCGTAGATATAGTTCGTCATCCAGTTGAAGTTGAAGTTGCCGACATAGCTGATCATCTGGTTCGAGCCATCCGGCAGGATTGCTTCCAGAGCCATCGCCTTGCCGCGCAGGTGCATATGCGGCTGGATATTTTCGAGGATCGCCGCCTGCTTCAGGACAGTGAAGCCTTGGCTCTCGATGATGCTGTTGGGCGGAATATCGAGATTCGGCCCGGTCTTTCCGGGAAACGCCGTCAGGTGCGTGCGATACTTCGGCTCCTGGCCTTTCGGATACAGCCACAGCGCCAATTGAACGCCCGAGGGAATCTCCTCGCCTACCGCGTGGATATGCACATCCCAGGAAATTTTCGATCCAGGCAGCAGAAGCTTGCCGGTGTTGGGATGAAATATGTCATAGGATTTGCCGATGGCCCATTCCATCAGAACTCCTTGCCGATCGGCGTCGTTGGTCGAGTTGGCGTCGGGAGCGTCTGCGTCATCCTGCACAAGATAGGCGACAGCGTGATGAATGGTTTTGCGCGCAGCAGCCGTGGTGGGCCGGACTTCGACGGCGCGGACCCAGCGAGGCTCGGTCAGAGGAATATTGGCCACAGGCCGCCACCAGACATCCTGGTTCTTGGCGGGCATGGTATAGGACGTCGCTTCGATGATCAGATCAGGCTGCGTGCCGATCTCCTTGGCCGCCTGCCACTCGTTGGCCTTGGGCCACTGTTTGGGCGGAGGCATATCCTTGGGATCGCCCTGGAGTGCGCCGGCATCCACCCAGCGGGTGATCGTATTGATCTGGTCGTCCGACAGCGACATGTCGTTCTTGAACTTGTGGACGCCCACCGTCATGTCGATGTGCCAGGGCGGCATCTGCCGCGTGACTACGCGCTGGCGGATGGATTTCGCCCAGGGGCGCGATTCTTCATAGGTCACCAGCGACATGGGCGCCATGGCTCCAGCGCGGTGGCACTCTTGGCACTTTTCCTGCAAGATGGGTGCGACGTCCTTGGTGAACGTCACGGGGCGATCGGCGCCTGAATCGGCCGCGAACGCGCAACTGGAGACTACCAGAAGAATGCGGATTGCCTTCATGGATCCCTCCTGTATCTGGCCTAGATTTTAGATGTCCGGTATGTGGGTGTCAACGGACTAGGGGGCTAGGAAGCCCGCCTTCAGGCCCCCGCGGTCGACTTCTTTCCCGCGGAGATACACCTTTGAAACCTTCCGGGAGTTGGTAATGTTGTCCAGCGGATTCGCGTCCAGCACGATGAAGTCGGCGCTTTTGCCTGCCGCCACTGTGCCGAGCTGATCCATCTTCAGGATTTCGGCCGCAGTCTTCGTGGCGGCCGTGATCACTTGAGCCGGAGTCATGCCGGCTGTGACCATGTCCGTCAGCTCTTCGTGATCCGTCCAGCCGACCGTAACTCCTGAATCGGTCCCGAAGCCGATGCGCACACCGGCGTCGTTGAGCTTTTTAAGATTGCGCGCCTGGACCGCGAAGAAGTCGGCCGCCTTCTTTTTATCCTCAGGAGAGCGGTTCTGGAAGGCATCCGTCAGTTTCTTGATTTCCGATGCGGGAACGGTTTCGCCCAGCCACGCCGGATCCTGTAAGCCAGTTCCGATATCCGGAAGATTGGGAATTACGAACACGTTGGGACGCTCCTTGATCAGCTTCATGAACTCGTCGTCGATGTCTTTGTCGCGGACACCGTGAGCGAAGCCGTCGATTCCCGCGCGAAGGAGCTCCTTGGCGTCGGCCAGATAGTAGATGTGCGCGACCACGCGGAGATCGTGCTTGTGTGCCTCGTCGATAATTGCCCGATAGAGCGGCGGCGTCAGCTTGGGAACGGTTCCGTTGCGATCGTCGACCCAAATCTTAACCCAGTCGACTTTTTTCTCGGCGAGTTCCTGCACCGCCTTCCTGCCGTCGGCTTCCGAATCGATCGCGTATGCCACCGGCTTCCAGTAAGGCTGCCCGGGACCGGCATTGGGACGTCCCATCCCGCGTCCGGCGGTGTGAAACAGGGCGGCATCGGCAACCGGATTCGCGCGTACCTCGTAGGGCGTGTCGCCGGGATCGATTCCCATGCTCTGGGTCGCGGCGACGCCGTAATAAGCCAGGCGATGCAGGTGATCGATGAGGTTTTCCTTGGAGTAGGTGTCCTTGTCGATGCGGCCGGTCTTGATAATTGCCCAGCCCAGGTGCGTGTGTGTATCGACCAGAGCCGGTATCACGGTTTTACCCGTCAGATCGATGTGCGCCGCACCGGCAGGAGCGGAGACCTCTCCTTTGCGTCCGACTGCGGTGATCTTGGCGTTCTCGATCACGAATGCAGAGTTGTCGATTACTGTACTCCCGTCGGTAATGAGTCGCGCGCCTTCGAACACAGTAGCCGACGGAGTCGCCTCCTGTTTGGTCGCGGAACAGCCCACCAGAATCAGGAACAAGCAAAAGGACAGAGTCTTCATTGTTTCCTTAGGATGTTGCGGGCATCGAGAGGAACGCGTGCATCGCATGCCAGAATGTCTGGCGATGCAGGCCCATCACCACGGAATGCGCCAGTCCCGGCAGCACAACCAATTGACGGTCGCCGCTGGGAAGCTGCGAGAAGAAATCGGTCAGATCGCTCATGGTGGCGATGCCGTCATACTCGCCGCGGACCAGCAGCACGGGCGCGGTCACGCGTTTCGGATCCACCACCGGTAGGTTGGCCGTCATGTCAAGATACGTGCCCGTTGGGACCTGGTCGCCGAACTTCAGTTCTTCATCCGCGAGAAATTCGGCGATGGCTGGATCGGTGGTCCCGGGTTTGTCGCGTGTAAAGATGCTGCGGATCATGTCGCGATCGCGCAGGCGTCGATTGTGCGTGCGGTAGTAATCCAGGTTCTTGGCGCGCTCGGTCAGCGTCGGGGAATTGTCGCCTTTGTAGGTGAACGCTCCCAGAACCAGGCGGTCCACGCGGCTCGGTGCGGCCATGGCGTAGGCCCCGGCCCTCAGTCCCCCCGACGACTCGCCGAAAAGGTGAACCTTTCGCTGGCCGGTCTCGCGCGCGATCACTTCCATTCCGGCTTGAATGTCCTTCACCCCACTGGCGATGTCGGAATTGCTCTGCGTCTGGCCCGACCGGCCATAGTTTTCGTGGTCCATGGTCCACACGTCGTAGCCGAGTTCGGCGAAGACGTTCATGACGGAGTACTCGCCCTTGCCGGGCGTCGCGAGGTCGAACGAAGAGCGGCTGGAATTTGACGAGCCGTGAATCAGCAGCAGCACGGGCCGCAACTTTTCGCCGGCCTTCGGAGGAGTCGACCGCTTTCGGAACATGTACAGCTTCACCGAGCCCTTTTGCGCCCAGTACTCGTTAGACCAGAGCTTTTTCGGGTTGGTGCTTTGCGCGAACGCTGCCGCGGGTGCGAGCAGCGCCCCTGCCATTACTGTGCGTCGTGAAACGACGTTCTTCATCGAGCGGCCTGCTCCTTCGCTCGTGCGCCTCGCAGGATATTCTCCACCGCCGCATTTCCTTCCTGGCAGGCGTATTCGTAGACCACGTATTCCGCATCGCGCGTCAACGGGATCGACACTTTCCACGGCTTGGTGTACACATTCGGATCGTCGATGGTGACTTCGTACCGAATGGTCCCCGCGTTCGTACGAGTGAAGCGCTCGATCACGTGCAGAGCCTCGCTCTCCGGGATACCCTTGATTCGTCCGGTCGCGGCGCTGGTGGCGATCCAGCCCTTACCGTTGAAATTCGTGGTATCGATCACCAGGGTGTTGCCATCCCAATGGCCGCGCGAGTCGCCGTCCCAACTGCGGACCTCGGCCGGTGCGTGGGCGCGACCGTCCAGCGGAATGACGCGAGCGTCGTGAATCATTTCCGACATGATGGTCACGTATCCAGGGCTTTGCACGATCTGATATGCGTTGTTATAGCCGGCGGGGAACATGCGTCCAGGGACGCCGCGAGTGATGCAGCGGTCCCAAACGCTCATATGCTCGTAGGAATCGCCGATGTGCGCGAGATCGTAATCGCGCTTGGCCTCGGCGGCAGGCTTCACGGGGACTTTACCGTCCGGCGGATCGACGACCAGTGAGGTCTGGCGCGTGCCGACCACCTTGGTGCCGGAATCGAACCAGACCTGGTTGTAGTTGCCGACGTCGCCCGCCGTGGGTGGCTTGTCGACCTTGGTCTGAGCCGATTGCTTCTCGAGCTCGGCGGCTTCCTTTTCCGTCAGGAACGCTTTGTTGGCCAGCTCCGCGGGACGCTCGAAGGGCGTAATAGTGGCGTTAGTCCAGACTCCCTGCAAATCCGGTTGCCCGTCGGCGGTGCGCGGCGGGGTCCATTGTTTGGAGCTTTGGGCCGATATGGATCCGCCTAAAATCGCAAGAAAAACAGCTGCGCGAATAAACACGGAACCTCCTGATTCTTACGGATTGCGAGATGCCAGATAAGCCGTGATTGACACCATGTCGTCGACCGTCAGTTTCGCCACGGCTTCCTTCATCAGCTGCGTATAGGGACCATTACGGTTCCCTTGCTGAATGTCGTAGAGTTGCCGCGCGATGTAGCTCGGCGAGCGGCCCGAGATGGATGGCACGTTCCCGAGGCCTTTCAGATCGGCGCCATGGCAGATGCTGCATTTAATCGTTTTGCCCGCGCCGCCGGTGGTGACCAGCGCCTCACCCTTCTTAATGCTGCCGACGGGAGCGTAGGCGATAAAGCTGGACTTCGAGTCGCGGAGCTCGGTGCGTTCCAGATCCACAGGCATCTCGATCACGCGCGAGCCGATCGGCTCCATGCCTTTCCCGGCGCCTTCGGTTTCGACGAACATCCATCCCGAGACGTGCGTCTTCGGAACCATCTTGGCTTCGATGACCTTGATCCAGGGCTTCGGCTTGATGCTGGCGAAGTATTCCGCCGCGGCCTTCACTTCGGCATCATTGGCAGCTTTGCCGATGGCGAGCATGGTGGTCGGAGGACCCATCTTCGATTCGGACGTCTTGCGGAGTCCGTTCTTGTAGTCCGCCATTTGCTGCACGATATATCCAGCGGGAAGACCGGCCAAGCTCGCATTCTCGGGGCGGCCTTGCCCATTGGGAAGGTGGCAGTAGCCGCACGCGCGGACATCCGGCCGTCGACCATGCATGACGACTTCAGGCATCGTCGGATGATCGTCCGGGTACCAGTCCGGCGGGTTAAATAAATCGCGGGTCTGGGGGAGTGTCAGAGCCACATTGCTGCCAGGCACGTGTTTCTGCGACGTATCCGGCGGCGGGGCGGCCGGAGCCGGGGCTCCCGGGGCTGCCGGCGGATTCAACGCGTAGGCCCAAGGCGGCGTCTTTTGATCCTGTGCCAAAAGCACGGCCAAAACCAAAAAAGTACCGGCGGCGACCACCACGCCGTATCGTAACCAACGAAGACTCATGCTCCAGGCTCCTTCCACTTGCTCGCGTTGATTCTATCTAATTCGAGCGCCTTGTGGCGCGGTGGCAACCTGTTAAGCTGTCTTCCAGGCCGGGAGGAAACGCCCATGCAGATCCGAGTGAACGAGCGGCAGTGGACGGTCAATGCCGCCCCAGACACGCCGCTTCTGTACGTATTAATGAACGAACTGCAGCTCCACGGACCGCGATTCGGCTGTGGCTTGGCCCAGTGCGGATCGTGCTCGGTGCTGGTGAACGGCGTCGAAGTGCGGTCCTGCGTGACTCCGCTATCCGCGGTCGGAACGAGATCGGTAACCACTCTCGAGGGGCTGCCGGCTTGGTACGCGTCCCAGAAGAAGCTCTCGACGGCGCCGGCGCTGCATCCCGTCCAGCAGGCCATGATCGACGAACAGGCAGTGCAGTGCGGGTACTGCTTCAACGGGATGATCATCAAGAGTTCCGAGCTCCTTTCGAAGACGCCGCAACCCACCGAAGCTCAGATCCGTACGGCGATGAACGGGCACCTGTGCAGGTGCGGAACGTATCCCAGGATCATGAAGGCGATCCAAAGAGCGTCGATCGCCATGGCTGGAGGTGCCGCATGATTCGCCGCGAGTTTTTGAAAACTGGTGGTGCGCTGATCGTCGGCTTCAGTTTGCGCGACACGTTGGTCGCTCAGGAGCAGGTGGCCCGGGGGACGAAACCTGGTCCGCCGGATGCCAAACAGGTCGATACCTGGCTCGCCATCCATGCCGACAACACCGCCACCGTATATATAGGATTCGCGGAGCTGGGGCAGGGCGCGTCCACGGCTCTGTTGCAGATTGCGGCCGAGGAGCTCGATCTGGATATGAGCCAGATCAAGACGGTGCGGCTCGATACCAACGTCACGCCTAACCAGGGAGGGACGTATTCCAGCGCGTCGATTAATCGCGGCGGTCCGCAGGTCCGTACCGCTGCGGCGGAGGCGCGGCTCGCGCTGCTCAAGCTCGCGTCCGTCAAGTTGAATGCTCCACAAGATCGGCTCACCGTTTCGAAAGGCGTCGTGTCGGGGACAGGCAGTCCGAAAGAATCCGTCACTTATGGCGAACTGGTCGGCGACAAGCCGTTCAACGTAACGTTCACCGGAACCGCGCCGGTGAAGGCGATCACGGATTACAAGATCGTCGGAACGAAGTTCCCGCGTAACGATACTCCCGCGAAGGTGAGTGCCCAATACACATATATGCAGTATGTGCGCGTGCCCGGAATGCTGCACGGACGAGTGGTGCGCCCTCGCGGCCAGCGGATGTATGGAGCCGGCGCGAAAATCATCAGCGTCGACGAAGCTTCGATCCGCGCCGTTGCCGGCGCGCGCGTGATTCGCAAGGGCGATTTCCTGGGCGTGGTCGCCGAGAACGAATGGGACGCTATTCGAGCCGCGCAGCAGTTGAAGGTTGTGTGGGAGACGCCGCCAGCGCTTCCGGGGAATGCCGGACTGCACGATCATATGCGCGCCTTCAAAACCGAAGACAGTATTGTACTCGAGCGCGGCAACGTGGCCACGGGAATGACCGGCGCGGCTCATACCGTTTCGCAGACGTGCCTGGGTCCGTATCACGCGCACGCTCCCTTCGGACCAAACTGCGCCGTGGCCGATGTGACGGCGGATTCCGCGCTGGTCATGTGCTCGACACAGGATGTCTACGGAACCCGCACCAGCCTATCTCGCCTGCTGGGCATGCCCGCCGAGAAGATTCGCGTGCAGTACTACGAAGGGTCAGGCACCTACGGTCACAGTTGTTACGACGACGTCGCGCAGGCTGCCGTGCTCCTGTCGCAGCTCGCATCGAAGCCGGTGAGACTGCAGTTCATGCGGTGGGACGAGCACGGTTGGGATAACTACGGGCCGGGGCATGTGGGTGAAGTGCGCGCTGCTGCCGACGCCA
>Ga0207711_10005286_pt1 | contig 10944 bp, 7 predicted proteins | sample KBSS34metaG_FD_184401 | JGI IMG/M metagenome (GOLD analysis project Ga0207711, IMG submission 184401) | Switchgrass rhizosphere microbial communities from Kellogg Biological Station, Michigan, USA - KBS S3-4 metaG (SPAdes) (version 2) | ecosystem: Host-associated > Plants > Roots > Rhizosphere >...
GCCCGCAACGTCGGGCAACTACCGGTCTACTACTACAAATCACCGACAGCGCGGCTGGGTTGTGTCTTCGGCCCCAACACTCCGCTGTTCCCATTCGGCTACGGCCTGGGCTACACCAGATTCACCTACGGCAAGCCGACCCTCGATCGGGCGGAGATCGCCCCCAAAGGGACCGCAAAGGCGTTCGTGACGGTCACCAACACCGGGTCGCGGGGTGGCGATTTCAGACGGCGGCAATTGAATCCCTTGCGTATCGATATGGCCTCGATCCCGCATCACCGCAAATTCCTACCGAGGGCGACTACGCATCGCCTCGGGTCGTTGCTGGCGATCCGGCTTGTTTGCGGATTTCAACAGCGCTATCACTCCGCAACGCTACGATAGCGACCTGTTATGAGTCCAAGCAGCCGACCGGCTGCGAACAACTGGGGGAAGACACATAATGAAAGTCTCTCGAATTCGGCTGAACACAATGCTGCTGACCAGCGCCGCAGCGGCCGCGCTCTGCGCGCCAGCGCACGCGCAAACAGCCGGCGACAGCGCCGTGCCGATGGTCGGCGAGGTGGTCGTCACGGCGACCCGCCGCCAGGAGTCGCTGCAGGAAGTGCCCATGGCGGTCGACGTCGTCAACGGCCAGCAGCTCTCTAAGCTGAACATTTTCGATTTTCACGACGTGTCGCAGCTCGCGCCCGGCGTGCAGATGACCAACAACGATGGTCGCTCGAACGTCATCAGCATGCGCGGCATCACCTACAACCCGGATTCCGGAGCCCCGCCCGCGGTCGACCTCTACATCAACGAAGTGCCGGTCGACGCCCAGACGGCGCTCACCTCGATCTACGACGTCGGCCAGATCGAGGTGCTGCGCGGCCCGCAAGGCGTGTTCCGCGGCCGCACCTCGCCGGCCGGCTCGGTCACCCTGACCTATCGCGCGCCGGATCTGTCTCGGATGACCGGATACCTGCAGGCCAGCGGTTCGACCAAGGATGCCGAGAACTTCCAGGGGGCTGTCTCGATCCCGCTGGTGGAGGACAAGTTGGCGATCCGCCTGTCGGGATTGTACGATCACAACCGCGGCAACGGGATCCGCAACGTCAATCTTGGAGACGACTACTCGAGCGGCAAGACCCAGAGCTACCGCGTCTCGGTGAAGGCTGCGCCGACGGATACCTTCACCACCACGCTGACCTATCAGTATCTGCATTCCGACGTGAAGCCCTACGTCGCCGCCTTCGGGACCGGCGGCGAGGTGTTCCCGGGCAGCGACCTGTTCAGCGGGCCGCCGCTGTCGATCGAGGACCGGCGCAGCGTGTCGGAAAGCAGCCCGCGCTTTCAGAACCGCTCGCACCTGCTGACGCTGGCCGCCGATCAGCGATTCGACCGGGCCGACCTGTCGATGAATCTAGGCTACCAGAACACCGTGCTGGACCAGTTCACCAATTCCAGTCCGCTCAACGCCATTCCCGGTTATTCGCCGCTCCAGCACACCAAGACGGACTACAAAAGCTTCAACGTGGACGTGCGCCTCTCCTCCGTGGGCAACGGCCGGTTCAGCTGGATGGTCGGCGGCAATTACGCCGACCTGCCCTCCACGGCCTCGGTCACACAGCCCAACGACCAGTTCCTCTTTCTGCCAGTCACCTTGCCGCCGGGCGCCCTGCCGTTCCAATGTCTTCAGGGCGCGGCCGCGACGGTGTCGATCTGCGATATCCCCGTCAACGTGTCGGTGTTTGCGCCGCCAGCGTCCGACTCCTATGCGGCTTTCGCCACTCTGGGCTACCGCTTCACGGACAAGCTTCGTCTCCAGGGCGGCGTCCGCTACACCGCCACCCACATCTCGCAGCAGACCTTCCTGACCGTCATCGCCAGCGGCGCGCCTGCGGCGACGACCACGCCCGGATGCGGCGGCTTGCTCCTGAACTGCGCGACGCTGCCGCCGGCGCTCGCACACCGCGATTACCATCCCGTCACAGGCGGTGCGAGCCTGACCTACGACTGGACGCCCGCACTCACCACCTACGTCACCTATGGCCGCTCCTACCGCACCGGCACGGCCGCCGTGGGTGTAACGACGCCACTTTCCTCCGACCTGCTGGTCACGCCTTCGGAAACGTCCAACTCCTTCGAGTTGGGACTCAAGGGCGAGTTCTGGGACCACCGGATCAGCTTCAACGGGGACGTCTTCTATCAGAAGTACAAAAACTACATCTCCCACCTACCGCCCGTGAACGCCTCCGGCGCCGCAAACGGGCTCGTGGATGGTGCCGCGCCAATCAACGGCTCTGGCGACGCCATCTCGGCGGGCGCTGAGGCGACGGTGGCCCTGCACCTCCAGCAGTTCGACATTTCGGCGCAGGCTTCCTACGCGGACGCGCATTGGGACAACGCGCAAATTCCCTGCAACACCTTCGATGCGAATGGCAACCCGGTCATTCCGATCGGGCAACAGGTGGCGCTCTGCACGCGCAGCGATCGCATCAATCAGGAGCCGAAGTTCAACTTCACCTCGACCGCGGAATACCGCTTCGAGGAAATCTACAACACGACACCCTTCATTCGGGGCCTGATCACCTATCGACCTGCGTTCCATTCGGATCTGGACAACTTCAACTACCCCGCGTTTACCAACCTCAACCTTTATTTCGGGGTGCGCGGTCCTGAAGATCGCTGGGAGCTCACCTTCTGGAGCAAGAATCTGCTCGATCAGGCGCGCCCGCTTTCCGTCAGCGACTCGATCGGCCAGCAGCAACTGATCAGCGCATTTGGGGGCGCCAATCCCTTCACGACCTCTGGATACCGCTCAGCGGTGATCACGCCCCCGCGTGAATTCGGCGTGACTATGCTGGTCAACTACTAGGATGAGACCGTGAAATTCCGGGACCGATTCTCCTCCGATCTTGCGGTCTAGGATCAACTGAGCCCCGCACCAATGTTGGTGCGGGGCGCTTCTGTCGGTGGCGGGACAGGGTCCCGCCGCGAACACTACGCTCTCGAGACCTGAGCATCACCGCGGTCAAACAAGTGCTCGAGGATCATCAACTGTGCAGGACGACCGTCGCCCGGGCATCTCGCGTCGCGCATCTCTGCAGCTGACAGGCGCGGCTGCAGCGCTTTCCTTCGTCGCGACGCCCTCGCGGGCCGCCGTCGAGCAGGCCGAGGGAATTTCGCCCGATCGCCGCGACCAGTCGTTTGACCAAGACTGGCGGTTCTTCCGCAGCGACGGCGAAGCTCCGCGGCGGCTGCGTGCATCACGACAACGGGCTGCTGGGCGCGGGGACTTGGATCGAGCCGAGCTGTCGATGGAAAGAGTACAGGCAAGATGTCCAAGATCGTTCGCGGCGCTCTGTCCGCCGTTCTCTGCTCAGTGGCCACCGTCGCGGTCGCAATGCCATCCGCGGAGAACAATTCCGCGTTCACGCGCGCTGAACAAGCGCTCAATCAGATGACTCCCGCCGAGCGCAGGACCCTGCTGCTCGGTTTCTCTCCCTTCCTCGTGCCGCCGCCGGAACGGCCAGCCGCGAAGGGGGCCGGCTATGTGCCAGGCGTCGCCAGGCTAGGCGTGCCGCCCCTGGTCGAATCTGACGCGAGCCTTGGGGTCGCCAATCTCGGCGGCGCGCTGCGCCCCGGCGACGTGGCCACCGCCCTCCCTTCCGGCGCGGCCATGGCGGCCGGCTGGGACCCCGAGTTGGTCGAGCGCGCCGGAGCGGCGATCGGCGCGGAGGCGCGCGCCAAGGGATTCAATGTGCTGCTCGCGGGCGGGGTGAACCTGGTGCGTGAGCCCCGCAACGGGCGCAACTTCGAATATCTCGGCGAGGATCCACTGCTGGCCGGCACGCTCGCCGGCCATGCGATCCGCGGAATCCAGTCGAACCACATCATCTCGACCATCAAGCATTACGCGCTGAACGCCCAGGAGACCGGACGGATGGTGCTCTCCGCCATCATCGGCGAGCAGGCGCTGCGCGAGAGCGACCTGCTGGCGTTCGAGATCGGCGTCGAGATCGGCCAGCCCGGCGCGGTGATGTGCGCCTATAACCAGCTGAACGGCGTCTACGCCTGCGAGAACGACTTCCTCCTGAACGGCGTGCTGCGCCGCGACTGGGGCTACAAGGGCTTCGTCATGTCGGACTGGGGGGCGGTGCACTCCACCTCGATCCGCCAGGGGCTCGACCAGGAATCCGGAACCAATCCCAAGGACGCTGCGTGGTTCGGCTCCAAGCTTGAGGCCGCCTTGGCTGCTGGCCGCGTCTCCGAGGCCGACGTCGACCGCTCCGCCCTGCGGATCCTGCGCGCCATGTACGCCCATGGGCTGGTCGATCATCCCGTCGCCGCCGGTCAGCCGATTGACTACGACGCCCACGGCGCCGTGGCGCGCGAGGTGGCCGAGAACGGCATCGTGCTGCTGAAGAACGATCACGACCTGTTGCCGATCGCGGCGCGCGCGGACCGCATCCTGCTGGTGGGCGGGCACGCCGACGTCGGCGTGCCTGCCGGCGGCGGCGGGTCTTCGCAGGTCGTTCCGTTCGGCGGGCCGGCGCTCACCGTCAGCGCCAAGCCGACCTTTGGGAAAAAATTCTACGCGAAGTCCTCGCCGATGCAGGCGCTGCAGTCGCGGCTGCCGAACGCGACCGTGAGCTTCGACGACGGAACGGACGCCCAGCGTGCGGCCGCGGCGGCCCGCCAAGCCGATCTCGTCGTGGTCTTCGCCGAGCAGTACGCCACCGAAGGTAAGGACGTCGATCTGTCCCTGCCGGGCAACCAGGACGCCCTGATCGCCGCGGTGGCGGCCGCCAACCCGCGCACGGCCGTGGTCCTGGAGACCGGCGGCCCGGTGCTGATGCCGTGGCTGGGGCAGGTCGCCGCCGTGCTGGAGGCCTGGTATCCGGGCCAGCGTGGCGGCGAGGCGATCGCCCGCGTGCTCACCGGCGAGGTCGATGCAGCGGGCCGGCTGCCGATCACCTTCCCCGCCTCGATCGAGCAGACACCCAATCCGCACTTGCAGGGATTCGAGATCGTCGGCGACAAGACCGACAAGCAAATCGAGGCTCTCCCGGAGACCCGGAAGCATTTCCCGGTGCGCTATCCGGAAGCCGCCGACGTCGGCTACCGCTGGTACGACCGCACCCACGTCAAGCCCCTGTTCGCCTTCGGCCATGGGCTGAGCTACACGCGCTTCTCCTATGAAGGCTTGAAGCTCGAAGGGGGGCGCACGCTCACCGCCCGCTTCCAGGTCGCCAACGTCGGCGCCCGGCCCGGCGTCGAGACGGCGCAGGTCTACGCCCGGGTGGACGGGGTCAAGCGCCTGGTGGGTTGGAGCCGGCTGAACCTGCAGCCGGGCGAGTCCCGCGACGTCGTCGTGTCCGCCGACCCGCGGCTGTTGGCGCGCTTCGACGTGAAGGGGCACAGCTGGCGTGTCGCGCCCGGAGCCTATTCGGTGGAGGTGGGCTCCGCCTCCGACGCGCCGAAGCTCACCGGCGCGGTGAAGCTGGCGGCCGCCCGCCTTCGGCCATAGGGATCGCGCTCGCGCCACAGATCACGCTGCGCGGACCCGCCCACTGAGGCGGCCGTGAGCCTGGCGCTCGCGCCGGGCCCCCCTCCCCTGCAACCGCGCCTGCAATCGCTCCCGAAGCGAGGGCACTTGACGATTTCACCCCCTGCTCAGCAACCGCGCCATCCGAGGATGGGTCGCCCGACACCGGCGCAAAGCCGCGAGAAGATGCATGAGCTGCTGCGGATGGCGCGCCGTGAGTTCGTCAAGAACGGCTACCGTGCAACGCGCATGGACGTGATCGCGGCCGGCGCGCCCGCGCCCGATCCGGACGCGGCCAGTCGGTCAGCCCAGCTCGCGGTGAAGGTCTTCCTCAGCGGCAGCCGTCGAAGGCCGTAAGCGCCACGCGGCTTTCGTCTATTCGAAGTCGACCAGGAAGGCGCGCATCTGCTGTGCGATCTGCCGTCCCGCGCAGTGGGCGGGATCCGGAAGCCGACCGCGTACGACCATGAAGCAGGTCTGATCTATGTTCCAGAGCAGGAGCTGCGCGCGCAGGCGCGCAGCGGGATCGTCCATCGCTTTCTGGAAGGCGGGAAAGCGCTCGGCGAGGGCCGCGATCAGCCGGTCCCGCTGCTCGGCGATGATCCAATAGAGGCGGTCCTCCAGCAGGGCCACCTGGCTGAGCAGGCTGCAGATCGCTTGATGGGTGGCGTGGAACGCGAGGTGCCGCTCGGCCCAGCGCTCGAGGTGTTCCAACGAGGGCTCGCGCAGCTCGGCCAAGGCGTCGAATATCCCTGACCACTCCGGACGAAAGTCCTCGGCGACCGCGCAGACCAACGCGAGCTTGCCGTCGAAGTGCGAATAGAATGCCGCGCGGCTGACCCTGGCCTCCACCAGCACGTGTTCGACGGAGGTCTCCACGTAACCGCGGACCTCGAAAACCCGCACAGCAGCCGAAACGAGCAGCCGGCGGGTCTCTTGCCGCTGATCCTGCTGGCGCGCGTTGCGCCCGCGCGGGGGCTTCGCCGCGGCATTGCCGTCGAGCGATCGTTCGCCCGACGCGCCTCGCGTCCTTCTCTCACCCGACATCGCCTGGCTTCACCCTCCGATTGACAATACATGTTGTATGGTCTGCAATAGTCGCAGCTGCTCCGCCATGCGAGCGGATGAATACGGCGGGAAGCGTCTAGACATGCCATCGTTTTCGAACCTGCTCGCCGCCGGCCGCATCGGCGGGATGGAGCTTCGCAACCGCATCGTCCTCACCGCGATGGGCGTCAGCCTGGCCGAAGACGACGGGAGCTGCGGCGAGCGGCTGATGGCCTATCACGAGGAACAGGCCCGAGGCGGCGCGGGTCTCATCATCATGGGGGTCACCGGCGTGGCTTGGCCCGTCGGCGCCGTGCAACCCAACCAGAGCGCCATTTCCGACGACCGCTTCATTCCCGGCCTGAAAAGCCTGGCTGATCGCGTCCATGCCCACGGCGCGAAGATCGCCGCCCAGCTTCATCACGGCGGCCTGGTCGCCGGCCACTCCGCACAATACGGGCATCCGCTCTGGGCGCCCGCCGTTCCGGGCCCTTTCCAGGGCGACTTTCCCGACGCCTTTCTCCCTGAGGAAATGGCGGCTTTCGCCGGTGGCGCGGCGCCTATCGTCAAGGTGCTGGAGATCGAAGACATTCAGCTTGCGGTGCGGCAGTACGCCGAGGCTGCGGTTCGCGCCAAGTCGGCCGGCTTCGACGGCGTCGAAGTTCATGGCGGCCATGGCTATCTGCTCTCCTCGTTCTTTTCGCCCTCGACCAACAGCCGCACGGACGAATATGGCGGCTCTTTCAAGAACCGCGCGAGACTGATGCTCGAGGTGGTGAGCGCCGTGCGCACGGCCGTGGGCCCCGACTTTCCAGTCTGGGCCAAGCTGGACTCTCGTGAACTCGGCAAGTCGGTCGGCATCACCCTGGACGACGCTTGCCGCCTGGCTCCCCTGCTGCAGGCGGCCGGAGCGGACGCGATCACGGTGAGCGCCTATCACGATGTAGGGCAGGGCAAGCTTCACTCAGCCTCCAACATCCCGCACGAGCCTGAGGCCAACATCCCGGCGGCCGCGGCCATCAAGGCCAAAATCTCGATCCCGGTCATCGCGTCCGGACGGGTCGAGCCGGAGGACGGAGACGCCCATATCGCCCGCGGCGACTTCGACTTCCTGGCCATGGGCCGCAAGCTGCTGGCCGATCCTCACTTGCCGCGAAAACTGGCGGAGGGCCGACCTGACGACATCCGGCCCTGCATCTACTGCTATACCTGCGTCAGCACCGCTTATTTGCGGGAACAGGTCCGGTGCGCGGTGAACCCGGAGACCGGGTTTGAGCATCTGATGACGGCGCGGCGAAAAGGTCTGGCGAGGCGCGTCGTGGTGGTCGGCGGCGGGCCGGCTGGCATGGAGGCGGCTTGCCGGTTGAGCGAGGCTGGCGACGAGGTGATCTTGCTCGAGAAGGGCGCACGGCTGGGCGGTACGCTGCAGTTCGCCGGCCTTGCCTATGAGCCCAACGAGCGCCTGCTGATTTGGCTGCGCCGCCGGGTGGCGGCCTCAAACGTGTCGGTGCGCCTGAAGACCGAAGCGACGGTGGAATCGATCCGCTCCCTGTCGCCTGACGAGGTGGTCGTCGCGCGCGGCGCGGTGCGCACGATGCCGCCGATTCCTGGCGGCGATCTGGAACACGTCTACAGCGGCGATGACATGCGTCGGATGATGTTGGCCGAGGAGTCCGAAAGCCTGAAGCGCAAGACCGGCATCGCCACTCGGCTCGCCACGCAAATCGGGGCCGCCACGGGGCTGACCGCCAATCTGGACTTCGTCCGCAAGGCGACGCGCCAGTGGATGCCGCTCGGCGACCGCATCGTGATCATCGGCGGCGAATTGGTCGGCCTGGAGCTGGCGGAGTTCCTGGCCGAGCGCGGGCGGAGCGTGACGGTGCTCGAGGAAGGACCGAAGGTCGGCCGCGGTCTCACGCTGGTCCGGCGCATGCGGCTGATCCCCGAGCTGCGCGAGCATGGCGTCGACCTGCAGGCAGACGTGAGCGAAGTCCGCATCGCGCGGGAGGGGGTCGCTTTTACTGACGGGAACGGCGGCGCCAGGACCGCGGCGGCCGACCACGTCATCGTCGCGAAGGGCGCGCACGGCGACTCTGCACTGGCCGAGGCGCTGCGCGCGGCTGGCTTGCGAGTGCGAGAAGCCGGCGACGGATTGGGTGTCGGATACATCGAAGGCGCGATCCGCGGCGGCGCGCGCGCGGCGGCGGACATTATGGCCGGCGAGCCGGCCTGACGATATTCCAGGGATCGAGCCTGCGCCTAGCCATGGTCGACGCGCAGACGCGTGAGCCGCAGGGTCTGGATGCGCCAACCAGCCTCCAGCCGGACATAGGTTTCGTGGTAGTGGCCATAACCATGCATCCAACGGAACGGCGCCGGCGCTCCCTCTAGCGCCCAGAGCTTGTCCTCCATGGCCCAGACGCCGCGGGCCGCCGTGGCGGACTCGATCTCGATCTCGGGCGTGTGGCCATGGTGCACGGTCACGATGCGCTCGAGAATTGGGGCGAGTTGGGACACGTATTGCGCCGCCCCTTTGACGATCAGCGCCTCGTTCCGCTCCACGCCGGAATCCCGCAGATCGGCGACCAGGTCAGGCGCGAAGACCGCTTCGAGGTCCGTCCAGGCCTTCGTGTCCAGGCAGCGAAAGTATCGGGCCTTGAGCGAGCGGATGTCCGCGTCCGCCACCAGTCGATCAACCAGATCCATGCCCACACCTCCCAGAACCGACACGCTGCGCGCCTGCCGCCGCGATGACTGCACTTTCGCCCGGGTTCGCCCTTTCGATCGACCGCCGCACCGCCGTTTCCCCCGTCGGCGCGACAGAATGCGCGCCTCCCGACATTAACCCTGACCTGCCGCCGGCTCAGACGAGCTTCAGAACTATCTTTCCGCGCTCAGCGCTCGCCACGGCGGCCTGCCCCGCAGATCGACGAAGAGACCATGGGAGCGGAACTTCGCGGCGGCTCTACGCCAACGCCGCCGCGCGGCCGGCCTTGGCCTTTTGGCGGAAGTGCGGAATGACCTGGTCGCCGATGTTCTGGATCGTGGCCATGATCGCCTCGTGCGGGATCCCGCCCATCTGGAACAGGAACAGGATCTCGTCCGCCCCGGCGTCGAACAGCCGCGTGACATAGCGGATGCAGTCTTGCGGCGTGCCGTAGGCGTCCGGCGCGACCTCATAGTGCGCGGTGTGGTGCGCGCCGATCTCAATCTTCTCTTCCGAAAGATAGGCGACCACGGCGTCCTTCTCAGCGTGCAGGATCGCCGCCTGCTCGTCGCCGGAGAGATCCTCCACCGTGGGCTTGGGGCCGCCCGAGTACCAATGGGCGAGGGATTCCACGAAGAAGCGTTGGCCTCGCAGCCCGATGCGCCGCGCCTGTTCGCGATCGCGCAGGACGATGGCCGGGCAAAGCGCGGCGAGGTGTTCGGTTGGCCGGAAGCCGACCTGGTCGTCAGCTTTGCGGGCGCGGAAGGCCTCACGGTAGAGCGCGTTCTTCGCCGCGATATCCTCAGGGCCGGCGAAACCCAGCACGAGCGCGCCGATCCCCCGGGCCCCGGCCGTGCGCAACGTGTCGGCCCGCGTGCAAGCCATGTAGAGGGGCGGGTGCGGCTCCTGCACCGGGCTGGGATGGATCGGGCGCGGCGGAATCTGCAGGTAGTCGCCGACGTGGTCGACGTAGCCGTCCTTGAGGATCTTCGGGACGAGGTACATAGACTCGTCGACCATCGGCTGGAGCTCCTCGAGGTCATAGCCGAACGTGCCCGCCTCCTGCTGGGTGCCCCCCTTGCCCATGCCGAAGTGCACGCGGCCGCGCGACAGGACGTCGAGCATGGCGATGCGCTCGGCGACCTTCACCGGGTGGTTCATCGCCGGCGGCAGGCAGACCACGCCATGACCGATGCCGATCCGCGAGGTCTTGCCCGCCAGGAAGGCGAGGAAGGTCTCAGGCGCCGACATGTGCGCATATTGCGAGAGCGCCGTGTGCTCCACGGCCCAGATCGTGTCGAACCCGACTTCTTCGGCGAGCATCGCCTGCTCGATCGTCTGATGAAACACCCGCTGCTCGTTGGCTCGCGAGGTGTCCACCATCTGGGCTTCGTAGATGATCGAAAACTTCATGGCCGCTCCTTGCGCTTCTCACCGCAAGCAGCCTTTCCCGAGACCGGTGGGCCGCGCCTGATCCAAATGGATCAGAACGACGCGTCGGGGGCCGATAATTCCGCCAGGCTTGCCTGGATGAGCCGCACCAGCTGCGACTGGCGCCGGGCGCCGGTCTTGGAGAAGGTGGCGCGCAGGTGCGTGCGGGCGGTGTTGTGCGCGATGCCCAGATGGTCGGCCGCCTCGACGAGGGAACTCCCGTCCGCCA
>Ga0207711_10005287_pt1 | contig 10943 bp, 20 predicted proteins | sample KBSS34metaG_FD_184401 | JGI IMG/M metagenome (GOLD analysis project Ga0207711, IMG submission 184401) | Switchgrass rhizosphere microbial communities from Kellogg Biological Station, Michigan, USA - KBS S3-4 metaG (SPAdes) (version 2) | ecosystem: Host-associated > Plants > Roots > Rhizosphere...
CGAGAAGGCGGAAACGAAGAGCGTCGGACGCGCGCTGGGCTACCTCGGCTTCGGCACGGCCAGCGCCGGATTCGAGGAGGGCGGGCGGGTGGTGGACGCGCCCCAGGCACCCCGCCAGGGCCACCAGGATGGCCCGAGCGCGCCGGAACGCCCCCCGGTGGCAGCGGCCTTCGCACCGCGCAAGCCCCCGCCGAAAACCGACGCCGAGCTGCTGGCGATTGCGGGCGACGGCAAGGCCATGCTGCCCCGGCGCGAGCACGCGGCGAAAGCCTACCTCGCGCGGGCGACCGACCCGTTCGCCGCGGAGGAGCGCGCGGCGGCGGTGCGGCGCATCGAGGATTTCGACGGCCGGGACGTGGACGCCTGGCGGGACGCGGCGCTGTCGGCGCTGCGGGAGAAGCAACCGGCGAGTTACGCGGGCTAACCGCATGAGAGGTTTTCGATGCGTGAGAGCGCCGCCGCACCGCGTCGTCTGCGCCGGTCCCGCGACCGTCTCCTCCTATATGCCGCTGCCGGTGGGCGGTGCGCGGTGTGCGGGTGCGCGCTCCCGCCCGACTGGCACGCTGACCATATCGTCCCGTGGTCGCAGACGGGGCGCACGAATGTGCACGAGATGCGGGCATTGTGCCCGCCATGCAACTTGAAGAAGGGGAAGCGTCAATGAGTAGCGATCCAGCGGCAGGTTTGCGGTGGGAAAACCTGCGGCGCGGTCAACGACTCGCGGTCGAAGCGATCATCCAACGCTACATCAGCGGGAAGGACTATACCGCCATCATCCTCCCCACGCGCTACGGCAAGAGCGACGTCATCCGCTTCGCGGTCGCGGCGCTCTGGTTGATGGGCAAATTGCCCTGCGCTCTGGTGTTGACGCCCAGCGTCGTGCTGCGCCGGCAGATGATGAAAAAGGACGACTGGACGAAGGCGCGCGACCGCTATGGCTTGCCGGCACTGGCGGGCAAACAACTCGAAAGCTGGGCGGATTTACAGAACCCTACCGCGAACAACGAGGTATTCCTGGTCGCTTCGACCCAGTTGGCGGTGAAGCACGTCGAGACGCTAGCGGACTGGGTTGAGTCGGTCATTGCGCGCACCGGGCAAGCGCCGCTCATCATCGTGGACGAGTGTCACACCGGCAGCGATGACAACACCTGGGGCGGCGCGTTGAAAGACCTGGTGGCGAAGCAGGCGCGGGGCGTGCTGATGACGGCGACCGCATACCGGAGTGACGGCGTGCGTCTCCCCGGATTCAACTACGAGAAAATCCGCGAGGAAGCACTCGTGTACCACATCGTTAGGCCGGCCGAGGATCCCGAGAAAGTCCACATGGAGAAATACGCCGGCACGCGCACGGTCTATCGCCTGATTGCCGATCACGAGACGAGCTTCAAGGAGGCGTGGCGCACGAAATGTCTGTGCCGCATCGAACGGCGGGTGTTCGACGTGGACCTGGAGCAGATCGGCATGGCGGCCGAGGCCGCAGAGAGCCTGTTGTCGCAATTGACCGACCAGCGGTTGATCCGGAAGGCGCTCGGGAAAGGGGTGCGCGACGCGCAGGTGATTCGCACGGCCACCCAAATGCTTGTCGAGTGGTTGCTCACGTTCCGCGCGCGCGCGCGCCGGGCGGCGGCGATTGTCTTCTGCGGCAACGACGACGCGAGCGAGGTCGGGATCAATCATCACGCGCAGATGATCAAGGCCGCGATTCTGCGCGAGAATCCGTCGCTCAAGGTGGTGATCGCCACGTCTGCGTCGGACGACGCCTCGATCAAGTCCTCCGAGGCGCGCGGGATAATCGAGCGGTTTCAGGATAACGACGACGGCGATGTGCTGATCGTCAAGCAGATGGCCGGGCTCGGTTTCGATTGTGCGCGCGTCAAAGTCCTCCTCGACCTCTCCACGACGCGCACCGATAGCGCGTGCGTGCAGCGGTGGACACGCCCGGCGACGCCGTATGACGTTGAGACCGCCGCCGGGACGATCACCATTTACAACTGCGCGCTGATCAAGCCGTTCGATTTACCATCGGAGCGCATCTTCGAGCAGTGGGTGAAGAATGAGGATGGCGAGTGCGCCAGCACCGAGGCCGCACTCATCGCCCAGTTCGATGTGCCGAAGAAGCCGCCCGCAGAGCGCCCGGACTTCCTGATAAAAGGCGCTCGCGAGGGCCAATTCTCGGACAACGACGGGAACAGCGCGCCTCCGGAGATGTGGGGGCCGACGAATGCCATGTTCCACCAGGAGCCGAAACTTTCGAGCCTCTTCACGCACGCGGAGTTTGCCGCGCTGATGCAGCGTTGGGGACATGGCCCGCACCCGGAACCGCCTCGGGATGAGGCGCAGCCGGTGCATGACACCGGGAAAGCTGCCGCAGACTTGCGGGCGCAAGTGCGCGGCTTGCACCGCCAGATTGTGATGTCGATGCTGGGCCGCGAGTACGAGCAGCAGGTGTACGCCGCGACCTGCTCGGAAGTCTACACGGCCCTCTACCGCGCGGAGGACGTGCCGTATCGCACCGAACTGAAGACGATCGCCGACCTCACCGTACTCCAACGCCTCATCGCGCGGGCGCAGGAATGGCTACGCGGCGGCCAGGCCGGCGCGGAGGTGGCGCGATGGGCCGCATAACCGAGCGCGACCGCATCCTCTCCGAGCCGCTGTCGCTGAAAGTCGAGGGTAGTCCGGAGTGGTGCTGGCAACAACTCGAAGGGCTGCGCTGGGCCTACAAGCAGGTTGAGACGGCGTTTTCGTTTGTCGAGGAGTCGCGCGGCATCCTGCGGCAACACCGCGCATGGGACAAGCTGCCGCCCGATACCGACGAGAAGTACGGCGATGAAGACACGATGCTGCGCTCGGCGCTCGGCGTCGATGGGGAGACGGTCGCCGCGCGTGTCACTGCCGCACGAACCGCCGCGCAGTATGCCGAGACGACGTCGCCCGCGCTGACGCGGAAAGAGGCAAGCAGGATCGGTGGACGGGCACCGCGCGGAGTAAAGCTCCTGGAGGTTTACTCCCGGAGGAAGCGCACGCCGGCCGAGCAGCTGACCGCGCGCATCCGCCGCGACCATCCCGACATTCACCAGCGTATGCTCGCGGGCGAGTTCGCCCATGTGTCGGACGCCGCCAGGGCGGCCGGCATCCCGGTCGGAGAGAAGCCGCTCACCACCTTGCGCCGCGCCTGGGGGAAGCTGACCGCCGCCGAGCGCAAAGCCTTTCTCGCCGAGGTCGCCCGCGACTAATCACCCGCCCGCTGTGCCGCGTTGGCACAGCGGGCGTCCCCATTGGAGTGGCCCGATGCCGATGCCGTGGTTCCGCATGTATCACGAGGCGCGCAACGACCGCAAGCTCGACACGCTCGCCGACGATGAGTTCCGGGTCTGGCATCGGCTGTTGTGCTTCGCCTCCGAGGCCGACCAGCGCGGGGTCATCGATGGCGGGGACCGGCTGATCCTCGCCATCGAGTGTGCGCGCGGCGACGAGGAACTCCTCGAACGGACACTGAGCAAGCTGGTGCGCCTGCGGATTCTCGCGGACGACGGCACGCACCTCACGTTCGTCAACTTCGTCAAGCGCAACTACGACAAACCCTCCGACACGCCCGAGGCCACCCGCGAGCGCAAGCAGCGGCAGCGCGGGAAGGCGCGTGACGCGGGCGTGACGGAAACCGCGTCACGCGATGTCACGCCCGGTCACGCCCTAGATAAGATAAGAGTAGAGAAGAAGAGAGTAGAGAAGACTCTTACCCCCCTACCCCCCGCACCGCCACCAGCACCGCCACCAGCACCGCCGCCGGAGGAGCGCCCGTTGGCACCGCCTGCGGGCGGCGTCGCGGTGCGGGCCACGCCCAAACCTGCCACGCTCAATCGGGACCAGCAACGGCGCTTCGACCGCTGGTATCCGACGTACCCGAACAAGCAACACCGCCCCGAGGCGGAAAAGGCGTTCGCCAGGCTCGACCCCGACGACCCGCTCACGGACACGCTCGTCGCGGACACCGCACGGCGGCAGACCGGGCGGAAATGGGCGGAAGGCTTCATCGAATTGCCCGCGACGTACCTGCACAAACGGGTCTGGGAGGACGACATCGAGCCGGTGCGCCTGGTGCAGTCGACCAGGGCGGGACCGCACGGGTATCAGCCGGCCTTGACGCGGAGCGAGCAGCGTGCCGCCAACATCAACCGGGGGATACCGTCGTGAACCAGACCACGTTCAAGGGCCATCTGTTCCTGCTGGCCGAGTCCACCAACAAAGACGTCTCGCCGGCGTTGGCCGCACTGTGGTTCGACAAGTTCGGCGCGCTCCCCGACGAACTCCTGTTCGCGGCCTTCGGCCAGGCCATCGACACCTGCAAATTCTTCCCGTCCGTGGCCGAGTTCAACGCCATCGTGACGCTGGTGCGGCGGGCGACCGGCGACCCGGACGCGACCCGGCCCGAGGACGAGGCGGCGGCGCTGCTCCGCAAGGTGGCGCGCTACAACCCGGACCTCGGCATCGTCAACGACGGGACGCGCGGCCTGCTGCTGGCGCGGGGCGGCGACCGGGGCGAGGACTGGGACGGCTCCGGGTTCACCGCCCGCGAGCGGGCCGTGCTGCGCCTCTTCGGCGGGGCGGTCCGCGCGGCGGCCTGGGACGACAAGGACGTGCAGTTCAACCGGCCACGGGTCATCGAGGCGTTCGCGGCGCTGGCGGTTGACGACCACCTGGCGGCGCGGGTTGCGGCCGGCGGGCGGTCGGTGGCCGACCTCCAGGCCGAGGCGGCGAAACGGCGGCTCGGGTGAGGACCATCACCGTCGCCATCCCGCTCCCCGTGCCCTGGCTGTCGGCGAACGTGCGCCGCCGGCTGCACCACCAGGCGCTCGCCCGGCACACGCGCCAGCAGCGCCACGACGCCGCGCTGTGCGCCTACGCCGCGCTGGCCGGGTATCCCGACGCGCTCAAGCGCCCGCTGTTCCCCACGGGGCGCGTCAGGCTCGACGTGACGGTCTGCCCGCGACCACGGGGCAAGCGCCCGGACGACACGAGTGTCTGGGAAGCCATCAAGCCCGCCCTCGACGGCATCGAGGACGCGGGCATCGTGACCAATGACCGGCAAATCGCGGTGGGCACGCTGACGTGGAGCAAGGAGCGGAGCGCGACGGTGTTGCTCACCCTGACGGCGGTGCCCGATGGCGAGTAACCCTACGCCCCGCGCCTGCGCCTGCTGTGGCCTGACGGAGCCGGCCGCGACGTGGACGGGCTACGTCCACGCCAACCAGGCCCGGCCCAGGTTCTCCCGCTACTGCGACCGCTGCCGGGAGCGGGCACGCGGGAGCGGGGACGGCGACGCCCCGCGGCGGGAGGAGCTGCCGCTCAGCCCGGAGACGGCCGCGCGGTTCCTCAGGCTGGCGCGGGAGTATGCGGGACTGGCACGGGTGGCGGATGACCCGGTGGATGCGCGGCGACTGGCTCGCGCGTCTCGGGATTATGTCGCGATGGCCGGGAGGAGGAGGTGATGCGCCCGTACTACGACCACGCCGGCATCCAGATATTCCACGGCGACTGCCGGGAGGTGTTGCCGACGTTGGCGACGGACGACGTTGACCTCGTGCTGACGGACCCGCCCTACGGTGTGGCCGAGCGCACCGACCGCGCGAGCAAGGGGCGAGGATTGCTCGCCCCTTGCTACGACTTCCCGCCCGTGCATGGCGACGACGAGCCGTTTGACCCGGCGCACCTGTTGGTGTTCCGGCGGCTGGTGCTCTGGGGCGCGAACTACTACGCCGACAAGCTGCCTCCCTCGCCCTCCTGGCTGGTCTGGGACAAGCGCGACGGCATTCCCAGCAACGATAACGCCGACTGCGAAATGGCGTGGAGCAACCTGGGCGGGCCGGCACGGCTGTTTCGGCACCGCTGGAACGGCATGATAAAGGCCAGCGAGCGTGAGAAGCGGCGTGTTCACCCCACGCAGAAGCCTGTCGTACTCATGGCGTGGATTATCAGCGCGCATGCGCCGGCCGGCGGCTTGGTGCTGGACCCCTACATGGGCAGTGGACCCACCCTACGCGCCGCCAAAAACCTCGGGCGCAGCGCCATCGGTATCGAAATCGAGGAACGCTACTGCGAGATAGCGGCGAAACGGCTGCAACAGTCCGTCCTGCCGCTGACCGGCGACTAGCCAGAAGGAGTTGACCATGACCGACGCAACCATGACCAGACGGGCTTTCGTGCGCCGGGCGAGCGGCCTGGTGCTGGCGCTGGGTACGGGCGGGGGGCTGGTGGCCGCGGGGGCACGGGGGGCCGAGGCGGCGGGGGGCTGTCCCTATTGTGCAAGCCAATGGGGGCCGATCCACCGCTGGCTCTGGGCGTATGGCGTTGCGCCGCGCTGGCAACATGATGTGTGCCTGAGGGAATCGGGGTTCGACCCCGGCGCGACGAACCCGCGGTCCGGTGCCGCAGGCATCGTGCAATTTATGGCCGGGACGTGGGCGAGCGGAGAAGAACGTTTCGGCATCTACGGCAGCCCCTACGATTGGCCCACCGCGCTGACCATGATGAACGCCTACTTGGAGGCGGGCGAGTGGAGTCATTGGTGGTGCAACGGCGAGTATGGCTGCGAGGACGTTTGAGATGACGGACAAGGAACTGGCGGCAATTCGTGCGCGGTGGGCGGCGGCAGCATCCGGCCCGTGGTACGACACCGACTTGCCCGATGGCACGCTGCGTGTCTCGTTCCTGCCGCTCGTGGGGGCGCGCGAGGTGCCCGACCGTGCCCCGGCAGACTGGCCCGCGTTTGCCGTCTGTGTCATCTTCCCCGGTTCGATGGAGGACTACGAAGGCGAGGATTTGCGGACTGCGCGGGCCATCGCCGCCGCACCCGTCGATGTCGCCACCTTGCTCGGCGAGGTGGACCGGCTGCGGGGAGCCATCCTGCTGGCGCTGTCCCACTGCGTCTACTGCTGCCGGGGCGAGTGCCACGCCGAGGCGCATACGTGGTTGCGCCAGGCCGGGGACTTCACTAAGCAGCAGATTATGGCCGAGAGCGACCGGCGGCGGGCACCATGACTGACACCCCGCCCCCCGCCTGCGCCTGCTGCGGCGCGGGTCTGACGACGACCGGTGTCGTCGGCTACGCCTGCTCGTGCAGTCGGGACCAGTGGGGCTGGGGGCTGGTGCGGTGCCTCAGTTGCCTGAAGTGTCAGGCGCATTGTCAGTGCCCGGAGGGAGCCTGTCTGTCGTGGAACGAGGTCAGCCGGCGGGCGGTCGCGGGGACGCTGGCGCACCAGCGGGCGGCGGCGGAGGGGCGGGCATGAGCGCGACGGGCGGGGCGGGTATGACGCTGGCGCTGGTGGAGGAGGCGTGGCTCCTGTGGAAACGTCTGGCCTTCCGGTGGATGGCTGCACCCCACCGCATGCGCCGATTGGACCGCCTGATTGACCGGGCGCGGCGTCGGTACTTCCGACGCAAGCGGGCGATTGGCGGGCAGTGGTGACGGGAGGCAACTGACTGAGGGAGGCAACTGCTGTGATTGACACCAAAGCCGGTGGGGCTGGCACGCTGGAGGAACGACGGGACGCCATTTATGCACGCCTGGAGTACGGCTACGCAATCGTCGAGCGCGCGTTGGCGTCGGGCGACGGGCGCAGGGCAGAGAGCATGGAGGACTTCTGGCTGCAACTGCTGGCCGAGTACGAAGACGTTTGCCACCGGGTGCAGCGGGCGACGGAGTAGGAGGGGCGGGCATGAAGCGGTGGCACCTGCGGCGGCGGGCCTGGGGGTGGTTGGGCGCGGTGTGTTTCCTGGGCGAGCGCCTGTGGACACGGGCGTGCGACGAGTGCGTGACACGACACAACCACCTCGTTATCGCAGAAATGCGCGAGGGGCGGGCATGAGCGCGACGGGCGGGGTGCCGTGGCCGGTCGAGGACATCCCCGAAGATGAGCGGGCGATGCTGTACGACACCGAGCAGCCGATTGCACGGCGACACGAGATAGCGATGCGCTACGTCTGGGCGCTGCGCGCGACCGAAGCGAACCAGCGGCAGGAGATAGCGGCGTTGCGGGCGCAACTGGCCCCGGTGGAGGACGACTACCCGGCCGCGGTGTTCCGCGACCTCTGGCGCGTGCTGGGGGAGTTGCGCGCGGCCACGGGCGCGGAGGGGCGTGGGGGGTCAAGGCAAGGGGGTGGCGTATGACTGACGAGACCTATGCCCGGCTGCTTCGTCAGGCGCGGCGCGTCTTCGGCCACGCTCGTTGCACCACCTGCGGGCGGCTCATGCAAGTGGCCGAGGACGACGTGTTCGCGGCGCGCGAGGAGTTGCGGGACGAGGGGTGGGTCGAGAGCGAGCCGTGGGACGGCGAGGACGACACGGCCCTGGCCCGCTGGTCCTGTTGCGAGGAGCGGCGCGATGAGGTCGACTAGGATGGTGTCGGGGCACGCGCTGGGGGCGGTCGAACGATTGCGCGCGGTCGCGGACGCGCAACCCGATTTCCAATGCCAGGAGTGCTGCGCGCACACCGCCGACATCGCCGCGCTGGTGGCCGAGGTGGACCGATTGCGGGCGGCGCTGGCCGAGGCGGAAGCGCGGGCGGCACTGGCCCCGGTGGCGGACGACTACCCGTCCGCGGTGTTCAAGGAGTTGTGGCGCGTGCTGCAGGAGTTGCGGGCGGGCACGGGAGCGGAGGGGCGGGCATGAAGACGCTGGAGGGCACAATGACCGAGAGACCAATCAAGGAACTGCGGGAACTGCTGAACGGCACAGACGCCGACGCGGCTACGCTGACGCGCGAGGAGTGGATTCGGCTGTACCACGACTTCCCGCGCGGCCTGTGTGCGATTATCAGCATGAGTGGCACGAATGGCGAGCCACTGGCCTGCGCCTACGAGAAGGGACACGAGGGGGCGCACTCCTGGGCCACGTTGCCCACGTTCGTGAATGGCGTGTCCGTCCGCGAGGCGGAGCTTGCGGCGCAGATACAGCGTCTCACCGACCAGCACGGCACCTTCCCGGACCTGGGCCACAAGAGCGAGTTGAAGGGTCTGTAGGGGGGCGGTGCGGGCACCGGGCGCGAGGAGGGGCGGGCATGGTAATGAATCGGACACGCTGGCCTTTCGGCTACCACCGGGTGAGCACACTGCCGTACCAGGTAATCACGCGGCGCGGCAATCAGCATTATGGGTGCTATCGAGAATGGCGCTACACCGGGCTGTATCTGCGGCGGCATGTGGGGCGGCGGATGGCTGGGGCGCGGGTGCTGTGACGGAGGGGCGGGCATGAAGACGGCGCTGGAAGAAGCGGGCGAGGACGTGCGGCACTACTACGACCTCTGGAAAGCGGCGTTGGCGCGCGAGGCAAGGCTGCGGGCCAGCCTGGACCGGCTGGTCAACGTCGCCCAGGAGTTCACGTTCCACGACGCGGGGCCGCATTGGGACGAGTTGTGCTGCGCGCTGGCCGAGGCACGGGCGCTGCTCAGGGCTGGGGAGGGGCGGGCATGAGCGCGGCCAGTGGGTGGGGTCGGCCTACGACCGGCAGCCGTAGCGCCGGGGTGCGGTGGCCGTGCTATCCTCCCCGCATCCCCGCGCTGCCTCGGCACCGCGTGACGCGCCCCGCATGGGCAACCGGCGGGGCGTCGCCGTGTGGCGGGCAGGGTGCGGGGGGGTTCGCCCGTCCTGGGGGCGCTCAGGCGGTCTGAGCGGCACTGTGGTTCGGCCGGGGGAAAGCAAAGAAAGGCCCTCGGTGCCAGAGAGCGGCACCGAGGGCCAGAGGGGGGAGAGGTGGACCGCCACGCCGTGCGCGCGACGCCGCCCCCGCTCCCGCCAGAGAGGGGGACGGAAACGTTAGGGGATGTACAGGATGCCGGTCCTGAAGACGACGACCGAGTTCACGTCGTGGCCGTCGCCCGACCAGCTGCCGCTGTAGATTTTGACCTGATTATCCGAGGGGTCAACCTGGCACTGGAGTTCGGCCCACGGCGAGAACTGCGCCCGCTCGCTGTAGGCGGGCTTCTCCCAGCCGGGGAGGTCGAACGGCACCTGCACGACCGCGTTGTAGGCCGGTGCGCCGCCCGGCCCGCGATAGTCCTGCAAGCGCACCTCGAAGTAGCGGCCGGCCGGATTCATGGTGGCGACCGGCGGCATTGGCGTCGTCAGCCCGTCGCCCACCGAGAGTTTATTGCCATGCATCTCGCCCATCACCCGGCAGGAGCCACCGTCGCGGCGCTGGTAGTAGGGCATATCGTCCTCCGCTCCACTGTCGTCACGGGCGTTTCGTCCAGGGGCTAAAGCCGGCCGGTGTCACGCTCCTGTCGTAGATGGCCCCGCCCCCCCCGACCACGGAAATCCCGGCGTCCTGAATCACGTAGCCATCAACGTGCGTCGCCACCCCACCATAGTTGATTTCCGTCACGGCGGAGCCGTTGTGGTCGATGTAGGAGCGCGCGTAGGGTGGGGTGGGGCCGGGTGGTGGGGTTGGTTGCTGGTTCCCCCCGCCTACCAGTGCCGCTATCTCCCCAATCCACGCCTGCATTTCCGACTCGGCCAGTCCTGGGCAAAACTGCCGGTTTACGGAATCCAATTGCGCGTGCCGGATGATGTTGGTCCGGGTGGCCGGGATGCCGAACTCCTGGCAGAGCCACGCGCCCAGGTTGACGGTCGCCCGGTGCTGTGCCTCGGTGAAGCCACCCGGCTTGTTGTTGGCCGACTGGTCACGAACGTGCTCGATGGACACCGAGCGGGTGTTGGGGTTGACCGGGGCGTTAATCCAGCCCGCGATGACCGGATTGGTCATGTCGGGCTTGTTGACCGCACCGTTGGCCCACGCGCTCTCGGTCGGCGGCACAAGCTCGTAGATGGTCCCGGCCCGGTCGATGAGATAGTTGCTGCTGGCGTTGCTGGCCGCGCTGCACAGCCAGGACAAACTCCCCGCCGCACCCCCCACCGTGACGTGCCATACGATGGCCTCGGGGCGGTGT
>Ga0207711_10005295_pt1 | contig 10935 bp, 6 predicted proteins | sample KBSS34metaG_FD_184401 | JGI IMG/M metagenome (GOLD analysis project Ga0207711, IMG submission 184401) | Switchgrass rhizosphere microbial communities from Kellogg Biological Station, Michigan, USA - KBS S3-4 metaG (SPAdes) (version 2) | ecosystem: Host-associated > Plants > Roots > Rhizosphere >...
ATCAAAGGGCCGTCCGCGACTTTTTATGGCGGCGGCGCAATCGCCGGCGTGATCAATTTCATCAGCAAGGAACCAGAGGACCGGCCCCAGACCGCGATGATTTTCAATCAAACGACGGCACTCGGCACCGACTTTTCCATTTTTACCTCGCGCCGGTTTCAGCGTTTCGGCTACACGTTTCTCGGCTCCGTCAATTATCAGAAGGAATACGATGTTGACGACGACGATTTCACCGAACTTCCCCGAACGCACGCGTTCACGCTCGGCCCGCGTTTCTTCTTCTATCCGGACGAGAAGACTCGCTTCGTTGTCGGCAACACGACCTCGTATCAGCATCGCGAGGGCGGCGACGTTTTTGTTATTCGCGGGCACGCCGACGACTTCCATCAATATTTCGAGACCAACAATTCGATACGCAACATCACGACGCTACAGTTTGAGCGACAGTTCGCGGATGGCGCTCGCCTTGTCGCCAAGCAGAGCTTCGCTTTTTTTGATCGCGAACTCGATATTCCTGACTACCGTTTCGAAGGCCGGCAATTCAACTCCTACACCGACATTTCTTATCTGCGAACAGTCAATAATCATGTGCTGATCTTCGGCTTCAACGCCGTCTACGATCAGTTCCGAGAAACGCCGAACATCAACACGCCTCTTCCCCGCGATGAGACACGCACCACAGCCGGCGGCTATGCGCAGGACAGTTTTACTGTCACCGACAAATTGTCTGTCGAAGCAGGACTCCGGTTGGACCATCTGCGAGACTACGGCACGTTCGTGTTGCCGCGCGTCTCGGTGCTCTACAGGTTCACGCCTAATCTGAGCAGTCGTTTCAGCGTTGGCCTGGGCTACAAAGCACCGAGTATCTTCACCGAGGAAGCGGAGACTTTACTGTTTCGCAACGTGCTACCGATCGGAAATACGTTGAAAGCCGAGCGTAGCCGCGGCGGTACTCTCGACGTAAATTATCGAAACACTCTCGGCGAAAAATTCTCTTACTCTCTCAACCAGATGTTCTTCTATACGGAGATAGAAGATCCGCTCGTCTTGCTCGACACCACGACCGGAAACTTTCGTTTCACAAACGCGGAGCAGCCTGTGAGAAGCCGTGGCTTTGAGACGAACGCCCGACTCTCCTACGACATTGTGAAACTCTTTGCCGGATATACTTTCGTTCACGCCAAGGCTGACTATTTGTCGGGCAATCAGACTCTGCCTTTGACCCCGAAAAGCAGGATCAATTCCGCTTTGCTGTTTGAGAAAGAGGCGAGTTTTAAGACCGGAATCGAAGCCTATTACACGAGCAGCCAGTTTTTGACTAACGGCTTCCGAACCAGACCGTTTTGGGTCCTGGGAATCTTCGGCGAAAAGACTTTCGGCAAGTACAGCCTGTTTATCAACGCCGAAAACATTACCGACACTCGCCAGGGGCGCTTCACGCAGGTAGTGTTTCCACCACACCAGATGCCGACCTTCAGCGAGATCTACACCCACACCGAAGGAAGGATCATCAACGGCGGAATCAAAATCAGATTCTAAGCCACCGAAACGTTTCGCACCCTCGCGACATTATGAACAGAAGGCTCCCGAGATCGCCGCTACGATATAGGAGAAACCATGACACTCCGCTCCTCATCCCGCATAGTCATTGCTCTTGGCTTACTTGCTTTCATCAGTCTCAGCAGCAGTTGCGACGGCAACGATAATTTCGTCGTCAACCCGGCGACGTTGTGTAGTTGCGACGCGAGCATCGAAGGACCATGTGCCGTCCTCGCCGGCAGATGGAGATTCACCAACGAAAAGCAGATGGGCGTGATAGCCCACGACTTCACCAACGGCGACTTTATCGGTACCGAATGCGAAGGCGAACCGGGATTGGTTACCAACGTCTGGCGTCCGGTAGACGGTTTCCAACACCAGTTGGTCGGAACTCTCAATCACTTCAACTGGAGTATTCCCGGTGACGAAGACTGGAATATTCATGTCATTCCAGACCCCGACTTCACCTTTCTGATCGATGACGTCGAGAGTCTCCATCCCGGTTCGAAATCGTGGCACAAAAAGTGTGGCGAGCCGCGTTGTATGGAGACTGAGATTTCACCCGACAAGCAGTTCTGGAACAATCCGTGGTTTTTTCAACCCGGTATGCGCCCTGAAGACACCGACAAGAACGGATTCTCGGTGCTGGAGCGCCGCCAAATCGGTTTCTATGGTCCATGGGTGATGGACATGAATCATTCGTTTGGCTCGGAGATACATCCCGTTCACATGATGTGGTTCAAGGACCACTTTGAAGGCGGCTTCGGCGGTTCAGGACCGTTCGACATCTTCTGGCTGATGTTTCTGCAGGACAATACGGGCCGCTTTGACGATCGCGACGATTTTGATTGCGACGGTTCAGCGCCTTCGTTCTGGAAGCCCTGGACCGACGCGCCGCGCTCCGGTCAAATGAGTATCGCGTTTGAAGTGAATCCGGCGACGGAAGTCGTGAGCTTTCACATCGAAGAGCTGTTCCAGCGATTTGTCGTCACCAGTAAGGACGCGCAGGCGCGTGTCGATGCCGACAACGGAACGGTACACGGATTGGAGATCAACGGAAAGGTGGTCGTACAGGTTGAAGAAGGCCAGCCGAATGACGACGATCTCGGTGTCACTTTCACCAACCTCTGCATGGGCGGTGACGGAAAACTGCGCGGGTTCGTTTCGATCAGAAGCGTGATCGGCGGCAATGACGATCGCGACGAAGAAGGTTTTCACATTCTCTACGCGACGAGAACGCTGCGAAAAACCAGGCCGGACGTTGTCAGACCTGACATCGGCGAGTTGCCGGTGTTGATGCTCACGGCAAAGGAGCTCGGCAGCTCGGTCGGCACCGACGGCGATCATTTCACCGGTAATTTTCAAGTAGCTTTGCACGGAAACAAGTACACGACGGATCGCGATTTCGCGATTTCGAAAGTCGAGTTTGCCGGTGGCGATCTGCGCCAGGAACTGAAATTCGACCAAGCTCCAAACGCGAAGGAGATTCTGGTCAAAGGCGTGCCGTTAACGGGTGGCCAAATCACGTTGACGTCGGCTTCGGGTCGCCAGCTTGTGCTCCCCTCGCGGTCTATCTCACTGGCGCCCGATCTGAAGGAAACGATCGTGCGCACCGCGCCTGACGCAGACGCGGCGAAGTATCTGGCGGCATCAGTCGGCGGAGTTGTAGGCCGGCCGGTTTCCAGCGAGCAAAAGTTGGCGCGTTTCGACGAGGTTAGTGTGCAGCTACAGCCGCAATACGCGGCCTACAACGGCGAAGAAAGCATTTCCGACAGCCCGTCGCCGTTTGTAGATGAGCTAAACCAGAGACTCGCGAAAGGTGGTTTTTCGTCGCCGGCGAAGCCGATCACGGTCTCGTGGTCCTTTGAGGCAACAAACCTGGCGACCGGTCAGCCGGTTCCCGTTTACACGGACAACAAATCCGCGCCCGATGGCGTTCAGGTTCAAGTGCCGGCCGCGAGCTCGATCAGTGAACCGCTAAAGATAAAATTTCCCACCGCGGCCAGCGCAGGGATAACTGAACTGCGGGCGACGGCTACGCTCACAGACCAGCAGGGCCAGCAATCCACTCTCACGCATCGCGTGTGGAGTCATGGTTTTAATTCGACGATCAACAGTTTGGAAGACTATGCGTCGTTGGTCCAATCACTCACCGGCTTGAGAGACAGGTCTGTCTTGTTGATACCTCGGCCGCGCATCAAGCCGGGTGACGTCATGCTGCCGCCGGATCAAAAGACACGACGCGCGTATATTCTGAACACTTACCTGCGAAAGTCGCTGCGAGACAAGCAGATTACGATTGAAGAGTTGCGGACGCTCGTGCAAGCACTAAAGCTGTATGCGGTGGGCTAACGCCGAAATCGTTGCGCGATTTGCCTGTCGCGCATAAGCTTCTGTGACCATGAAGCGCTTCAGATGGTCTATCACTATCGGCCTTGGCTCAATTCTCTTTTCGCAATCGATCTTCGCCCAACCTCCGGCGCAGAAACCGAAAACACCGGCCCAAAACAGCTCCGCGAAAGAAAAAGCCGACGCCAAACTGGAAGCCGAACGGAGTCGCAAAGAGCGGCTCGAGCAAGCGCGTTCGCTGTTGATCTCACTGGCCAGTGACGCGCGAAGTTTTCGCGATCTGATGTTACGCGCTCGTTCACTCGCCCGAATTGCAGACGCACTTTGGGACGTCGACGCCGAGCAGAGTCGCACGCTTTTTCGCAAAGCCTGGGAAGCCGCGGAAACTGCGAATCGCGAAAACAAAGAGCGTCTGAATATCCGTGACGGGCTCATTTCGATTGACGAAGATGACATCAAGCAGGGAAAAGTCCAGTCCTTCTCCATGACTCCTGACCTGCGCAAAGAAGTCTTGCGGCTTGTTGCTCAACGCGATCGGCCGCTGACAGAGGAGTTTCTCGAGAAGCTGAAGGAAAGTCAGGAGGAACCCAAACGGGAAAACTCGAGCGCTAATTCAAGCGCCGATTCGAGCACTGACTTGTGGGGCCTGCCCGATGCGTTGCAGCAGCGACTGAATCTCGCCGAGAGTCTTCTGCGCGAAGGTAACGTCGAACGCGCGCTGCAATTTGCCGATCCGATTCTGGTGAACGTAACCATCTCAACGATCGACTTTCTCACGCTCCTGCGTGAGAAAGATCCCGCGGGCGCCGACCAACGTTATGCGGCCATGCTGGCAGCCACCGGCAACAACATGGCGGCCGACGCGAACACGGTCTCGTTACTCTCGTCGTATCTCTTCACGCCGCGAACGTACGTTATCTTCAACCGGCAGGGCGCAGCTTCGTCCTCTGCGATGCCTGCGACTGCGCCCGTGAATGCGAGCCCTCAACTCCGGCTCGCTTTTTTTCAGACTGCGAGCAATGTTCTGCTACGGCCTCAGCCACCGCCGGAGCAGGACCAAAGCACCAGTGGTGTTGCCGGCAAGTACATGGTGCTGAAGCGCGTGCTGCCGTTGTTTGCGCAGTACGCGCCAGGAGAGATGACACAGTCGCTGCGGAGCCAGTTTGAAGCGCTCAACTCCCTCGTGAACGATGACGTTCGCCGGGCAGAATCTGAATTGGTTGAAAAAGGGATCACTCCCGAAGAGCCTTATGCCGATCGCGAAGCGTCACTGCTCGACGAAATCGAGCACGCAAAAACCTCGGATGAGCGGGATCAGCTCTATTTCAAACTAGCCACGCTCGCGCTCAAGGAAGACAACTTAAAAGCTCGCGATTACGCGGGCAAGATCGAAGAGAGTCGTTTTCGCGAACAGGCGCAGGCCTGGTTTGACTGGGGCTTGGTGTTGAACGCCATCAAGAAGAAGAACACCGAGCTCGCTTTGGAACTCAATCGCACCGGAGACGTTACCCACATTCAACGAGTTTGGATCCTGACCCAGGTGGCGCAACTGCTGGCGAAGACCGATCGCGCCAAAGCCTCATCGTTACTCGACGCAGCCGCCGCGGAGGCGCGCCGCATCGATGGCCGCGATCTGGATCGACCTCGTGGACTATTCGCCGTCGCGAATGCGTTGCGAGTGGTGGAACCGGGGCGGTTGTCCGAAGCAATCTTCGACGCGATTAAAGCGGCAAACTCGACCGAGGGGTTTACGGGCGAAGGCGGGATGATTACGCAGACACTGAGTAGCAAGGCGCAAATCAGCGTCTATCCGCTTAGAGTTCCCGAGTTTGATATCGAAGAAGTTTTCGGCGCCGTGGCCAACGACGACTACGTGCTCGCTGTTCAGTTGGCCCGCGGTTTTCAAGCCGAAGCTCCCCGCGCAAACGCGACGATCGCCATCGCCCGCTCGATACTCAGGCGTTGACCAAGCCGTTCGCGCCGCCGAGGAATGTCAATTTTTTACAAACGGTGGTTTTCGGACAAGGTTCTCGCGTTAATAAACAAGAGCTAAAACGCCGAACCTCTGGAGGAAAACCATGGCCACCCCGACATTCAATAACAGCTACTTCATCACCAATCGCAACGATCCAGAAACGATCTGGGTTGATTCTTCGACGTACGTCATCCCCGGGCCGCTGTCCTACTACATGTCCAACACTCCTTACGACCAAACTACGGACGATTACTCGACCGTCGCCTGGTCTGCTTTTTTGAGTGATCTGGAGATCGATCTGGCGAGCACCGTCGACGCCAACGGCAACGCCAACCTCGCCGTCTACATTCACGGTCTCGGAAACACCTTCGACGATGCAATAACTGAAACTGCGGCTTTCGGCTCCGCACTCGCCAGCCCCGGAGGATTCAACGGCTTGCTGATCGCCTTCGACTGGCCCAGTTACGGGGCGGCCGTTTCAGGACTCGCGAGTTATTACGCCACGACGCAGACCCAATGGCCGGTCGTGAACACGTCGGGCACGATCCGCGACAACATCAACGGCAGCGTCGACAGTTTTGTGACCGTGATTCAAAACCTCCTCGCAATCAAGGTAAACAACAAACCCATCAATCTCAGCGTGCTCTGCCATTCCGAGGGCAACTACATGCTGTTGATGGGCATGTTGGGTCTCAAGGCGGCGAACGTCGCTTCAGGCAGCATTAACAACGCCATCATGTTCGGCGCGGACATCTCGGCGGCGGTTTTTCAGTCGGGCCAGTTTGGCTCCGGCATCACCGACATCTGCAGTGAGGTCACCGTCTATTATTCGGGCTGCGACGCTGATGTGAACTACTCAGACTACGATTTCTTTGCCTATCACAATCAGACCTACCCGACGCGTCTGGGTTTGATCGGTCCTTACGGCTATCCGTCGGCGAGTGCGCTTCCGAGCACTGTGATCGGTATCGACTGTTCTCAAGTCACGGTGAACCTGGGCCTGATAACACACGTGCACGGTTCCTACCGTTCTCTGCCGCAAACAGTTGCTGACATGAGCAGCATCCTGAACGCCTCGAGTCCGACGGGACGAGTTGCCTATCCCGGCGGTACAAACACTTATTACCTGAACCCGGCGATAAACAACGCACTCGGCATCGCGCCGCGCCAGGGAATCTATCGTCGCAAACTTGCGCGCCATTAATGTTCGTTTTCCTGGATCGACTCCGAGTTAATGCGGTAGACTGGCCACGCACTTCCACTCACGGCAAGTAATTACTGCACGTTTGCGCCCAGAATTGAGCCGCCCGTTTTGTGTCTGCCCCCAATAACGGCTCTTAGGTCTAACTACAACGAAGGAGAACTGGGATGCGAAGACAGATACTCGTGCTGAGTTTATTCATTCTTGCTGCGCTCTTCGGCGGCCTTGCTGCGAAACCTTCGGCAAAATCGGCGACACCGGCAACACCACCGCTTTTAACCCCTGTTTCCGTTTACGGAGCATGGCACTGCGGCAATGACTTCTGTACCTGGGCCGCCGTGCGAAACATGACCGATTTCGACACCCGCAACCGCTGGCTCATCAACCGCGGTGATGGCCGGCCGTCGGTGAACCTGGTCTCTCTGAGTTTTGTTCATCCGCTGCGGCTACTGAATAAAACTAACGACGCCGGCACTTCACTAGGCATACCGATCGGAATGAACCAGGCGGTGGTCGATTACTTCAAGAGCCGCGGTGTTCGCGTCCAGTTGTCCATCGGCGGAATCACTTACACCGACGCCTGGAACCAGGCGCTCGCCACGAATGCGACGCAGCTCGGGTTGAACGCAGCCGAAGCAGCGCAGCGTTTGGGAGTCGGCATCGAGATCGACTACGAGGAAAACACGAGCCCGAATCTCACGGGCTTACAAGCCTTCATCGATGCTTATCGTTCGGTCCATCCTTACGACGCTTCGGGAACCAATCACGCCGCGCGACTCACGATCGATCTCGCCGCGGGCGATCGCTGGTTGATTGCCTTAACGCGCAAAGCGACGGCTGATTGGCTGAGAACAACCACGCCGGTGCTGGACTACGCGAATGCGATGGTCACGAGCAAACAGTTCAACAGCGCCGCGGACGCGCAGTCGAATTGGCAGGAGCACATCGACGGCAAACCGCAGTTTGCGCCACCGATCCTGCCGCTCGCGCCCGCGAAGTTTACCGGTGCGCTCTATATCGTCACCGGCACAAGAGCAGCGCCTGAATGCACCAGTTTCAGCAGCTCGCTGACTAATTCCACTGGAACTTACGTGCAAACTGTGGTACCTAACGGCGCCGGAGCAACCAGCGGCATGTTGGGTTACATGTTCTGGGCTGCGGAATGTCCCTCGACGCGGCGTATTTGCACCGTCCCGCCAAATTCTTGTGAGGGCGGCGTCGGCGTAGGAGCAACCACCTACAACATTCCGATCCCCATGGCGGCTCTGCGACAAAACTGAAACCCATCTCAGTTCGATAACTCTGTTACCCACGGCGGCGCGTCTCGCCCACGCACAACGCGCCGCCGCAATATCCCCTAAGGAGAAAAAGCGATATGTCCTGGCAAAATGCGCCTATGCTGACCAAGCTCACAGCCGCGCAAAATGGAGGTAACCGTGGCGCGCAACTGTGGGGCGTCGATGTAAGAGGTAAGCTCTACACTATCTATCAGCAAACACCGGGCGGTGACTGGAGCAACTGGATGTCCATCGACTGGGCTCCCGGAAATCACCCGAAACAAGTTTATGAATTGGCCGCAGTCCAGTTGGGCGATGGCCGCATCAAGATCTGGATTCTCGACATGAAACGAGAAATCTGGACGACCGAGCAGGAGTTCGCAGGCGGCACCTGGATGAACTGGTGGCACAGCACGCGGGCCAAATGGAACAACGCACCGGATACGTTCAAGAAGCTTGCGGCGGTGCACCGGGCCAGAGCCGAGGAGCCGCGTGCGAGCGGTTCGATGTTTATCGGTGTGAAGGAAAACGGGTCGTGCGCAGTTTGTTTTGAGGCCCGTGGTACCTGGGGCCGTTTCCGCAACGATTGGAATGGAACCGCCGGCGTCATCGAGTGCACCGCCTGCCAACAAAAAGATGCGCGTATGGCCGTCTGGATACTCAATGAGAAACGAGAGCTGTTCTTCAGTGGTGAGCAGACCAAGGGCACTGGAGATTTTGGCGGCTGGGTTGGGCCAAACTGGCTCGGAGCGCCCAGACTGCGAAACATCGCCGCCGTTGAAGGATCGCAGGGCGCGATTCTTATCGGGCAGGATGAAGACTACCAGGTGTTGACGAACTTCCAGTCGGCGCCCGGCAGCGATAAGTGGAACGGGTGGTCAGCGCCGAACTGGGCCAACGCGCCGCGAAGTTACGAGTTGACCGCGTGTGGTCAAAACAACGGTCTGGCGCAAATCTGGGCCGTCACCCTGAGACAGAAACTCACGAGCATCGCGCAGATCGAAGCGAATCGTTGGCCCGACAAGTGGTCGCACAACGACGACGATCCATACCCGGATCCCCCGAAGAAGTAGTAATCGCTCACCGCGGTTCTACAAACAAACTAAAACTACGGCGCAGTCGCGCTCGCGGCTGCGCCAACTTTTCCCTCACCTGCAGCATCCGAACCCCCGGATCGGCTGCTTCTCTCCGGCTTGCAAAAGCCTCCGACTCTTGCTAAACCTCCCACAACGGAATGCCCTCAAGGAGAAGTATCATGAGAAAAACATTTCGACTGCTGCTCGCGCTAACGCTGCTGTTATCAACTGCCGCGCCGTTACTCGCGGACACCATTCGTCTCAAGGACGGCAGCGTCATCCGTGGCCAGGTCATCGGATTCAAGGACCAGCAGTTCACGATCCTGATCGGCGGCAACGCCAGAGGCCGGCGCGGGCAAACTACCGTTTACGTTGAAGACGTCGAATCGATCGAGTTTGACGCCAACACCAGTAACAACGCCAATACCGAGGATTTGACGGCCCAGAACAACCCGCCCGCGATGCGGCCCACGAATTCAAACAACCAGCGCGACAACACGATTTCAAACTCCGGTTCGACGGATCCGCAACCGGCAAATTCGGCTCCCCCGACGTTCTTTACGATCAAGGTCGGCGTCCGCGCGGACAACGCCAACAACGGTTGGACAAACAGCGGTCTCGTCGTGCGCAAAGGTCAGCGCCTGCGCATCAGCGCTTCCGGTCGTATCTCGCTCGGACGCGGTCGCTTTTCGACCCCCGGCGGTTTGAGCGGTCTCTCGGATCAGGACAAGTTGATGCGTAACGAAGCCACGGGCGCTTTAATCGCGGTGATCGGCGACGACAACGATGATTTCATCCTGGTCGGACCGCGCCGCGAGTTTGTTGCGCAACGTGACGGCGTACTGTTTCTCGGCGTCAACGAGGGCGATTTGGCGGATAACACGGGCAGCTACGACATCGTGATCGAGGCGGAAGCAGTCGGCCGTTAGTGGTAAACTCCGGGTACAGCCAGCGCATCACACCCACTGATCCGCGGGAGTTCAAATTATGAAATACAACCGAATCTACGCGTTTTTTGCGGTCGCTCTTGCCGCGCTGCTGGTGCTCGGGCTCACAATTCCGGGCTTTTCGCAGTCGCGCCGCCAACCGCCCACCTCGAACGAGAAGAAAAACAAACGTCCGGGCGAGACGAAACCGGGCGAGCAGGAGCCACTCCCGCAGGATATCGTTCCCACCAAGCCACAGGACCTCGAGAAAGTGACGACGACCGTTAACCTCGTCAACATCGACGTGGTTGTCTATCACAAGAAGAGCGGCCAGGTCGTTACCGGTCTGAAGAAACCCAACTTCGCCATCTATTCCGACGGCACTCAGCAGGACATCACAAACTTCTCGACGCCGGAAGCGCCGATTACCGTGGCGCTCGTCGTTGAATACAGCAAGTGGTCGGAGATGTTTGGTCTTTACGGCAACCGTGGTTACGAGCCGGGTACGTACGAAGTGATCCGTCCGACAGCGATGTTTCTTTCGCAGTTCATCAAACCGCCCGACGACTACGTTACCGTGGTGGCCTTTGAT
>Ga0207711_10005298_pt1 | contig 10933 bp, 19 predicted proteins | sample KBSS34metaG_FD_184401 | JGI IMG/M metagenome (GOLD analysis project Ga0207711, IMG submission 184401) | Switchgrass rhizosphere microbial communities from Kellogg Biological Station, Michigan, USA - KBS S3-4 metaG (SPAdes) (version 2) | ecosystem: Host-associated > Plants > Roots > Rhizosphere...
TCTTTGGTGGTCTGCACCATTTCCAACGGGAAATCCATCACGCCCTGGCCCCCCGTAATCCACAACTTGCTTCTCAGGTAGCCTTCGACCAAGCCCACGTTTGCCTGTCCCGGTGCTGCTTGGAGGTTGTTGAGTGCCTTGAGCCGGTGGCGCTCTGTTGCTACAACGGCCTTTGTTGGCGCGGAAACAGGGCTAGGAGCAGCTTTGGGCGTTTCTTTGGCTAGCGGCGGCATCTCTCGCCAATCGGAGCGTTGTGGGGCTTTCTGATGGCCTCCTGAGAATCCTGTAGTAGAGCGCCGTTTACGATGCCACCAAGACTCACACCAATCTTTTCGCCAAGCCTGCAAACCAATCCCCAACCGCTTGCAGCAGCGTCTAAGCGAAGCAGTTTCAGCACCCTCAACCGCATCGCCATAGTTTTGGGTGTGGTTGTCGGGATAGTACGTCATTTCACCGATGGCCGAACCCACAAAAGCCCCACGAATGAGCATGATCCCATCAACGTAGACGTGCGATCCGGTCACATTCTCGAATGTTCCGGTGCGCCTTCCGCCCTGCCAGATCTCCTTTTCGTAGGTAAACTTTTCCTCCCACCTACGGATCGGGATGACGCACCATTGACCCATGCCGATCACTTGGTCCAACCGCTCACGCAATGCGGCATGTTCGATGTAGATCAGGTTCTCTTTGCCAGCGGCACCTGGTTGGAAGGCTTCGTCGGGGAAGTCGGCGGACAGGGCCGCAATCTCCTCCTTGGTCAACTGCAACTGGCTTGCCTTTTGGTAGCAAGCTGCCGTTAAATCGCTGATTGCCTTGTTCTTGGCGTCCGATGGTAGGTTTTGCTCGATTTGTGGCACGAGCGCGACCGACAATTCATTGCTTTGTGGTGTGGTGGTTGTGATTTCCATAAGGTTTAATCGGGTTGGATGCCATTGGCCAAACAGGAAGCGGTGTTGTTGGCAGATTTGGCCAGTTTCTCAATGCGCCTCATATTGTCTACAATCTCACCAAGAATAGTCAGAATGTAGCAAATGTTGTCGCGTGACGGGTCGATATAGGCTCCCGCAATCATGTCACTGACCTCGTTTAAGCTTTTCACTTCGACTCCTCTATCACCCATACTGTGGGTGTTGTGGATTTGGCGTGGCAGTCGGCACAAATAGTGCGACCAATTCCGACGATGGCTCCGCGAGCCCTTGCTTTGTCGTCAAGGGCGTACAGAAGCTTTGTTATGTTCGTGTCTTGTGGGCCAACCGACGCCACAACTTGCTTACAAGTGTCGCAGATGATTTCAGCGGTAAGCGTGATCATTTGTTCAACTCCTCGATTAAAAGCGTTGCGCCTTTCACGGCCATGCGAGCGTGTTCCGCATCGGCTGATGTTTGAGGATCGCTTAGGATGCCAGCAAAAAGAATTGCCGCGAAATACTCCCGCTTTGTCAGTCCGTTGTGCGCCTCGGATGAGGCAGAACTTACCACCATTGGAAAAGCGTTGTCGTTTTTAAGTGTGCTCATAGTGAAAATGCGTCATTTAAGGTGTTCCACGCTCCCACGTAGTCACCCGCCTTGATTTGTGCCTGTGGTGTCACTTCCACAGGCCCATCGGGAGAGCCTTAGTGATTCTTGGTTGTGACCATTGCCGATTCAAAGTCACTGGCAAAGCCTTCCCAAACACACGGCATGTCTTTCGCCCTAACACTGCCGGGGTTGCCGAAAAATGCCACGGTGCCCTCGCGCACTTTTATCCAGGGCTTGCCATCCTTGGCCGTGACGATGTAGGTGAATTCCTCGCCACAATTGCGGGTTCCGCTCGGATAGAGATAAAATCCGCCAACCTCTTTTTTGAAGTTGACGACGATTTGAGCGGCAAGGCACCCCATGCCGTTAGCGAACGATCCGATTTCTTTGTTTCCCGAAATGCCGTTGCCAATCGAGATATCTTTGAGGAATTCGGCAAGTTCTTGGCCGTGACCGTCCGGGTACCCATCGTACTGACGATACATAACCATCACGTCTTTACCGTCTTCTTGAACTACCGTTAAGCACCGTGTTCCCATATGTTTTTAGCCTTTTTGTTTTGTGATTTACTGCGTTGACTGTGGAGAAATTAAACCTGAGCGTTCAGGATTGCAAGAACTATTTTCAGTTTTCTTTGGGCGACCGCCACGCTTGCCATTTTCCCGGCTCGCTTGCGCCTGTCGTTCCGTGTTTCGGTTGCGACCTTTTGAGCCAAGGAGCCTAGCTGCTTCTTTAAGTGAGTCCATGAGCCAGAGCCTAAACGCTCGGGTTTGATGTGTCAATGTCGCTCTAGTATTCACTGTGGCTCGATTTAAGGCGTTCTGTGGGTTTAGGACACCCGAGACAGGTTTTTGGGCTGAAAAGCTTCCCGGTTGGCCTTTGCGTGAGTCTGTGGGCCATCCTGGACGATTGTGGCAGACGCTTTCACACCACGCCACCTTGCCAGCGCCATGTTACGAGCGCGTTGTGGGTCCAGTGGTCGGGCTTTTGTGGGTCCGGTGGCTTTGCCACCCTTGCGACCGCTTGCTTGTAATTTAGGGTTCATTGTGGGTTTGCCCTTTCTTCCCAGTACGGCACGAAAGCGAATGGCACATCAAACCACAGACCGCCTTCGACTTGGTTGGTGAATGTTTTTGCGGAGGATTTAATGTCATATTTTGTTCTAGCCTTTCACCGAAACAATAAGCACATGGTATGCCACAAGCCAATAGTTGTAACTCGTTGTCAGCGTAGTGTTCTAATCCTGGACACAAGGAGCATGTGTAAACCTGGCCGACGTGCAAAATGCATGAGACAAATGCGATAACGGTAAAGATAGCCTATGCCGCAAGCGAGTGTCCACAAAGACACACATGTAAGGCAGACCGACACGTTAACGTTAAGATTACACTGAGGGAAAGGTGCCTCGCATGATTTACAATGGCTTGTGGCATGGTATGAAACTTGCATATGGGATTGGTGAAAGGCTAAACAAAATGACAACTATCGAAGCGCGTATCGTTCTAAACTCTGCCAAGCTGGCGGTTGCCAGATTCAACCGCAACAAGGGTAACAATTACAAATCGGTAATCCGTGAAGCTTGGATGAATGGCGACTATCAGTCCGTTGGGCTGGATGACATCTCAGCAAAGCTTCAACAAGTCCGCAATCAGTTTGGGCCGTCATGGTTAATCAAGGCTCAGCCAATGGCATGACCAAAAAGGAGAATATTGCAGCCCAGCTTAACAGGCTGGGTTTTGCTGCGTACGAGGAAGATTTTAAGGTTGTGAAAGGGCCAAAATGCAAGCTCGACATAATCGAGTGTTGGCACATTTACTGCAAAGACGAACAAGGTAAGACGGTTGAGATTGCGAGCTGTCACACAATGACAGAATTAGCCAAGTCGGGATTGGTGCTCGAACAAGCCGATCACAACTCTCAAATTTATGGTGACTGGCTGGCAGTTCCACCACCACCCCAAAAAGTCAACTCGTGTGCCGAGTTGGCGAAAGAGGGAAAGCTCTAAGCCCACAATTCACCCATTCCACCCCGCTGTTGCTCTTAATACAGCATGGCGGGGTTTCCACGTACACACATTCACCACTTGACCTTTCCCGCATACAGGCGCATAAACACCGAATGCCTACGCTAACGGTTGAACAGAGCAGAAACGGCGCAAAGCGGTCTGTTGAGGTGAGACGGTCTAACGCAATCGAACTGCAAAGACTTCGTTCCAGGGTGCAAGAGCTTGAAAGCGCATTGCCAGCTAAACCCGTTACTGAGCAGCAACCAAACCCGAGCGAGATACTCACCCGCACACGCGAACATATCGACGCTATCGACAAGCTCATTTCTGACTGCTCAGATGCTCGTGAAATGGACGCTCTAACTCGTTCACGTGAAAGGGAATGGCGCATATTTGCGCACCTGTCAAACCTACCCGGCCCTGGCAACCTAAAGCCCTCATCCAAGCCATCCCAGGCACGCCCAAGGACCATAGAACCCACAGCTATGCCTACGCCTCAACCTGCCCAGGATAACGCGCCACAGGGCGGCGTAGCGCATGAAAAGGCCGGTCCTGGTGGTGGCGAGTAAGCATGCTTAAGGATTGTTAGTTGGTCTACCCGTAACCGCCCTGTCCGCCCGGCACCCCGCTCGCTGCGAGGGTGAATGCGTTATACCCACCTTTTACACAAACCTCACTTTGTAAACTTTTTCCTGTTCTGGTGACAGCTTAAGGGTTGGAGGTTGGTGAAGTGGTAGCAGGCTTTACGCTGCTGTGGGTCGTGGATGTTGAAGTGATGTACGGCCTTGATGTGGTCAACTTCCCAATAGGGTCCGTAGTTTCCCCAATTCATTTCTGCTTGGAATAGTGATTCGAGGTGGAATTTGAGGTGTTCCGGTGAACATCCTACGAGTCTTTGGGTGGCATTGGGGTATAGGTCGTGTTTGAGGCACTGGTTGATTTGGGTGCAGAGGTAGATGCGGAGCTGGCGCTTGGTTTTCTTGGAGAAACGTTCTTGCTGTCGGCGGTCTTTTTCTTCGAGTGTTTGGACCACGTGCGACCTTTTGGATGTTGGTCTTGGGAGCCTTCTCAGCGCGGTGTAGTAAGCCTTGAATGCGTTGGGGTGGTCGGGCCACTGGTGGTATTTTCTCCACCGATATATGCGGTGTTTCTCTTGGCTGGTGCCGAACAGGAGCCGGGATATGCGGTCGTAACCGTATCCGATTATCCACAGACACCGAGCGCACGGAACGATTGGATTTGGTGGTTGAACCATAGTGGTGAAAATATATCAAAATAACCTTTGACAGTAAAGTGAATAAGGTGTAAAAGGTAAGAATAATGAAAGTTCAAATCACCGTGGACGATGAGCTGTGGAGGAAAGTGAAGGCTACCGCCGCCATGCGGAACAACACCATAGGGGAGATAGCCGACAAGGCTTTCACTCAATTTATCAAGGATATTGGCGTAAAATTGGACTTCATACCAAATCCTACCATTGTGGAATCAACCCTATTAGCTTACGTCTCAGCCAAGCCACCCGTGGTCTACCTTGACGAAGTGGTGTCGGCCCGTCACAAGTGTGCTATTTGTCACCTGTCGTTCCCTGAGTCGGAGATGACCTACCACGCCAAGACCCTTAAGTGGGCCTGTAACGATTGTTTGGAGAAACAGACATGAGCAAAACCAAAAGCTGGATTGTTAGGGTGGAGTGCATTGTGAACAAGGAAGTTATCCGTGACAACTGCACCGAGGACCAAGCACGCAATAACCCATTCGAGTTCGCGTCAAATGATCGTGAGTTGGGAGTGGTTGGCTGGAATGTGGACAGCGTGGAACCCAATGAGTTAAATCCACAATGAATGTGTGGAGAAACAGGGGTGATTTGTGATCTTCGTATTTATGGCAGCTCTTTTCACTATAGGATTTCTGCCGTGCACTTGGGTCGCGGTGACCACGGTGATGGACGTGTGTGAAATCAAGCGCAAGATGCGAGAAATCCACGCCATGCTCAAGGACAGGAACAACCCATGAAAACCATGGATGAACTGACTAACTACGCACTTCCAAAGGGTGCTTCTGGGTGGACGCGAATGACCCGTGAAGACTTGGAGGATCTGGTAAAACGAACTCAGGAGGACGCGATGACACCACTCAACCACCAACTCCTTGTGGACCTGGAGGCGTGGCGTGCGCATCTGAGGGTGGTGGTGGAAGCTGTCGTATCTTGGGAGACATCCGACGCCAAACAAGGAGCATTCCGCGCCCTCGCCATTGCCGACGACGCACTGGCCTTGTCACTCAATAATACCATCAGCCAAACCCACCAGAAAGGTGAGTCGAAATGAGTAGATACACTGAAGCTATTTTAAAGTTGGAATTAGAGCGCGCTACTGTCCACGCTGACAACGCGCGGATGGGTGAATCCAACCAGGATTTGATCGTCAACAACACCGCCTTGGTATGCGAGAACGATGAGCTTAAAGCGCGACTACTAGCTATCCGACAGCTACTAACCGACCTGGAGGCGTGGCGTGCGTATCTGCGCATCTTGTTGGGACGTATGGCCGCTGGCGGAACACTCCTTGAGGCTGAGGCGTTTAAAGCCTTCATTATCGAGGATGACCGACTGGCACTCACACTCAACAAATCTATAGGTGAAAAGTGAAACCTGAACAACAGCGCATAGCTATTGCGGAGTGGTGTGGGTGGGAGTTGGACATGGCCCCATACGGTCCTTACACGAAAAAGGGCGAAAAGGGACTATGGACTGGGCACCCAGATTACCCGAACGACCTGAACGCCATGCACGAAGCGGAATCCACTATTACAGATGAATCCAAACGGGATGCCTACTGCTTGCAGCTTGCAACGTCGTGCAACTCACTAAGCGATTGGAACTTTGATAGTATGAAGGTCGAAGCGTGGAAAACAATAAGAGCCACCGCCGCACAACGCGCCGAAGCATTGCTGCGAACGATTGGCAGGTGGAAAGACGACAACCAACCCCACCAGAAAGGTGAGTCGTGAAAACTGGATCTGAACTAATATCGCAAGAACGTAGCCGTCAAATCTCCAAAGAGGGATGGAGTGCCGACCATGACGACGCCCATGATCAAAGAGAATTGGCGCGATCCGCGCTGTCCTACCTTGAACACTATGTTTCTCGGGCGTGGACCTTTACCAACGAACTTCAACTTCCAGCCATAACGGACGGTCCAAAGGTGTATCGTTCACAAGAACAGCCTGACTCGTGGCCTTGGGAGGAAAAAGACTGGAAACCTAAAGACCCGATAAGCGATTTGATTAAAGCCGGGGCGTTAATTGCGTCTGAAATCGACAGGCTGCAACGACGGCCCACAGAGAAAAGTGATGTGAAGTGAGTGATACTTGTTCGGTTTGTGGTCGAAGCTATGACTTCTATTCAGAGGGTCATACGCCAAACTCCACGGTTTGCTTGGAAAACCAAATGGCCTACCTCAAGGCCGACAACACCCAACTCCGCAAAGAGGTGGAGTCACTTCAGCGCAAGTTCCATCGTTGCCGTTGCATCTACTGCGGCCTTGAGGTTCCTTTCGCAGAAAAGGATAGGCTGGCCGACCATATCATGTCCTGCGAAAAGTCTCCCGTTGTTCAGATGGTCAATCAGATGAAGTCCCGACTCACCGACTACATGGATCTATTGAATGACGAGTTTATCCGAATCACCTGCATGACCAAAGACCCCGAAATCATTGGAGTATGCCAAAGGGCAACGACGGTCATCTCCCAAAAAGAGCCGGTGATTAAACAGCGTGATGACGCACTGTCCACCCTCGACCGCTACCGAGTGGCGCTGGAGTCGGCCAGGGCTGAGTTTGAGCGCATAGCTAACTACCCGCACACCCACGAAGATTCTCAATATCAACTTCAGGACGTGGCCAGAGATGCACTTTCGCAAATCGAAATCACCCTTGAACGAAAGGATGTGGAGTGAAACGCGGCCCCGGCACCGCGTAAAACAATCTCAGTGACCTTGGATGGCCACTTACGAACATGAACAGAACCTTAACATCGCCCGTGGAAAAGTGGGTCTTACGTTGTGCCTGCGACGGTTCAGCCCGCCAGCCAACCACGGGCGAATTTAGGGTTCACTATGGCTGACTGGTTTAAAGTCTACGAAACTGACCTCGACGACCCCCGCCTCCAATGGGCGATGGGCACAAATCCAAACTGCGGGATAGTGTTTTTCTTCCTGCTCTGTAGGTGCTGCCACTTCAAGTCCAGCACCATACCATGGAACAAGGACTTGGACTTCCTGACCATGGCCAGCACCCTAAAAATCTCAGGCCCAAACGCCAACGACGCCCTCCGAATGTTGGAACACATAGAGTTCATAACCATCACCAAGGATTCGCTCGAAGTGGCTAATTGGGACATAAGACAAAGCGACTACATGAACCGAAAGCGTTACTACAAAGAACGTTACGAAAAGAATAAAGAATTTCACTGTGAAAAACGTGAAAAGTGTGAATTCACACAGAGGAGAGGAGAGGAGATAAGATTAAAAGAGAAGAACCAAACCCGGAAGGTTGGTAATGGAAAACCTTTGTCGGGTGAGCGCACGTTTGTGGCTACCGGGGAAATGCCTCAGGAGTATCAATGAACACCAAACCAACCAAGCAACCCAAAGACATGACCGACGAAGAACTGTTCGATGAATTCAGGGAGCAGGTCACACGCGCCCGAAACCATGACGGTTACAATCCGGAGTTGACCCGTTTGGTGTCTTACGAAATGCGCCGTAGGGGTTTTTGGGGTGGTTGTCATGCGCTTCAAAGTCTCAACCTCAACAGCACCACCCACCATCAACAACATTAACATGTGGGCCGACAAATAAACCTTGACCATTTTGATAGAGTGGGAAACTATGGGTGCACCGTGAGCCAAAAGCACGACAAGTACGAAAAGGTCAGGCTTAACCCCGACGTGGTTGAGGAAGCCAAACGTCGAATCCACTCCATGCCCTACCGACCCAGCTTCACCAGCTTCATAAACACCACACTGACCATGGCCTTTGGCATGGGGATGAAATCGGACAACCACAAAACCAAGTGAGCATAAAGCGTGGAAAGTGGAGAGATTTGTTGGCAAACAAGTGGGTCATCACTTGCGGCCTTATGTCGCCTCCGGTTTACCGTGCCGTGATTCACGACGAACATGGTGACGAATGCCAATGGCTACCTTGGGAGCATTCCGAGGTTATGGCTGAGTCCCACGTCCCAGAGGACGGTCACAAAATACTCAGGGGTTACCCATGACCAACATACTTTCATTGGCCAACAATGTGGTCACCAACTCCACATTGGCAAGCCTGGCATTGGTGACACTGGTTAGCACAAATTGGGTCAACATTCCAGGTGACTGGAAGCGTGAAGGCGGAACCAACTTTTTAAGTCAAAGGCTTACCGTGACCACCAACGTTTACGTGCAAGAGGTCACCCTGTGTACCAATCGCACGCACTACTCAACCACCGAGAGCGACCCTACCAATGGACCAGTGAGGTGGGTGGTTTCGGTGCCGGATAATCCTCCGCCGTTACCAGGTCAATTTACGAAGCCATGATGCGCCTGAAGTCATTCAACACGGCCCCACCCGGAGGATTTATTTTTATAGACAAGCCTACCGGATTCAAGGTCCACGGGTGGTCGGTCGGGGCTGCGGCGGCTCAGTGGTATCAGGAGCAAATGCGCCGTGGGGCCAAGACCACCATCGACCAATGCCGATCCGAGGTTGAGTCGTTCACATGTGTCGAATTGATGAAGTCTCCTGGGTGGGACCAATGGGTAATCGTGACCACCCCAAAACCACCCTTCATACCAACCTCCCTGTTCCACCAAAAGGACGTGTCGGTGTCGGTGGTGATTCCGGTTTACGAACCATCGGAACGACTTGAAAAGGTGAAGCACTCGGTTTCAGGACAATGTGATGAGGTGTTCGTGGTGGATGACGATGGGTTGGGATTCGGTGCTAATTGCAACTTTGGTGCCTCCAAAACCAAGAGCGCATTCATCTGGTTCCTCAACGACGATTGCTATCCTTATAAGTCATGTGCCGAACACCTCAAGAACGTGCTCCTGTCCAACCCCAAGATTGGTGCGGTTGGGCACCTCCTGCGCTATCCAAGTGGATACATCCAGCACGGGGGAACACACAGGGTCCAAGGACAGGTGGGTTTCCCACACCGGGACTTGGGGCTGCTCCACCCGTCGCTCAAAGTGCCAACCGAGATGGAAGCGGTCACTGCTGCGTCGGTAATGGTACGTAGAGAGGCTTTTGAGGCTGTCGGGGGGTTTGATGAGGGGTACTTTCTGTACCTTGAGGACAGCGATTTGTGCCTCAATCTGAGGCAAGCTGGATGGAAGGTCTACTTCACCCCGTTTGCTGAGGCTGTCCACGAAGAACACGCCTCCTCCAAGAACCTTCCCAACCTTAACCAAATCATCCAAGAATCGGTTTCACGGTTCACCCAAAAGTGGGAACAATATTTCAGGGATAACCCTGAAACTCCGACCTTCGAGGCTTTCGAGTCGGTCACCCAAACCCCATCTATTGACGCCCTGTACGTCCACCCCATTGGCAGCGCGTTGACAGATGCCAAAAGGTTTGTGGATTCGGTGGTGAATCATCCACCGGGCCAGCCTATAAACTGGGTCATCGCCTGTAACAGTCCATCCGGGGACATGCCGTCCGATGTGGTAAAATCCCTGTTCTCCAAACTCGGTAACGTCCAGTACTTCAGCCACGACAATTCCGGGTGGGATATCGGGGCTTTCCAAGCCTATTCCAAGGTCTGCAAATCCGATGTGTGCCTTTTCTTGGGAAGCTCGGCCTACTGCCGACAGGAGAACTGGGCACAACGAATGATGATGGCCTACCGACTTTACGGACCCAACGCCATCTACGGGGTGACCGGGAACATGGGCAATGCTGCATGCGGGGTATCACCCCACCTTAGAACCACTGGGTTTTGGTGCAAGCCGGAGATTTTGCGGCAGTACCCCCACATCATCACCCGTCCAGAGGAACGCTATCCATTTGAGCATGGACCACAGTGTTTGACCATGTGGGCGTGGTCCCAGGGGTATCAGGTTTACGTGGTGGAGACGCAGAGCATATTTGCATTCCCTGATTGGGACAACGGACCCGAGGGGTTCCACCGAGGCACCCAACAGCATGTGATTTTCGGTGACCGCGTGACCAGTCCTCCATACCATCCCCATCCGTGACCAACCGGATCGCTATATTTTACCACGCACTTTTCTACTTCGGCACACCCCTGAGACTTATTCCAAACGCCTTGGCCATTGTCCACGAACAGATGTGGGCCTTGAGGGAGTCGGGATTGTTGGGGGCGTGCGACGAAATGATCGTGGGCTGTAACGGTGGGGA
>Ga0207711_10005300_pt1 | contig 10931 bp, 6 predicted proteins | sample KBSS34metaG_FD_184401 | JGI IMG/M metagenome (GOLD analysis project Ga0207711, IMG submission 184401) | Switchgrass rhizosphere microbial communities from Kellogg Biological Station, Michigan, USA - KBS S3-4 metaG (SPAdes) (version 2) | ecosystem: Host-associated > Plants > Roots > Rhizosphere >...
ATACCGAGACCACAGAGAAGCTCAAGGGCATCCTGGCCAGCAACAATATCAATGCGACACCGCCGGCCCATGTCGATAACCGTCGCCAGGGCCTGCTCGATGACTTGCGCGGCGCCAAGGCGGAAGACTTCGACCATCGCTATATCAGCCAGCAGGTGGCAGCCCACAAGGAAGCCGATATCCTGATGCGCGGCTATGCCAAGGACGGTGACAATGGCGCGATCAAGGACTTCGCAGCCACCACCGATCAAGCGGTGAAAATGCACCTGTCCATGGCGGAAAAGCTGGATAAGTCGACCAAGAGCGCATCCAAGTAGAGTGTAACAAGCCAAGAAAGGCGCGCTCCTGGCGGGGCGCGCCTTTTGCTTTACGGCAAACCGAATACTACCAGGCTGTCGCCGACGGCGGGGCTGTGCACGAACGCCCCGCCGGTCGCCACCACCGCGACATACTGCTTGCCGTCGGCGCCTTGATAGGTCACCGGCGAAGCATGGGCGCTGGCCTCCAGCTTTTGCGTCCAGATTTCCTTGCCCGTCTTGGTCTCGAAGGCGCGGAAACGGCTGTCGTCGGTGGCGCCGATGAAGATCAACCCGCTCGCCGTCGTCAGCGGCGCACCCAGATTGGGGCGGCCGGTATTCTGCTTTCCTTCCGGCATGATGTCGCTCACGCCCAGATTGACGCGCCAGGCGACCTTGCCGGTGTTGACGTTCACGGCCCACAGGTCACCCCATGGCGGGTTCTGGCAGGGATAGTAGCCATGGCCCGGCTTTTCCTGCTGGAAGAAGCTGTCCGGGCCGGTAGTCGAACCCCAATAACCGTCCTTCTTTTTCTCGAGCTGCTCGATCGAGCCCAACTCCTGGGTATTGACGATGAAATAGCCCAGCTTGGGATCGAAGGCGCCGCCGCCCCATTCCGGCCCGCCGCCGCTGCCGGGGAAACGCGCGATCTGCGAATCCATGGTGAGCGGCGAGAAGGGCATACTGTCATGCAGCTTGTGGTCGGCGATCAGCTTCTTGCAAAAAGATTCCAACTCCGGGGTGATGGTGGTCACGTCGGTCGCTGCCGTGAAGCTCTGTTTCGCCAGCGGCGGCGGCGTCACCGGAATGGGCTGCGTGGGCCAGGTTTCCTCGTCCGTCACATTGCTTTTGGGCACCGGCACTTCTTTGACATCATAGATCGGCTTGCCGGTGACGCGATCAAGAATGAACAGATAGGCGGACTTGTTCATCGCCGCCACGGCAGGAATGGTCTTTCCGTCCTTCTTGACGTCGAACAGCATGGGCGGTGTCGGGAAATCCCAGTCCCACACTTCATGGTGCAGAAGCTGGAAGTGCCACAGCCGCTTGCCGGTATTGGCGTCCACCGCCACCAGCGAATTGCCGAACAGGTTCATGCCGTGCCGGTCGCCGCCCCAGCGGTCCGGCCCGGGTCCGGTGAACGGCAGGTAGGCGATGCCGCGCTTGTCGTCCACGGTGATCATGTTCCAAATGTTCACCCCGGCGCGATTCTGCCAGCCGTCCTTGGGCCAGGTGTCATTGCCGAATTCGCCTTCGCGCGGCACGGCATGGAAGGTCCAGACCAGCTTGCCGGTGCGCACGTCCCAGGCGCGCTCGTCGCCCGAGATGCTGCGCGATTCCTCCGGCCCGGAGCCGCCCGTCAGCACCAGGTTCTTGTAGATGCCGGGCGGCGAGGTCAGGGCATAATTCTTGTCATAGCCGCGCATGATCTCCGGCGTCTTGAGGTTGACCACGCCGTGATCGCCGAATTCTTCGGCCGGCTTACCGGTCTTGACGTCGATCGCCATCATCTTGCCGTCGTTGGTGCCGAACAGAAGCTCAGGCGCGTACTTGCCTTCGCCCGGCCAATAAGCCATGCCGCGCGGGGCGGGGCGCGTGTTGCCGGGCAGCTTGTAGACCCACAATTCCTTGCCGGTGGTGGCGTCCAGCGCCACGATGCGACCATAGGGCGAACCCAGATACATCACATTGCCCACCACCAGCGGCGTGGTCTCCGTCGTCGCCACCCGCGTCGCGTCGGCCGGCTTCATGTGATAGGTCCAGGCCACTTTCAGCGATTTCACATTGGCGGGCGTGATCTGGGTCAGCGGTGAATAGCGCATGGCGCCGCGATCGTTGCCGTAATTGGGCCAATCGGTGCCCGGCGCGGCAGCGGCGCCCGACAGAACCGTGCCGCCCAACAGGCCGGCCATCACGCAGATACGCAAATTCGATCGCGACATGATGCTCCCCAAAAGATTTCCGGCTTTTTATGTGGATCAGCCTGCCCCGCAATCTACAGGTCTTGGGCGGCGCGGCAAGACACCTTGATTGCGGTTTTTAATCTCCCAGACCGAAGGCATAGACATGCGCGTCATGGGACACCAGGAACACCCGGCCGCCGGCCACCACCGGCTGGTTGAAATGCACCCAGTCCTTCAGCAGGTCCTTGCTGGAATAAAGCTCGCGGCCCGTGACCGCATCCAGGGCATAAAGCACCATGGGTGCGACCGGTGTGGCGCGGAATTTCTCCAGCTCTGCTGCCGTCAATGTATGCACGCCGGCCATGGCGCGGCCGTGACCGTCCGGATTGTCGGGATGCTGGACCGCCTGCTCGCCGGTCTGGACCGCGAACACCACGCCATTGGCCACCGCGACATTGTCCGGCAGATTGAGGTCGCGGGAAATCCATTCCGGCGCCAGCGAGAAATCAGACCCGGTTTTGGCAACGCGCAGCGCCATGATGCTGCCATGCGGGGCATCGCCATTGCTCTTGGGGAATGAAACATTTTTCGCCGCCGGCCCCCACATGGGCACGTAGAGATACGTGTCGCCCTTCGACGTCCGGTAAGTCGAGATGCCGCCCCATACCCCTTGCGCATAATATTCGGCCGCCTCATTGCCCAGGCGCGGCGATTTGTAGAGCGCGGTGGCGTGGTCGCCACCGCCAAGGTTGTTCGCATCCAGCAGAAAGACCACCGCATCCTTGGACGAGGTGGCGACCAGATCGCGGCCGGCGAAACGAAAAACCAGTGGGCTGCCCGAGCCCAGGTCCAGGTCGCGCGCGTTCAGCGCCTTCCATTCCGCCGGAATGAAATAGTCCGGCGCGCCTTGTGCCCGTGGCGGAATCGCGAGAACCGCATTGCCGAACAGGCCAGCATCGGGATCGCGCGGACCGTCGGCGGTCTGAACATAGACACCCTTGGGCCCCTTCACCGGACCACCGCGTCCCCAGGGCCCCGCAGGCCGGCCCTTGCCGGTGAGGAATCGCGACAATACGGGATGGGCAGGATCGCGGACATCCATCGCCGCGACCGTGCCGGGCTCGATGGCCTGTTCCACCGTGCCGCCGCAACCGCGCCCCGCCGCGGTATAAACCACCCCGTCGACCAGATTGAGGCTCCAGTTGCGGCTGAAGGGCGCTACCAATTGCGCCGGCGTCAGGCGTTCGGCGCCATCCCCAAGCGCCGCGCCGCGCAGCATGCCGTCGCTGGTGGTGAAATAGATCACGCCCCGCGCCTTATCGATCACCGGCGTCGCTTGCTCGGTGTTGGAGCAGTTGATATTGGCGGCACGCAGCGGCTTGAGGCCATTGGGAAAGGTCTTGCGCCAGACGACCGTGCCGGTGGCGGCATCCAGGGCGGAAAGCGAGTCGTCCATCCCCACGGTGAACAGCAGATCGCGTTTTCCCTGTGCGGTGGCAACGGCGGCGGCGATCAAGGGGGATGTGAGACTGGAAAGGGCCACATCCTTGGTGGCGATCGGCAGCTTGGTTTGCCACAGCAGCCTCAGCCGCGAGACATTCCTGGGCGAAAGCGTGTGTTCGTCCCGGTTCCAGCCGCTGCGCTCGGGATCATGGCCGAAAGTCAGCCATTCATTGGCGCTGGCAACCGAGCCCGCCATCAACAAGGCCAGCAGCGCGCACAGCTTGGTTCGATACATGCGTCCATCTCCCCGCCGCGTGATGCAATGCCCCGCGACCTTTGTCGTCATCTTAACATCGGATCGCTTGCTATGGCAGGGCGAAAGCAGTCACCTCGTCCGCGCCGGCGGGCTCGCCCCAGAAACCGCCGGTGGTGACAGCGGCGACATATTGCTTGCCATTTTTGCCCTGATAGGTCAGGGGCGTGCCATAGAGCGAGGCGGGCAGCCGGAGGGTCCATATTTCCTTGCCGGTCTTGAGATCAAAGGCCCGCAGACGCTTATCGTCGGTGCCGCCGATGAAAATCAATCCGCCGCCGGTAACGATAGGCCCGCCCACATTGGGTCGCCCGGTATTGGGATCAGCCAGCCCGTCGGTGACGCCCAGCACGCTGCGCCAGGCGATGGCGCCGGTATTCACGTCTATGGCGTAAAGATTACCCCAGGGCGGAATTTGGCAGGGCATATGGCTGACTTTGTCCCAGAACCATTGATAGCCATAACGCATGTCGTAACTGCCATCGGGCTTGCGGATCATCATTTGCTGCGAACCGATCTCACTGGCATTGACGATGTAATATCCGCGGACCGGATCAAAGGCAGCATGACTCCAGTCGATGCCGCCCCAATTGCCGGGAAAGCGCGCCACGGCCGTGTCGACCCGCGGCGGCTGAAAATAGCCCGCGCCGACGACATTCTGATCCTAGATCAGCTGTTCGCATCCCGCTTTCTGCTGCGGCGTCAGATTGGCCAGTTCCGACATGTTGAAAGAGGTGCGGCCCAGCGGCGGGGTCACGGACATCGGCTGGGTGGGCGACGGTTTTTCACCGATCATGTCCGTGCCGGTGGGCACCGGCACCTCCTTGATGTCATAGATCGGTTTTCCGGTTACCCGATCCAGAAGAAACAACAGGCTTGCCTTGCTCATCACCGCAATGGCGGGAACAGTGCGACCCTCCTTCCTCACATCGACAAGGGTGGTCAGCGGCAGATCATAGTCCCACAGATCGTGATGCAGCGCCTGGAAGTGCCAGAGATATTTCCCCGTTGCGGCATCCACCGCCACCAGGGAATTGGAAAACAGCGAGGCGCCTTTGCGGTCGTTGCCCGACTGGTCGAAGGTCGGCGCCCCGAACGGCAGATAGGCGATGCCGCGTTTGGTATCCAGGGTAAGCCCAACCCAGACGTTGACGCCGGAACGCTTGATCCAGCTATCGCCCTCCCAGCTGTCATGGAATTTCTCGCCCGGCCGTGGCACGCCATTGAAGTGCCAGACCTCACGGCCGGTGCGCACATCGAAAGCCCGCACCTGGCCCGACGCCCCCTGTTGTGGCGTCTCCTGGGTACGGGATCCGGTGATAATCAGGTTCTTGTAGATCGCAGGCGCGGAGGTGATGCCCAGCGCCGCTTGAGGAAAGCCCTGCATCACCGCATCGCTGTGCAGGTCCAGCACGCCATCCTTGCCGAAGCCTTTCGCCGGCGCGCCCGTGTCGGCATGAAGCGCGATCAAAAGACCGCCGCGAGTGCCGAACACGATCCGCGCGCCGGCATTTTTATTTTCTCGGCCCGGCCAATAGGAGACGCCGCGCGTCGCGGGCTGATCACCACCCGGGACCTGGTATGCCCAGCGCTGCGCTCCGGTCTCCGCATCCAACGCCACCACACGGCCATAGGGCGTGGAAACGTACATGGTGCCATTGACCACCAGCGGTGTGTTTTCCGATGCCGCAAAACCGCGGCTCCCGCGATCGGCGGTGCGCATGTGATACGTCCAGGCTGGTTTCAAACGCGCGACATTGGCGGGCGTGATCTGACGCAGCGGAGAATAACGCGTGTCGCCATAGTCATGGCCGTAAGCCGGCCATTCCTCCAGCGCCTGCACCGAAACCGGCAGCATCAGAGCACCGGTCAACAGTCCGATTCTGCAAAACAAACCCACGCTCCAGTCTCCCCCTCCGCTGTCCCTGGCTTGCGCCCTGCAACGCTGTCGCTCAGGGCGCTGCGCCGTCGCGGACCTTCTGTCCGCAACCCTCTATTGCGGCAGCGCGAAAATCGCCACCGTATCGTCATAAGGTGTTGCGCCGTTGGCGATATGGCCGCCACGGCAGCCATTGGCGCCCACCGCGATATATTGCGCGCCTTTAACGCGATACGTCATGGGCGGCGAACAGACACCGCGCTCGAAATGATGGGACCACAATTTCTCGCCGGTCCGTGCATCGAAAGCGCTGAAATCGCCCGTCTGCTCGCCGGCGAAGATCAGGTCACTGGCGGTCGCCAGCACGCCGCCATACATGGGGCGCGGCGATTTGTATTGCCAGCCGATCTTGCCGCTATTGACGTCGATGGCGGTCAGAGTGCCGCTGGCGGGCACGCTGGTATCGGGCTTCATCACACCGCCGGTATGGCGGCCCACCCACGGTCCGCCCGGCTTGCTGTCCTTGAAATCGATGGTGGTGAAGATCATCGCCTGGTTGGCGCCCAGCACATAGAAATAATTGGTGCGCGGGGAAAAGGCCGGCGGCTGCCACAGGCTGCCGCCGCTCACGCCGGGCAGAATGCTCACGCCTTCCGCATTGGGCGGGGTGAAGATGTTGGCGCTTTGGGTGACAAAGGGCTCGGATTTGTGGAGCAGCTTGCCGGTCAGCCGATTGACGATAAAGACATTGCCCACCTTGCCCGCCTGCCCCGCCGCCGGAACGATCCGGCCGTCCGCATCCTTGGCATCGAACAGCATCACCGGCGCCGAGGCGTCATAGTCCCACATGTCGTGCGGCACTTCCTGGTACCACCAGGCGAGCTTTCCGGTCTTGGCGTGGAGCGCCAGGATGGAGTCGGTATAGGCGTTTGCGCCCGGCCGCGTGGTGCCTTGATAATCGGGATTGGGATTGCCGGTCGCCAGGATCACCAGCCCGTTCTTGGGATCGATGGCGGGCGTGTTCCATACCGAGCCGCCGCCATACTTCCAGGCATCGGTGCCGCCCCATGTGTCACCACCGGGTTCATCGGGCGCCGCGGTGGTGCGGAATTCCCAAAGCTTGTTGCCGGTCCTGGCATCATAAGCCTCCACCATGCCCCGGGTTTCATATTCCGCTCCGGCGGTGCCCACGATCACCATGCCGTCATAGACCTGGGGCGCTTGTGTGTAGGTGTAATAGTGCTTGGGTTCGGGATGGGTCTTGGCGGGATCAGTCTGCCAGACCAGTTTTCCGGTTCTGGCATCCAGGGCCACCAGATGACCGTCGAACAAGGCGGTGAAGACTTTTCCATACGCCACCGCCACGCCGCGCGCCTGCGGCCCGCAACAGGCTTCCGTGAAGTCCAACTTGTCCGGCTGCCAGGCCCAGATCTGCTTTCCTGTCACCGCGTCCCAGGCCTGGACGTGATTGGTGGCGGTGACCAGGTACAAGACGCCGTCCACCACAATCGGGGTCGCCTCGAAACTGTTGGCCACGCCGGTGTGCAACGTGTGCATCAGCGTCAGCTTGCCGACAGTGTCTTTGGTGATGCCGGTCAGGGGCGAGAAGCGCTGATTGTCATAGGTGCGGCCATGCAGCCGCCAATTGTCGGGATCGCGGCCCGCTTGAAGCAGCGCCCGGTCCTGGGACGTGACTTGGGATATGGCAGGGGCAACTGCCACCAGGGCCAAAATCCCGATCCCTGCCTGTAAATATTTGCGCATCCCACCCCGTACAAAGCCTGTTCTTATTGCCGTGCGGCTGGGCGTTTGCCGCCCTATTGCCCTGTCGGTCCACCGTTTTACCGCTTTTTTTCGAACCCGGTCGAGAATTGGCCAGCCCCAATGCCCAAAATCATCTCTCATCTAATGAGAGATGACGGGCCGTCATCTTTGAGCTATTCTGACAATACGACAATCATTTGCCTGCACCGCCCGCGGCATAGATCGCAAACAAAGCGGCATAAGGGAAACGCAGGCGGTGCGTCACCAACTCAATAAGGGGGCGTGACGCAGTCAGGGGAAACAGCACCGTGGCGACACCCAAGAATTATTCCGTGATGAAGGCGTTCGCCCTTCTGAAAGCCTTTCACGACCCTGACGAATGGCTGACCAGCTGCGAACTCAGCCGTCGCGCCAATCTTCCGGAAGCCTCCGGTTACCGACTTATCCAAACCCTGGAAGAAATCGGCGCTGTCGTCCGGGGCCCGCGGGGACGTTACCGGCCGGGGCTGTTGCTGCTCTCCCTCTCCCACAATGTGACCATCGCGGAGCTGTTGCGGGACGCGAGCCATGCGCTGATGACCGACCTGTCACAGACCTTGAGCCTCACCACGCATATGGGCGTGCTGGAGCATGGCATGGTGACCTATGTCGCCAAGGTTTCCGCGCCCGGCGCCTTCCCTGTGCACACCCGCGTGGGCGCGCAGTTGGAGCCTTATTGCTCCGGGCTGGGCAAGGTGCTGCTGGCGGCCCTGCCGGATCATGAGGTGGAAAGCTTCATCCTGGATGGCGAGTTGGTTCCCTTGACGCCCTATACGATCACCACAGCGGCGGCACTTCGCGCCGAGCTTAAGCGGGTGCGCGAACAGGGCTATGCCATCGACGACCGTGAGCATCATGCAGACATGCGCTGCATTGCCGTGCCGGTGCGCGACCAGGATGGCCGCGCCGTGGCCGCGCTTTCCGCCAGCGACGATGCCGACCGCATGACGCCGCAGCGCCAGGCGGAAATTCGTGACGCCCTATTGGATGCTGCCGCCGCCTTGCGCCAGAAGCTCTATCCGGCGCCCAGCCCTATGCAGTACCGCCGGGCCGTCGCCGCGGAATAACTCATCCCGTCAATTTTGGCCGAGCTCGGCACGCGCCAGGTCCATCTGTGCCCGGAAGATGGGATTCTGCATCAACCTGAGGGCCAGGATGGTGCCGTATTGCTGGCCCGCTACGATATCACTGCGATAATGCACGCCGCAGACCAAACGGTTTTCCGCATAGTCCCGGGATCGCGCCAGGATGGCTTGCGATTTTTCCGGAATCAGCGACGCCAGGACCACGCCCATTGAAAAAGCCAACGAGGCATGACCGCTAGGATAGGAGTTGGCCGCCTTGCCGGGCTTGACCGGCTCACAGGTCCTGATGCTGGGGTCCGCCGCATAGGGGCGCAAGCGATGGAAGAAAGCCTTGGCAGGCTTGGTGTCGCTGTCTTCTTCCTCGACCACCATGGTGAGCAGCTTGAAGGTCGCGGGCTTGCCGGCGACGTCAAAGCCGATCGCCGCGTTGAAGATATCCGGCGTTTCATCCTTGGCGTCTTGCGCGGCCGCGGCCACCTCATCCGGCGTGCTGCGCGCCGCGATGGCCCTGAGCTCCAGGAATTCCGCTGTCTCATCCACCGATCCCGGCTTGGGCGGCGGCGGCAGGAAACGCGATGCATCTATCTCGGCGGGGCTGAGCAGCGCCGCCTGGGCGCCTAAGGGACAGAGCAATCCCAATGCCAATATCAGTGATGCAGGACGCATCGCGGTCTCCCTTAGAAGCGGGCCTTGATGGTGAACTGGAAGCTGCGGGAGGGCTGGAAATAGTATTGATCCAGGCTGCCCGGGCGGTTGATGTAATCATAGACGCTGGACCCGCCCAAAGGAGACTTGTCGTTGATTCCGACGGCCGCCAGGCTGCGCGAATTGAGCAGATTGTAGATGCCCAGCCCGAACTCCAGATTCTCCCAATTCGCGCTGCCCTTGAAGTCCATGACGTTATAGGCGCCCAACTTGTAGAAAGTGGTGTTGGCGCTGTCGCTGTATTGCTGGCCCACCAGCTTGTCGATCAGCGAGAGCTTCCACATCCCCATCTTGTAGAAGACGCCGCTGGCGGAGGTCCACATCGGCGCGCCCTTGATCCATTTGCCCTGGGTCTTGGAAGAATTGAGCGAGCCATTGATGAACACCGCCAGGCCTTCCAGGTCGCCGTCAAAGGCATACGTGCCTTCGCCTTCGATGCCCTTGTAGGTGGCTACGCCGGTGTTGGTGGCGCAGGTTTCGCCCGCCGGCCCGGTGAATGGCGGCGTCGTGCAGGACTGATAGACGATATTGTTGTCCACGCCGATATAATAGATGTCAGCGTCGAAGGTGAAGTTGTCGGCGTAATAGACGGTGCCGAACTGATAGTTGGTGGTGGTCTGTGCCTTGGGCGCGCTGGGAAGCGACAAGGGCGTTGACTGCTCGAAGGCACTGATGTCGGGGACATAAATGCCCTGGGCATATTGGGCATACACGCTCCAGCTCGGCTGAATCTTGTAGTTCACCGTTGCAAAGGGCAGGTCCCGGGTGGTGGTGAATTCGCCGGTGAACGGAACGACCGGCTTGGTCTTCTGCTCCAAGGGCGCGTTCACATAATGATTCCACCAGACATATTTGAAGCCCGGCGTGATGGTGAGGTCGGGAAGCGGACGCAGCTCCAGCTCAACAAAGGGCTCATACTGGTTCCAGCCGGAATGCTCTTGGTATTCGAAAAAGCCACCGCCGAACGGCTTGGATGTGGGCGTGGCGACGACGGTGCTGGGCTTGGAGGTGCTGTTGTAGAGGCGGGAGTCCGAAAAGCTCTGGTCGTGCCAGGGATTGCAACGCCTCGGCGAACTGAAACATTTGGTGGCATCATAATCGGAGCGCGCGCGCTGGGTGGCCGAACTTTCCCACCACACCCCGGCGCGGACCTGGCCGGTCAGCCAGCCAAAGTCGAAATCGCTGGAAGCACGGAAGATATTGCCCCAGACGCGATACGCATTCTGCTTGGTGTAGCCCGGCACATCATTCGGAAAGAAAGTGCCGTTCACAATGCTGCCATTGCCTTGGGTAATGCCCGCCGCGATATTCGCCGCCGTCTGCTGCACCGAGACCGTGCTCAGCGTCTTGTTGACATAGGCGTAGGTGTAGAAGTTGTTGTCGATCCGGATGCCGTTGCCCAGATCGCCTTCCAGGCGCAGATATTCCATGTCGGTCTTTTTGTGGACATGGTTGTAGGCCGCATAGGTACCGGCCGCAGGGTTGTTGGTCTGTAGCGCATAA
>Ga0207711_10005302_pt1 | contig 10930 bp, 18 predicted proteins | sample KBSS34metaG_FD_184401 | JGI IMG/M metagenome (GOLD analysis project Ga0207711, IMG submission 184401) | Switchgrass rhizosphere microbial communities from Kellogg Biological Station, Michigan, USA - KBS S3-4 metaG (SPAdes) (version 2) | ecosystem: Host-associated > Plants > Roots > Rhizosphere...
CGGGCTTGGGGGCGCCTTGGCCGACCCACTGATACGTCCCGCCGCCGGTCTGTGCAGCGATCGAGACGTTGAACGGAACGCGGCGGAATCCGGGGATCTTGCCGAGGATCGTGGCCGGCCGGAGGAGTTCCAGAAATTCGTTGGCCAGGGGCGTCAGCGGCGCCAGCGGGCCGGCCCAGGTGGCGTCGGTCGTGGTGCCGGGCGCGACGGCGGCCTTGAGGGCCAGTTCGACTTCGGGCGTCGAGTCGTGCCAGCGTTTCGCAAATTCGATCGCGTCGGCCATCGATCCACGGCCGATCACTTTCGCAATGCAGTACCGGGTAAACGCGGTACCGGCCGGGAGCGGACTGGACACCTGCACGATCGGCGTGGTGCGGGGTTCGGCGACGATGGGCGCGATCGGCGTCGCGGCCTTCACTTCCAAGGCCTCGGCTTTGCGGAGGCGCGGGAGGTGATCGTCGATACTCGCGATCTCCTGTTCGAGCGCCGTATAGCGTTCGGTCTGCGTGGCGTCGAGCGTCGAGCCATCTTCGGACGCCTTGGTCATGAGGGCGACGATCTCGGCGGCCTTGGCGGTGCGGGACTTTTCGAACGCGGCGATCTGGTCGGCGAGGGGTTGCGGTTTCATGGGGCGCACACTCACAACAGGCAGGCCCGAGACGCCGGGCGGATGAGGGCCAAGCGCGGCCAGGACAGGCGCGTCGAGCGCCTTGACGGTCAGGATCGAGGCCTCGGCGTTGGCCGGGATCGTGACGAGCGAGAGTTCGCAGACTTCGGTTTGCGCGAGGAGGACGCCGCCGCCTTTGCGGACTTTCAGGCCGTCGGGTAGGATCCGAAACCCGATCGAGACGCCGGTTAACAGGCCGGCTTTGATCGATTGCCAGGCCGCGTCGATCCGGTCCTTGAGCGGGCCGGCCTCGGTGATCGTCGGGAGGGTGGCTTCGAACGTGATCCCGTCGGCGGTTGGCGTGTGAAACGTCGCGCGGCCGATCGGCCGTTCGATATCGTGGTGGAGGAGCAGCGGGAGCGGGTTGCGAAAGCGGACGCCGGCGGGATCGAGGACGTGGCCTTGTCGGTCGAGCGTCGGCGTGGTGGCGACGCCGGTGATCGTGCGGAGGTCGCCGTCGATCGCTTTGACGTGGAGCAGCGAATAACCGCGTTCCAGCATGGGGCGCCGTCGAGGGTGACGCGGCGGCGCGCGGGCGGCCAGTTGGGGCGACAAAACTACGGCGCCGGCGGCCGGCGGTTGATGCGGCGGAGCGCGGCGCGGATGTAGTCGCCGAGGTCGACGCGCGCGGCTTTCGCATGGGCGAGGGTCGCGTCGTACTCTTTCGACGGTAAGCGGAAATGGACGTTAACGGACGGGTCCGAGGGGTCGAGCGGCGGCCGGCCTTCGCGTTTTTTCTTGTCGTCCATTTACAGGCCGTCGACAAAAAACATTTGAAAGCCGGGCGCCGGCGTCGCGGGTTGCCGGATCCAGACGGCCAGGGCCATATCGAGGGCGACTTGCCCGTCGATCTTGTCGGCGGCGTGTTCCTTGTCGGGCCGCATGTCGACGCCATGGTGGCCGCGTCGGACGACGTAGTTGGCGGCCATCCAGGCCAGGATCGGGTCGCCGCCGTGACAGAGGAGGCCGGCCGTCACCAATTCGTTTTTGCGGCGGATCGCTTCGCTGAGTTGAAAGCCTTGGGCTTGGTCGATGAGGTCGAGGCCGGCGCCGATCAGGTGTTGGGCCATCTGTTCGGCGAACCGTTTGTCGTAGGCGACGACGCGGACGCCGTCGGCCTGACAGTCGGCGAGCACGGTGGCTTCGATGAGGTCGTAATCGGTCGTCGGGCCGTCGGTAATCGTCAACAGGCCGGCGCGCAACCATTCGCCGTACGGCCGGTGCGGGTAGGCCTCTAACGTCGAGCGCGGGATCCAAAAGCGCGGGAGCACGGCGACGCGGCCGTCGTCGAGCGTCCAGATCCGAATCCACGCCGAAAAATCATCGGACTGGCCGAGGTCGAGGCCGCCGTAACAGGGGACGCCGATTAATTCGGCCGGTGGCGGCCGAGGCGGACACCGATACCAGGCGGCCATATCGATCGCGCGGTCGTAGGTTTGCGTCCAGACGCAAAAGTTGAGGCGGAGCACGGTGTTGGTTTCCGCCGGAATGTTTTTGGCGGCCGACACTTGATCGGCCAGGTATTCGCGTTGAATGGACACGCCGAGGTTCGGATTGACTTTCGGCCAACACGCCGGATCGGCCAGGGGATCGTCGCCGTCGTCGAGTGTGCAGACATACGCAAACCAGCGATCGTCGGTCACGGTGCGATCGAGGACGCGGCGCGAGTGTTCATGGTGTTGCCAGCAAATGGACGTCCGATCGGATCCCGAGTTGGTAATTTCGGGAAAGAGCGCGTCCAAATTCCCTTTGGCGCCGGCGCGGATCTTGTTGACGATATCGGCGTTGGGGTGTTCGTGGACTTCGTCGATCAAGCCCATATGCGGCCGGGTGCCGGACTTGGCGGACTGTTCGCGCGAAAACGGCCGGAAAAACCCGAGGCCGTACGCCATGTTGTGGACGTGTTCGATCCCGCTGTACCGAATGCGGCCGGCGAGCGCCGGCGAGGCTTGCGCCATGCGGACGGCGTCGCGGAACAGGATCATGGCTTGGTCGCGATCGGCGGCGGCGGCGTAAATTTCCGGCGCCGTTTGCCCGTCCATGAGGAGGCCGTAGAGGCCGACGGCGGCGAGGAGCGGCGTTTTCCCGTTCCCTTTGGCGACTTCGATATAAGCATTCCGAAAGCGCCGGCGGCCGGTCGTCCACTTCCAGCCAAAGAGCGAACCGACGATAAACACTTGCCAGGGTTCCAACAGAAACGGGCGCGGGTTCCCGTCGTCGTCGGTCGTGTCCGGCAAGCGGACGAGCGTTTCGATAAACCCGATCGCGTGCGCGGCGGCGGCGTCGTCAAACCGAAACCCGAGGGCGCGGGCGTCGCGGCGATCGCGGTGGTGGCGGTCACAGGCGAGCCGGACGAGCGGGCCGACGAGGATCCGATCGGCGAGGACGTCGGCGGCGTACGTGTCGACGCGCGACGCGGCGGGCGGCGGCGCCTTGGCCGTTACCCGTTTCGCCATAGGCCGGCGCCTTGCGGGACGTTCAAGCCTTTGAGCGCGGCGCGGGCGCGATCGCGGACGTCGAGGTACGGGTTGGTCATGGGGTTATGCGTGCGCGGGTGCGCGACAACGGCGCCGTGCTCGCGAATGTTGGCGACGGCCTCCTGATAGTCGGTAAAGGCGTCGGCGTACATCGTCGCAATATCCAGCCGGACGCCGGCGGCGGTCAGGTGGGCAATGACGGCGGCGTGGCCGATTACTTCGCCCATACCTTGACGCCGGCAAACGCTTCCAGTTGTGCAAAATCAAACGCGCGTGACAGGCCGGTCGCGTCGTCGGCGGCGGCATTCTCACAGAGAGGCGGCAGGATCGGCAGGGCGTTTTCGATCTCGGTAATGAGGTCAAAGTCGGCGCCGTTGGTCGTGACGTCGGCTTGTTCGAAACGCGGGTTGTAATTCAGGTTCATGGACCCGCGAATCAATACGCGGAGGGTCGGCGTCCAGACGCGCGCGATCTTCGCGTGGTTCTTACAGACGCGGACGGTGTCGTCGCCGAATTGCTGGCGCCAGTGCCGCACGATCGGCGCGTTGCGGTGTTCGGCGGAGCGGTCGAGGATGAGGCGCGCGGCCGTCACGTTCCGATCGGCCATCAGGCCGCCGAGGACTTCCACTTCGTAATCGGCGATCGCCCAGGTCCACAAGGACACGGCCGCCGGGCCGAGGTCGGCGAGGACGTGCCGGACGATATCAATCATCGAAAATTGGCCGCGCGTCAGCAGAAACACGTTGGTGTCGGCGGTGATCGGGCCGATCGCGTCGGCCGCGTTGCCGAATGTTTCGATCGCGCGGGCGCGTCGGCGGACGGCGCGTTTGGTGCGGGTGTCGGTCATGGGCGTGTCCCCTCGACGGCAGGAGGGGCCGCCAACCACGCTTCCCACGCAGATGGTTCACGATCAGCCGCCATGCACGTATCGGGTGCGAAGCTCCAGTAGAACCCTGACGGTGCCTCCCTGTCTGGATGGGCAAGAAAGCCAGCCCTGAACGCTTCGCGGAGGTCGGGGGCGGGTGGGGGCTGCGCCCGATGCTCGGCCCAACGTAGTCGGTCGTTCAGTCGTCGTCGGCTCTCCACGAGGTAGCGCAGGACGTCGGCGTTGATGTCCACAAACGAGGCACCGCAACTCGCGGCCTTCCTGAGCAACCCACGGGCATAGCGAAGATTGGCGGCCTCGGTATCGGTAATCGGAGCGTCTGCCAACGGCGGGTCGGGGGCGGGTGGGGGCTGCGCCCGCCCGGTCAGCCGGTCGAACTCGCTCCGCGTCAACAGGATGAGGTTGTGTCCCTGCGCTTTGAACAGACCCCTGAATTGGCAATAGCAGGACCACAGGAAATCGCTGGAGTTCAACTCCCGGCCAGACACTTCAAAGAACTGCGGCGGGTTCAGATCGGGGGGCTGCGCCCGTAGGAGATCGGCCACGGCAGCCCGAAGGCGTCGCAGCTCTTGAAGCCCACTGAAATACCCGTCGCGTTCCCAGCCCTTGGGATCATCCGGATCATGGGCGATTTCCCCAATCTGACGATCAAGCGTTTCGATGAGGTGTTCCAGCCCCGCACGGAGCGACGGATCAGGCGCCATCATGCCGGCCTCTGTCCGGCCAGGGCCGCGAAGGGATCGGCGGCGTCGGGTGCGGCCTCCGGCAAGCGGATCCGATTGCGACTCGCCGGCGTCAAACCAAATTCCACCAGCCACAAGCGCAAAGCGTTCCGGCCGTTGCGGAGTTGGTCGGTACATTTCGCGTCGAGCTTGGCGAGGTCGCCGAGTTGGGTGATCGCCAGGACGAGGTCGGCGCCGGTCAAGCCGGGGATCGTCGCGTTGAGCGTGGCCGTCGAGGCGCGGATGCCAGCCTGTTGCGCGCCAATCCCTTCAGTTTCCGCGTACAGCCGGGCGTACTGTTCGACGGCGTGGCCGTCGACGGTGTGCGTGATCTGCATGGCGTCGAGGCTGACGATCACGGCGTCCCAGGTGGCAGAACTGACAGGGTCCAGACTGTCAGGTTTGACAGGGTGGCCGAGCGGCGCCGTCGGACTGCGTTGTTGGGCGTGCGTCTCTTTGCGATAGGTGCCTCGGCGTTTCATATCGTCGAGGTTCTTGCGGAGGAGCAAGGGCGATCGGTTCATGGCTTACCTCGGTGTTGATCGAACGACCGAAACGCGCGAACTACTGGCGCGTGGAGGAGATAACAGGCCAGGGGGGGTAGATCGAAGTTGCCGTAAGTGTGGTAACAGAACCACACAGGCCGAGGTTTCACAAAAACCGGTTGGCAGGGTTAGCGGCCGATCGTGTCCACGTTGCCGCCTAGACGGCGCCGGGAAACCGGTTGGTTGGCGCCAGGACGCGACGCGGACGCGGCGGGGTCCGTCAGAGGCCGGCGATCGTCTTGGCCGAATGACAGGCCGCGCAGAGGGTTTGCCAGTTGTTGAGTTCGTCCCAGAACAAGCCGGGATCGCCACGATGCGGGGTGACGTGGTCGACGGCGTCGCCGGGCGTAACGCGGCCGGCGTCGCGACACTGCGAGCGGACGGGCGCCAGGCCGGCGGGGCGGTCGCCGCAGAGGGGATACCGGGCGCGGAACGCGGCGGCGCGTTTGTGCCAGCGGGCGGTATAGCCGCGTTCGGTCGGGGTGCCGCGATCGACGTCGCGGCGGCGGGCGTGGGCGGGACAGTAGCCGCGCGGGACGCGGATCGAGCATTTCGGCCAGACGCAATACCGCATACGGCCTCCGATCGGGGTGGGGACAAAATCCATTTGCCCCCAATTTGTCCCCTCCTCAGCCGGATCAGGGGTTTACGGAACAAAGTGGAACACGCCAAAACGCTAAGGAATTGGCCAGTCGTCCACGGAAGGACACGGAAGGAACCGTATGTGCGGCGCCAGGGCGGCGCCGTCCCATCGGCCGTATTTCTCGCGCGTCGCCGGCTGGAAGTGACGGTCATATCAGGGTTTGTCGCGTTTGACGAGGCGCGGGCCAGTGCCGGGCCGTGGGGCGCGTTTTCCATTTGCCCCCAATTTGTCCCCTCTCGGGCCAGAGTCTAGCGCGGCCGTGGCGGCCGTCGCGTCGGCGCGGGCGAGGCGGTCGAGATAGGCGTCGTAGTCGGCGGCGACGCGGAGCGCGGAGCCGGTCGCGGCGTGCAGGTACTTCGCGGTTTGGGCGATCGAGGCGTGGCCGTAGAGTTGGCGGATCTGTTCCAAGTCAAACAGTTTGCTCTCCAACCAGCGGCAACCGGCCTCATGCCGGAGGTCGTGAAAGTGCCAGCCGATCCGTTTGAGGACGGCGGCCGAGGCGGCGGTCATGTGGTTGGCCGTGGCGCCGGCGGCCTTCGATCGCCAGGTCGCCGTATGGCCGTGGGCGCGGAGCACGGCCGTCGACCAGGGCCGCCAGATCCGTTTCACGCGATCGCCGGTGGCGTGGCCGAATACGTAGGCCGATCGGGCGGCGGCCGGGGTGCCGGCGGCGGCGGCCAGGCGCGCGTCGAGGACGCGGCGGAGCCGCGCGAAGATCGGGATCGGGCGGCCGGTCAGGGTTTTGCGGGCGCCGACTTCGATGGCGCGGACGTAGACGATCCCGGCGGCGAGGTCGACGTCGGCCCAGCGGAGGGCGAGGAGTTCGCCGAGGCGCATGCCCGTGGCGATCGCGGCGGTGATCAGGCCGACGAGCCAGGCGGCGCGGTACGGGTCGCGGTCGGCGCCGGCGGCCGAGAGGAGGCGGGTTTCGTCGGCCTCGGTGATCCGGGTCCGGCGTGATTCGCTTTTCCCTCGGCGGAGGGCTTTGCGGTCGTGGTCGGGGGCCGTCGCGATCGGGTCCGTGGCGCGGTAGCGGCGATCGACGGCGTAGCGGAAGAATTGCCCGATCACACTGCGGTGTTTCGCCCAGGTGTTATTTTTCAGCGGGCCGAGGCTCAGGCGCCAGGCCTTGAGGTCGGCGCGGACGTCGTCGTCAGACGGCGCCGCGATCGGCAGGGCGCCAAACGTGACGCGGCGGCCAGGCGGGACAAAGGCGCCGAGGCTTGTCAGGATCCGGGTTTCATAGCGGCGCGTGCCGCGCGTGCGGGATTGGTCGGCGTTGATGACGTCAGCCGTAAAGGCGGTGATCACGGCGGCGATCGAGGCGTCGCCGTCGACGGCGGTCTGCCGTTTGGTTAGGTTGAGGCGGACGGTATCTTTGGCCGACACGTACGTCCCGGTGCGAATGGCCGGCCGGAGGACGTCGACGATCACGGCGTCGGCCTCGGTGGCCGTGGTGATCGTCTTGCCGAGGACGACGGCGGCGTATCGGGTGACGTTGGGTTCGTACTCGCGGCCGGCGTGGCGGAGCTTCGGCATGTACCAGTCGTCGGCGCATTTACGCCAGGCGGCCGGCGGACAGGCGCAGCGTTTGATCGCGATCATGCGGCCGTCCAGTCGTCGAGGAGCTTGATCAGCAGGGCGCGCATGGAGACGCCTTCCCGCCGGGCCTTCTGTTGGGCGGCGTCCCAGATTTTGGCCGGGACGCGGGCGAGGAGGTAGGCGCGGCCGGTGCCGCGCGTCGGGGTGTAGGCGGTCGAATAGCCGCGTTTGCGGCGCGGCGTGGCGAGGTCGGCGGGGATCGGGGCGGTGTCCATGTTACCGGCCGGGCCTCGGCGTCGCGCAGTCGGCGCAGTCGCACGGGACGATATTCCGAAAGTCGGCGAGGGCGTCGGCGACGGTATCTTCGTGGATGTCGTGGGCGTCGCGGGGGTCGGCCGTCCAGCCGGGCTTCAGTTCGATCCAGAACCCGTTGTCGGGTTCGTGGTAGGCGTTGGCGACGCGGGGATCGCGGCGGAGGTCGGCGACGGAGCGGGGAAACTTGGGAGCCATGCTATCTACGCCTTTCGGTTCGGGCCGGCGGGCTTGCCGGTCCCTATCTCATTAGACGTATTATATATCATTTTGGTTCTAATGTATATCATTCGTCGAAACCAACAGCTTTCCACAAGGGCGCCAGTTCGTCGTCGATGAGGGCGTACATATCGCGGGCGCCGTCGCGGTAGGCCTCGACTAACAGGGCTTCGATCGCCGAGGCCGGCGCCGTCGTCTCGGGGTAGTCGTAGCGGAGCGCGATCGCCAGGTGGCGGTACCGGGCGAGGCGGGCGGTTAAGGCGGCCTCCATGCGGTCGGCGGCGCCGGCGTTACGGTTCATGGTCGGCGGCCTCTTTGCGGGCCAGTTCGGCGTCGAGGTCGGCCAGGTCGTCGACGGCCTCGGCCGGCGGATCGGCGAGGCGCGTGGCGTTGGTGCGATCGACAAAGGCGTGGAGGTCGTCGGCCGGCCGCGCGTCGGACAAACGCGGGACGCGGCGCGGCGCCGGCGTCTCGTCGGCGGGTTCGTCGATCACTTCCTCGGCGGCGCGGAGGCCTCGGAGGAGGTCGGGGAACGTGTCGCGAATCGCCCAGGATCGGGCGCGCATCCGCAACATGCGCGCGGGGTAGGTTTGCCAGGGGCCATCTTTCCCCCAGAGGCCGGCGCGTTTGGCGTCGGCGATCGAAAACTCGCGGATCGTGGGGTCCGGTCGGCCGCGTCGCCAAAACGCACAGATCGCCGCCGTCGTGTCGACGAGGTCGGCGCCGGCGAGCGCGTCGCGGCGGATCCCGCCGACGGCGTAGTACTCGGCGTGGTCGACGTAGAGCGGCGACGCCACGATCACGGCGAGGAGGCCGTCGCCGTAGATCGTCGGCCGGCCGTTGATGACGGCGATCGTCTGGATCGCGGCCATGGGGGCGAGGCCGAGTTCGGCGCCGAGTTCCATGGCGACGAGGAGATCGTCGGGTTTGCCTTGGTAGTTTTTCGGGACGAGCGACGAGCGGGCGAGGGCTTGGGCAAACCGAAAGGCGTCGTCAATGCTGGACGGCATGAGGCCAAACGCGACGGGCGTTTTGCCGGCGGGCGCCTTGACGAGGGCGTCGGGTTTGTCGTCGGTCATGGCTTGATGACTCCTTCGGCGCGGTCGATCCGGGCCTCTAGCTGGATACAGGCGTCGTGGCAAACCGCGTGGCCGGCCGCGTCGAGCCGGTGTTCCGAGTACGTGTAGTCCCGTTCGCCGGCGCCGTTGTCGGTATCCCAGGACGGCCGAAACGGTTTCAGTTCGACGTCGACGCCGCCGTCGGCGCGGAGGCCGATCCGCACAATGCGCGCGGCGCCCCAGAGGCGATCGACGGCGCGGCGGGCGGCGTGAATATCCATGGCGTTACGCTTTCGGGCGCCGGCCGTGGCGCGTAAACGGGAGCGGGCCAGGGTCGGCCGGTTCGACGCCGGGCGCCGCCGGGTTGATCGGGACGGGCGTACTCAGGCCGACGAGCCAGAGTTCTAACCAGGGTTCATAGATCCGAATATCGAGGCGAATGCCGAGGCGCGACGCGCGGAGCTTGCCGGCCTTGACGGCGTGATAGATCAGCTTGGTCGAGCATTTCGCGCGGGCGGCGGCCTCTTTGACCGTCAACCATTCGAACACGCGCGGATCGGGCGGCGCGGCCGTCGTCATAGCACACCAGGGCCGCGAAACGGGAGCACGGGCGCCGGTTCGCCAAGGTCGACGACGAGGTCGCGCGGCGCCGCCGGCGTCGCGGCCGTCGCATGGTGCCGCCAGGCCGTGTCGCGGAGCCTAGCGGACGTGAGGGCGAGGCGGATCGCTTCGTCGAGGTTGTCGGCCTTGACGGTGAGCGTGACGCGTTGCACGGTGGTCCGTTCCACGGTGACGGCGAATTGATGCGTGGCGGGCATGGGCGAGTTCTCCACAGTCAGAGGGCGCAGACAATCCAGGCGGTACCAAAGGTCAGATCGACGCGCCAGAGCGTGTCGCCGATCGTCGGCGGCGTCAGACAGGGGCGGCCGGTCATGCGAGCACATAGCCGGCGACGCGGCCGGCGGTGATCGCGGTTTCGATCGTGCGTTGGTGGCGGCGATACCAGGCGATCTTTTCGACGCAATCGGCGACGGAGGCGCACGGGCGCGGGTGCGGGCATGAGTCGGCCCGGCCGGCGCCGTAGTGGACGTGGGCTTGCCGCCAGTCGAGGGCGTCGCCGAGTTCGTCGTCGGTGAGCGGGGGTTCGGCCGGGTCGTACCAGCCGGCCGCGTTGCATTTATCGAAAGCGCCCATGGTGCCGCCTTTTGTATTTCGCCTTCTTTGCCGCCAGGACACGCCGGACAGGGTCGCCGGTGGTACTACTACGCAAGGCCTTTGTTCTTGACTCCGACTCCGACTCCGACTCCGACTCCGACTCCGACTCCGACTCCGACTCCGCCCGGCCGGGATCGTGCCGGCCCGGTGCCGGCCCGGTGCTCGTCCCGTTCCGGCCCGGTGCCGGGATCGTGCTATCGGGTTCGCGGACGTGCGGATGCTGATGTTTGGGAAACGTGGTGATCGCGATATAGCGGGCGCCGTTGACGCGGTACCGTTCGATAAAGCCGGCGCCGGCGAGGGCGACGAGGAGGGCGTCGACGTCGACGGCGTCGTACGGGAATACTTCGGCCTTGATACGTTTGGGCCGATCTTCCAGGCGGCCGAGCCGGTCGGCCAGGATCCAGAGGCCTTCGTAACAGAGGCGCGCGGCAAACGCGGCGGCCGGCGTGTCGGTCGCCGAGGCCGGCGGCCGGAGTTCGGCGAGGCCTTCGTTTTTGAAAAACCCCGGTTTCAGGTACCTAGCTCGCGGCATGGGCGTCCTAACGGTTCGGATCGTCGGTGTAATAGATATCGATCCCGGCGATGGCGCCGGAGCCTTTCATACTGCGGACGTAGGCGCCGATCTTCACCGCCACTATCTG
>Ga0207711_10005309_pt1 | contig 10925 bp, 11 predicted proteins | sample KBSS34metaG_FD_184401 | JGI IMG/M metagenome (GOLD analysis project Ga0207711, IMG submission 184401) | Switchgrass rhizosphere microbial communities from Kellogg Biological Station, Michigan, USA - KBS S3-4 metaG (SPAdes) (version 2) | ecosystem: Host-associated > Plants > Roots > Rhizosphere...
CCTGGCGGGCTGACGCCCCAACTCGTTCCCTGCCGCCAGTCGCAGATCGCGGGCAGCCCGATCCAACGCGCCTGCCGCGTCGGGGAGTGGAGCGAAATCGTTAGCCGAGGCAGCCGCTTCTACGCGTGTGTCCCGCGCGAGCTCGATTAGTTGCGCGGTCGACAGGCTCTCACCAAAAAACAGGCTCGCCGTTTCGGGCAGCTGATGCGCTTCGTCGAATATCACGGTGTTGCAAGCCGGCAGCAACTCGGTCACACCTTCACCGCGCAGCACGAGATCGGCGAAGAACAGATGGTGATTGACCACCACTATATCGGCGGCCAGGGCTTGCTTGCGCGCTTCCATTACGAAGCAGTCCTGATAGCGTGGACAGTCACCGCCCAGGCAGTTGTCGCGAGTCGAGGTGACCAGCGGCCAGACGCCAGCATCCTCCGGCACCTCGGCAAGCCCGCCGCGATCACCGGACCTGCTGTTCTTGGCATAGCGCGCGATCGATTGCAGGTACTGTGTATCCTGCCGGCTCGAGAACCGGCCGTCGACGAGATTGCGCTCCAGGTGGTAATGGCAAATGTAGTTGGCCCTGCCCTTGAGCAGCGCCACGGTCACCGGCACCTGCAGTGCCCGACGCAAGGTGGGAATGTCTCGATTGAACAATTGATCCTGCAGCGTCTTGGTGCCAGTCGAGATGATGACCTTGCCGCCGCTGAGCAACGCAGGTGCCAGATAGGCAAAGGTCTTTCCGGTTCCGGTGCCGGCTTCGGCAATCAGTCGTCCGCGCGACTCGATGGCGTCGTTGACGGCGTGCGCCATCTCGATCTGCTGGGGTCGCAGCTTATATCCGGGAACAGCTTGCGCCAGAGGTCCCGTTTCCGAAAAGACCTGCTCGATTCGATCCATGTTGGAGAGGCATTCTATGGACTATGGTTTCTTTGAGCCCCGCCGTAGCGACTCAGCTCCCTTCATTTTATCCGGTATCGCCAAGAGCAACCCCGCGATTGCGTGCTATCCCACGCAGAGCTTGCCGCGTCTGCACCCTGCGACAGGCTAAAGCCGGGAGCCAGCCCGCCGATAGTTCTCATACCTTTAAGGACAATGGGATATGGACGTGCCGGACGACGATGCCCGCCTGGATTTCTCCGACGCGTTGGAACGCCTTAAAAAGGTGGTTGCCGAGCTCGCCCGCGCCAGGGGCGTTTCCGTCACCGCAGCAATCGCCCTAGACACTCCATCGTTCGACCGAGCCCCAATCCGGTATCGGATTGACCTGAAGATCGGCACGGGCCAGGTGGTCGTCTATATCGATCATGACGCTCTCACAGACGCCAATGAGTGCTTCGCAGTCCTTACCGTGCCGCAACTGGACGCGGCAATCGGGCGCCTCAAGCGCTGGGTAAAGCAGTCGGTCGACTCTCGCCCAGCGTGAGGAACATAGGCCACGTATCCAACCAGGTCGATTCACGCGAGAGGGCGTCCCGCCACAGAGGGAATAAATATCGACGCCCGACATGGCGCAAAGCGCAGTGCGGCCCCTCCCAAAGGACTACGGACCCGTACCGTCTATCGGCTATAGTTGGCCTTCGGCAGCAACCATCGGAGGCTCACCATGCTGGATCATATTTCGCTCAGCGTCGCCAACTATGCCATCAGCCGGGACTTCTATATCAAAGCGCTCAAGCCACTCGGCTATGAGCTTGCAATGGAGTTCGGTCAAGCTGCGGGCTTCGGTATTGGCGGCAAACCCGATTTCTGGATCGGCGCTGGTAAGACTCAGCAACCGCCCCTGCACGTTGCGTTCGCGAGTCCGGATCGCGCGACTGTAGATGCGTTCTTCCGGTCTGCCATCGCAGCAGGTGGAAAAGACAACGGGCCGCCAGGGTTGAGAGCGCACTATCACCCGACCTACTACGGCGCCTTCGTGCTGGATCCGGATGGAAACAATATCGAGGCGGTGTGTCACGCGGCCAAATGACGCGATCGGCAACTAAGACCCAAACGATTAGGCGTTGCGCCTGGTCCGGAGGCAGCCCCGAGTACATCCGCTACCATGACGAAGAATGGGGAGTACCGGTACACGACGACCGGATCCTGTTCGAATTCTTGATCCTCGAAGGCGCCCAAGCGGGCCTGAGTTGGTCGACGATCCTCAACAAACGGGCAGGTTATCGAAAGGCATTCGTAGACTTCGATGCCGAAAGGGTCGCCCGTTTCACCACTCGCCAGATTAGCGCGCTTCTGGATAACGAAGGCATCGTTCGCAATCGATTGAAGATCGAATCCACCGTACGTAACGCCCGCGCATTTCTCGAGATTCGAGATCAGATCGGCAGCTTCGATACGTACATCTGGCGTTTCGTCGATGGCGCACCAATCCAGAACGCGTGGCGCTCAGGCGAGGTTCCGGCGCAAACGGCGGAGTCCGACGCGATGAGCAAAGATCTCAAGAAGCGAGGCTTCAACTTCGTCGGCAGCACGATTTGCTACGCTTTCATGCAGGCCGTCGGAATGGTGAACGACCATCTCGTCGATTGCTTCAGATGGCGCGAGCTATCGGCAACTCCGCCCCCACGACGCACCAAGAAGGCCACCAGGTAGAGCAGACCGCAAGCTTCGTCAGGCGCGTTTGATGAGACGAACGAGGAAAATCAGCACGACCGCGCCAATGGTGGCAACGATGATACTACCCAGGAGCCCGCCGCCGGATGAAACACCGAGCGTGCTGAAGAGAAAGCCGCCGATGAACGCTCCCACAACCCCTACGACGATATCGCCGATTACGCCAAAGCCGCCGCCCTTGACTAAGACACCGGCAAGCCACCCGGCGATCAGGCCTACGATCAGGAACCAGAGCAGGTTCATTTCAGACTCCTTGAAATGGCCAATAGAGCCATTGAGTCCTCAGGGTAGCACGTCCGGTTGCGGTTCGACTAAACTAAAAGTAAAACATCAATATAATTACGTAATATTCTGGTTTATATCCATTTATATGATCTAATCTCTGAAGGAGGAACAGCATGAGCGCTAACGAAAAGTACTACGCGCATGCAAACGTTAAGCGGCGATGCTTCACGCTCAGCGACGCCGAGTCGCTGCTTCCGCCGGCCGGAACCCATCCTCGTTCGACCGGCGTGTATGCCCATGGGAACATGCTGCTCAAACTATTCGCTCCACGTGGCCACGATCCGCAGCCTGTACATACGCGCGACGAGCTTTATTTTGTCGCGCAAGGCAGCGGCTCGTTCGTCAACGGTGCGGATAGGCACTCGTTCGCTACGGGCGACGTGCTGTTCGTACCTGCGGGGGTGGTACATCGGTTTGAAGATTTCACTGCAGACCTGAGCGTATGGGTCGTCTTCTACGGGCCAGAAGGCGGCGAAGCCACAACCTAGACCTTCGTGTCTTCGCGTCGAAAGTCTAACCGGTCCGCATCGAAGCAAGCTGCCGGTCTTGCCACTTGCTGAGCAGGAGTTGCGCAAGGATCGCACCGATAAACGCCAGGAACATATCCCATTGCGTGTCCCAGATGTCGCCCTGCGTTGCCAGGAAGGCCGTCGCCGCCTCGCCGGTGGCGATGGCGACCCACCACTCGATGAACTCGTAAAACGCGCTCAGCGCCAAGCAGAAGCAAGTCACCACGAAGAACAACCATTTCCCCGGTTTGAGCGGCGAGCGCCGGATCAATACTTCACGCGCAATGATCGCGGGAACAAACCCTTGCGCCAGATGGCCAACGCGGTCGTAGTGATTGCGCGCGAGATGAAACTCGTCCCGCAGCCAGTTGAACAGAGGCATTTCTGCATACGTGTAATGCCCTCCGATCATCAGAATGATCGCGTGTACGAGCACGAGCACGTAAACCAGATCGGTAAACTTGAAGCGTGGGTAGATGGCGATCAGCACGAGCGCGCCTACGATCGCCGGGGCAACCTCCAGGATCCAAATAAAGTAGCTGAACGGATGCCACGCCGACCAAACCAATACGACTAGACCGGTCGCAAGAAGTCCGACGTGACACCGTCTAACGCTCGAGATAGCCATTGGTGTAAGAGATCCTGTGATGTACTGCTCCGACGCAAAGGCGCAAAGACGCGAAGGGTACTAGGTTTAAGCAATCCGGCCGACACTCTGCGCGTATCCTATGCGCAGGAACCGCCCACCCTATTTCTCATTTTGTTGATTTCCTTTGCGCCTTCGCATCTTTGCGACGAAGGTGTGCAGTGTGCGATTTATCGAACCTCATCCACCTTCAACATCACGCTGCGCTGACTGCTGCGCGCGTCGGTACTCCGGGTGAGTGCCTGAGTCTTTTCCGAGGTCCGATGCTGGCCAATGCCGCCGATCTCGACCCACTCGCCCAGCCGCGCGGATACTACCGTCTGCACCTGCTGAATAGTCGTTGCACCTGTTGCAGGCGATCGCACCGAATCGTTCGCCGTAAAGATCTCCAGGGTCACCCGGTCACCGGCCAGCCGCGGCAGTACGTAGAATCCGCTGCTGGTTTCGCTGAAGCCGGTGGTCTCGACCACGCGGCGTCCGTTCGGGGTATCGATGACCTGGTGGTTGCGCACCGGTACAGATTGCCCCAAGCGGATGAAGGCTCGGTTGCCCTCGAGCACCCGCACCTGCTGCGCTACGCGCTCGGCCTGTCGCGCATCGCCGCTGTAGACCTTCGCGTTTACCCCGTCCACGCTGACAGTTGCGCCCGGTGGCGTGGGACGGCCGGGGACGCTGACGCTCGCGTGGTCGCCCACCCCCACCTGCCCTGAGACTTGTGCGCCGCTACGACTTCGATCCAGTTCGGAGTCCTGGCGTACCGACACAACCAACTGTCGAGGCATTGCATCCAGCGTAGCGAGGACTTGTTTGATCTGCGCAAGATTCGCCGGTGTGGTCCGCAAGACGAGCTGATTGTTCAAACCGGTGATGGTCCCCGGAGGCGCCACTAATGGCTGCAACACGGGAATGACTTGATCGACGGTGCGGTACTTCAACGTAATGACTTCGAGGACAGCCTGCTGAGCGCGTGCAGCGTAGCCAGCCACAAGCATCGGAAGCACACAGACTACGGCAAGTACTCGGACGTTCATGTCGCCAGCCCCATCCGTCTGACCGGATCTTGTCGGTAGAACTGGCGCAGTTGTTCATAGACGGTCGGATATTCGGTCCGCACGACCGTCGGCGTCTCGAAGAAAACTTCACTCAACACCGCAAAGAATTCTCCCGGATTCTCTGACGCGTAAGGATCGATCCGCATGTACTCTCCACGATCCACTCGCGTGCAGAAATCCTGATACGCCGCTCCGAAAGTCTGTGACCAGGTCTCGCGATGCATGCCTCGATGCAGCGGCGGGTAGCCATTCGCCGCTCCATTGAGCATGTCGAGCTTATGCGCGAACTCATGGATCACCACGTTGGCCCCGTCGGGCCAGTGGCTCCCTGCAACATCTTCCCACGACAAGACCACCGGCCCGCGCAGCCATGCTTCGCCAGCGTACGGCTGATCGCCCTGATGCACGACACCGAACTCATCGATGCGCTGGTGGCGGGGTACGAATTGCGCTGGGTACACGACGATCTCGCTCCAGCCACGGTAATAGTCCAAGCCGAGTTCGAGAACCAGCACGCAAGCCTGGGCAGCGACGAACAGGCGCATCGGTTCGTTGAGCTTTAAACCGCTCGCTGCCGAAAAATGTTTCTCATGCAGGAAAAGTATGCTGAGGTCCCGTAACCGAGTTGCCTCTCCAGCAGATAGAACCCGAAGGAAGGGTATCTGCGCAACGATGCCGCGCCACAACTCGTCGTCTAATTGCGCTCGCTTGAGGATGCGATCGCGGCGCCAGTTGCGCAGCGCGGCCATCATCGAGTCAGGCAGCCGGTTCCTGCGTTACCGGCTCGTCCGAGGGTAGGTCGCCCAGAGACGCCTCCAGTTCGCTGACGCTGGCAGGCTGGTCCAGCTCTACCCGCTCGATCTGCGAGAACCGGCGCGAGATCTTCTCGCTCGACGTGCGCACCTCCTGCGCATCATCGTTGGCCTGACGAATATGGTCGGCAAGCTTTTTCATGCGCTGATCCCAGCGGCCGAAATCCCTGCCCAGCTTGGACAGTTCGTCCTTGATGATATGCACCTGACGCCGTGTTTCCACATCCTTGATGACCGCTCTTGCCGTATTCAGCACCGCCATCATGGTGGTGGGCGATACGATCCACACCCGCCGCTGCATGGCGTAGTCGACAATCTCGGCATTGTGGGCATGGATCTCGGCGAAGACGGCCTCAGCGGGCACGAACATGACGGCACCGTCGGACGTCTCGCCCGGCAGAATGTACTTGGTGCTGATGTCATTGATGTGTCTGCGCAGGTCGGCCTGAAATTCACGTTGCGCGACATTGCGCTCCGCGTCCCCCACCCCCAGCTCGAACATCCGGTGATAGTTCTCGAGTGGAAATTTTGCATCGACGCTGACCAGCCCGGTCGGCTCGGGCAGCTTCAGTGCGCAGTCGACGCGATTGCCGTTGGACAGCGTGAACTGGAATTCAAACGCGTTAGCGGGCAGCAGATTGCGCACGAGCGATTCGAGCTGGACCTCACCGAAGGCCCCTCGCGAGCGCTTGTCACCGAGCAATTCTTGCAAGCTCACGACATTGGTGGTCAGGCCATCGATCTTTTTCTGAGCCTCGTCGATGGTGGCGAGCCGCGCCATGACGCTAGTGAAGGTTTCGTTGGTTTTCTTGAAACCCTCCTCCAGGCGCTCATTGACTTTGCCCGTGATCTGCTCCAGGCGAGTGTCGGTCGTACGCGTCAGTCCTTCGATGGAGCCGGCTATGTGCAGAGATATCGAGTGTAGCGTCCCTTGAATCAATTCCTGATTCGCTCGCCCCTGCTCCGCCAGGCGTTCTAGGACACGCGCAAGCAGTTCGCCGCGTAGTTCGTCGTGCTTGACTTGCATTTCACCAGTGAGGGTGGCCAGCCGCTGGATCATCGTCTCCCGATTGGCCGCCAGTTCCTCGGATTGCGCATGCTGGAGGATGACCATATTGTCGCGGGTTTGCTTGAGGTCCTGCGTTACAGCACCGCGCAGACGCTCCGAGGTTTCGGATTGAATATGGCCCAACCGGTCTGCGAGCTTGTTGAGGCCATCGTTGAGATCTTTGAGCACCGCCAGGTGTTTCTGCTCGAGGACCTGCGAGACGACATCCGCAAGCTCCTCCCGCTGCCTTAGCACCGCGCTCAGGCGGATTGCGACCCACAGCACGGCGCCCAATGCGATCGCACTGAGCGCAGCGGTGAGGATAAGTAGATAGTTTGATTCCATTGGCGGAGTTTAGCAGGCAAGCGTCAAGAACTCAGCCTCTCCACTCACAACCCGACGGACACAGCAGGCGAGAGGTGTTGCGCGATTCAGCGCTCCACCAACTCGCCGCGTTCAGGGCGAACGCCTCAGGCCGTGACCTCGGTGCGCGACGCCCGCTTGCGATCCTGCTCGGTCAGGTGACGTTTACGCAGCCGAATCGACTTGGGCGTGATCTCCACCAGCTCGTCGTCTGCGATGAACTCGATCGCCGATTCCAACGTGAGCTTGATCGGCGGAGTCAACACGACGTTTTCATCCTTGCCGGCTGCTCGGATATTGGTCAGCTTTTTCGCCTTGATGGGATTCACCACGAGATCGTTGTCGCGGCTGTGGATGCCGATGATCATGCCTTCATACACCGGATCACCCGGGCTCACGAACATACGCCCCCGAGGTTCGAGGTTGAACAGCGCATAGGCCACCGCCTCGCCCTCTTCCGCCGAGATCAAGACGCCGTTGCGTCGCTCCGGCATTTCCGGCTTGAGCGGACCGTATTCGTCAAACACATGGCTCATGATGCCGCTGCCGCGCGTGGTGTTCAGGAACTCGGTCTGGAATCCGATCAGGCCGCGCGCCGGAATCCGATACTCGAGGCGCACGCGGCCTTTGCCATCCGGCTGCATGTCGGTGAACTCCCCGCGGCGGGACCCCAGCGCTTCCATAATTGCGCCTTGGTGCTGTTCGTCTACGTCTACAGTGAGCAGCTCGTACGGCTCGCTCTTGACGCCATTGATCGTACGCAGAAGGACGCGGGGACGCGATACCGCCAATTCATAACCTTCCCGCCGCATGTTCTCCAGCAGGATGGTCAAATGCAATTCACCGCGGCCGGATACCAGAAACACGTCGGCATCCGAAGTCTCCTCGACCCGCAAGGCGACGTTGGCTAACAGTTCCCGGTCCAAGCGCTCGCGCACTTGGCGGCTCGTCACGAACTTGCCTTCTTTGCCTGCGAAGGCCGACGTATTGACCTGGAAATTCATGGTGAGCGTGGGCTCGTCCACCGACAGCAGCGGCAGCGGTTCGGGATGCTCCGGATCGGTCAGCGTGCAGCCGATGGTGAGGCCCTCGATACCCTGAAGCAGCACGATGTCACCCGCTTCGGCGATTTCAAGCGGCACGCGCTGCAAGCCCTGGAAACCAAACACCTGCGCCACTTTCGCCGGGCGGCCCTTGCGGTCGACGCCGAATATGAGGACCTGCTGTCCGGCTCGCAGGCGTCCGCGGCCAATCCGTCCGATGCCGATCTGGCCAACGTAGCTGGAGTAATCCAGCGCGCTGATCTGGAACTGCAGTGGGCCTTCCGAGTCCGCTTCGGGTTGCGCCACGTGACTCAGGATAGTCTCGAACAAGGGGCGCATGTCTTGCCCGGGGGCGGCCAGATCGAGGGTGGCATAACCGAGTAGGGCCGACGCATAGACCACCGGGAAGTCGAGTTGCTCCTCGGTAGCGCCCAGCTTGTCGAACAGGTCGAACGTCTGATTCACGACCCACTCTGGACGGGCGCCTGGGCGGTCGATCTTATTCACCACCACCACCGGCTTCAAGCCGAGTGCCAAGGCTTTGCGCGTCACGAAGCGAGTCTGCGGCATGGGTCCTTCGACCGCATCCACCAGCACCAACACTCCATCCACCATCGACAACGCGCGCTCTACCTCGCCGCCGAAGTCGCGGTGTCCCGGGGTGTCCACGATGTTGATGTGCACCCCGGCGTATTCCAGGGCAGCGTTCTTGGCCAGGATCGTGATGCCCCGTTCACGCTCGAGGTCGTTGCTGTCCATGACCCGCTCCTCGAGGTGTTCATGAGCGGCGAATACGCCGGACTGGCGGAGCAGTTTATCCACCAGGGTGGTCTTGCCATGGTCGACGTGGGCGATGATTGCGATGTTGCGAATGGGGCGTGTCACGGGGAGGAAAAGGCCAGGAAAAAGGGGCAGAAGTGTACCACGGTTCGTGGCTCGTGGCTCGTGGCTCGTGGTGAGTGTGACCGTTATCGGTAAGAGTCAGGCGATCTGCAGCGGCAGCGGAAAGTAAGCGCCGCAATCGTGAGCTCAGAATCGGTTGTAGGGTGGGCGAAGCCCTAACTCGAGCCACGTACCACGAACCACGTACCACGGCCCTCGGGCCTTCACCCCGCCTCCCTAAAAATCCTCATCGGCGGCGTACTCAATACGCGACGCGTTCCTAGCAGCCCGGCGGCAAGCACGCCTGCCATGCCGCCGATAAGACCCACCAGCCAGACCACCGGATCGATCGCGTAGGGGACATTGAGTACTTTGATGGCTAATACGTAACCGAGGGCGGTGGCACCGAGCGACGCCAGCAGACCAGCCAAAGCACCGATGGCGGCGAACTCGGCCGCCTGCGTCGCCAGGACCTGCCTCGAGGTCGCCCCAAGCGTGCGCAGGATGGCCGCGTCGAACATACGCTCGTCATGCGTAGCGCTGAGCGCCGCGAACAGGACCACCAGGCCAGCGAGAAGCCCGAACAGGAACACGAACTCCACCGCTTTCACCACCTGATCCATCATGCGCTGGATCTGCTCGAGCAAAGCCGCCACATCGATGACCACGAAGTTGGGAAAGCGCTTCACCAGTTGATCCATCAAGGGCCCCTGCTCGACCGGCAGGTGGAAGCTGGTAACGTAGCTCACCGGGAATGGCTCGAGAACGCCGGGCGGGCTGACGACGAAGAAGTTCACCCGAAATGAATCCCACTCCACTTTTCGCAACGAGGTGACTTTCCCTTCGAGTCGGCTGCCCGCGACTTCATAGGTGAGGCGATCGTCGAGCTTGATCCCCAGCGTCTGGGCGATACCCTCCTCCACCGAGAACACCGGCACGCCGTGCTCACCCGGTTTCCACCAACGGCCGGCCACGATGCGATTATCCGTTTGCGGCTGATCGGCCCAGGACAGATTGAACTCGCGGTCGATGAGCCGCTTGGTGCGCTCGTCTGCGTATTCAGCCGACGAAACGCTCTTGCCGTTGATGCCGACCAGGCGCCCGCGCACCATTGGGAACACAGCCAGGTCACCCAGGCCCTTCGCGACGAAGAACGCCTTCAATTCGCCGACTTGATCGGGCTGGACGTTGATCAGGAAGCGGTTCGGCGCATCGGCTGGCAACGTACGTTGCCAACTGTTCAGCAGGTCGCCGCGCACCAGCGTCAGCAGGACCAACGCCATGATGCCCACGCCCAGCGCAACCACCTGGGTAATGGTACTGAGCGGACGGCGACGTAAATTGGCGAAGCCGAATCGCCATGCAAAGCCGGCGTTCCGGCTGGCACCGTCCAGTAGCCGCAGCGTTGCAAAGGTGATCAACGACAACGTCACCACCGTACCGAGCGCACCGCCCAGCACATACCATCCGACTCTCGCATCTTGCGCTTCCCACAACAGCAGACCCGACAGCGCGAGGACGCCTCCAACGTAGCCCAGCCAGCCTGCGCGGTCCGGCAGCCCGAGATCGCGACGTAGAACACGCAGCGTCGGTACCCGGCGCAAAGCAATGATCGGTGGAATGGCAAAGCCCAACAGCAAGACCAAGCCCGCGACAAAACCTTGCAGCAGCG
>Ga0207711_10005317_pt1 | contig 10918 bp, 26 predicted proteins | sample KBSS34metaG_FD_184401 | JGI IMG/M metagenome (GOLD analysis project Ga0207711, IMG submission 184401) | Switchgrass rhizosphere microbial communities from Kellogg Biological Station, Michigan, USA - KBS S3-4 metaG (SPAdes) (version 2) | ecosystem: Host-associated > Plants > Roots > Rhizosphere...
CTACGGCTACACGCACGACTACATGGTCGAGAAGATCAAGCGCGACGTCCGCATCACGCGCATCTACGAGGGCACCTCCGAGATCATGGAGATGACCATCGCGCGCGGGCGCTGGCAGGAGCACCTCAAGAGCGCCGGCGACCTCTACCACGCCCAGGCGCGTGAGCTGGAGGCGCTGCACGCGGAGGATCCGTCCGTGGGCGCCGACAGCGCCGCGCTCGCGCTGCACGCGCTGGCCGAACTGCTCGAGCGCTGCCGCGCGGGCCGGCTGACGCGCCATCAGCACGTCCTGCTGCGGCTCGGTGCGCTGATCGCCCAGGCCGAGGGCGCCGCCGCGCTCGCCCGGCGCGCCCGGCGCGCCGCGACCAAGCAGCTGCACCCCAAGGCCGTCAAGAACCTGCGCGCCCCCGCGCTCGCGGCAAGGTGCAGCGCCTCGTCAAATATTGCATTACAAAATAATGCAAAGTCCGGTAGCCAGCGCAGCTACGCGTGTAGGCGTGAGCATTTTACCCGATATACGAGAACGCAGTTTTACTCGCTTTTTGCTAATCCGGTGGGTTGAAATGTGGTGGCGGAACGGCGGTACGGAATATAGCTTCCTGCGTACACGCCTCACCGTGTACCACTTTAACCTTCCCATCTTCGTCACGAACGTAGGTACTGATTTCAACCTCGCCCTCTCCATAGATTCGGTACCACCGAACGTTCCCACCGTCTAAGCCCAGCCCCTCCAGCCAAGCGTCAACCTCTGCCCGCTGCTGAATACTCAGCATGTGGTAGCCACCGGCGTCTAGCCTCACGCTTTCTCCGTTGCTCGGAGGCCCTGACGGCGCAGGTCCAGGATGATCTTGTTGACGTTCTCCTTGCCGAACAGCACCTTGCGGATGTAATCCTCAATGGTGTGCTTGGTCTTGATGTAGTAGATCGTCACTTGGTGGTTGCGGCTGGCACGGTGCACACGATCGCTGGCTTGTTCCTGGTCACCGGGGTCCCACGTTTCGTCCATGAAGATGACAGTGTCGGCGTTGTCCAAGGTGATGGCCACACCACCGGCGGTCGTGGTCATGCACAGCACACTAAACTCGCCCGCCTGAAAGCTCCTGGTGAGGTCTGTGCGGGCGTTAGCGCCTGTCTTGCCGGTCAGCTTGGCGACCCGTACACCACGTGCCTCTAGGTGGGCGTACACCATGTCGATCACTCGGCTGAACTGGCTGAACACCACCACCTGCTCGGTGACGTCGACCTGCTCCTTGCCTTCTGGGATGACGCCACGCTCGTCCAAGAGTTCCTCTAGGGCGTCCAGCTTGCAACTGTCAGTGGTAGGGATCGGGCGGAACTTGCGCTCACCGGTACCGTTCTCGTAGTAGTACTCGATGGTGTTGTGCGCAATGGCGAACTGCTTGAGCCTGGTGTATTCCGCCAGGATGCCAAAGGCAGTCAGCTTCTCGTCCTCGATGCGCACCTCTGCCGCCAGTGCAAACTGTTCGTACTGGGCGGCTTGCTTCTCACCCATGTCTACCTCGACAGTGATCTCGTGCTTGGGCGGCAGCCACGGGATGCACTCTGCCTTGGTGCGCCGTAGGAAGTAGGGTGCGTGCGCCTTGTAGAACTCATCCTCCAGCCCTGGCCTAATGCGACCGATGGACTTGCCGTAGCCATTGTCGATAACCTCCAGCCACGTATTCGCCCACTGCCACTTGCTGGTGAACTTCTGCGGGTGCAGCCAGTGGAGGATGAACCACAGGTTGATCGGCTTGCCCCCGACCGGCGTACCGGACAGTGCGTACTTCTTCTGCGCCTCGAGCTTGAAGATGCCCTGGTACATATTGCTGTCTAGGTCACGAAAACCGGCCTTATGCACTTCATCCAAGATGACCGTGTTCCATTCGAGCTCGTATAGCTCAGGGAATCGCGGACGAGCCTCAGGCTTTTCACCTCGACCTCGCTTGGGTAGGACCAACTGGGCCATGTGGTGATTACACACGAGCCATCCTGGACCCTCAGTGCCCAGAAAATCGTTGATGGTCCAACTCTTGTCGTAGCTGGAACCCTCACAACGCCACACAGGATGCGGTTGCCACTGGCGGAGTTCATTCTCCCAAACAGACTCAAGAGAACTGAGGGGAGCAAGTACCAAGTGTGGCCCCTCATCCATCCCGGACTCGAAGACCGATGCGATTGTTTCCAGTGTTTTTCCAAGACCAGGCTGGTTGCCATTGAGTGGGTTATCAGCCGCTGCAAGGTACGCAATGTCTGCTGTCTGATAGCTGCCATCGGGCTCCTCGTCGATGATGCGCTCCAACTCCTCTAGCGGCAGGCCCCTACCCTTGGGACCAACGTGCACGGCCCGCCACAGGTCCGGCAGGGCGTCCGGTAGGGCTTGCAAGTCAGCACTGTCCGCAATGGCCAGGCTGGCTATTTCCTGGGCGTGGGCGACCTCGTGCTCTGCCCACTGCCGTAGGTCGGGTCGGACGATAAAGTTGCGCCCGAAGCTTTCCTTCAAGCGCCGCCCCACTTGCACATCCAGCGGGAAGTCCCACGCTGGCCCACCCTTGTCTGCCGGGATGAACTTGCGCCCCGGGATCTGCTTGATCATGTCCACTACGACGGGGTCGTAGTCGAACGTCACACGCAGCTTGCCGTGTTCTGATTTGTCTGCGTAGATCTTAGCCATGTTAGCTCCTTTCTTAGAATACATCTTCTATCTCTTTGAGCAGTTCCACCAGCTTGGCTGGGTTGACCACGATGTACCCGGTCGTGCGCCGTCCGTTGACCCGAGCCTGGTGGTAGTCCCACTCTTCGATACGGGCACCCAGGTCGTAGAAGTCATTCAGGTGGGCGCACAGCGGCTCGAGGAATTCTCGCAGGGTCTTTTCGATGCCGTTGTTCTCTGCGTCCGCCTCCCTCCGGTTGCGGTATTCGTGTTCTTTCTTGGCATGCGGGGCGCACATGAACGTCTCTTCGTCCACCACCGCTGCGTGACACGGCCCGCTGTAGTCTGCTTTGTTCTGTGTGCAGAACTCTACCGGGCTGGCCCTGGTCGCTGTCATCCACTCTTCGTCTGCGGTGCCTTTGCAGGTGACTTCGTTGTCTTCGTGCAGCCACCGGACCGACCACGGCATATCTTCGACCGGAGGCTTCCACACTATTTCTGAGCCGCAGGTGCGGCAGGTTGCTGTTGTTCCTACCTTGAGGGCCTTAGCCATCAGAACGTCTCCATTTCAATGCCGTCCCATTCGGCCTTGTGCTCTTGCCCTACTTGCTGGGCGTCCTCCAAGTTGGTAGCGAAATCAGCCCAGTCGTGCGGAACACACCTGGCCCGATAACACCAGCTTGTCGGACCCTCCCAGGGTCCAGTTTGGTACACAACGAAACAACGCCCTGGCCCAAACAGGGACATTTCTTGCTCAAGATCTTTCGCCATCTTTTATCCGTTCTATTCTGCATTGCCTAACTGACTTAGTATACCAGCCGGGAGTCCTTCGGTAGCAACCAACCACCTATTGGACTCCCGGCTGGGAACTTACTTCGATGCCCGCTTGATCGCGTCAACCTTGATGGTCCGCGTGTTCCCGCTTTTGGCATCGATGAAGCTGACGTTGTTTCCATCAAGCTCCTTCACGGACCGGACGGTGTAGGTAGTGGTGCGCTCGCTGTCACCGATCTGCACCCCGATGCGCTTGCCCTCCAGGCGCTCCGACAGTTCGTCGTAGTCCATGTCCACGAGATCCTTCTTTGGACCCGATCCATTGCCCGACGCCGTGGTGCGCCGGGTGGATGAGGCAGCCTTCTTGGCTACCCGCTTGGTCGGGGACTTCTTGGCAGCACCGACCTTGCGTGCGGCTGCCTTCTTGGCCGGAGCCTTCTTGGCAGCGGTGGCCTTCTTGGCCGGAGCCTTGCGAGCACCGGTCGCCTTGCGGGGCGCACCAGCCTGACCCGGATACCGACCGCCCTTACCGATGCGGTTACCCATGGTGCTGCTGCCGGTGTGCTCCTCGTACAGGCGACGGAGGTACTGCTCGCCCTGGCCGGTGCGGGCCTGAATACGACCCCAACTGAGGCCTTCCTTGTCCCGCATGGCTGCGACCAGCTTGCCGCCCTGAGCGTCGGTGGTCCAAGAAACCCGGTCCTTCGGCTTGACCTTGCCGAACTCGTACGCCAGCAACGCCTTACCCACGCTGACGCCGAGCTGACCGGCAATCTCGTGCCACGGCAGTTCCTGCTTGTCTCGCAGGTCGACTGCCTCCTTGGACAGATCGGCCAACTTCTCTGAGATGTCTGCCATCGTGTTATCTACCTTCCATTCTGATGTCCGGGTATGTCCCGGTTTGCGTTGTCATTGTATCTCGTAGGATACGTTCTGAGCAAATCCTCCTCTTCGTCTTCTGTGCTTCCGAAGAACACCATTGACGTTCACCGCATGCTCCAGCCCGCATAGCTCACAGATGGCCTTCGCATACATGACCCGCCCTGTCTCAGGATTGGCTTTGGCCTTTTCTCTGCCCTTGATGTAACGGTAAGGTGGATACCCGCTACCAGGGCAGATCTCAAAGCCAGGGTGCCTGTTCAGCATGGCTGCTCAGTCCCACCGAATGTCGTCTTCAACCTTTTCACCGCTGAGCTTGAAGCCGCACCCCGTAGTAACGCACCGGATGAGCACCAGGCGCTCCTCTTGCTTCTCGGGCTCGCTGAGCACCAGCGGCACCACACTGATGACGTCAGCGATTATATCTTGAATAACCTCCGCCACCAGCATGTTCTCCTTGTCGCACTCGGGGCATCTCACGCTAGCTCCTTTCGCTTAGAGACACGCTGCTGGCCCAGGTCGGCACGGTCGCCAGCGTCACGGCCCCTGTTCATGGCACCGTGATCCAGCTTGCTGCGCCCACTGAGGGTCACGCCCTTGCTTTTGCCGAACTGTGCGTTGAACGCATCGTCCACCTGCTGCTTGATGTCTACCAGCACCAGCTCCATACCGCTACCGGGCTCCTGCTGGCCGTTCTGGATGCGCCGGATTTCTCGCATGCGCTCACCCACCTTGCCCACGAAGCCCTCGGCGAAGTTCCGCTGGTACGTGATGGGGCTGGTGTACATGCGGGTCTTGCCTGCCTTCTTGCAGTATTTGGTGTAGACGCCGGTGTAGCGCACACCGTGGCGTCGTTCCCAGGGCACGTCGGGGTACAGCAACTCGTGGATGCGCACCCACTTCAACCCAGCCTCCTTCAGCAAGGCGATGTTCTCTTCTTCGGAGAAACTGGGGTCGGGGTGGGGCTCTAGCTCACGGGCCATCTGCACCTGCAAGCTAGTGAACAGCATGTCCACGTATTCCAAGTCACTGGGGAACCCGATGACCGTGGCCACGCTGCGCATCTTCTGGTCGTTGAGGCCGCTGTACACCGCTCGGCACCGACAGTGCAGCACCACGGCGTGATGCAGTTCAATCAGTTGCGTCTTGAGCGGGTGCTCGTACCCCACCACCTGGAAGCTACGGCGTTCGGGCACCTCCCGCTCGTTCTTGGGCTTGCGGGCGTTGACCTCGAACTCGCTGATGGTGTAGGCCAGCATCAAGTCGTCGGCCTTCTTGCGCAGGGCCGCTGCCTCGTGCTCGCTGGTGGCCTTGTCGCTGGCCTTGTCCAGCAGCTTCCGGATCTGCTCCAGTTTCTTGGAGCGTTGCTCTTCCATAATAGTCTTAACCTCCTATTGGATTTCCAACTCACTGGCTACGAACAGCTTGCCTTCGATGGTCAGTAGCACAGTGCCGTCCTCCAGCAGTGCCACCACTTCCGCCTTGGCCTTGACCGCCACTGACTTCTGGCCACCACCTGGCTTGTACAGGTACCAGCCCCGCCGTGGGGTCTGGATGTTGATGTTGTTGTGGCGCTTCAGGTGGCTGATGGCACCCATGACCTGCAAGTCGGTGAAGCCGGTGTCCTTGGCGATGTCGCTGTAGTGCACTTCCTGGTTGGCGTACAAGCGCAGCGCCTTGAGCACGCCGTCGCTCACGCCTTGTGTCTTTGCCGCCATATCTTCCTCCTATCGTTGGGTGGTTGCTTGACCTGCCGGGCAGCAGGGTGGAGGGGCAGGAACTCCAGCCCGCCACCCGGCAGGGATCTTACTTGGCCGAGATGGTGACTTCGATCTCGGTCGTGTCTTCGGTGGCACCGAGTGCCTCCAGCCCGTCCTTCCGCAGGTACAGGTTGGTGACTGCCTTGGTCCCCTCGGGGGCCTCGAACATGACGGCACCCTTGGTGACCCGAGTGCGGGCCATGGTGACCTTGAGGGTGTTCTTGGTTACTGCCATTGCGCTTCTCCTTATCGTTGTTGTGTACTGCTGACATGCTACCCGGCATTTATTGTTCCAGACAAGTCGCTTTGCATGTGCGAGTTGCCTCAATGAATGAGACGCCGGTTCACCTCATTCATGATCCTGCTGCACTCCAGGTCAGTCAGTTCGCACTGCTGAATGGTGCCAGCTTCTGTGGCCTCTTCCTGGTTGGACCCTGTCGGCCACCGGTAGCCGATGCCATGCCCCTTGCGGGTCATAGCGAGCGACCAGTTAAACCCGTAGACCTCGATCCATTCTTCCTCGCTTCCCACTTCGTGCATCTGCGTGCACACTTCCTTGGTGGTGACCACCAAGTCGACTGCCTCTTGCGGGGTCATGTCCGAACTATCAGGACGCTCAGGCATAGGATCACTCCGATCGTAGCCCAGAACAAGAGCCTCCAGTTAGTGGGCTTGGCGTCGCCGTTGATGCTGTCCAGCAACCTTCGCTCGTCCTTCGCTGACCAGCGCATGGTACCTCCTTCCACCGTTGTGTGCTGCTACCTACATGCTACCGCTAGTCGCTAGTTCTTAGCTTCTCTAGAACGTAGGCCAAGAGGCCCAACGCCAACCCTATCCAGGGGTTCTTTTTACCCACACCGGGTCTCCTTCTTCGCACTCGGCAGGGGAACCCATCTCGCCCGTGTGGTAGATGTAGATCAGCTCCGGATAGTCGTACGGGTGTGGACGCCACACTCTGGTCACCGTGGCGAACCGCATCTCGGTGAAGGCCACTTCGAACATGGTGTTGTAGTAGGCAACTTCATCGCCCACCTTGACGTGCTGTGCTTCTATCGCTTTGAACCCTAACGCTTCTGCTTCGTGTACATCTTCTTCCATAGCTTCTCCTTATGCAGTGACCACGGCCAAGAGAACGGCGACCCCAAAAATGCCGAAGATAATCGCCAGCATCAACAGGAAGTACCGTTCCCACTGAGAGAGCCTTTTCATTCTTCCTCCTTGAACAGATCGTCAAACTTGTGCATGGACTTGGCCACCAGCGGAGGTACATCGCCCACGACGCCGGTACGCTCCCGCCATGCCTCGCAAGAGTCGCAGATCGGCACCATGCCCAGCGTCGGGTGTTCCCGCTTGGCCGTGGGCTTGTTCACGCACTGGTGGAACCACTCACACATCGGTGTCCCTCTCGATCACCGTGAAGTTCTGCAGTTCCGGGTGGTCGTCGGTGTACCACTGGAGGTGCATGAGGTATTCGTCCCGGCTGCCATCCTTGCTGCCCATGCGGAAACGCCAGTGGCTCTCCTGCGCCGACAGTATGCGGTTGAAGACCACGTACCAACCGCCGTCGGCCTCGTCGGCATCGTACAGCCACACTTCCGGGTACCACCCCTGGACGTCCGGCTGCTCAACGATGACGGCCTCCACCGGGGCTTGCGGCTGGTTGACCAGTGCCATACGGAATTCCCTGTTCGGTACTGCCTTGCCCAACAGTGCCACCGCAGCTTCGAAGCTTGGGTGGTCGGCCATGGGGCTTTCTTCGCACGAGTACTGACTCGTGTAGACCCTGTACTTGGCTTCCATGTTTCTCCTATCGTTGTTTGCGATACTGCTGTACGAGCCCTTGAAGCTCCTCACTTGTGGCGGGCTGAGCCACTTGATGGTCCTGTACGTCATTAGCTTCTGCCTCCTTTGCCTGAAGCTGCTGACGCCGGTTGTTGCTGCTTGCGCTCTTAGCTCTCTTCTGCTTCTTGAGCTTGTCGTTGTTGGTGCCCATCAGCCCTCACTTTCTGTTTGGATGATGACCTTGACGTGCTGCGGGGGCGGAACCGGCAGGTCCACCTTGCGCAGGTACAGCTCGCCCACGAACGGGTCCACGTACCGCCAAGACTTGGGGTACTCTTCCTTGAGTGTGAATGTTAGTTCCATTATTCATCCTCCGGCCAGGTGCCCTGGTTCTCAGGGGCGGTGATGGCTGTGCCTACGCACTTGACGTCTTCGATGTCTGGCCACCCGAAGATTTCCTCCATGATGTCCGTTTCGCTGCACTGGCGGGTGTCGTACCAGATCTTGATGGTGGTCACCCGCTTGAACTTCTCACGCTCGTCGGCCATTAGCTGACCTCCCATCCAGCACGCAGCCCACATTCTGTGTGCACCACGCCACCACGTTCGGGGTTGTCGGGGTCGTGCATCTCAGCCACGTGGCCCATTTCTGCGTGCCGCACAAAGTCCGGGTCAATCTCGTCCCGAGCCAGGAACTCATCACACACTGCGCACCGAATCATCAGTCACCTGCCTTCGGGATCACCCGGTCGGTGTAGCACTCGGTTTCATCCGGCACCTCTTCGGGCGTGGCCTTGATCTGCTTGGCGTTCAGGCTGGTGGTACCGAACCGTGGCCTGCCACTGAAGATCAGGGTGTTCTCGTTGTAGTCGATAAACTGCGCCACCATTTCTCGCTGGCGACGCTGCCCCTCCAACTGGTACACGATGCGGTACTTCTTACCGGTACTCATGGAAACCGTTGCCACTTTGGCGTCCTCCGGGTCGGGTGGTTTGCCGTGCCTGAACATGGCGATGCTGGTCCACTCGATGGCTTCTGCTACCGCCTCATGGCCGTCCAGCTTGAACTTGAGGCACCGCACTTCATCAAACACTGTGGGCACGCCGTACTTGACATCGTCGTACGGTGGATCACAGAAGATGTAGAGCAAGCCCATGGGGGTATCCATCAATGACACGACGTACTTGCCGTCGGGGGTTCTCATTTCTACGCCTGTGGTTTCTATCCGCTCTAGGAAGTTATCCTCGGTGTAGTCTTCTTCGTTCACATCGCCTACCTTTCTTGGTTTTAGGTACAACCAGCCTAGCGGCAGGCTGCTGTTCTAGACAACTTACGATGGCGCTCCGGTGCCGTCCAAGACGAAGATCTCTCGGATGTACTCTCCGGGCCAGTCACCTTCCGGCTCGATGGGGTTGATGCTATACCCCAGCAGGTTGCGGATGCGCTCTTCCTCGGTGAAGGCGGGATCCGTGGCAGCCAGGAATTCTGCTGCCGTGATCACCTGCCGGGGGCCACCGAACTTGATGCACAGCTTGAGGTTCGGGTACTTGCGCACCGTCGCCTCTACTGAGATGCGGCAGCCGGGCTTGCTGCAGATGTACGCCCCGAAGCTGAGAGGCCGTTCCGGCATCTCGCAGCCGCAGCGTCCTGCCCACTCCGTGCTCATGTTCTGAAATGCTTCCATTGTCCTACCTTTCTATGAGTGACTGTCTCCGTTAGGCTCCACGCCGACGTACAGCGCCCGAGCCGCCTTGCCGCCGACCCAGCCTTCCACCATGTAGCTCTCACCGAAGGGGGTCGGGGTGTAGTCGCCGAAGCGGAACTCCACGTGGTAACGCTGGCACAGGTTGTACAGCTTCATGAACTGTGCGAGGGTGCCCCACTTGCGGCAGGTGCCATCGCAGTCGTCCTCCCCTGTGCAGATCTGGCCGTCTTCCCGTAGGAACAGCGGCGTCATGTGTGCGTTGATCACTTAATGACCTCCATTCTTAGTTGGCCAGTGAGGATGGCGTGTTCCATGCCCCACTCATCGCAGTAGTCCATACCTTCCCATTCAGAAAGTTGGCTGCCCACCTCCCACATCTCTGGGTGAGGCATGGCTCCACGGTTGATGTCGTCGTTGTTACCCCAGCCCACACGAAAGCCAGGACGAGGGCCAGGGTTTCCATGAGGCTTCTTCGGTGTGTAGACCATAGCTGTTAACCTCCTATCGTTGCTACCAGTCTAGCAGTCAGGCTTGCTTCTTGGGGTTACCGAGGTCGATCCACTTGCCCTTGTGGATGGTGGCCATGTCTCCGCAGACATCGCACACCAGAAGTACATCGTCTGTTTCCAGGTTCATGCGTTCTCGCCAGGTACCGGGGCAGTTTTCCATCATCGCTCCTTCAGTTCTCTGAGGAAGTTAGCGTAGTTCTCGCCTTCGCTGTGGGCGGAGCGGTGCATCTCGGCCAGGGCCACGTTGTTGAACTGGTCGAACACCACCCGAGCGATCAAGCCTCGGCCCACCCAGGGCCGCTCGCTTTTCCAGTTCTCGGGCTCCATGTGTTCCATGGCTGCCTCGGTGAGCTCATGAATAAGCTCGGCGGCTTGGGTGTAGGCGATTTCGTTCAACGCCTCCCGCCAGTCGTTGTAGTTCTTGTGCGGTGGCCCACCTTCTTGAGCGTAACTGTCCTCCAAGGTGGTGGGGGCACCGTCACTTTCGGCGTACTGCATGTTCTCTTCGCTTTGCAGCCACTGGCCGAACTTAACTTCGGCTGCCTTGAGGCAGGCTTCGTGGCCGCTGTCTTCCGGCCAGTAGAACCATTCCTCAAACGGGTCGTACGGCTTGTGGCATTGCGTGCAGATGTAGGGCTTCAACATAGTGCCCTCCTTTCTGAGGCAGGACCAGTTGTGGTCAGTTGTTGGGGTTCTCTTGGGTGCTGTGCTCTTCGAACCAGACCTGCATGATGTCTTCGTAGGCGTCTTGCCTACCGAGCAGGTACACCTTGAGGTGTTCGTCTTCGGTGGCCTTGCGTTCTTCGGAGAAGTAAAGGGCTCGGTCAGCAGCGTAATCAACCAAGCTGTCAAGGGTC
>Ga0207711_10005320_pt1 | contig 10915 bp, 7 predicted proteins | sample KBSS34metaG_FD_184401 | JGI IMG/M metagenome (GOLD analysis project Ga0207711, IMG submission 184401) | Switchgrass rhizosphere microbial communities from Kellogg Biological Station, Michigan, USA - KBS S3-4 metaG (SPAdes) (version 2) | ecosystem: Host-associated > Plants > Roots > Rhizosphere >...
TTTATTTCAGCTGGGGAGAGATCTATTCGCTGTTTCCGTCGCTAACGGCCGACATCTTCGGATCGCGCAACGCCAGCGCGAATTACGGATTCCTGTACAGCACCAAGGGCGCCGCCGCTATCGTGGGGGGGTACCTGGCGCCCATGTTATTCGAGAAAACCGGCTCCTGGAGCGTGGTTTTCTATGGCGGCGCAATCATGACTTTCGTCGCGGCTTTGATGGCGGCCGGATTAATTAAGTTGCCGTTGCCGCACAAGCCGCGGACAGGTACACTGGACGCCGTCGAAGTCCAGGGACAAGCTGCAAGAGGATAATAAATATATGTCAAGCACTACTCAGACGCAAGAATTAGAACTCCAGATCAATGCTCCAGTCAGTCCGGCGTATGCCGAGATTCTGACGCCGGAAGCGCAGCGCTTTGTCGCGAGTTTGGCGGCCCAGTTTGACGCGCGGCGGAAGGAACTTCTCGCCCGCAGACAGGTGCGCCAGGCCGAGATCGACGCCGGTCATTACCCGGATTTCCTTACCGAAACCGCCGAGATCCGGCTGAGCGAATGGACTGTCGCTCCCATCCCGGCGGATCTGATGGATCGCCGCGTTGAAATCACCGGACCGGTGGACCGCAAGATGGTTATCAACGCACTCAATTGCGGAGCCAACGTTTTCATGGCGGATTTCGAAGACGCCAATTCGCCAACCTGGACCAACAATCTCGACGGACAGATCAATCTGCGCGACGCGAACCGGCGCACGATTGAATTCACCAGTCCGGAAGGCAAGAAGTATAAACTCAACGACAAGATCGCAACGCTGCTGGTGCGGCCGCGCGGCTGGCACCTGGACGAAAAACATGTGCTGCTGGGCGGAAAGCCAATCTCCGGCTCGCTGTTCGATTTCGGCCTGTATTTCTTCCACAACGCCAAGCAGTTGATCGCGAATGGCTCCGGCCCTTACTTCTATTTGCCGAAGTTGGAGAGCCATCTGGAGGCTCGGCTGTGGAACGATGTCTTTAACTTCTCGCAGGACGCGCTGGGCATTCCGCGCGGGACCATCAGAGCCACAGTGCTGATCGAAACCATCCTCGCTTCATTTGAGATGGATGAGATCCTGTATGAACTGAAGGACCATTCCGCAGGCCTCAACTGCGGACGCTGGGATTACATTTTCAGCTTCATCAAGAAATTCCGCAATCACAAAGAATTCGTACTGCCCAACCGCTCGGAAGTCACGATGACGAAGCATTTCCTTAAGTCATACGTCGAGCTGCTGATTCAGACTTGCCATCGCCGCAACATCCATGCCATGGGCGGCATGGCGGCGCAGGTCCCGATTAAGAACGATCCGGTGGCGAACGAAGAGGCGCTCGAAAAAGTTCGCCTGGACAAGCTTCGCGAAGTGAAGGCCGGTCACGACGGCACTTGGGTGGCTCACCCGGGCCTGGTGCCGATCGCCAAGAAAGTCTTCGACGAGGGCATGCCGACTCCGAATCAGATTTCGATCAAGCGCGAAGCGGTGCATATCACGCCGAAGGATCTGCTGACGCCGTCGGAAGGCACGATCACCGAGGCGGGTCTGCGCTGGAACATCGACGTGGGCTTGCAATATCTCGAAGCCTGGCTGCGCGGCGTGGGCTGCGTGCCGATTTACAACTTGATGGAAGACGCGGCCACGGCCGAGATCTGCCGAGCGCAGGTTTGGCAGTGGGTCAAGTGGGGAGCCAAGCTCGATGACGGGTGTCCGGTTACAGCTGCGATGGTAAACGGCGTAGTGGACGACTTGCTCGCCAAACGGGGACAGACCAGCGGCGAGTTCACCAAAGCTTCGCAGATCTTCCGCCAGATGATGACCAGCGCGGACTTCTCGGACTTCCTGACGCTGCCCGCGTACAGCTTCATCGACTAGTTAGGTTAGACAACAATGGGCTCGGGCGTCGCGGCGCCGTCGGCACGGGGATCGGAAGCGGCGTAGTTGGTTCCGGTTTCCGAATCGTGCAGGATGGCCTGGCCCCGGCCCATTTCTTGCGTGTACTCGCGGCAAACGGCGACCTCGTGACCCATTTCCGTTAGTTCCTTCAAAGCGGCGGCAGGCACTCGCGATTCGATCAGAACATCGTTCCCGGCAGGGTTGAATTTGGTGAAGCGGGGCGTTTCCAGTGCTTGCTGCAAGTTCATCCCGTAATCGACCACGTTCGAGACAAACTGCGCGTGGGCCAGCGGCTGATTGGGACCACCCATGATGCCGAATCCGACGCTTGCGCTGCCGCGCTGCATGAAGCCTGGAATGATGGTGTGATACGGGCGCTTGCCGCCGGCCAGCACGTTGGGATGCGTGGGGTCGAGCGTGAATCCCGCGCCGCGATTCTGCAGCGTGAAGCCCATGCCTTCGACCGTAATGCCCGATCCGAAATTGCTGTAGACGCTTTGAATCCAGCTTGCGATGTTGCCAGCGCGATCAACGACCGTCAGGTACGTTGTGTCGCCGGTGTTGATCTTCGCGGCCGCCACTCGTCCGTTGGCGTGGCGCGGATCGATCAATGCGGCACGTGCGCGGGCGTGTTCCTTCGAGAGCAGCGTCTCCACCGGGATCTTGGAGTGCCGCGGATCGCCGTTGTAGCGCCAGACGTCCGAGTAGGCGAGCTTCATGGCCTCAATGCGCTTGTGCAATTCGGCGGTGTTCGACGGGCTGTCGCCCGCCGCCGGCGAGGTTTCCATGATGTTCAGCATTTCGAGCGCGGCCATGCCCTGCCCGTTCGGTGGTATTTCGTAGACGCGCCAGCCGCGGTAATCGATTGAAATGGGCTCGACCCACTCGGCCGAGAATCCTGACAGGTCTTCGGCGTTCATGGTCCCGCCCAGGCTCTTGGATGTTTTCAGAATGGCGGCTGCAAGCTCGCCTTCGTAAAAGGTTCGCGATCCGGCCGAGGCCAGGCTGCTGTAGGCGGCAGCGAGATCGGGATTGCGAAAGATTTCTCCCACTCTTGGAGGATTTCCGCCGGGGAGAAAGACGCGTGAGGATTCGGCGTGGCTCAGCAATCGTTCGAAGGAAATCGGCGAGGTCCATTGCTCGTGGATCACCTCCGTCACCGCGAAGCCTTGATCCGCATAGGCGATGGCGGATGCGAATAAGCGGTCCCAGGGCAAATTTCCGAATCGCTTATGCAGTTGGGCCCAGCCATCGACAGCGCCGGGGACGGTGACGGCGTGAATGCCCGCCAGCGGCATGGTGGTCTCTCCGAGGTCAGCGAGGAAAGCAGGCGAGAGGCCGCACGGTGCGGGTCCGGATGAGTTTAGGCCCGACAACTCCCTCGTCTCAGCGTCCCAGTACAGCACGAACAGGTCGCCGCCGATGCCGTCCATCATGGGCTCGACGACACCGAGCACTGCGTTCGCGGCAATCGCGGCATCGACAGCGGAGCCGCCGTTCGCCAAAATCTGCGCTCCGGTCTGCGAGGCGAGGGCATGGCTGGTGGCCACAATTCCCTGCTGTGAGATCACCAGCGAGCGGCCGTAGTTTCGTCCGAAACCAGAATGAGCGGGAGTCATCGGAAACCAGAGTAACAAGGATGGGGCTGCATCTGGAAGCGCAGCGTCTACGTGGATTTCGAGTCTGGCTTGGTAAACGCCTTCTTGAGCAGTTCGCCGAAGGCTTTGCGCGTCATCTGAGGCCGCCGTTTCTGAGCATCGGTGGAAGGCTTCAGCGGTTTATCGGCGCTCTTCGGAGACGCGCTGTCGGGTGAGCGGCTCATGCACCTCAAGCATGGCACACCTCGTCGTAGGGGTGGGCGCGTTGAATGGCATTGGCCCAGAGGAACGCCTGTTCCGCTTCGTGATAATCGGCGCGAGGGATGGCGGCGTCTCCGTTCCAGCATCCTAGCTTCTGGCATGCAGCGATGGCGCGCGTGAGCGCATCCAAGTGGAGAGCCGGGAACAAAGGGGCTAGCGTTCTGGCGATTTCAAGCGGAGGCGTCTCGCGAGCCCAGGCCTTGGCTCGCGTGAAGGCGCGCAGAAATGGCTGGAGCGGATCGCTCTCGGTGAACGCGCGCGGCGCGGCAACGCTCGAGAACGCTAGCGGCGCGAGGCCCTCCCCGACGTAAGCAACAATGTGTCCGGCACCTTCGAGTTCCATCTGCTGCGGCATGCCGCCTTGCAAGTGGACGTAGTCGCCTTGGCCGGCGCGGAAGGCCGCTTCCATGACTGCCGGCGAGCCGAGGTTTAGCAGATTCGCTCGCGACAGGTCGACGCCGTTGTTGTACGCGGCCCAGCGCAACAAGGCCAAGGGTTGATGGCCGTGGTCGGCGATCAAGGTTCTGCCGTCGAGTTTCTGCCATGTGAAGTTTGGGTCTGCCTCGCGGCCCACGATCACGAAGCCGTCGCATTGGTTGATTTGCGCGATGTGCACAGGGAAATCGGTGACGCCCTTTTCGATGGCGGTCCACGCGGCGGAGACGGCGCTCTGGATCACGTCCACTTCGCCGCTCCGCAGTGCGGCGGCGGTGCTCTCGCCCTCGGCAGGGAGCCGCAGCGTGGACTCGATACCTTCTTGCTGAAGAAACTCCGCAGCGTGCGCCGCAAGAAACGGGCTGTAAAACGGGGAGTGGCGAGTCGGCATCAGGCGCAGCGGCGTCATCTGATTCAGCGATCCTTCAGGATTTCACGAGCGGCGTTGTGGCCTGGTGCGCCCATCACTCCGCCGCCAGGGTGTGCCCCGGAACCGCATAGGTACAGTCCTTTGATAGGAGTCCGGTATTTCGCCCAACCTGCCAGCGGCCGCATCACGAACATCTGATCCAGCGACATTTCGCCGTGAAAAATGTTGCCGCCGGTGAGGCCGAAGCGGCGCTCCAGATCGAGCGGCGTGAGGGTCTGGCGTTCAACAACAATGTCGCGGATGTTCGGACAGTATTCCCGGATCACATCGAGCACCCGATCGGCATATGGTTCGCGCTCGGTATCCCAATCGGTACCTTGGAGCTTGTAGGGTGCGTATTGCAAAAAGATTCCCATGATGTGACGGCCGGGTGGAGCGAGTGAAGGGTCGTACATGGTGGGAATAGTCATCTCGATCAGCGGCGAACGCGACGGGCGGCCGTATTTGGCGTCGTCCCAGGCGCGCTTGACGTATTCGATCGACGGGCACAGGTGCATGGTTGCGCGATGCTGCGGTCCCGGAGCGCCGGGGAAGGCGGTGAACTCGGGCAGGCCGCGCAGCGCCAGATTCATCTTGAGCGAGGTCCCTTCGGAGCGGAAGCGACGCATTCCCGCGACGAAATCGGCGGGGAGGGCGCTCTCCTCCACCAAATGCAGGAATGTGCGCCGAGGGTCGAGATTGCTCGCGACGACGGGCGCCAGAATTTCTTCGCCGCCATTTAGCACTACACCTGTAGCTCGACCGTTCTTGACGATGATTTTTTCGACCGGCGCATCCGTGCGGATCACCGCACCGCTGGCGCGCGCTGAATCGCCGATAGAGTTCGATACTGCGCCCATGCCGCCGCGCACGAATCCCCACAATCCGCGATGGCCGTTGACGCCGCCCATGCAGTGATGGAGCAGGATGTAGGCTGTTCCGGGCGAGCGCGGTCCGCCATTCGCTCCGATGACACCGTCGGTCGCGAGTGTGACCTTGATTTCTTCGGATTCAAACCAGTCGTCCAAGAAATCCGCGGCGCTCTGCGTGAAAACCTTGACAAGGCCGACGATCTCTGTGCGCGACAGGCCGCGCAGCTTTCCCATCAACTTCAGATAGTCGACAAAATCGCCGATGCCTTTCGGGGGGAAATCGGGAGGCGTAGTGAGCAGCAGAGATTCCGCCACCATTCCTAGTTTTTCGAGATGCGCTTCGTAGCGTGGAAAGGCATCGGCATCATGCTGCGAGAACTTGGCGATTTCGGCGAGAGTCTTGGCGCGATCTTGCCACATGAACAAGTGACGGCCATCCGGGAATGGTGAGAAGAATGCGGGATCCTTGGCGTCGACGCGGTAGCCGAAGCGCTCCAGTTCCAGATCGCGCACTACCTTTTCCTGCATAAGGCTCGCGAGATAGGATGCTGTGGAAACGCGGTAACTAGGCCAGGTTTCTTCAGTGACGGCGCAGCCGCCCACCAGCTCGCGAGCTTCGAGTACCAGAACCCGGACTCCGGCACGAGCAAGGTACGCCGCCGTCACCAGGCCGTTGTGGCCTCCGCCGACAATGATGGCTTGGAACGAAGTCAGTTCGGCAGCCTGTATGCCAGATATTCGGCGGGGAACCCGGCGGCTCCAACCGCTACCACTATGTATTGCTTGCCGTTCAGCATGTAGGTCATGGGTGAACCGGTCTGTCCTGCAGGCATAGGCACCGCTCCTGCGTCGGCACCGGTCTTCTTGTCGTAGGCGCGCAGATACGCGCCCTTTTTGCCGTCGGGCATGGTGATGGTGCCGGGCTCGCCGCCGATCACCAACGTCTTGGTCACGATGAGGCCGGCGATCCCGCCGCGGCCGGTACGTGGAATTGTCAGGCCTTTGAGCGCGGGATGATTGCGCACCAGATCCGGAGTTTCGCCGCGGGCGACCTGCCACAGAATTTCGCCCTTGTTCATATCGATAGCGCTGATCTGCCCGTAGGGCGGCTTAAACAGCGGCAGTTCCTGCACAGTGAGCCGCACCGTGTTTCCGCCGGCCTCCGCGCCAGCGGGCTCGGCACCACCGTCGGCGCCTGCACCGGCGGAAGTCCGCGCGCCGGCGATCGCGTTACCTTGCACGAAGCGGAAATCGTTGGTCTTCGGATCGGAGGGCACCAGTCCCAGATTGCTCAGCGATTTTTGTGAGGGCACGTATGCGATGCCAGTCTCGGGATCCAGCGATCCGCCGGACCAGTTGGTTCCGCCTCCAGCCGTCGCGAACGCCAGCGTGCCAAGGGGACCAGGCCTTTGGCTTACCACGGGCGGAGTGAAGATGGGTCCAATCTTGAAGTGCGAGACGATCTCTGCGGCTTGCGCTTTCAACTCCGGCGTGAAGTCGATTAGGTCGTCCATGGAGAAGCCTTGGCGATCGTACGCCGGGGGCTTCGTGGGAAACGGCTGCGTAGGACTGGTCTTTTCGTCGGGCACCGTGGATTGCTCGACCGGGCGCTCTTCGATCGGAAAAATGGGTTGGCCGGTGACACGGTCGAACATATACAGATACGCCTGTTTGGTAGGCTGAGCCAGAGCTTTCACGGGGCGTCCGTTCACTGTGAGGTCGACCAGCATGGGCGCGCAGGGGATATCCATGTCCCAGACACCGTGATGCACCAACTGGTAATGCCACTTACGCACGCCGGTCTTGAGATCCACGGCGACGATGCTTTCGCCGAAGAGTCCCTGACCCGGACGATGGCCGCCGTAGTAATCGCCAGTCGGCAATTCGACGGGAAGATACGCCATGCCGAGCTGCTCGTCAACGCTGATCTGGCCCCATACGCCCGCGTTGCCAGTGTAATCCGCCGAATCGTTTTGCCAGGTGTTGTAGCCAAACTCGCCCGGCTTGGGGATGGTGTGGAAGATCCACAGGCGCTTGCCGGTGCGCACGTCGAAGGCGCGCACGTATCCTTTCACATTGGTCTTGCCGCGCGGTACGCCGCCGGAGCGATGCGCTGCGCCGACGATGATGGTGTCGTTGGCCACCACGGGGGCCGAGTGCAGACCGACTTCACCGGTAATCGGATCGATGACCTGGTCGTCGTCCTCTTTCAGATCCACTGTTCCGTCTTTACCGAAGGTGGCAATGCGCGCGCCCGTCTTCGCGTTGAGCGCGACCAGGCGGTAGCCGGGCGTGACGTAGAAGACGCGCTCTTCGGCTCCGTCGGCCCAATAGGAGAGCCCGCGGCCGGATAGCTGGCGAGGGGCGCTGCGGCCGCGGGCGCCTTCGTTTTCGCCATGCACCCACAGCTCTTCGCCGGTGGCCGCGTCCAGCGCAACCACCGCGCGGCGCGTCCCGGCGGTGGCGTAAAGGATGCCGTTCGCCATCAGCGGTGTCCCTTCCAGGTTGTATTCCGGGCGAGGGCCGAGATTGGCGGTATTGAAGTGCCATGCGAGCTGCAGCTTGTTGAAATTCGTTCCGTTGATTTGATCCAACGGCGAGTAGCGCGTGTTCGCCGTGTCGCCGCCGTAGCTGCGCCATTCTCCGTTTTTGGCGCCGGTCTGCGCGAGAGCCGGAACGGCCGAGACGAGGCAAGCAATCACGCCGCTGCGCAACGCACGCGGGAATGAAGTTGTCAGCATGGAGTCACCTCCGGCTATTATAGGTCACGGTTGCCGGGGGTACGGATCGCAAAGCCCAATCAGTTACGGCAGCCCGAACGTAAACAGCGAAAGCCCCGCCATCGCCGAGACATATTGCTTGCCATTCACCGAATAGGTGATGGGATTGTTGATCATCTGCGCTCCCAGGCTGGCCTTCCAGATGAGCGTTCCGGTGCGCGCATCGATCGCCTGCAGATAGCCTTCGCGTCCTCCGGTGAAGAGCAGGTCGCTAGCGGTGCTGATGATCCCGCTATCGGTCACGTCGGTCATGCGGAAGCGCCACTTCGGCGTTCCCGTGAGGGGATCGATTGCCAGCACCGCGCCGTGGCCTCCGGCATCGGTCCAGTTATTGATGGGACCGCGCCGCAGATTGGGAATGGTGGGCGCATTCGGAATCGCTTTGGTAGGATTGTCGGCCTGCGGCACGAACAGCGAAAGGTTGCCGCCTCCGAAATTCATCCCTTCCTTGTACTCAACCGGCACACCACCGAAAAATTCTCCTTCATCTTCCCAGGCGGAAACGTACATCAGACGCGTGCGCGGGCTGTAGGAAGGGGAATACCAGTTGGTCCCTCCCTGCACGGCTGGGTACGTTGGCATGCCGGGAGGTTGCGGCGTCTGGATCGGCTTGCCGTTGTCGTCGAAGCCGCTCATCCAATTTACTTTCACAAAGGGCTTGCCTAGCAGAAACTTTCCAGTGGCGCGGTCGAGCACATAGAAATTGCCGTTGCGATTGGCCCACAGCATGGCTTTGAGGGGCGCGCCTTTCCAAGTGATATCGGCCAGCACCGGGACCTGGACGGAATCGTAATCGTATTCGTCGTGCGGAGTGAACTGGTAATGCCACTTGAGCTTGCCGGTGTCGGCATCGAGCGCAATGACCGAGCAGGTGTAGAGGTTGTCGCCGGGGCGCTGGGCGCCGTTATAGTCCGGGCCAACGTTGCCGATCCCCCAATAAATCATATTGAGGCTGGGATCGAACGAGCCGGTGACCCAGGCCGACCCCGCGCCATGCTTCCAGGCTTCGGGATCACAGTAAGCGGTAGCGGTCTTGCAGTCGCCCCAGGTCTCGGAGCCAGGCTCGCCGGGCGCGGGAATGGTGTAGAACTTCCAACGCTGCTTACCGGTTTTCGCATCGAATGCCGCGATGAAGCCGCGAATGCCGTATTCTCCACCGCCCACGCCGACCACCACTTCGTCCTTGACGGCCAGGGGTGCTACGGTAATTGAGTAGCCTGCCTTGCTATCCGCCACTTCGGATTTCCAGAGCGGATGACCGCTTTTCGTGTCAATGGCCACCAAGTGCGCGTCGAGCGTTCCCATGTAGAGCGTGTCGCCGAGAATCGCCACGCCGCGATTATTGGCGCCGCAGCAGACCGTCACCGTAGGATCGTTGTTGTAGTGATAAATCCAGAAGACGCGGCCGGTGACGGCGTCTAGCGCGACCACGTCGTTAGGCCGCTGGGTCACGTACATGATGCCGTCTACAACCAAGGGAGTAGATTCCCAACTGCCCGCGACCGCCGATTGATACACCCATGCCAAATTCAGGTTCTTCACGTTCGCGGGCGTGATCTGAGTGAGCGGACTAAAGCGGCTGCTGAAATAATCCCCGCCATACGTCATATAGTTCTGCGGTTCCTTGGCGGCGTTGGCGAGACGCTCATAAGTGACCGGGTTTTGGGCATGCAGCCCGCAGGGCAACAATGTGAGCAGGGGTAGAGTGAATTTTGCAAATCGTTTCATGGTTTTTTATTGCCCCTTCAGAGTGAGCAGGTAAGACACCAGATCCGACATCTCGGCCGGCGTGAGTTCGCCCTTGAAGGAAGGCATGTTGGATTTCGTCGAGACCTTGAATTCGCGCAGCTCCGATTTTTGGAGCGACCACAAGCGGCCCTCCTGATCGGCAATCTGAACCGTATAGGTGTCTTCATTGAGGCGGCGGCCGTCGATGGTTTTGCCGTCGCGCGTGACGATGTGAACCGGGCGATTGATCGGCATCATCTGGAGGTTCGGCTCCAGCAGCGAGCGCTCGATGGAGCCGGCGCTGCGCACCGAACCGATGTCGCTCAGGTCCGGAGCTTTTCGCGAACCCCTGCCGTTCACACGGTGGCAATTCAGGCAAGCGCCTTTGCCTTCGAAAACAAGCTGGCCGCGAGCAGTATCGCCGGCCTTGAGCGATCCGCGATCCAGCGTATTCATGTTGCGAAGAAACGCAACCAAACCTGCGAGATCCGCATCGTCGAGCTTAAAAGGCGGCATCCCGGCTTCGGGAAACCCGGTGGTGATTACGGCGGTTAACTGGCGGTCCGTCGAGGCATGGCTGAATTTACCACTCTTGAAATCCACGCCGCTGACGCCGGTGCCGTTGGGGCCATGACAGCGGTCACAGTTTTCAGCGTATAGGCGCGCGCCGTATTCGACGTCGGCCCGCGAATAGTCTTCAGGGTGCCCCTGGATGGCCTGCGCCGCCAGGAATCCGGCGGAAAGCAGGAGGCCCGCCACGGCGCGTATGGCTAGTGGTTTAACGAATGCTTTTGAAGTCATACCAACTCAGCATTGTAACTTGATGTGGAAACCCAGGCCACTGACTTTTGGCCGCGCTTATTTTTCCCGCGGCTGATACAGGTGATTGCCTGCCGGATACGGCGTCAT
>Ga0207711_10005323_pt1 | contig 10914 bp, 9 predicted proteins | sample KBSS34metaG_FD_184401 | JGI IMG/M metagenome (GOLD analysis project Ga0207711, IMG submission 184401) | Switchgrass rhizosphere microbial communities from Kellogg Biological Station, Michigan, USA - KBS S3-4 metaG (SPAdes) (version 2) | ecosystem: Host-associated > Plants > Roots > Rhizosphere >...
GAGGTCGGTAAGACATTGCCCGCGCCGTCCGAGAGTATTCCAGGCGACGTCGGAGCAATTTGCAATCGGAAGCCCGCGATCTGGCCGTTATTGTTGATCCCCAGAACGGCAGGCCCCGCGCCGACTTCATAGGGAACCTGGATGTTCACCTGCCGGCCAATGCTTCCGGCACCTCGGGCTCGCTGGTGTTGGCAAAGTGCGCTTCGCCGTTCACTTGAAATCGATGCAGGGAAGTATGCAGGGCATTCGATACCTGGGCGGCCGTGCCGCTGAAAGAGACCCAGTTTCGCCCCCGCCCCATCTGACCCACGGTGAGACCTTCAGAATTGAGCCACGCCACCACCTCGATTGATCGCCGGCGCTCACGCCGAAGCGATTGCCGAATTCCTCCGGTGTCAGCCAGTTGTGAAACTGCGGCGAGGATGGATTCTGCTGATCGGTCAGGAGACGATCCAACGCGGCCTGCTGCTCGGATGAGGGCTGAAACAGGATCGTCACGTCATGCATCTGCCCGCCCGGATCTACAGCGCCTTGATCGAATCGAGCTTGAGCCGAGGGATGGATGTTCCCCGGAATGGAACGCGTGTTTCTGACGTCGACCGCGCGTGAAATGCGATCCTCGGGAGCGGCTCTCAGGATCGATACAAAACCCAGCAATAGGACCGATATTAAGTTGAATGTAAAGGAAAGGCGAGAGAATTTTAGAAAAGAACGTGCCATATCTGTATCCTCTAACTCGTGGCTGTGCTCGCCGCAGAGTTCCTCATCGTATAACAAGTGGATGGAGAGCTGTCAATATATGACTTGTTGGGACGAGGTCTTGTTTAGTGACGCACGTCATCCTCGCTCTCCTGCGGATACGAAGCAAGTGGACGCGCATCCTGCAGATCCAGCTCGCGCAACAGTTTCTGCAGCGTTTCGTCGCTGATACGATCCTGGTCGCGAAGCTGCACGGCCGCGGCGCGTTCCGCATTTCGCAGATCTCTCTCGATGCGTTCGGAGATGTCGTGTTGTTCGGAAAATACGCGGCCGGCTCCGCGCGCACGCTCCAGGGCGCCTTGGCGAAGCCGATAATGCCGGGCTACGTCGTCGTAGACTGCCTTCATGGCATGCGTTGTGCGATCGGGACTCTCGCCTAGCTTCCGCAAGGCTGCCTCGATCATGATTCTCCGGGCCTCCACCTCTTCGCAATGCGCCGAACCTTGCTCCCGCACGCCCAAGCGGCGGATCAGCGCCGGCAGGGTAAGACCCTGAAGGACCAGCGTCACGAAGATGACGCAGAAAGTCAGAAAAAGAATCATGTTGCGCCGGGGAAAGGGCATCCCGTTGGAGATCATGACCGGCAACGAAATCGCGGCCGCTAGTGCCACCACGCCGCGCATTCCGGTCCACCCCACGACGACGATTCCTTGAACGGCGGGATAATTCTCATGTTGCTTCAACACGTTGCGCCGGATGAAATAGGAGAAATAGGCGCCCGGAAACACCCAGACGAAACGCAAAACGATGACCGCGACGCTCACCAGGGCGCCGCGAAGCAAGAGCTCTCGAAAACTGACGTCCTGGATTCCAGTCAGGATGTAAGGCAGCTGCAAGCCGATCAGAATGAAAACAACACCGTTCAAGACGAAAATCAACGTGTTCCAAAACGCCTGGGCTTCGAGCCGCACAACCGAAGAGAAGTAGGTGGCGCTGCGTCGTCCCAGAAAGAGGCCGCACGCAACTGCGGCTAGCACTCCGGAGGCGTGAATGCGGTCGGCTGCCAGATAAGCCGCGTAGGGAGTGACCAGGCTGATGGTAATCTCGATCGGCGCGTCGTCGAGGCAATGCTCCAGCCAATCGACCAGCTTGCCCAGAGCCAGCCCAACCGCCACGCCGCCGATCACCAGATACAACAGACGGCCGGCGCCCTGCGCCAGAGTGGGAGTCCCGCCAGTAACCACCAGAGCTATGGCAAACTCCAGCGCAAGCAGACCGGTAGCATCGTTGATGAGGCTTTCGCCTTCGAGAACGTCGATGATGCGGCGCGGCAGCCCCACCCGCCGCGCAATGGACGTCGCTGCGATCGCATCGGTGGTGGACACCACGGCTCCCAGCACCAGTCCCAGGCGCCAATCGAAGCCCGGAAGGATCCAGCGCGAGATCACGGCCACGCCGACCACCGTGAAGCCGACCAGTCCGAAGGCCAGCAATCCGATACTCATCAGGTTGTGGCGGAAGTCGCGCCAGGAAGTGTTGAAGGCGGCCGAAAAGAGCAATGGTGGCAGCACCACCAGGAAGACAATATTCGGCTCCAGATTGAAGCGGGGAATCCCGGGGATCAGGCTCAGAACCAGGCCGCCAATCACCAGCAGGATGGGATATGGAGTCTTGAGCCGGTTGGCCAGCGCCCCGAATCCCACCACGAATATCAGAAGAACAATGAGAACAATCTCAAGGTCCTGGATGGCGGTTGGCATGGTGGTCCTAAAACAGCTAGTGTAGACTTTCCGATAAAGTGTCTAGTGGGCAAAAAGGAGCGGGCATGAAACGAATCGTCGTCGGCGTACTGTGTTGCGGGTTAGCTGGCTTGCCTGCCTGGGCTCAGCAAGGCGCCAAGAACGGCGAGTGGCGGACGTATGGAGGCGACCTGGGAAACACCCACTACTCTCCGCTCGACCAGATCAACGCCAGCAACTTCGACAAGCTGGAGATCGCCTGGCGTTTCAGCACGCGCAGTCTAGGTCCGCGTCCCGAATTCAACCTGGAAACTACTCCGCTGATGGCCAACGGCGTCCTGTACGCGACTGCTGGAACACGGCGATCCGTCGTGGCGCTGGATGCGGCTACCGGAGAACTTCTGTGGACGCATAGCGAAAAGGAAGGCGCGCGCGGCAGTGCGGCTCCCCGGCAATTGTCGGGACGCGGGCTGGCCTATTGGACGGACGGACGCGAAGAGCGAATCCTGTATGTCACGCCGGGCTATCGTTTGGTCGCGTTGAATGCCAAGACCGGCGCACCCGCGACTACCTTTGGGCAGAATGGCATCGTCGATCTTAAGCTTGAAGACGATCAGCAGATCGATCTGGTGACCGGTGAGGTGGGGCTGCACGCCACGCCGGTGGTCGCCGGAAACACTGTGATTGTGGGCGCAGCTCATCGTTCGGGAGGAGTTCCCCGCAGCAAGACCAACGTCAAAGGCTATGTTCGTGGATTCGACGCGCGCACCGGCAAACGCTTATGGATTTTCCATACCATTCCCAAGCCGGGCGAGTTCGGCTACAACACCTGGGAAAAAGACTCTGCCGATTACACCGGCAATGCGGGCGTCTGGGGCCAGATCAGCGTAGATGAAGAGCTGGGGATCGCCTATCTTCCCGTGGAGCTTCCCACGGGCGATTATTACGGCGGACATCGACCCGGCAATGGATTGTTCGGCGAAAGCATTGTCGCAGTGGATCTCAAGACCGGTCAACGCAAATGGCATTATCAGCTGGTTCACCACGGCATCTGGGACATGGATATTCCGTGCGCGCCGATCCTGGTGGACATTACCGTGAACGGCCGCGTCGTGAAGGCCGTCGCCCAGCCCACCAAGCAGGCGTTTTTGTACGTTCTGGACCGCGTCACGGGCCAGCCCATTTGGCCGATCGAGGAAAAGCCGGTGGAGAAGGGAGCTGTCCCGGGCGAATGGTACTCGCCCACGCAGCCGTTTCCTACGAAGCCGCCGGGTTACGATCTGCAGGGATTTCAGCTCAAAGACCTGATCGATTTCACGCCGACCCTTCGCGCTGAAGCGGAGAGAGTCGCATCTCTATACAAACTCGGGCCGATTTTCACGCCTCCGGTCGTCAGTAAGGTCGATGGTCCGCTGGCGACGCTTGCGCTCGGTACGGCAGGCGGCGGCACCAACTGGGCCGGTGGCTCCTTCGATCCCGAAACCCACACGGCATACGTGTTCTCACAGCGATCCATCAGCACGCTAGGGCTGGTGCCGGGCGACCCGAGTGTCACCGACGAAGCCTACGTCCAGGGGACGGCGCGCACTGGCATCCGGACGGCTGCAGGGGCGGGCGCCGATGCTGCTGCCGATACCAGACCTGCCGCTGCTCGCGAGGCCGACGGGGGCGCGGGGCTGACCGTTCAGGGACTCCCGCTGGTGAAGCCGCCCTACGCGAGCATCAGCGCGATCGACCTGAATCGCGGCGAGATCCGCTGGCAGGTCGCACACGGCGAAACCCCCGACAATATTCGCAATCATCCCGCACTCAAAGGACTTACGATCCCGCGTACGGGCCGTCCGGGCGTGATCGGGACCCTGGTGACCAAGACTGCGGTGATCGCAGGAGAACGCGATTTCTTCACCACGCCAGAGGGCAAACGTGGAGCGATGCTGCGAGCCTATGACAAAGCCACCGGCAAGGACGCCGGCGCCGTGTTCATGCCCGCGGGACAAACCGGTACGCCGATGACTTACATGCTGAACGGCAAGCAATATATCGTAGTTGCCATCGGCGGCACAGGTTTCGAGGCCGAATTCATCGCCTTCCGGCTGCCGAATTAGCCCGGCTTCGAGTGGAACGCGTCGGGACCCGCGTCCTTCTGAGCCGGCTCGGGACTTTCGATGTCCAGATTCACCACAATCGGCTCCTGTCCGCTGCGGACCACCACGGCTTCCACCGGCTCATCGGGACGGGCGTTCATCTCCTGATGTGGAACGAACGGCGGCACATAGATGAAATCGCCCGGCCCGGCCTCGGCGACGTGTTCGAGATGGTCGCCCCAGCGAAAACGGGCTCGGCCTCGGACAATATACAGCACGGTTTCAAGCTCGCCATGATGATGCGCCCCCGTGCGAACCGCGGGCTGCACCGTTACGGTTCCTGCCCAAAGCTTGTTTGCGCCGGTGCGGGCGTGCGTAATCGCAGCCGCGCGCGTCATGCCGGGCGTCTGCGCTGTATTGGCATCCAATTCACCGGCTCGAACGATGCGGATTCCGTGCTGCTCCCAGTCGGACACTGAATTCTAGTTTATCCCGATAGGCCTTTTCTAAAGCGGCTATAATGTTGCACGATGCCAGCCAGGTTCGCCACGATGTTGGTTTTACTCGCGCCGTTTGCGATGCTCGCGCACCACGCCTACACAGCCGAATTCGATACGACCAAGCCAGTGAAGCTGACGGGCGTGCTCACCCGATTGGAATGGTCCAATCCGCATATCTGGATTTACCTGGACGTGAAAGACGATCAGGGCAAAGTCACGAACTGGGGATTTTCCGCGTCTCCTCCGGGAATGCTGACACGCAGGGGCATCACCAAGAACAGTCTGAAGACGGGAGAGGTTCTCACGATTTCAGGTCATCGCGCCAAGGACGGCTCGAACAATGCTTCCGGCAACATCGTGAAGTTCGCCGACGGACGCGACGCGCGGATCGGGCAAGATCAAGCACTCAACCCGACCGAAAATAAGTGACCCAAGCATGAAGAGGCTTGCCATCGTCCTGTTCGCCGGCGCGGCTATTCTGGCGGGGCAAGTTCCACGCATGCCGGATGGGAAGCCGAACTTCGCCGGCGTGTGGGCCGGGCCGGCCTTCACCCACATTGTCGGGCCCGACGATACGGACACTCCGCGGGTGACCAATTTCGATCGCAGCAAGATGGCCCCGTTCCAGCCTGGAGCCGAGTTGAAATTCCTGCAGCCGCCGACCGGCGATCTCCGGCACGACGATCCCACCGCGCTGTGTTTGCCGGATGGCCATCCGCGCGAGGCGCTGGCGCCCTACGCCCAGCAGATTGTCCAGACGCCGGATACCGTGGTGTTCCTGTACGAGTACATGCACTTTTTCAGGGTGATTCCGATCGGCAAGCCGCATCCCGCCGACGTCGATCTTACGTTCATGGGAAATGCGGTTGCGAAGTGGGACGGAGACACGCTGGTGATCGACACCATCGGGCTGCGGGAATGGACGCTTTCCGCGAGCAACGGCTGGCATAGCGATGCGCTGCACACCATCGAACGCTTGCGGTACATCGATGCGACGACGGTTTCGTACGAAATCACGGTAGACGATCCCAAGATTTTCACCAAGCCCTGGTCTCAGGAGTTTCAAATGAAGCTGCATCCGACTTGGTCCCTGCTGGAACAGGTGTGCGAGGAGAATAATCGCTGCCCGGGTGGAAACTGTTCCGCTTCAGATTCGCAAAAACCCTCGAAATGACCGGATTTGCAAGACCATTCGCTCAACCGCTACATTAGGGAAGGTTGCCAATGACCCAAAGATTCTGGTGGTGCGCCTTGATCTGCTCGTCGGCGCTGTTTTTGACTGCCTGCCAAAAAGCGCCGGTGGCCGCAACGCAGTTTGCGATGGGCGAACGAGTCCCGGTGGGCCAGATGACCTATTCGGTGGTGGAAAGCGAGTGGAAGACGCAGTTAGGCGAGTCTTTTAAAATTCGCTCGCCCGAGAACCGTTTTTTGCTTATCAAGCTTTCCGTAACGAACGGCACGGGGCAGGACGCCTCCATTCCGCTCTTCACGCTGGAAGCATCCAACGGGCAGACCTACCGCGAGCTATCCAATGGTGAAGGCGTTGTGAACTGGTTCGGATTGCTGAGAACCATAAGTCCTGGGCAGACGCAGCAAGGCGCCATCGTTTTTGACGTACCGTTGACCTCCTTTAAGCTCCGAGTGCCGGATATCTCCGATCCAGGTCTCGAAAGATATGTAACCGTCCAGATTCCCCTGCGGCTGGATTCGGACGTACCGATACCATCTCCCATCTCCCCGGACAGCCTAAAATAGAGGCGTACCGTGGTTACACGACGCTCGATTCCGCTGGTGCTGTTCGCGGCTGGGGCCGTGTTGGCGTCCGGAACTCTGTCCGCCGCTCCTAAGCTGGCATTGGAGCGGCTGGCTCTGCACCAATACGAAGACGGACCGCTGCTGCCGTCGTCCCACGATTTTCTCCCCGGGGAAACGGTGTGGTTCAGTTGCCGAATCGCAGGCTTTGAAAGCGAGCCCGCTGGAGATAACCGGAACGTGAAACTTTCCTGGCAGGTAGGGCTGCTTGACCCCGGCCGAATTCCCGTGGAACCGCCGAAAACCGGCCGCCTGGATGAATCTCTGCGGTTTCAGGACAAAGACTGGGTCCCGAAATTTGTGGTTTCCTTCCTGCTTCCGTCCTTTATTCCTGGCGGCAGCTACCATATCCCGGTCACGGTGAAAGACGAAATCGCGGGTTCGGAAATCAGCGGCGACCTGGAGATTCATGTGCGCGCCGAAACTATCGCGCCGAGCGCATCGTTCGTGATTCGGAATTTCCGCTTTCTCCGTAATGAGGATGATACGGCTGCGCTGCGCCCTCCCATAACCTACAAGCAGGGCTCGACCCTGTGGGCCCGATTCGAAATGGCGGGATATAAACTTGCGGCGAACAACAAGTTCTCCGTGGAGTACGGACTGGCGATACTAGGCGCCGATGGCAAGGAACTATTTGCGCAGCCGGTCGCGGCCGCAGAATCGAAGGAATCGTTCTATCCGCAACTGCGTGTTCCGGGCGCGCTGAGCTTGCGCCTGGACGCGAACGTGCCCCTCGCGAGCTACACGCTGGTTGTTACTGTGCGGGACAAAATCGGCGGCGATGCCGTGGAATTGCGCGAGACGTTCAGCGTCGAATAAAACTCACACGAGCACCAGGTCCACTGAGCCGACGGGACCGAAATGGGCCGTGATGCGGTCTCCTCGCTCCGCCATGTAGACTTCCGTGGTTACGCCGGTAGTGACATATTGGCCGGCTTTCAGGCCCAAGCCGCGTGCGCTCAAGTTGTTCACCAGCCATTCCAAGGCGTTCAGGGGGTGGCCCAGCACGTTGCCTCCGCTGCCTTCACGCAGGACCTTCCCGTTGACCGTGACGCTCACGGACTGCTTCGCCAGGTCGATCCCGCGCCAGTCGGATAGCAAGGTACCCTTGACCCAAGCCGCGTTGCACGCGTTATCGGCGATGAGCGAGGGCGCACCGATCGTGGTCCATTCGTCGAAGCGGCTATCGACAATTTCGATCCCGGGGATGACCCCCTTTACTGCATCGGCGATCTCTTCGCGCGTGCGCGGCGTCGCGGAAGGGGGCAAATCGCGCGCCATCTCGAACGCGAATTCGGCTTCCACCACCCGCATGAAGAACTGGCCGGCTTCGACGCTGGCTGCTTTTCCAGCAGGACTCTCGTGGAAGAAGGCCGATAGCAGGCGCCCAAAGAATGGCCCGTCCACATGCAGCTGCCGTTGCGCTGTGACGTTGGTACAAGCGATCTTGTATCCGATCACGCTTCCACCGTAGTGGGCGAGCAGTTGGTCAATGAGACCGTCCTGGACGCTGTATGCTTCGGTGGGAGTTTTCGGGCGGACGGCTTCCGGAAGCTCGAAAAGTCGTTGGTGCTTAATGCGGGCCTGGGCGAGTAGGTGGGAGGCGGTAGTCACCTGAACATGTTAGCGATTACCAATAGTTGCGGTCGAGGCTCAGCTCTTCTCGAGCCGGAAACTCAGACCCCGTCCCGTTAATAGAGATCGCCTGATGATCAGCCAACGGCGAGCAAAAGCCAGCCATAATTCAATCGGACACCGGAAGCAGCTAGTCCTGACTCGCCAAGCGAGCGGTTTGCCAATCCATCCGAGCAGCAGACGCCGGAAACGCGATGGATGCCCCCGGCGGACCGCGCTCGACACCTCGGTCTTTAACGCAAGGAAAGCGACTCCACGCTGGACGAGCCGGTAGGTTTCGCCTTGCAACCAAGGGAGTACGTTTCCTTTTAGGTCGATTTCACCCCATTCCGCAAGCGATTGGGGCTCTTTCATGCCTAGCTTTCGCAGCTCCGGCCAGACTGGTATTCCCGGATAAGGCGTGAAAATGTTTGGCGAGAAGCTGACGTTCTCAAAGCGATCGTTGATATCGCTCATCACACGGAAGGTCTCGGCGCGGTCCGCTTCCGTTTCGCCCGGGTACCCAAAGATGAGGTTGTACGTTACCCGAATACCAGCCTTTCTACACTTGCTCGCCGCTTCGTACATGTCAGCCACATGTTGGTGCTGCTTGTTCATCTTGAGAAGGAGGGACTCAGACGCGGATTCCGTGCCGAATCCTATATGCGTGACGCCGCTGTCCGCCAGTGCCTCCACGTCGGCATCCTGCATACGGCAGAGAAGGTCGGTAGACGCCTGGAACGTCCACTCGATGCGAGCCCCGGTTGCGATCAAGCCACGTGCAATATCCGCCGCTCTTCGCGTGTTCACCAGGAAATTGGAGTCGACCAATGCGATTTTCTGCAGACGGAACCGCCGGGTCAATTCGGCCATTTCCTCCGCCACGCGGCGCGCATCGTAAGCGTTGAAACGGCGATTGTAAAATACCGCGTCTGTGCAATAGCTGCAGTCGTAGGGACAGCCGACGCTGGTTGCGTATGGCAAGCTGCGATGGCCGCTCTTGGCCTCGTACGCATCGAAATCCACCAGATCGTAGGCGGGGGTGGGCAACTTCGACAGGGCCATGGCGGGCCGATCCGGCCCTTGAATCAGACCACCGCCTCGCTTGAACCAACATCCCGCCACCAAATCCAGGCTCCGCTTCGCAGCCAGTCGCTGAGCTATTTCGAGGAGGGTCAGCTCTCCCTGGTGGAGGACCACGGCGTCCACGTAATCCTCGCGTAACGTTTGCGCAGGCAAGAGGCTGGGATGCCATCCGCCGAAAATAACGGGAAGATCCGGCCGCAGCCGCTTCACGTGGCGCGCAACTGCAATCGCCGTGGCAATCATGGGTCCCGTGAGCAAAGAGACTCCGAAGCAAAGGCAATCTTGAATCTCTTTTTCAATCCGGTCCAGATAGTCCGGATGCAGGGCGCCATCTATGATGTGGGCTTCGAACCCGGCTGCCCGGAGGGGCGAGGCCAGACTCAGCAAGCTGAGAGGCGGCCCAATTAGCCCTCCGGCATATGGCGGAAGAAACAAAACGACCTTTTGTGACACGTACATCCGATCCAGGAAGGTCCTTGCTGATTGGTTTGGCCCGTCGGCCACCAATGCTGCGCGACGTCGCGCGCTGGCGCGATTAGCGGTTGAAACGCGAAAAACTCCTTCAATGGCTTAGACTGATTGAGGCTTTGCGGTGGAACTGGCCGTAGGTGATCGATTCTGGCCTAGCTATTGCCAATAGTTACGGTCCAGGCTGCGATACTGAACCGCCTCCGCCAGATGTTTCGCAGTCACGCGATCCGACGAGTCCAGATCAGCAACGGTGCGGGCAACTTTCAGGATGCGATCATGCGCGCGAGCCGAGAGGCCCATCCGGCGCACGGCCATTTCGAGTGTGCGCTCGCCGGCATCGTCCAGGGCGCACAGCTTGCGAAGCTGGCGGACTGGAATCTGGGAGTTATAGAAACCTCGGCCATGTTGAATCGTCCGGACGCGTTCCACGCGCGCACGCATGTCGGCTGAAGTTGCGCCGCTTTCTTTGCCGCGCAATTCCTGATAGGGAACGGCGGGAACCTCAATATGCAGATCGATGCGGTCGAGCAACGGACCGCTGATCTTGCCCAGGTAGCGTTGAATGATCCCACCGGTGCAGCGGCATTCTCGGGTGGGATCGGAAAAATGCCCGCAGGGACACGGATTCATCGCCGCGATCAGCATGAAATTCGATGGGAAAGACAGCGTCATTTGGGCGCGCGCCAGCGTGACACTGCCCTCCTCCAGCGGCTGGCGCAGCTGTTCGAGCACGTTGCGGGGAAACTCCGGCAACTCGTCCAGGAACAAAACGCCGTTGTGGGCCAGGCTGACCTCGCCCGGCCGAGGCATTCCCGATCCGCCCCCGATCAATCCGGCGTCAGAGACCGAGTGATGCGGCGCGCGAAAAGGACGCTCCGCCAACAGCCCCGCACCCTGCGGCAGCACTCC
>Ga0207711_10005330_pt1 | contig 10903 bp, 6 predicted proteins | sample KBSS34metaG_FD_184401 | JGI IMG/M metagenome (GOLD analysis project Ga0207711, IMG submission 184401) | Switchgrass rhizosphere microbial communities from Kellogg Biological Station, Michigan, USA - KBS S3-4 metaG (SPAdes) (version 2) | ecosystem: Host-associated > Plants > Roots > Rhizosphere >...
GCAAAAAGGTTCGGCGAGGCGACCTGGCCAGTCGTCGCCGAAACGTGGAGCGGCTACCTCAGCGACATCGAAGGCTTTCACGTATCGGCCGGGACCGCGCTGGCCGCGCTCGACGCGGCGAAGCCGGGGCCGGTCGAGGAAGGCAATGTCGGCGGCGGGACCGGCATGGTCTGCTTCGGGTTCAAGGGCGGGATTGGGACGGCGTCGCGCGTCGTTTCGGTAGGTGGCAAGAGCTATACGGTCGGCGTGCTCGTCCAGTGCAATACGGGCGACCGCAAGGTGCTGCGGATCGCCGGCGCGCCAGTTGGCGCGGCGCTGGACCAACGCTGGTTGCCGTGCTTCGACCCGACGCTCGGCCGGGGCGGTAGCGGGCCACTCAAACCGTGCACGCCCGAGGGCGTCGCCGGCGAACCGCCGCCCGACCAGGGGTCGATCATCATCGTCGTCGGCACCGACGCCCCGCTGTCGCCATTACAGCTCAATCGGGTCGCGAAGCGCGGGGCGATGGGTCTGGCGCGGCTCGGCTCCTACTCGGGCAATTCGTCGGGCGATCTGATCGTCAGTTTCTCGACCGAGCCGGCCGAAGTGAACAGCGAGGACCAGGACAAGCCAAGCCCGATCACACCGGTTCCCAACGCAGCGATCAATCCGATTTTCGAGGGTACGGTCCAAGCGACCGAGGAAGCGGTCATCAATGCGCTGGTCGCCGCGCGGACGATGACGGGCGTGAACGGTGCGCGCTATTTCGCCCTGCCGCACGACGAGCTTCGCGCCCTGCTCAAGCGCTACAACCGGCTCGAGGAACCACACAAATGACCAACCTGCCGCGGGTGACTTACTCGAACACCGGCGAGGATTTTTCCGGCGTTCACGCGCATCTGGATGAGGCTATCCCCGAGGCTGAAGCGCGGCTGCTGGGCAAGACGCGGCCCGGGTTGATCGGCGGCAAGGACCGGCCCGAAGGCGCGGTGCTGGTCGCGCGCAGCCCGATCGACCGCGACATCGTCCTTGGCGAATTCCCGCAGGCCGATGCGGCGCTGGTCGACGCGGCGGTGAAGGCCGCGAGCAGTGCGGCGCCTTATTGGGATGAATTCGGCTGGCCGAAGCGGGTCGAAATCCTGCGCGCGGGGGCGGACGTCATCGAGCAACGCATGTGGGACATTGCGATTGCCTGCCTGATCGAAGTCGGCAAGTCGCGGCTCGAGGCGGTCGGCGAGGTCGAGGAAGCAATCGACCTGATCCGCCATTATTGCGACGAGATGGAGCGGACCGACGGCTATCGCCAGGAGATGCCGGGCGCGTCGGCGGCCGAGCGGTGCAGCGTGGTGATGCGCCCGTACGGCGTGTTCGCCGTGATTGCGCCATTCAATTTCCCGGTCGCGCTGTCGCTGGGGATGATCTCCGCGGCTCTGGTCGCCGGGAACAGGGTGGTGTTCAAGCCGAGCGATGCCGCAGGCCTGACCGGGCGGCTGGTGGTCGAGGCGCTGGTTGAAGGGGGCCTGCCGGATGGCGTGCTCAACCTCGTCCAGGGCGGCGAGGAGACGGGCAAGGCTCTGGTTAGCCACCCGCTTGTCGCCGGTATTGCGTTCACCGGTTCGAACGCGGTCGGAATGACCATGCTGCGCCATGCCGCGGCCTCGACCGCGATGCGCCCGGTATTGTGCGAGATGGGCGGCAAGAACCCGGTGTTCGTCACTGCGAGCGCGGACCTCTCGGTAGCGGCGTCGGGCGTCGCTCGGTCCGCGTTCGGGCTATCGGGGCAGAAATGCAGCGCGGCGTCGAAGGCCTATGTCGCGCGCGAAATCATGGACGATTTCCTGCAGGCTCTGACGGAGACGACCGGCAAGCTCGTGGTCGGCGATCCGCGCCGGCAGGACGTGTTCATGGGCCCGGTCATCGACCAGGCCGCGGTGGACCGGTTCGCGCAAGCGAGCAGCGACGCGGCAGGTTCGATCGTGCTTGGCGGGCTGCAACCGTCCGGCGGCCAATTCGACCGGGGCTCCTACGTTCAACCGACCGTGGTTAGAGGCTTGTCGAGCGATCATCGGATCAATCGTGACGAACTGTTCCTGCCGTTCATCAGCATCCTGCCGCTCGACGATCTTGGCGAGGCGATCGCCGAAGCCAATCGCAGCGCGTTCGGCCTGACCGCCGGCGTCTATACCCAGGATCAAGGCGAACTCGGCCGCTTCCTCGATACGATCGAGGCCGGCGTGCTCTATGCCAACCGCGCGAGCGGGGCGACGACCGGCGCCTGGCCCGGTTTCCAGACCTTCTGCGGCTGGAAGGGCTCGGGGACGACGGGGAAGGGCGGGCTCGGCAGCTGGTACGTGCCGCAGTTCATGCGCGAGCAGAGCCGCACATTGTTCGGGTCGCTGTGAACAAGCTCTACGCCTCGCCCAGGGCCGCGCTTGACGGCCTGCTGCGCGACGGGATGACGATCATGTCGGGCGGGTTCGGGCTGTCGGGCAATCCCGAGAGCCTGATCCCGGAAATCATGGCGTCGGGGGTGAAGGGCCTGACCGTCATTTCCAATAACGCGGGAGCCGACGGCTTCGGGTTGTGGCACCTGCTCAAATCCCGCCAGATCCGCAAAATGATTTCATCCTATGTCGGGGAGAACAAATTGTTCGAAGAGCAGTATCTGTCGGGTGAGCTTGAGCTCGAATTCAATCCGCAGGGTACCCTGGCCGAGCGAATCCGGGCGGGTGGCGCGGGTATCCCCGCTTTCTTTACCCGGACGGGAGTCGGGACGGTGGTCGCGGACGGCAAGGTGCAAGAGGAATTCGACGGGCAAACCTACATGCGCGAGACCTGGCTGCGGGCCGACCTCGCGCTCGTCAAGGCGTGGCGGGCGGATCCCGAAGGTAACCTCCAGTTCCGCAAGACCGCGCGCAATTTCAACCCGGTGATGGCGACCGCGGCGACGGTCACCGTGGTCGAGGCGGAGGAGTTGGTGGAGGTCGGGGAGATCGATCCCGACTGCGTCCATACACCGGGCATCTACGTCCAGCGCATCGTTCAAAGCACGATCAACGAGAAGCGGATCGAATTTCGGACCGTACGGGAGCGATGACATGATGACCGGACGAGGCGTGGCCTTGGCCCTTTTGCTCAGCCTGGCGGGGGCCGCACATGCGGAACGCGAGCCGGTGCTCAAGCAGGTCGACCTGCCGCACAGCTATTATTGGCGCGAACTCTACCTTCCGCAGCTGACGACGGGACCTTCGAGCGCGAGCTTCATGCCGGGCGGCAAGACTTTGATCTACAGCATGGGCGGGTCCTTGTGGCGACAGGCGATCGGCTCGAACGAGGCGGTTGAGTTGACTCACCCGCGTGCCGCCTACGATTACCAGCCCGACGTCGCGCCTGACGGCGGCAGCGTCGTGTTCAGCCGCTACAATGGCGATGCAATCGAGCTGTGGCGGCTCGATCTTAAGTCCGGCCAGGAGCTGCAACTAACCTCTGCGCACGCGGTCAACGTCGAGCCGCGGCTGTCGCCTGACGGCAATCGCATCGCCTGGGTATCGACGTTAGGTACCGGCCATTTCAACCTGTTTGTGGCCGACATCGGGCCGGATGGCCTCCGCAAGGCACGACCGCTGCAAGGCGAGCGACAAAGCAAGGTCGCGCGCTATTACTATTCGACCTTTGACCACGCCATCAATCCATCGTGGTCGCCGGACGGCAAGCGCATTTTCTACGTCACCAACAACGAGGTGGCATGGGGCACGGGCGACGTCTGGTCGGTCGCCGTCGACAATCCGCAAGACCGGCGCAAGGTGCTAAGCGAGGAGACCAGCTGGAGCGCGCGGCCCGAAGTGTCGCCCGACGGCAAGCAATTGCTTTTTTCAAGCTATCACGGACGCCAGTGGAAGCAGCTCTGGGTGACGACCTCCGACGGGGCGCCGCCGCTGCCAGTGTCGTTCGGCGAGTATGATCGCTGGAATGCGCGCTGGTCGCCCGATGGGCGGCAGATCGCGCTGATTTCGAACAAGGATGGCAATACCAGCCTCGTGGTGCGCGATTTCGCTGGGGGCGCCGAGCAACCAATCATCGCGGCCAAGCGACGCTATTTGAGCCCGCGGGGTCGGCTGACGATCGCAATGAAGGACGAGCGCGGCCGCCCCATTCCGGTGCGCGCAGCGGTGATTGGCAGTGATGGGCGCGCCGCTGCGCCAACCCCGGCGTGGATGTACGCCGACGACGGGTTCGATCGCTCGGTGCAGCCTGTCGAGACACATTATTTTGATTGCGAGGTCTCGTGCAACTTGGACCTGCCGTACGGCGACGCCGACGTTTGGATTCAGCACGGCTTTCGCTATCTGCCGCTGCAGCGGAAAGTCGAAATCGGTGAGGGGCCCGGGGAACTGTCGGGCAACCTCGTGCCGAACTTCCTCCCGGCTTCGTTCGGTACGTTCCGTAGCGCCGACTTGCACGTCCACATGAATTACGGCGGGCATTACCGCGCGACGCCCGAGACACTCGCGGGGCAAGCTCGCGCCGAGGATCTCGACATCGTCTACAATCTCATCGTCAACAAGGAGGAGCGGGTTCCCGACATTGGCTACCGGGTGGGGCAAGACCCGGCGAGCGGCGGCGGCGTGACGATCCTCCACAGCCAGGAGTTTCACACCAGCTACTGGGGCCATCTCGGGCTGCTCGGCCTGACCGATCACGTGCTGATTCCAGGCTTTTCGGCTTATCAGAACAGCCCGCTTGCCAGCCCCTATCCCGACAATGGCGCGGTCGCCGATCTCGCCCACGCGCAAGGCGCGCTGGTCGGTTACGTCCACCCGTTCGACACGGTCCCGGACCCGGGGAAAGACAAGTCGCTGACCAACGAACTCCCGGCCGACGTTGCCAACGGCAAGGTCGATTATATCGAGATCGTCGGTTTCTCCGACCACAAGGCAACCGCCGAGGTCTGGTACCGGCTACTCAACCTCGGGTTCCGGCTGCCCGCCGGCGCAGGAACCGACGCAATGACCAATTATGCGTCGCTGCGCGGTCCCGTGGGCATGAACCGGGTGTTCGTCGATACCGGTCGCGATGCGAGCCCGGCGGCGTTGTTGGCCGGCCTGCGAGCGGGGCGGACGTTCGCCAGCAATGGCCCGCTGCTCGGGTTGGAGATCGACGGCAAACACCCCGGCGACACGGTTACCCGCGCGCCGGGCAAGGTCCGGTACCGGGTCGCGCTGCGCTCCCCGGTCAAGATCGACCATCTCGAGCTCGTCGCGAACGGCAAGGTCGTGAAGGCCTTCGATCTTGGCGGTGATCGGCAGAGGCTGGACGCGGAGGGCGAACTGCCGGTGGCGGCGGGCGGCTGGATGGTCTTGCGCGCGTGGAACGAGGGCGCCGATCCCGAAGTGCTCGACATCTATCCCTACGCGACCACCAGCCCGGTCTATCTCGACCTGCCCGGTGGACCGCCGCCCGATACCGCCGCCGCCGCATATTTCGCCGCCTGGCTCGACCGTACCATCGCCGATGCCGCGGCTCGAACCGATTATCGCACGCCCCGCGAGCGCGACGACATTCTGAACTATCTGCGCAAGGCGAGGGACCGCTTTCGCGGAATGGCGAACGGGCAGGGCGAACGGGGGTAAGCGCTCCCGGGCGCTCGCCGGACTTCGTCAAGTCGTTCCGCCTAAGAGTTCAAGCATGTTCCCGGATCGTGAAGATCAGGTGTAGTGCAGGGATACTGAACTTGCCCGAACGGCAAGACAATATCATAGCAGTTTCAGCTCGGTGTCGTAATTCGTCGACAGCCTCCAACAGTCGGCAGTCACGGCGAACAGCGCCAATTCTGGCGCATCCGAGAGGCGTCTATGCCGGACTTTGTTTTCACGATCGACGGGAAGCGCGCGGCCAAGCTGATCAAGCGAGCGCGCGAACAACATGCCCAGGGGATGGTCGAAATGGCCGAGGGGCCGGCGCCGCTGACCGGGCGTTGGCGAGCGTCCCCGGACGGGCCCGCGATCGGGCCCGATTTCGCGCTCGAATCGCGCGATCAGCTGACGCTCGAATATCCAGGAGCCGACGGTGTCTATCGCGGCTCCCAGGCGCCCCCCGCGATTTCATTCAGCGCTACGGCCCCGCCGCAGGCCGCAATCCTTGAGATCGCCATCGCTGGCGCTGAAACGGTCCAGATCCCGGCCGCCCGCCTGTCCGGCCATGGCGAATATTTGCCGCCGCCCCGCATCCACCGCGTCGGCAAGGCCGATGCATCCATGGTTATTCCGGTTTTCTCGGAGCGGTTCGCCGAGGAGATGCCGTTCCTTGATGCGGTCACGCAGTTGCTCGGATGGATCGAGACGCAACGCCCGTTCAACGAAGACAAGCTTCGCGGCAAGCTCGGCTTCGACGCCCACTTTTGGAGCTCGGATCCCGTATCCGGCTTGTTCGGAACTGACGATGGCCGGAACCATCATCAGCAGGAATTTTATGGCGACCTCGCGCTTGCCCGCAGGCTGCTTTCACCGTGGCTCGGCAAGAGCGTCAGCCTGATTTTGATCAACAGCAAGCTTCGCGGCGGCGCCGGAGGGCAGCCCGGCGGATATTCGGCCTGGGCGTCAATTGCGTCGGCACCCGGTGAACATTGGGAGGCGATCGGGCTTCACGAGGTTGGACACGCGTTCGGGCTTGCCGATGAATATTTGTACGAAGAACGCGCGCATGAATGGCCAGCTCAGTTCGAACCTAATGTTACGGACGAATCGAGGCCGTCCGGAACCACGTGGCAAGATCGCGTTACAGTGGGGGATGATCCGGCACCGACCGGTGGGTTGAACTCAGCGGCGGCGCCGGATGTCGTCGGCACATTCCAGGGCGCGCGTTACCGGACCGACCTCTATCGGCCGAGCGCAACCTGCCTCATGCGTCAAACCGGGGCAGCGTTTTGCAAAATCTGCACGGACCATATTCGTGCGCAGCTCGGCGGCTGAGGCCCTTTGCCCGCCGACGCCGGAGCTTCGTTAAAAATTGGGACCGGTGTTTCGATCGAGCAGATGAAGGATGTAGGCGCCGGCGCCATAGCCGACCATTGGGATGGCCCCGGTGGGATCGCCGATCTTCCCGGGAAACAGTTCGCATGGCAGCGCGACATACATTTCGGGGATGATGTTGTGGTCGGCCGCAGCATTGGCCGTGATCCGCTCCAGCATCGTGTCGGCCGCGCGTGTCTGTCCCTCCCGGCGTAACAGCTCGGCCAGGGCGAGATCGACGAACAGGAATTCCTGGCGCTCATACCAATATTCAAAGATCTTCGGGTCGGTGTAGGTGCTGCGGACGCGGCGGTAGCCGCCCGACGAGACCCTCAGCAGCTCCATTCGCGCGATTGTATCGCGGATCACGGCGGGATCGCGGAGGAGGCCGAAATTGAGCACGGGGATCAGCGCTCCGTCGATGTCATTTTTGACGCCGTCCTCGAGCGTGCCGCGCAACTTGCCGCCACGAATGAAAGCGGCAGCGAAGCCCTTTTCGAGCAGTGCCACCTGCTCCAGCGCATGCTGGCGCGCGGGCTCATCACCGGCGCGCCGCGCCACGTCGGCAAACGCCTTGAGGCCGACGATCGCCAGCGCAGTCGAGAAGGCGAAATGTTTCGCGTCCTTCTGCTTCTCTTCCCAGATCGAGGTGTCGGCGGCGACGATCCGGCCGGCGCCGAAGGCTTCGGTATTGGCGAGCAACGGCTTGACGATGAAGTCGCGCGCGCTGGCATAGAGCGAGCCCCGATAGGTCGCGGACTTGAGTAGCGCCGGATCGTCATATTTGCGCAGATATTCGCCCAGCACCCACAGGGCCTCGCCCCAATTGTCGAACTCGATATTGGTGCTGCCCTCCTGGGTGAAGAAGGGTTCCTCGGCGCCATCGCCGAAATAGCGCACGACCGAGATTTGGTAATCGGCGCCGTTGACCTGGTCGCGCATGTTGCCGGTTGGCCGGGCATTGAAATAAGCGAGCAGCGCGGCGCGCGCTTCAGCGCGGTGGCCCATGCGCGCCAGCGCCACCGTCGCCCACGCCATGTCGCGCACCCACGGCGTCGCATAGACGTCGGGCAGCGCCGCGACGATCAGCCCGTTGCCATAGCGGCCGGGACGATTGGGCTCGCGGCTTTGCGCCATGCGCAGCATGGTCTCGCTCTGCCGCCACAAATGGCGCTCCGGCTCGCTCTTGAACTTCAACGCCGGCGTTGCGCGCCATTGCTCGAAATGGGCGAGTTCTCGCCGGACCAATGCGGCGGGAGGCAGCCCTGCGCGCCAGCGGTAGAATTCGCGAATGGCAGCGTTAGCGCCGCGCTCATTTTCAAGCGCCATCAAGGCCCATGAAGCGCTCGCCGCCAGCGGTTGATCCGACGAGACTTTCCGCACAGCTCCCAACGGGATCAGCAGCAGCGGCTCGTCCATCCCGTCGAACCGCAACAGCTCCGCACCCGCGCCCACGGGCTTGCGGGAAATCAGCGGGCGGTTCCATTCGACGCGCCACGCCGCCGCGCTCGTCTTGGCGATGATCAGCACCGGCCGTTCGAATCCGAACGGCATGAAGATGATGCCGCTGCCATCGGCGCGGCGCAGGCGGATGACGTGCGAGTCGTCGACATAGTCCGCGCGGGCGGCCCTTCCCGGCGCGCCCCAACTCAGCGACTTGATGAAGTTCGCCGTCTCGATCCCTTCGCCCAGCGGATTGGGCGGATCGGCCCGGACGTAACTGTGCGGATGGGGGTAGAATTTCGTCACTGCCCCGAGCTCGGGCGCGACGACCGCGAAGCCATGGCCATTGCCGGTAACCGGATGGGAGGCGGCGGCGGGCGCAATTAACGCAAGGCAAAGACCAACGCCGGCGATGACGCGCATCGCCAGCCGGGCAACCGAATCCAGCATTAGGCGGAGCGCAGTTCGGGCGTGCCGCGCGGCACCGCGAAGGTCGCCCGTTTGCTGATTTGTCCGCCCCGCGTGCTCACCCGGTCGACGACCATGAAGTTGGTTCGCCATTCGTCGGGGCTGACGTCGCAGGTCAGATAGCCGCGCTGGTTGTTGATGAACTTCAACTCCGGATTGCCGGCGATGACTCGCGCGGCCCAATTTGGCTCGTCCTCCCCATCGCCGTCGCTGGAAATCGATGTCCCGACGAATTCGACCGCCACCGGCCGGTCGCGGTCATGCAGGAGTCCGGCATAATTGGTGTGCTCATCACCGGTCAGCACTACGACGTTATCGAGTCCGCGCATCCGCGTCAGAACGCGTTCGCGCTGTGCTTCATAGCCAGCCCAGCTATCGAGATTGAGCAGCTTGCGTAGGCCGTCTGTCGGGGCCTTTCGCCAGTCAATCGGCATCATCATCACTTGCTGCGCGACGACGTTCCAGCGCGCGTCTCGTTGTTGAAGATTGCGCGTCAGCCAACTTTCCTCGGCTGTGCTCATGATGTGCGCCTTGGGCGAGCTCACCTCCGGGCAGGCCGGCTTGTAACCGTCCCCGCACGGTTGATTGGTACGGAACTGCCGGGTATCGAGAAAATTGAACCGCGCGAGATTGCCGTAGCGGGCACCACGGTAGAGCTGGATTGCGGACCCGTTGGGCCACTGGCCGCGGCGCACCGGCATATGCTCATACCAGGCTTGAAAGGCCGACTGCCGGCGCAGTCGAAAGACCTCGGGCGGCGCGTGGTCTTCCTCTTCGATATCACCCGCCCAATTGTTGCGGACTTCATGATCGTCGAACGTCATGAAAAACGGATGCGCGGCGTGGGCCCGCTGGAGGTCGGCATCCGATTTATATTGGGCGTAGCGGCAGCGATAATCATCGAGCGACATGAGCACGTCGCCGATATGGGCGCGAACCGGTTTCCCGTCGGGCCCATATTCGTAGATGTAGTCGCCGTAGTGGAAGACAAAGTCGAGTTCCTCGTCGGCAAGGTGGCGAAAGGCGGTATAATAGCCCGCCTGATAATCCTGGCAGCCGGCCACGCCCAAGCGCAGGCGTTGCGGCGTGTGCGTCGCGAGCGGGAAGGTGCGGGCGCGGCCGACCGGGCTGCGCTCACCGCCGGCTTCGAAGCGGTAGAAATAGGGGCGACCGGGCGTGAGGCCGGCGACTTCGACGTGGATCGAATGGGCGAGTTCGGGCCGCGCCACCGTCGAGCCGCGCGCGACGACCGTTCGGAACCTTTCATCGCTCGCGACCTCCCAGGTAGCGGGCACGGGCGCGATCGGCATGCCGCCGTGGGGTTCGAGCGGCGCGAGGGCGAGGCGGGTCCAGATGACGAAACCGTCGGGCGCGGGATCCCCAGCCGCGACGCCGAGGCTGAAGGGATTGCCGCGCCATCGGGTTTGGGCGCGGACAATCGCCGGCGCAGCGACCAAGGCCGCGGCCCCGGTCCCGACAAAGTGACGGCGAGTGAGCATGGCCATCGATCTAGCGGCGCTTTGTTGCGGGTTCGAGTCCCGGCTCGGGAGCAGAGCAGCGGCCGGTTAGCGCAACCTGATAAGCGACCCGCTGCAGGCGGGCGGTCAGCGTCGGCGCCAGACCCAGCTCACGGGCGGCGCTTTCCCCAGATCCCAATGTGCGGGGATCGCGCGCCGTAACCCGGGCGAAAACCGTCAGCGCTTCAAGATAATAGCCGGCGGTGCTCGCGTGATAATGATCGTCGGCCCACAGGTCGATCTTGCCCGGATCGGTCCCGTCATAGGGATTGGCGTCGGCGATGCCGGACGCGATCGCGCAATTGAACGCCTGTCCGACCGGGATCACCCAGGCAATCTTCCCGCTCGCCTGGAGCGCGCGGTCGTCGGCTTGGCGGATGTCGATCGCCATGCGCTCGATGGGCTTGCCAGCCCAGTGCCCGGTCGTCGGAAAGGTCTGGTCGGGCCGCGACCAGGTGGCGACCAGCCCGATCTTCACATTCGGGTTTC